>Ga0228698_1001110_pt1 | contig 14352 bp, 13 predicted proteins | sample McNCre117_Aug_MG_FD_178015 | JGI IMG/M metagenome (GOLD analysis project Ga0228698, IMG submission 178015) | Freshwater microbial communities from McNutts Creek, Athens, Georgia, United States - 1-17_Aug_MG | ecosystem: Environmental > Aquatic > Freshwater > Creek | place: USA: Georgia...
GGGCATCAACCATGATGAGCAGTTCCATCAGGTTCTCGTTGGTGGGTGCGCAGGTGCTTTGCACCACGAACACATCACGGGCACGGACGTTCTGCTGGACTTCGACGGTGACTTCACCGTCAGAGAAGCGACCCACGGTGGCCTTGCCCAGTTCAACCCCGAGGCTCTTGGCCATCTCTTGGGCCAGGGCGGGGTTGGCATTGCCGGTGAACAGCACGGTGTTGAACAGCACGGCAGTTCTCCGTCAGGCTGGGTTTTGCTGGGATGGATCAGAAGATGTTTGGCAGGGGAGGAAGGACTCGAACCCTCGCATGTCGGAATCAAAATCCGATGCCTTGACCAACTTGGCGACTCCCCTACACAGGACCCGGTTTGCACCAGACCCCAAAACCTGTCAGCTGGCCCACCCCAACAAGGGATGACTGGCCAAACTGTTGCACACCCGACCTACCCAGTTGGCCGGCATTGCTGCCAGAAGCCTTGTCGCCGTGGGCTGATCGACTGTGCCTGCTTGCGCAGTGATTCTCGCAAATACTGCGCTGCCTGAACCCGACATCCGGCTGTTGCCGAATCTCGATTCGAGCCACGATGCAACCTGGGTCACATCAGGGCAAGCTGCTTCGGCCGGGGGCTGCAAATCATTGCGGCCAAACCCTGTCAAAAGCGTTGCTTGCGTCGAAGCGTCTGCAAGAAAGCTCATGACTATAGCAGGCTTTGTGTCTCTGGCCAAGAGTGGGCTGCCAAAAATACTGGCCGTGGCGATGGCAGGGGCCGGTTTGACCACGGCATAGGCCTGCGGCAAGGGCACGTTGGCGGGCAGCGGCGTCAGTTGCTCGCCAATGCCCTCTACCCAGGCCGGTTGCCCGCCGATGAAGAAGGGCACATCGGCGCCCAGCGGCAGGGCCAGCGCCATCAATTGCTGGCGCGACCAGTTCAGGCCCCACAGGCGATTGAGGGCCAGCAAGGTGCTGGCGGCGTCCGAGCTGCCGCCACCCAGGCCGGCACCCCAGGGCACCTGCTTGAGCACAGAGATGTCGGCGCCAAAGGCTGTGCCACTGGCCTGTTGCAGAGCGCGGGCCGCGCGCAGCGACAGGTCGTCGGGCGGCAGCGCCGGGCCCAGGTCGTGGCGTTGCAGCCGGCCATCACTGCGCCGCTCAAAGTGCAACTGGTCACACCAATCGATCAGCACAAAGACCGATTGCAGCAGGTGGTAGCCATCAGGGCGGCGTCCCACCACGTGCAGGAAGAGGTTGAGCTTGGCCGGAGCCGGTACGTCGTAGAGCGCTTGCAGGCTCATCAGTGCTTCTCCACGCGGGCCTTCACGGTGACGGCGGGCGCCTGTTCACGCCGCGCCTCGATCACGCCGTCGGCCCAACGGCTCAGGTCGATGGCCCACCCCAGTTGCACAAAGCCTGCCTGCCCGTCCGGGCGCGTCTGGCTGGGGGCCTCTGGCCAGGGACGGCCCTGCAGCCAGTCAAACAAGGCAGCCATGGGCACGGCTTCACCCAGCGTGGCCTGGATGAGGGTGTCCAGATCGGGGAAGGTGCTGTCGTTGCCGCCGGTGGTCAGCACGGCCAGGCCCGGGGCCCAGCGTGCGCGGGCGCCGGCGGCGCCCAGTGGGCCGGTCAGCAGCAACTGGCCTGCGCGCGGTGTACCGGCGAGATCAAAGCCGGCGTTGACGCTGCGTTCGGGTTGGCCATCGATGCGAATGGCCAACCTGCCGCTGAGGCTGGGGCCGTCGTCGGGCCCCGCTGGTGCGCGCGGCGGGCTGGCGCAGGCGGCCAGCACCAGCACAACAGCGGCCAGCCAGGCGCAGCGCCAGCCAGGGCTCACAGGCTCACTTTCAGGCGCTTGAGGGTTTCGCGAAGCACCTCGTTGGTGGCGTCGCGGGCCTTGCCGTCCAGCCACACCTTGCGGGCTTCCTCGTGCATGCCATAGGCCCACAGCACTTCGCCCAGATGGGCCGCGATCTCGGCGTCGGGGCGGGACGTCCAGGCCTGGCGCAGCAGCTTCACGGCTTCGTCGCGGTCACCCATGCGGTAGGCCACCCAGCCCAGGCTGTCGGTGATGAAGGGGTCGCCGGGGGCCAGTTCCAGGGCGCGCTGGATCAGCTCGCGGGCCTCGGGCAGGCGCAGGCCGCGATCAGCCAGCGAGTATCCCAGTGCGTTGTGCGCATGGGGGTGATCGGGCTTGAGCTTGATGACCTTGCGCAGCAGGCGCTCCATCTCGGCCCAGTGTTCGAGTTTTTCCTCGACCATGGCCCATTCGTAGATCACATCGACGTCTTCGGGGAACTTTTGGCCGGCCCGGCTGAGCACGTCGGCGGCATCGGTCCAGCGCTGCACATCGCGCAGCATCTGGGCTTCGGCCATCAGCTTGGCGCGGGCGTCGTCACCGGTGCGCTCGGGCGTGGCCTGGATCAGTGCGCGGGCCTCCTTGATCTTGCCCTGCTTGGCCAGGATGGTGGCGCGGCGGCTTTGCACATCCAGCAGGCGCTGCGGGTTTTCAACCTTGGCCAGCCATTTTTCGGAGGCCACCGTGTCACCGCGTTGTTCAGCGGCCTGGGCCAGCAGCAGCCAGGCCTGGGTCAGGTCGCGGGCGTTGCCTTCGGGTGAGCCGTCTTCTTCAGGGTCTGTCTCAGCCTCGGGCTTGGCACGGGCCGGGTCAGCGGGTTTGGCGTTGGCTTCCTGGGTGGCCAGGTCAACGTAGCGCAGCAAGGCGGTTTCAGCCTCGGTGGCCTGCTTCAGGTCGAGCTTGAGCGCGCCCAGCGTGAGCCAGGGCTCGGGCAGCTTGGGGTGGCTGGCCGTGATGAGATCCAACTGACGGATGGCATCGGCAAAACGCTGCTGCAGCGTGAGCTGGCGGACATAGCCCATGCGCAGGTTGGGCAGCGCGTCGGTGCGCGCCAGGTAGGCCTGCACCAGTTGCTCGGCTTCGAGCGAATTGCTGCTCATCTCCAGGGCCAGCATCACCGGGCCGGGTGCCGCCGCGTCATCGGCCTGCGCCAGGCTGGCCAGTTCCAGCGCCTGCTGGCTGTTGCCGGCAGCCAGCTGCATGCGCCCCAGGCTGACGCGGCTGGCGGTACGCGTGGCGGCCTGGCCCAGATGGGGTGCCAGCACCTTGGTGCACACCGACAGGGCCTGCAGCTTGTCGGGCACGCCTTGCAGCAGCCGTGGCAGGCCGCTGATCAGGTTGGATCGGTCGGCTTCGGGCAGGCTGGCCAGCCAGGCGCCCAGGGGCTCGACCGCGTCGTCGGCGCGGCCCAGGGCCAGCTGGATCTGGGCCTGGTAACGCATCGCACCCAGGGCCTTGGGCAGCGCACTGCGCCAGGCATTGGCGGCGGCCAGCGCCTGGTCACCGGCGCGCTCTTGCAGCGCGATCTCGACCGCGCGCTGGAACAGGCCTTCGTCACCGGTGCGGCGGGCGGCCTCCAGCAGCAGTTCATAGGCATTGCCCACGCGGCCCGCCGACAATTCCAGCTCGGCGATCAGCAGCTGGTAAAAAAGTTGGCCGTCCAGGGCCGAGTTGACGATCGGCGCCGGCTCGGTGGGGGTGGGGGCGGCAGCAGTTTGTGCCACGCCGACTTGCCAGGGCAGAACGCCGGCCAGCGCCACCACGCCTGCTGCCAGGTTGGACAGCAGGGGACGCGGCAGGCCGCGCGAGAAAGGCATGTAGCCGGGCATGGACACTCCTGGGGAACTGGATCGATTCTAGAAGCCCAAGGGTTTCCGCTGCGTTTCCGGGGCCACCCCATAATCGGCCGATGCCAGAGTTGCCTGAAGTCGAAGTCACCCGCCAGGGCCTGGCGGATCGCCTCGAAGGAGGCTGGGTGCGCGCTGCACGGCTGGGCAAGCCGCTTCGCTGGCCGCTGGGGGTGCCGGTTGACAGCCTGGTGGGCCGACAGATGGGTGTGATGCAGCGCCGGGGCAAGTACCTGTGGTTGCCGCTGTCGGCGCCGCAGGCGGCCGTGGGTGCCGCTGCGGCGGGCGAGCCCGGTGGTGTGTTGCTGCACCTGGGCATGTCGGGGTCGCTGAACTTGTCTGCATCGGCGGGCGCTGCTGGCCCGCATGACCACTTTGAGCTGGACACCGACCGGGGGCTGCTGCGTCTGACCGATCCTCGGCGCTTTGGTGCGGTGGTGTGGTCCGATGCGCTGGACGCCGACCCGGCGGCGCGCCTGCTGGCCCGCCTGGGCCCCGAGCCTTTCGACACCAGCCTGACGGGCCTGCGGCTGCATGCCATGCTGTCGCAGCGCCGCACCACAATCAAGGCGGCCCTGTTGGCGGGCGATGTGGTGGTGGGTGCCGGCAACATCTATGTCAGCGAGGCACTGTTTCGCTCGGGCATCGACCCTCGCCAGCGCTGCGACCGGCTGAGCCGTCCGCGCTGTGAGCGCCTGTTGCAGGCCTTGCGCGCCACTTTGGCGCAGGCCATCACGCTGGGCGGCTCCACACTGCGCGACTTCAAGGACGCCCATGGCACGAGTGGTGCTTTCCAGGATCAGGCGCTGGTGTACGGGCGTGAAGGCCAGCCCTGCGGGCAGTGCGGCCAAGCGGTGCGGCGCATCGTGCAGGCCCAGCGATCCACCTACTTTTGCCCGCACTGCCAGCGTCGATGAGCGTCGCCGTCGATTCAGGGGGTGTGTGCGAATGTGTTTTGGGGCCGTGGCAGGTGCGGGGCTGCGCTACGATGGCCGCCAGTGATCAACATGAATGATTCTTCAGCCGTTACCGGGGCTTTGCTGAACCGCCTGGACTCGCTGGCCGCGTGGCGCCGCGGGCTGGATCGCGGTGTGGCGCAGTTGCTGGCCCTGATCAGCGACGCAGGCCTGATCGACGCACAGGCCGAGTCGGTGGCCAGCTCGATCCGCCAGCGGCTGGCCTCTGACCGCCTGGTGCTGGCCTTTGTGGCCGAGTTTTCGCGCGGCAAGTCCGAGCTGATCAACGCCATGTTCTTTGCCGACACGGGCCGGCGCGTGCTGCCGGCATCGCCCGGGCGCACCACCATGTGTCCGGTCGAGATCGCCTGGGATGCCCAGCAACCGGCGGCCTTGTCGCTGTTGCCCATCGAAACCCGCCTGGAGGGCCAGAGCCTGGCCCTGCTGCGCGAGCGGCCGGCCGCCTGGCGCACCGTGCTGCTGCCCGAAGGCGACGCCGACGGCATCGCGCAGGTGATGGAACGCGTGATGCAGACGCAGCGGGTGTCGGTGGATCGTGCCCGCGATCTGGGCTTCTGGAACGACGATCAGCCCGACGACAACCCGCCCAGCGACGACAACGATCTGGTCGAGATCCCGGCCTGGCGACATGCCCTGATCAACTACCCGCATCCGCTGCTGCAAAGCGGTCTGGTGGTGGTGGACACCCCCGGGCTGAACGCCATCGGCGCCGAGCCCGAGCTCACCCTGGCGTTGCTGCCTTCGGCCCACGCCACGGTGTTTGTGCTGGCGGCCGATACCGGGGTCACCAAGTCGGATCTGGCCGTGTGGCGTGACCACCTGGGTGACCGCGGCTGCGAGCGCTTTGTGGTGCTCAACAAGATCGACACGCTGGTTGATCCGCTGCTGGACGCGGCGCAAGTCGAGTCGCAGGTGCAGAGCCAGTGTGAATCGGTGGCCAAATCCTTGCACATCGACCGCTCGCGGGTGTTTCCGCTGTCGGCGCGGCGCGCCCTGACGGCCCGTATCAAGCATGACAAGAAAGGCCTGACGGCCAGCCGCCTGCCCTTTCTGGAGCGCGCCTTGCTCGATCACCTGTTGCCCAACCGGCGCGAGGTGATTGGCAGCATGACCGAAGACGGTGTGCTGGTGCTGCAGCAGGCCGCCATGCGTCGCCTGGAAGACCGCCGTCGACAAACCTCTGAGCAACTGACCGAGTTGCGCGGCCTGCGCGGCAAGAGCGCCGGCCGCCTGAAATTGATGGGCAGCCGGCTGGATGCCGAAGTGGCCGACTTTGAACGCTGCGGCCCGCGCCTGACGGCCTTGCGCTCGGTGCTCAGCCGCCAGCAGCAATCGGTGCTGCAGAGCCTGGCCACCGATCAGGTGCGCAAGGCCGTGCAGCAGCTCAAGCAGACGGCTGAATCGGGCCTGTTTGGCCGTGGCGCCACCAAAGGGCTGGACAACCTGGTGCATGAGCTGCACACCATCCTGGCGCGCACGGTTCAGCAGTGCGCCGAGATCGAGCAGATGCTGCTGGCCAGCAGCCGTTCCATCAACGCCGAGTTCGGTTTTTCGCTGGCGGTGGCGCCGGCGCCGGCGCTGGAGGGGTATCTGCACGAGGTCGACCGCATCCAGTCCGGTTATGGCCGCTACCTGGGCGTCACGCAGCTGTGGCGTCGCTCCAAGGCCGGTTTCATGGATCGGTTCGGCGACATGCTGCTCTCACGCATCCGCGTGGTGTTTGAGAGCGCCGCCAATGACATCGAGCAGTGGACCAAGGCCATGGGCAACCAGATCGACGACCAGTTGCGTGAGCGTCGGCAAGGCCTGCAGCAGCGGCGTGATGCCCATGCCCGCATCCGCGCGGCCGAAGACGGCCTGGAACAAAGCATCCAGGACCTGACCGACCGCGAAGCCCAGGTGCAGCGCCAGATTGGATCGATCAACGCCGCCGTGGACGCCTTGCGTGCGCTGGCGGCCTCGCCCCCGCCCGAGGACGCCCCCATCTCCGAGCCCATGCCCCTGGCAGTGATGGCGTCGTGGGAACAGGGCGAGGCCACCGCTGACGCCGGGGGCAAACCCCGCCGCCGCAGCGCGGGCGTTGGGCAGCCGGGCGCCACCCGTTCCACGCAAGGCGCCACATGAAGCCTGCGGGCCCGGCAGGCGCCGGTGCCCTGGCATCGGCCCTGATCACCTGGCAGCGCCAGCATGGGCGGCACGATCTGCCCTGGGTGGGCAGCCGTGATCCATACCGCGTGTGGCTGTCCGAGATCATGCTGCAGCAAACCCAGGTGAGCACGGTGCTGGCCTATTACGAGCGGTTCTTGCAGCGGTTTCCGGATGTGGCCGCGCTGGCCGCCGCCCCGCAAGACGATGTGCTGGCCCACTGGAGCGGCCTGGGCTACTACAGCCGTGCCCGCAACCTGCACCGCTGTGCCCAGGTGGTGGTGGCGCAGCATGGCGGGCGGTTTCCGGCCAGCAGTGTGGCGCTGGCGCAATTGCCTGGCATCGGCCGATCCACGGCTGCGGCCATTGCTGCGTTTTGTTTTGGTGAGCGCTGCGCCATCCTGGACGGCAACGTCAAGCGTGTGCTCAGCCGTGCCCTGGGCTTTGATGGTGACCTGGCCCAGCGCCAGCACGAGCAGGCCCTGTGGGCCCAGGCCGAAGCCCTGCTGCCCGAGCAAGGCATCGAGGCCTACACCCAGGGCCTGATGGACCTGGGCGCATCGCTGTGCAGCCTGCGCAAGCCCGCCTGCGATGCCTGCCCGCTGGCCGGCCTGTGCGTGGCGCGCCAGCAGGGCCGGCAGGTGGCCTATCCGGTCAAGACCCGCAAACTCAAGCGCAGCCAGCGGGCGCACAGCCTGTTGTGGCTGACGCATGGCGACGCCGTGTGGCTGGTGCAGCGCCCGCAAACCGGTGTGTGGGCCGGCCTGTGGAGCCTGCCTGATTTTGAGCAGCCCGAAGCGTTGTGGGCGCTGGCCGAAGGCTGGCCGGGCGTGGGCCGTGACATGGCGACCGTCAAGCATGTGCTGACGCACTTTGATTGGTTGCTGTCACCCTGTCACTGGGCCTTGACCCGGGCCTTGACCGCCAGCCAGCAGGCGGCGCTGCAAGCGGCCTGGCCCTCCGGGCGATGGGTGCCCGTGGCCGAGGCCCTGATGCTGGGCCTGCCGGCCCCGGTGCGGCGCCTGCTGGAGGCCGGCCCGCCGCTTTGACAAGCCCCTACAGCACGCCCTTGCCGCGCAGGTAGTCATCAACCAGCTTCAGGCGGATGGCGGGTGCGTCCAGCGCCATCAGCTTTTGCTTGGCTGCCAGCGAGATGGGCAGGATCTCGCACCAGCGGTTGGCCACCCAGCCGGCGTCGTGCAGGCGGTGCGGCTGGATGAACGGGTGCTGGTCTTGTTCGGCCAGCGATTCGATGGCGTGGCCCAGGGCCTGGGCACAGGGTGACAGCTCGGTGGGCACGGCCGTGACGTCGTCGGCATCGAGCAAGTCGGCTGGCGCCACCCACAGGCCATCAGCCAGTTGGCGGGGCTGGCCCACCTGGATGCGCTGACCACCCTGGCATCGCACTTTCAGGATGCCCGGGCCTTCGGCGTCGACATCCAGCACCTGGGCCAGCACGCCGATGGATTCGAAGCTGGCCGATGCGTCGGCATCACTGCGCACCTCGCTGCCCTGCTGGATGCACACCACGCCAAACGGCGACTGGTTGCGCAGGCAGCGGCTCATCAGATCGAGGTAGCGGGCTTCGAACACCTTGAGCTGCAGCAGGCCATCCGGAAACAGCACGGTTTGCAGCGGAAACAGGGGCAGGTCGGTCCAGCTGGTGCTCATGCGCGCTTTCAATCGATGGCGTCCAGCTCGCGGTGGCGCACCACCACGGCGCCGTGGTCGGCAAAGCGCTGGCCCAGGCGTTCAACCATGTACACCGAGCGGTGCTGGCCGCCGGTGCAGCCGATGGCCACGGTGACATAACCGCGTTGATCGTGCGCCAGCGCGGGCAGCCAGCGGCGGATGAAGCCTTCGATCTGGGCCAGCATCTCGGCGGCTTCGGGTTGCTCAGACAAAAACTGCGCCACCGGCGCATCGCGGCCCGACAGCGGGCGCAGCTCTCGCACGTAGTAGGGGTTGGGCAGCACCCGCACATCAAACACGTAGTCGGCGTCCAGCGGCACGCCGTACTTGAAGGCAAAGCTTTCAAACACCAGCGTGAGCCGGTTGGTGGTGGCGGCCACCAGCTCGCGCACATGGCTGCGCAGGCCGGCCGGGCGCAGCGTGCTGGTGTCGATGACGGTGGAGACCTCGCGCAGTTCGGCCAGCATCAGGCGCTCCAGCTCGATGGCCTCGATCAGGGCATGCTGGTTGCCGCCGCTGCTGGCTTCGGGTTGGCTGAGCGGGTGCGGGCGGCGGGTTTCAGAAAAGCGCCGCACCAGGGTGTCGGTGTTGGCATCCAGAAACAGCGGCCGGATGGCCACGCCTTCGCCGCGCAGCTCTTCGATCAGGGGCACCAGGGCCGGCAACGAGCGGGCGGTGCGCACATCCACCGCGATGGCCACGCGCTGGGTGTAGCGCGGGTGCTCCAGGCCCATGTATTCGCGCAGCAGCTCGGGCGGCAGGTTGTCGACGCAAAAGAAGCCAGCGTCTTCGAGGGCGTGCAGGGCCACCGATTTGCCCGAGCCCGAGATGCCGGTGATCAGCACCAGCTCACGCACCGTTTGCGGGTGCGGGGGCGCCATGGCGGTGGGTTCGTCGTCGGGGAAGCTCATGCTTTGCTGCGTTTGCGGGCGGGTGCGGTTTGGACGGCTTGCTCGAGCATGGCTTGCGCGTGGGCCAGGCTGGTGCCGGCCAGGCGCTCACCGCCCAGCATGCGCGCCACCTCGGCCACGCGGGCCTCGCTGGTGACGGGCGCCACCTGGCTGGCGGTCTGGCCACTGGGCAAGGCCGCCTTGCTGACCACGTAATGGTGATCGGCACACGATGCCACCTGCGCCAGGTGGGTGACGGCCAGCACCTGCCGGCCGCTGCCCAGCTGTTTCATCAGGGCGCCCACGGCATCGCCCACGGCGCCACCAATGCCGGCGTCGATCTCGTCGAAGATCAGGGTGCCCGCGCCCGCGGTGCCGGCCGCCTGGGCGGTGGTGACGGCAATGGCCAGGGCCAGGCGTGACAGCTCACCACCCGAGGCCACCTTGGCCAGTGGCCGGGGCGTGCTGCCCGCATGGCCGGCCACCAGGAATTCAATCGCATCCAGGCCGCTGGATTGCGGCGCGGCCAGCGGGCTGATGGCCACCTCAAAACGCCCACCGGCCATGCCCAGGTTCTGCATGGCCTGGGTGACGGCCTGGGCCAGGGGCTTGGCGGCCGCCTGGCGCGCCGCACTGACGCGTTGGGCCTCTGCGCGGTAACGCTTGTCGGCCTGGGCCAGCGCGGCCTCCAGGGCGGCGGTGTCGGCCGCTTGATCGAGTGCAGCCAGCTCTTGCTGCCATTGGGCCAGCAGCGCGGGCAGATCAGCGGGCGGGCGGCGGTAGCGGCGGGCCATGCCCATCCAGGCCGACATGCGTTCGTCCAGCTCGGCCAGGCGTGCAGGGTCGAGCTCATCACGCGACAGGTAGCCGTGCAGCGCATGCGAGGCGTCCTGCAACTGGGCCAGGGCGCCTTGCAGGCTGTCGATGATGGGGCCTATGCGGGCATCGTGGTGCGACACCGATTGCAGGGCATCCACGGCCTGGCTGCACAGTTGCTCGGCATGGCCGTGCTCGGATTCGGCCACCGCCTCCAGGGCGGCGCGGGCGGCGTCCATCAGGGCCTGGGCATGGGCCAGGCGCTGGTGCTCGGCCGAGAGTTCGTCCCACTCGCCCGGCGTGGGGCCCAGGCGGGCCAGCTCGGTGATCTGCCAGGCCAGGCGGTCGCGTTCGCGGGTGATCTCGTCGCCGCGCTGCTGGGCGGTGGCCAGGGCTTCGGCGGCGGCCTTGCGGGTGGCAAACAGCTGGCCCAGCGGCGCCACATCCAGGCCGGCCTGGGCGTCGAGCAGATCGCGGGTGGCGGCCGGGCGGGTGAGGCTTTGCCAGGCGTGCTGGCCGTGGATATCCAGCAGGTGGTCGGCGGCCTCGCGCAGCTGGGTGACGGTGGCCGGGCTGCCGTTGATCCAGGCGCGGCTCTTGCCCTGGGCATCCACCGTGCGGCGCAGCAGCAGGGTGTCGTCGTCGGATTCAAAACCGGCCTCGTGCAGCCAGGGGTGCAGCGAGCCGGGCACGTCGAACTCGGCGGTGATGTCGGCACGGGTGGCGCCTTCACGCACCACGCCGGCATCGGCCCGGTTGCCCAGCGCCAGTTGCAGGGCGTCGATCAGGATGGATTTGCCCGCGCCGGTTTCGCCGGTGAGCACTGAAAAGCCGGCGTGAAAGGTCAACTCCAGTGACGGCACGATCACGAAATCGCGCAGAACCAGACGCTTGAGCACTTCAGACCACCCCTTCGTACCAACGCAGCTTGCGGCGCAAGGTGGCGTAGTAGCTCCAGCCCCGCGGGTGCAGGAAACGCACCTTGTGCGCCGAGCGCTGCACCCGGATCTGATCACCGTGCAGCAGGCTGGCCAGCCCTTGCATGTCGAAATTGGCCGAGGCATCGCGCCCGGCCACCACCGTGATGCGCACGGCTTGTGAATCGGGCAGCACGATGGGCCGGTTGCTCATGGTGTGCGAGGCAATGGGCACCACCACCCAGCCGCCGATGCTGGGGTGCATGATGGGCCCGCCGGCCGACAGCGAGTAGGCGGTGGAGCCCGTGGGCGACGACACGATCAGGCCATCGGCGCGCATATTGGCCACGAACTCGTCGCCGATGTCGACGCGCAGCTCAACCATGCTGGCGGTGGCACCGCGGCTGACCACCACATCGTTGAGCGACAGGCCTTCAAAGATGCGCTCGCCATCGCGCCAGATCTCGCCTTCGAGCATGGCGCGGAAGTCTTCTTCGTAGTCGCCCTCGATCATGGGCACCAGCGCTTCACGAAACTGCCCCAGTGGCACATCGGTGATGAAACCCAGGCGCCCCTGGTTGATGCCCACCAGCGGCAGGTTGTAGGGCGCCAGCTCGCGGGCGATGCCCAGCATGGTGCCGTCGCCACCCACCACCACGGCCAAGTCGCACTGCGCCCCGATCTGTTCAACCGAGAGCGAATCAAAATCGGTGACACCGGTGCTTTGCGCCGTCTGGCGCTCGAACGACACCTCCAGGCCCTGTCGGACCAGGAAATGCGCGATCTCTTCAAGAACCGGCCGGATGCCTTCGGCCTGGTACTTGCCAACCAGTGCGGCATGTTGAAAACGGCGGGCCATGCGATGAATTACACCACAGGCCTTGTGACGAATTGGGGGCAGGCGGCCCGTGTCCGTACAATGAATTTCACTTGAAGTCGAGCGTATGGATGATCGTGCACGCACCCTGTTGAAAACGCTGGTGGAGCGGTACATCGCCGAGGGCCAGCCCATCGGCTCGCGCACGCTTTCGCGGGCGTCGGGGCTGGAGCTGTCGCCGGCCACCATCCGCAACGTGATGGCCGACCTGGAAGACCTGGGCCTGATCGCCAGCCCGCACACCAGCGCCGGCCGCATCCCCACGGCGCGCGGCTACCGGCTGTTTGTCGACACCATGCTGACCGCCCGGCCCGGCGACCTGCACCTGAGCGCCCCCGAAATGGCCGGCGTGCGCGAGCAATTGCAGCCTGATCAACCCCAGCGTGTGATCGCCCAGGCGGCCAACCTGCTGTCGAACCTGTCGCACTTTGTGGGCGTGGTCACCGCGCCCAAGCGCGCCAGCGTGTTTCACCACATCGAGTTTTTGCGGCTGGGCGACAAGCGTGTGCTGGTCATCCTGGTGTCGCCCGACGGCGATGTGCAAAACCGCGTGATCTTCACCGCGCGCGATTACGCGCAGGGTGAGCTGATCGAAGCCACCAACTACCTGAACGCCCACTACGCCGGCCTGGCCATCGACGAGGTGCGCGAACGCCTGCGCCTGGAGATCGACTCGCTGCGCGGCGAAATCGCCCAGCTGATGCAGGCCGCCGTGCAAGCCGGCACCGACGCCCTGGCCGACAACACCGAGCAGGTGGTGGTGTCGGGCGAGCGCAACCTGCTGGGCGTGCAAGACTTTGGCAACGACCTGGGCTCGCTGCGCAAGATGTTTGACCTGTTCGAGCAGAAAACCGAGCTGATGCGCCTGCTCGAGACATCGAGCCGCGCCGAAGGCGTGCGCATCTACATCGGCGGCGAATCGGGCGTGGTGCCATACGAAGAACTGTCCATCGTGTCGGCCCCCTACGAGGTGGACGGCCTGGTGGTGGGCACCCTGGGCGTCATCGGCCCCACCCGCATGGCCTACGACCGCATGATCCAGCTGGTGGACATCACCGCCCGCATGGTGGGCAACGCCCTGTCGGGCCCCCGCTAGGCCGCCGCAGCGCCTCCTACAATGCGCGCTCTGCTGATCACATCGTGCAGCGGGCCGTTAGCTCAGTTGGTCAGAGCAGAGGACTCATAATCCTTTGGTCGTTGGTTCAAGTCCAACACGGCCTACCAAGTATTCATGAGGGTTTTCGGTCGTTCTCGCCGTTTCGCCTCAATCCGAAAGGTGCCCAGAGGTACATATTCGGTAGAGTGGTCCATGTCAGTGCCAACTGAGAGCCTGGATGCCGACCGTCTTGAAGACCGATTCCTGGCCCTGCAAGGCCGCAATGGGCAAGGCCAGTTGGTCAATGCGCGCGATCCGGCGCTCGGCGCGCATCGATGACCTGGCCAGGCACCGGACATGACGGAAATGCTCACTTCTGTCCCTGGTGAATTCCTGCTGTACGAAACCGAGGACGGTCGTACCCGTGTGGAGTGTCGGTTTGTTGCGGACACGCTTTGGCTGTCGCAGGCGGGCATGGCCGAGTTGTTCCAGACCAGCAAGCAGAACATCGCCAAGCATTTCAAGGCCATCTTTGCCGACGGCGAGCTGGTCGCTGATTCAGTTGTCAACCATTGGTTGACAACTGCCGCTGACGGCAAAAGCTACCGGGTGGCGCACTACAACCTCGACGCCATCCTGGCCGTAGGCTACCGGGTGCGCTCGCCGCGCGGCACGCAGTTTCGCCGCTGGGCCACCGAACGTCTGCGCGAATACTTGGTCAAGGGCTTCACGCTGGATGACGAGCGCCTGAAGAACCCGCCTGTGGGGGGCTCGGCGGTGCCAGACCGCTTCGACGAGTTGCTGGCGCGCATTCGCGACATTCGGGCCAGCGAGCGCCGCATGTACTTGCGGGTGCGCGAGATTTTTGCCATGGCGGCTGATTACTCACCCTCGTTGCCTGAGACCACGCAGTTCTTCCAGGTCATCCAGAACAAGCTGCACTTTGCCGTCACCGGCAAGACGGCCGCCGAGCTGATTGCGCAGCGCGCCGACAGCAGTGCACCCAACATGGGGCTGACCACCTGGAAGTCGGGCAGCGTGCAGAAGGCCGACGTGACCGTGGCCAAAAACTACCTGCAGGAAGCTGAAGTCAGCGAGCTGAACCGCGTGGTGACTGAACCGCCCCGGCATTCGCGGAGGCTCGTTGGGTTAAGTCAGGCGGCCACCTCGGTAGCCTGACTGGCGAGTTGCCGGTAGTAGTTTGCCTCAGCCTCTGCAGGCGGTATGTAACCGATGGGCCC
>Ga0228698_1001111_pt1 | contig 14345 bp, 13 predicted proteins | sample McNCre117_Aug_MG_FD_178015 | JGI IMG/M metagenome (GOLD analysis project Ga0228698, IMG submission 178015) | Freshwater microbial communities from McNutts Creek, Athens, Georgia, United States - 1-17_Aug_MG | ecosystem: Environmental > Aquatic > Freshwater > Creek | place: USA: Georgia...
GACGCTTCGTAACGGGTAAGGGCATCCGCCAGACCGATGAGGCCCACCTGGATCAGGTCATCCACCTCCACGCTGGCAGGCAATTTGGCCATCATGTGGTGCGCCAGACGGCGTACCAATGGCTGGTATTGCTTGATCAGCGCGTTGCGGTCCAGTTGACCTTTGGCCGTGTACATCAATGGCTCCTGCTCAATTCCCTATATCCCGAATGCTCAAAACCCGCCACATCGGTGGCGTTGATTTTCAGCGGTAGCGCATTTTCCAGCATTCGGGCCGCCAGATGGCGCATTTCTGCGTCCAATTGCGACTCACTTTGTGCCGGGTCAATCCGCACGGCGTTGAGCTCATAGCCCAGAAAATTCTTGGCACATTCGCGCAGCGCATGCGCCACCCCTGTCGATCCTTTGCGGTTTTCACCGTCGCCGCCCATCATATTCAAAATGGTGGGCTCCAGCCGGGCGTTGCGCAGCAGGCGTTTCAGCGCCAGGTAGGTGGTCATCAGCGAACTTTTTTCGCACGAAAGACTGAGCAGCGGCTTGGCTTCGGTGTGGGCCAGCAGCTTGCTCAGCGCATCCACGCTGGCGTACAGCACGACCACGCCGTTGGACTGAAACGTGCGGGCCAGCCGTTGCAGGCTTTGGGCGGGCTTGATGCCCAGCGCGCAAAGTGATTGAACGCCTTGCGCGGCGGGCAGCACATTCCACTCGGGGTCGTCTTGGGCGACCGGGCTGCGGCCGAACTGGAAATCCAGCAGTTGCTGCAGTCCGGGATTTTGCTCGGACTCGGCCATGTTGGCGTCCAGCACGGTAACGCCGTAGCCCAACTGGCTCAGCGCGTTGCTGAGCTGCCAGAGCATTGGCAATTCCGTGCGCGGGTCGCCGTGGCTGACAACGGCCAACAACTGCGGTGCCTGTGGGGCGCCTAGTCCGATCAGGCCGGCAGCCTGGTTGAGGGGCATGTCACGCATGGAAAAGGCCTTGGGCTGCGGGTTGGGCGGTGGCGTTGCTGAAAATGAAACCGAGATCTGCGACCTTGGGGTCAAACACAGAAGTGCCGGCCGAGCGCATGGAGGCGCGCACCATTTTGTTGGCGTTGGCGGCTTCCCAGTCTTCGGGCACACGTTGGCCGGTCGTAACCCCACGCAGCACCAGTTGGTGGCGGATGGCGGCGTCAATGGCCGGGCCGAGTTTCACGGCTTCGTCGATCTTGGAGAAGATGACTTGCTGATTGGCTGCAGACTTGAAATGGGTGATGGTGTCTTCGAGCGTGTCGCCATGGCCACTGGCGTTGAGAACCAGCAGGCGCTTGACGCCCGGGATTTCCAGCAGGTCCAGCATTTCGCGCTTGCGTGGATCGCGTGGAGCCAGCCCGGTGGTGTCGATCAACACCATCTTCTTGTTGGCCAGCAAACCGAGCAGGTCTTGCAGGGCGGCACGGTCGTGGGCCAGATGGGCCACGATGCCCAGCATCTTGCCGTAGGCGCGGAGCTGTTCCTGTGCACCAACGCGGTAAGAGTCGAGCGTGATCAGGCCCACGCTATTGGGGCCGTGCATGCGCGCACATTGACCGGCCAGTTTGGCTGCGGTGGTGGTCTTGCCGACGCCGGTCGCACCGACCAGCGCGAACACGCCACCTTCTACGTCCAGCGGCACGCCTTTGGCATCGGTGTGCAGGTTGCGCTCCAGCACGTCCATGACCCATTGGGTGGCTTGCATGGCATCGGCCGATTCCGGCAGACGTTCCAGGATGGCGCGCGACAGCGTGGGCGAGTAGCCCGCGCGGATGAGCTTGAGCATCAGGTTGGCCTGAATCGGGTTCTGGCGTGCCTGGCCCAGCCAGTTCAGGGTATTGAAGCGGTCTTCAATAAGCTCCTTCATGGCGTTGAGTTCGCGGCTGATGCTGGGTGATATGGCTTGGGCTGCGGGCTCTGCTTCAGCGCGTGGCTGCGGGCTGGCCTTGATGACAGCGGGCTTGTGCTCTTCAAAGACGGGCTGGGCAAAATTGTGTTGTACCGGACGGCTTGCAGGACGCGGGGGAGGTGTCTGCGCCACGGGTGTTTCGTCGCGGGGGATACGGATTAGCTTGTTGTTGGACTCGGTTTCTTCCTGGCGGCGCTTGGCCATGCGCTCGCGCACATAGTCCTGGAAGGACAGGGTGCTCATGGCCAGCTGGTTGGCATCTTCTTCTACGGGCGTGTCTTCACCGCGGTAGCTAGGCGCTTCGCTTGGGCGTTGTTGTTGCCGTGGCGCCCCCGTGCCGCTTTGGCCGAAGCGGGATGCGTTCTGGTCCATGGCGGTGAGGCTGTCTTCACCGGTGGCAACCACTTCCACGCCACCTTCGACTGGGCGGTTGGAGAGGATCAGGGTTCCTTCGCCAAAGGCTTGGCGGGCCTTGGCAAGTGCTTCACGGGAAGTCGTGGCGGTAAAGCGTTGGATGTTCATGTTGCACCTCTGAGAATCGGGCCAATACGGATGGTGTGGGTTTCAGGAATTTCGCTGTGGGCGAGCACCTGCAGGCGGGGGGCGACGCGGCGCAGCAGGCGCGCAATCGATCCGCGAATCTGGTCGGGTACCAGCAGGCAGGCGGGCACGCCGGTTTCTTCCTGCTTCATGGCCGTTTCGGCCGCGGTGCGGGACAACATGTCGGCCACGCCGGGGTCGAGTGCGGGGCCGTTGGCCGCGCCCAGGGCTTGCACCAGGAGGCGCTCCAGTCCGGGGTCGATGGCGATCACGTTGAGTTCGCGGGTCGGACCATAGATTTGTTGCACGATGGCGGGCGACAAAGCCACCCGCACGCGCTTGGCCAATTCAACCGGGTCGGTGGTGGAAGTGGCGTGCTCGGCAATCGATTCAATGATGGTGCGGATATCGCGGATGTGCACAGCCTCATCCAGCAGCAACTGCAGGACTTTCTGGAACACGGCGATGGATACCATTTTGGGCACTACTTCTTCAATCAGTTTGGGAGCCAGTTTGGCAACGTGCTCCACCAGTTGTTGGGTCTCCGTGCGGCTGAGCAACTTGGAGGCTTGAACTTGCATCAAGTGTGACAAATGGGTGGCCATCACAGTCTCGGAATCAACCACGGTAAAACCGGCCATTTGCGCCGCTTCCTTTTGTTTGTCGTCGATCCAGTGGGCCGGCAATCCAAATGCCGGGTCGGTGGTGGCGGTGCCGATCAACGGCGTGGTGATGCCGCCGGGGTTGATGGCCAGGAACATATTGGGGAAGGCTTCGCCTTCGCCCACAATCACGCCCCGCAAGGTGATGCGGTAGGCACTGGGCTTGAGTTCGAGGTTGTCGCGCACGTGCACGGGCGGCGGCAAAAAGCCCACCTCTTGCGCAAACTTGCGGCGCACACCCTTGATGCGGTTGAGCAGGTCGCCCTGGCGGGTCTTGTCCACCAGCGCGATCAGGCGATAACCCAGCTCCAGGCCCAATTGGTCCACGGGCTGCAGGTCGTCCCAGGAGGCTTCGCCGTCGTTGTTGACGACGGGCGCGATGACTTCGTTTTCCGTGACAACCGGCCGGTTGGCCAATACCCAGGCGCCGTAAAACAGCACCGCTGAAATGGCCAGAAACACAAAGTGCGGCATGCCGGGAATGACGCCCAGAACGAAAAGAATGGTGGCGGTGATCGCCAACACGCGGGGCGAAACAAACATCTGACCAATGATCTGCTTGCCAATGTCGGTTTCCTTGCCGACGCGGGACACCACCATGGCGGCTGCCACGGAAATCAGCAGTCCGGGAATTTGTGCCACCAGTGCATCACCAACCGCCAGCAGGATGTAGGTATTGGCTGCGGCAGACGGGCTGAGGTCGTGCTGCAAAACGCCGACAGTAAGACCGCCGAAGATGTTGATCAGCAAAATCAGAATGCCGGCAACTGCGTCACCGCGCACGAATTTGGAGGCACCGTCCATGGAGCCGAAAAAGTCCGCTTCTTCGCCCACTTCTGCGCGGCGGCGCTTGGCCTCTTTTTCATCGATCAGGCCGGCGTTCAGGTCAGCGTCCACGGCCATCTGTTTGCCGGGCATGGCGTCCAGGGTGAAACGTGCGGACACTTCCGCAATGCGTTCGGAACCCTTGGTCACCACCACAAAGTTGATCACCACCAGAATCGCAAACACGATCAGACCAACGGCAAAGTTGCCGCCGATCAGGAAGTGGCCGAAGGCTTCAATCACCGCTCCGGCAGCACCGGCGCCGGTGTGGCCTTCCAGCAGCACGACCCGGGTGGATGCTACGTTGAGCGAGAGTCGCATCAGGGTGGTGAGCAGCAACACGGTGGGGAAGGCTGCGAAATCCAGCGGGCGCACCATGTAGGCCGCCACCATCATGACCATCAGCGCAACCGCGATGTTGATGGTGAAGAAAGTGTCCAGCAAGAAAGGCGGCAGCGGCAGCACCATCATGGCCAGAATGGCCACGACCAGCATGGGCGCTGCGGCGCCCTGAACGACGGTGGAGTTATTTCGATACCACCGTTGCAGACTTATCAGTTGGGTGTTCATGGCTTAACCGCCTTCAGGGTCTTGGACAGCGGATCGAGTTCTGGGGGAACAAAAGGTTGCGGCACTTCATTGGGCATCGGGCCTTTGCCGGCCAGTGCGGCGCGCAGGCGGTACACATAGGCCAGCACCTGGGCCACTGCGGTGTAGAGAGTCGAAGGAATGTCGCGGTCCAGTTCGGCGTTGGCGTACAAGGCGCGGGCCAGCATGGGGGATTGCAGCACCGGGATCGAGTGGCTCTTGGCGAGGTCCCGAATTTTCAGGGCCAGCAAGTCGGCGCCCTTGGAAATCACCTGGGGTGCCGACATGGTCTTCTCGTCGTATTTGATGGCTACGGCGAAGTGGGTCGGGTTCATCACCACAAAGTCGGCCTTGGGCACGGCGGTGATGCTGCTCTTGTTGGCCAGGTCACGCTGGCGCTGGCGAATCTTCTGTTTGATCTGCGGATTGCCTTCGTTTTGCTTGCCTTCTTCCTTGACTTCCTGGTGTGACATCTTCATCTCGCCCTTGTGCAGAAAGCTCTGCAGCGGCACGTCCACCATGGCGGCAAGCAAGATCACCAGAAGCATGAGGCCCAGTCCGCCCATCAGCCACTGAACCAGATGCATCACCGCAGAAGCAGAGGGTTGCAACACCAGCGATGCCATGGGAACCAGACCGTTGCGCAAAAACAGACCGGCAATCGTGAAGAGCACGCTGGTTAGCACCACCATCTTGGCGGTGGAGATCAGCTTCTTCTTGCTGAACAGGTTGCTCAGGCCGGACAACGGATTGAGGCGGCTGAAGTCGGGCATCAAGGGTGTCAGACTCAGTACCCAACCGCCGGATGCGATGGATGAAAAGACCGAGGCCAACATCACCATCGTCGCAAACGCGGCGCAGGCGCCAATGCAAAGTGTCACCCCTTCATTGAGGCGAAGAAACAAATCGTTGGTGCCGCTGATGGTGAGCGCATCAAACGTGAGCTGATGGCCCATTTCGATGCGCAGCAGATCAAAAAGCTTGGGGGAAAGCGTCACGATCGCCAGCGAACCGGCGCCCAGCACAGCCAGATGCGACAGGTCTTCCGAACGGCTTACCTGGCCGTCATCACGCGCCTTCTGAAGCTTGCGTTCTGTTGCGGGTAAATTGCGATCTTGGCTACCGGTGTCCATGGTGAGAGCTCATTGGTTCTCACCATTGTCGCGAGGCACCCCGCAAACTAAAGGCTGAAAAGCGGGGTAAAACCCGCCTAGTCTGAAATGGTCAGAAGCCCAGGCTGGCCAGCAGATCGTCCACTTGGGACTGGTCGGTTACGACGTCCGGGTTGCCTTCGCCATTGACCACCGGTCCATCCAGCGCCGGCGTGTAGGGTTCGTGCGCCGCCGGTGCTTTGACGGCGGCCTCTGCAGGAGCGGTTTGAATCAGCAACTGAATCAGTTGCTCTTCAATCGTGGCGGCCAGATTGACCACCCGTGCAATAACCTGGCCGGTCAGGTCGTGAAAGTCCTGCGCCATCATGATGTCGGTCAGATGTTGGTCCACCTTGCGGCTGGCGCGGTCCACGTCTTCAATGAAGTTCATCACATGCCCTTTGGCCACGGCGGCTACCGGGTCGGCCACGATGAGCTTGCCGATGCGGTGGGTTTCCGTCTTGATGAATTCATGCTCCGCCTTGGCCTGATCCACCTGATTCAGAACCTTTTCAGCGGCTTCACCAGTCAGCCGGGCAATATAGGACAGGCGGCTTTTGGCGTCTGGCAGCTCACCGGCCCAAGTTTGAACTTTGGCAGTCAGTCCCAACCCCGTCAAAGAGTCGTGCAGCTGGCGCGTCAGCGCCCCAATCTGCTGGTGAACATCGGGAGTTGCTGCTGAAGTTTCGGGCGCCGGATCGTGCTCGGCCATGTTATTTCATACCCATCTTTGTCAGGATGTGGTTGACCTTGTCCTCGAGGGTGGCCTTGGTAAAAGGCTTGACGATGTAACCGGCGGCGCCTTGCTGAGCGGCCATCACAATGTCTTCCTTGCGGGCTTCGGCCGTCACCATCAGCACCGGGATGTGTTTGAGCTTGTCGTCTTTCTTGATTTCGCCGAGCAACTGAAACCCATTCATGTTGGGCATATTGATGTCACTGACAACAAAGTCAAAGCTGCTGTTGCGCAGCTTTTGCAGGGCGATTAAACCGTCTTCGGCTTCGTCGGCGTCTGAATATCCACTTTCCTTGAGCAGGTTGCGCACGATACGGCGCATGGTGGAAAAGTCATCGACGATTAAAAAACGCAATTCTTTGGACATGACAAGCTCTTTCGCGGGCGAATTTTCTGTTAATTGTAAGTATGACCGATATTTTCAGGCATCAGGGCGCCGTTTTGGCTGGCGGTGCGGTCTGATCCGGGTCTGGCGGAACCAGTGGTGTACCCAAAAGGCGCTCTTCAGCTTCTTTCGTCATTACCAGCAAAGTAATGCGCCGGTTGATCGGTGAGGTCGGGTTTTCGGGTTCCAGCGGAAGGCTGGAAGCCATCCCGACGACGCGGGCCAGTTTGGACTCTGGCATGCCAGCTGCCATCAACTCGCGGCGGGTGGAGTTGGCGCGGTCTGCGGATAGTTCCCAGTTGCTGTATCCGGTCACCGGGTTGCCGTAGCCTTGACGGTCGGTATGGCCGTCCAGGCTGATTTTGTTTTCTACGTCCATTAACGCAACGCCAATTTCCCGCAGCAAGTCACGCATGTAGGGTTTGACGCTGGCGCTGCCACTGTCAAACATGGGGCGCTTCTGGTCATCGGCGATCTGAATTTGCAGGCCGTCCGGGGTGATCTGGAGTTTGATTTGAGAACTGAACTCCGCTAATTTGGCATTGTTGGAGATAGCCGCTGCAATTTTGGCGCTCAAGGCGGACAGTCTGCGCGAATCAGCGGTGGCTTCGGATTTGCGAAATTGCTCGGTTGCGACCCGTTTGGAGCGTTTTTCTTCGGTTTCGGATTTTGCCGCCTGGCCGGCGGTCTGGCTGATGTCGTTGCCGCCGCCATTGATTACGCTATTGCTGGCGCCGGCACCACTGCCACCTTGCATGGCCACTTTGAGCGGCGACTGGAAATAGTCCGAGATGCCTTTTTTATCACCTTCTGACGTACTGCCAAGCAGCCACATGAGCAAAAAGAACGCCATCATGGCGGTCACAAAGTCGGCGTAAGCAATTTTCCACGCGCCACCATGCGAAGCGTGGCCAGCCTTCTTGACCCGCTTGATGATGATGGGTTGTAGTTTTTTTGCGTCCCCTGCCATATTGAAACTCTGTTGGCGTTATTTCTTTTTCACGAAGGCTTCCAGCTCCGTAAAAGTGGGGCGTTCTGTGGAATACAGCACCTTGCGGCCGAATTCAATGGCGGTCGACGGGTTGTAGCCCTGCATGCTGGCCAGCAAGGTGGTCTTGATGCATTGCAACTCTTTACCTCCTTCTTCGACCTTTTGCTCCAAAAGCCCGGCCAGTGGTTCAGCAAACGCATACGCCAGCAAAATACCCAGGAAGGTTCCCACCAGCGCGGAGCCGATCATGCCGCCCAGCACAGCTGGCGGTTGACCCACCGAGCCCATGGTGTTCACCACACCCAGCACGGCGGCAACGATACCGAAAGCCGGCAGACCGCCGGCGATACGTTGAATGGCAGCAACCGCGGCATGTTCTTCGTGGTGGTGGGTTTCGATTTCGTTGTCCATAAGAGACTCGATTTCGTGGGCGTTCAGGTTGCCCGACACCATCATGCGCAGATAGTCGGTAATGAATTCCACCACGTGGTGGTCATGGCCGACGGTCGGGTATTTCTTGAAAATGGCCGATTCGTGGGGGTTTTCCACGTCGCCTTCAATCGCCATCAACCCTTCTTTGCGGGCCTTTTGCAAGATGTCGAACATCAGGGCCATCAAATCCATGTAGCGCGCTTTGCTGTATTTGCTGCCCTTGAAACAGGCGGCCAAACCGGCAACGGTCTTCTTGATCACCTTCATCTGGTTGTTCGCGACGAACGCACCGACGGTCGCGCCTCCGATGGTGATCAGTTCAAACGGCAATGCGTGCAGCACCACGCCAATATTGCCACCGTGGGCAATAAACACGCCGAACACGCATCCCAAGCAAATTAACCAGCCAACGATTACGAACATAGTGGCATTGTGACAGCAGGACTTTGGGGTCCTTGGGTTGAATAGAGTGGCTTTTGAGGGCCTCTACTCATCATATCGTCCCCGCAGGGCAGCACTTGAATTCAATGCAGCAAAATGCCGCCGTTGGTGGCGCCCTTGCCGGCGCGGGCGGGTGGCGAGCACAGGCCGCACTCGAAGTGGCGGCTGTTTTCATAGGCTTCGCTCACAAAGTGGCCACCGCACTTGGAGCACTTGGTCATTGACAGCATATTGTTGTCAATGAACTTCACCAGGCGCCAGGCGCGCGTGATCGACAGCAGCGGCTCCATGCCGCAGGCCGTGATCTGCTCGGTGTAAAGCTTGTAGGCCTTCATGATCGCGTCAATGTCTTCCAGGGCGCTCACCTTGGTCAGGTATTCGTAGGTGTTCTGAAAAAGCGAGGCGTGAATGTTGGGCTGCCAGGTCAGGAACCATTCGGTGGAGAAGGGGAGCTGGCCCTTGCTGGGAGAGCGGCCGGCGACTTCCTTGTACAGGCGCAACAAGCGTTCATAAGAGAGGTCGGTTTCGCTTTCCAGCACTTGCAGGCGTGCGCCCAGCTGGATCAGGGAAACGGCGCGTTCCACTTGCTTGGAATCGTTCAGTACGCTCTTGGTGGCCATGGTTCTTCTCCGTGTGCAGTAGGGTTTACAGGGTTTCGGCGAAACGGCCGGCCATCAGGATGCTGGCGTGCAGGCGGGTGGTCGAGTCGTTGTCCACCTTGTTGGCCGAATGGTTGGTGAGCAGGCTCCAGACCACTTCGTCGTCCATGCGGAAGCGGCACAGCAGCATGTTGCTCGAAGCGATCTTCAGGATTTGCGCCGGCGACAGGGTGGCGATCATGTCAGCGGACTCCTCAGACATACCCAGACGGAACAGGGCTTCGGCTTTGTCCTGACGGATCAGGTTCTGTGCCAGCATCAGGTAGGTCAAATTGGCTTCCTGGATTTCAGAAAGGATTTGTTCGTTTGTCATGGCAAGCTCCAAAGGTTGATTCGTTGATTTAGCCGGTAAACAGCATCTATTTATTTGCTGTCTTCCATGGCTTGAATTCTGGAATCCGGGGGCAGGAACTTGAATCAGCGTTTGGATGTTTGGGCCGTCAGACGGGCCGGAAGCGCTTTGTAGGGGAACTTCCTACAACGGGGACTGAAAAACAGATTGCGCGCCCTTTTTGCACATCGCCCCTAAAGTTCCTTCGGGTCGGACCGATAAATCAAACAACGAGCTTCAACCAGGGTTCGTTGTCAGGGTAGCAAGTTGCTGTACTGACTCCGGTAAATCCGGTTCAACATTTTTAGGAGCTTTATCATGGGATACACAATCAACACCAACATCAACTCGCTGACTGCCCAACGGCAAGCGAGTATGAACTCCAACTCGTTGGCCACCTCCATGCAGCGCTTGTCTTCGGGCTTGCGTGTGAACAGCGCCAAGGATGACGCTGCCGGCTTGGCGATTGCCACCCGGATGGATGCGCAGTACCGTGGTATCAATGTGGCGGTTCGCAATGCCAACGACGGCATCTCTCTGGCGCAAACCGCTGAAGGTGGCTTGCAGACCCTGACCGACATGGTGCAGCGTATGCGTGAACTGGCGGTGCAGGCCTCTAACAGCACCAACAAGTCCAGCGACTTGTCTGCGCTGGATCAGGAATACACACAGCTGGGTTCTGAAGTGCAGCGCACCATTGGTGCGGTGACCTTCAACGGCCAGTCTTTGCTGGACGCAAGCGGCGACTTCACCTTCCAGGTGGGTGCCAACTCCGGCCAGACCATTACGGTTTCTGCCTCGCAAATCGCGATCACCGGTGGTGCCGTGACGGGTGTGTATGGAACCGGTGCAGCTTCTGGCTTGAATACCTCTGTTACCAGTGCCAATGCAGCAAACATCAGTGCTTTGGATGATGCGTTGACAGCGATCAATACCACCCGCGCTAATCTGGGCGCTGTGCAAAGTCGCTTCACCAACACGATCAACTTCTTGCAGTCTGCCGCCGAAAACCAGGCAGCTGCCAAGGGACGGATCATGGATGCAGACTTCGCCTCTGAGACCTCCAATCTCAGCCGCGCACAGATCCTGCAACAAGCTGGTACGGCCATGATTGCCCAAGCCAACCAACTGCCGCAAGGAGTTCTGGCTCTCCTGCGCTAAGCTAAAGTGCCCCGCAAAAGCCTGGACAGACGTCCAGGCTTTTGCATATGCAGGGTCTTTTCCACGCATTTGGGGCCTTTGTGGGCCCTTTTGTGCGTTACAAGTACGGTTGGCGCTGTATGCATTGTGGTTAAGGAGTTTCTATGGCTATCTCTTCTGCCGGTGTTGGTAGTGGATTGAATGTTCAATCCATCATTAGCCAGTTGGTTGCAGTGGAGTCGCGCCCGGTCCAGCTGCTGCAGCAAAAAGGCAGCGTGCTGCAAACCAAAATTTCCGCATTTGGGCAAGTCAAGTCAGACCTTTCCTCTTTGCAGGATGCAGCGACGGCGCTAATGAATGCGTCCTCGTGGACTAGCAAGACGTTTGCGTCGAACAATACGAGCGCCGTGACGGGGACAGTTACTTCCACGGCCCTGGCCAGCACGTTTGCGTTGACAGTGGATCAGTTGGCTAAGGGGCAATCGGCCAAGTCGGGGGTGTTTGCAAGTGACTACAAGGCACCCGCAGCTGGGACGCTGAGTATTCAGCTTGGCACCTGGGATGCCGGTGGTACTTTTTCGAGCGCAGGAAGCGCTGCAGTTTCGATCACCGTTGCCAAAGATGATTCTTTGGCAACGATTGCGGCAAGCATCAATGCAAAAAGCAGTACGGCCGGCGTTTCTGCCACGGTCGTGACGGCAAATGGCACCCAACAATTGCTGTTGCGCGGTACCAATACGGGGGCGGCAGCGGGGTTTCAGATTACCGCTTCGACTGGCTTGGAGGTGTTTGGCACCCAAACATTTAAGCCACCTTTCGTGGCTCCGGCCAATGCCACGCTCAGTCTGCAACTGGACGCCAACGCATTCCCGGGAAGTACGCCAATGAGTATTGCCGTATCAAAAGGCGACTCACTGGATGCCATCGTCACGAAAATTAATGCGAATCCCCCGGCGGCGGGCATCATTGCGTCAAAGGTGACTGCTTTAGACGGAACCCAGCAATTGCAGTTGGTGGATGGAACTCCAGCCGCAGTTTCTTTTGCGCTGACAGACAACGCTACGTCAGCTACATACCCATTTACGCAATCCAATGGCGCCATCACGCGCACCCAGAATGCGCAAGACGCGTCCATCACGGTCGATGGGGTGAGCGTGACTTCTGCGAGCAACACGGTATCGGATGCGCTTCCAGGTGTGACACTGAATTTGCTGGCAACCACCCCGACATCGCCAACTACCCCTGCTCTGGTGACAGTGGGGGAAGACAAGGACGCGATGAAGGCCAAGATACAGGCCTTTCAGGATGCCTATAACAAACTCAATACCGACCTCAAGTCGCTGACGAAATACGACGCCACCAGCAAGACCGGGGGGCCGCTTCTGGGGGACTCCACCGTGACAGGGCTTCAAAGCGTGCTGAGGTCGATCTTGGTCGGAGAAGTTCCCACTTCAGTGAGCAGCATCAGTAGTTTGAGCAAGTTTGGCATGACTATTCAGGCCGATGGTTCGATCAAAACGGACAGCACCAAGGTTGATGCTGCGCTGCAAGACACGAACAATGTCAAGGCATTCTTTGGCAACAGCTCTACAGACTCGAAGCAAAAAGGGATCGCCAGGCGCTTCTATGACTTTGTATTTGCTGCCAACGCTGTGGATGGCACGGTGAGCAGCCACAGTGCGGGCTTTCAGAAACAAGTAGACCGCAACAACAAGACCATTGATACGATGAATGCGCACCTTGCCGACTACCAGAAGCAGCTCGCTGCGCAGTACACGGCGCTTGATAAAAACATGGCCAAGCTCAACAGCCTGAGTTCCTACGTTTCCCAGCAGGTCACCACCTGGAACAAGTCGGGTTAAGCACCCTGGAATCCTTCAAATAGACCGAATTAAGCCCCGTTTATCGGGGTTTAGTTTTTTCTGGGCAGGAGAACAATTACTCCCAACACTCGGTTGAATTGGTATCTCGCTTCATACCGTGTGGGTTGATCCATCACGACTGAATTTTTGAAGGAGTAATCCCATGGCAATGACCATTAACACCAACATCATGTCGCTCAATGCGCAGCGAAATGCTTCGGCCAGCCAAATGAGCCTGGCCACCTCCATGCAACGCCTGTCTTCAGGCTTGCGGGTGAATAGCGCAAAAGACGACGCGGCAGGGTTGGCCATCGCAGACCGCATGAACACCCAGGTGCGCGGCATGAACGTGGCCATGCGCAACGCCAATGACGGTATCTCCCTGGCACAGGTGGCTGAAGGCGGCTTGGCAGTTGTTACCGACATCCTGCAGCGCATGCGTGAACTCGCAGTGCAGGCGATCAACTCCACCAATACCTCTGGAGACATCTCTGCCTTGAATCAGGAGTACACCCAATTGGCTTCTGAATTGGAGCGGAACATGGCTTCGGTGCAGTTCAACGGAACTTCGCTGTTTACGGCAACGGCCGACTTCACCTTTCAAATCGGCGCCAATGTCGGTCAAACCGTCGTTATTTCCGCCTCTGACTTGGGTGTGGCAAGCGGCACCATCTCCGCCGTTTTGCCGTCAAGTGGTGCCACCACGACCGGGCTTGATACGGCATCCAATGCCCAAAACTCAGCAAACTTGAATGCAATTGACCAAGCGCTGGCGTCCGTCAATAGCACCCGTGCGACCTTGGGTGCTATCCAAAGCCGTTTCTCGCAGACCATTACCTACTTGCAGACAGCTGTGGAAAATCAGACAGCTGCACGGGGACGGATCATGGACGCTGACTTTGCGGCGGAAACTGCAAACCTGAGCCGCTCGCAGATTCTGCAGCAAGCCGGCACCGCTATGATTGCTCAAGCGAACCAGATGCCACAGAATGTGTTGCAGCTGTTGAAGTAACAGTTGGAAATACAGCAAGCTGAATTGAGATCACATTATGTGATGCGCGGTTACCTTTAATTTGACGGGAGCTGAGGTGAGAATTGAACGAGTAATTTCCAGCGATATTCTTCCCTGTAGTTCCAATTATCAGATTGAATCTCAGCCGTATTACATTGTTGCGCCTGCATACAAGCAGCAATCAGCCGGAATCCGGTTGTTGCATGAGCTTTGCAGTCTTTTGAATCAGCTGGGTTATGAGGCCTATGTTGATACACCGGAAGTGTCCGGTTCCCTATGGAGCCCGCGACTGACGGACGCAACAAAAGTCGCCCATTACAAGGCGGGGAAGAAGCCAATTGTGGTGTACCCCGAGGTTGTGAAGGGTGTGCCAATGGGCTTGGGGCTACCGGTGCGGTATGTGCTCAATTACCCTGGATTTCTGGGGGGAGAAAAGACTTACTCGGATAGTGAATTAATTTTTACATTTCACAGTTGCTATTTCCCTGGTGTGCCGCGTATGCGACTGCCTATTTCGGACATCAGTAGACTGGCAGAGGGGCGGTTGGAGCCTGAAGCGCGTACCGAAATTGCCTTCTATCACAATCGCTACACAAAAAGCGGCGGAAGTCTTCGTGACTTTGGGCCGAAGGCTATTGAGATATCATCCACATTTCCTGATTCCAATGAAA
>Ga0228698_1001112_pt1 | contig 14338 bp, 11 predicted proteins | sample McNCre117_Aug_MG_FD_178015 | JGI IMG/M metagenome (GOLD analysis project Ga0228698, IMG submission 178015) | Freshwater microbial communities from McNutts Creek, Athens, Georgia, United States - 1-17_Aug_MG | ecosystem: Environmental > Aquatic > Freshwater > Creek | place: USA: Georgia...
CACATCGCCAACTGGGGCAACCCCGGCGAGCTCATCGCGGTTGGCGGTCAGCTGGCCAAAGCGATCCCACAACATGCGCCCGGTCGGTGCCGCGCTCATCACCAGCGCCATCAGCGCCACCAACAAAAACTTCTGCCCGATCTTCAAGTCTCGAATGAAGGCCATACGCGCTCACCAGCTAGCTGTCAACATGGCGCGGCCCGCAGCAGGATGGCTCCGATACCGGCAGTCGACTACCACCCTATCGGCAGGCAGTGGCCACCACTTGAATCAAATGAACACCCGACCCGGCAAGCCATGAATCATCAGCGTGCGGTGTCCACCACCGTGCGGCCACGCACCTTGCCTTCGATCAGGCTGGGTGCGTAGGCAATGGCCTCGGACAGCCCGATTTCGGTGCTCATGGCCGCCAATTTGGCTTGATCCAGGTGCTGGGCCATCAGTGCCCAGGCCTGCGCCCGCAGGTCATTGGTGACAAACACGCTGTTGATGCCGTACAGCGTGACCCCGCGCAGGATGAAGGGCATCACCGTGGTCGGAAAGTCACCGCCCTGGGCCAGGCCGCAGGCTGCCACCGCGCCATTGAAACGGGTGGCCGCGCAGGCATTGGCCAGGGTGTGGCTGCCCACGGTGTCGACCACGCCCGCCCAGGTTTCGCGTTGCAGCGGCTTGCCCGGGGCCTGCAACTCGGCACGGTCGATCACGCGCGAGGCACCCAGCTCGGTGAGGTAGGCGGCTTCTTGCGGCCGGCCGGTGGAGGCCACCACCTTGTAGCCCAGGCTGCCCAGCAGCGCCACGGCAATCGAGCCCACGCCGCCGGCCGCGCCGGTCACCAGCACCTCACCGTCACCGGGCTGAAGGCCGTGGCGCTGCAGGGCCTGCACGCACAGGGCGGCGGTGAAGCCGGCCGTGGCCACCGCCATGGCGCTGCGAGGCGTGAAAGGCGCCGGAATCTTGAGCAACCAGCCGGCGTCCACCCGCTGGCGCTGGGTCAGGCCACCCCAGAAGTTTTCACCGAGGCCCCATCCGGTGACCACCACCTGGTCGCCAGCTTGCCAATCGGGGTGGCGGCTGCTGGCCACCGTGCCGGCCAGATCGATGCCGGGCACCAGTGGCCACGACCGCACCACTGCGCCACGCCCGGTGATGGCCAGGGCGTCCTTGTAGTTCAGCGTCGAGTGGCTCACGTCCACCGTCACATCGCGGTCGGGCAACTGGCTGTCGTCCAGATCGGTGAACTGGGCAAGTGTCTTCTTGTCGGCGGTCTGGCTCAGGAGAATGGCTTTGAACATGGTGCCTCGGGCAAGGTGTGGCTGGGCTTGAAATGGGTGAAATCGATGATCGCACAGGGCCCTTGCCCCGGCTGTCGCACAAGCGCTCAGCGCCTTGCTCAGTTCTGCAAGTGGGCCCAGGCGGCTATCAGTGCATGCAGGCGATCCAGGCCGTCGGTCAGGGCGGCCGGGCCGGGTTGCAGGATCAGCGGTGACTTGATCTCGTGGATCTGCCCGCTGCGCACCGCCGGCACATCCTGCCAGCCGGGGCGTGCGGCCACCTGCTCGGGCCGAAACTTCTTGCCGCACCACGAGCCGATGATCACATCGGGTGCCAGCCGGGCGGCTTCCAGCGGGTCAGCCAGGATGCGGTCCTTGCCCAGGGCTGCTTGCGAACGCTGGGCAAAGATGTCGCGGCCGCCGGCCACCTCCACCAACTCGCTCACCCACTGGATGGCGGTGAAGGGTGGTTCGTCCCATTCCTCGAAGTACACCTTGGGATGCCGCGGCAGGCTGCGCGCAGCTTCGCTGACTTGCTGCACATGCTCGGCCAGGCGGCCTGCATAGGCACGGGCTTCATCGGCCGCGCCCACCAGCGCGCCCAGGCGCTGCACATAACCCAGGATGCCGTCGACCGAGCGGTGGTTGCTGATCCACACCTCGACGCCGGCCTTGATCAGGGCTGCGGCGATGTCGGCCTGCATGTCCGAGAAGCCGATGGCCAGGTCGGGCTTCAGATCGAGGATGCGGTCGATCTTGGCGCTGGTGAAGGCACTGACACGGGATTTCTCCTGGCGCGCTGCGGCCGGCCGCACGGTAAAACCCGAGATGCCCACGATGCGGTGTTGCTGGCCCAGGGCGTACAGCACCTCGGTGGGCTCTTCGGTCAGGCAGACGATGCGCTGGGGTGTGGCAAACATGGTGCCATTGTCGGCGCTGTGCGCGGCGGCAAAGCTTGCTGACGCCATCGTGATACAAACCCAAGGCGGTGGGGCGGTGTCCCGACCGGACAGGAGTTGGGCCTTGAGTCTGCCGCTGATACTGATTGTTGACGACAACCCCGAGAACCTCACGGTCATCGGTGAGTTGCTGCAGCCCAATCATGCTGTGCGGGTGGCCAATTCTGGCCGTCGCGCCTTGACGCTGGCCCAACTCAAGCCCTTGCCCGATCTAATCCTGCTGGACGTCATGATGCCCGACATGGACGGCTACGACGTGCTGCGCACCCTGCGCGAGACGCCGGAGGTGGCCGACATCCCGGTGGTTTTTCTCACCGCGCTGGACAGCGCCGATGACGAAGAGCGCGGCCTGGTACTGGGCGCCATGGACTACATCACCAAACCCATCCGACCGGCCATCTTGCTGGCACGGGTACGCACGCAACTCGACCTCAAATACGCCCGCGATGAACTGCGGCAACGCCACAACAGCCTGCAGGCTGAGGTCTCTCGCCAGGAAACCGAGGCCAATTTCATCCAGCAGGTGACCATGCATGCACTGGCGCGGCTGGCCGAAGCCCGTGAGGTTGACGCCGGCCAGCGCGTGCTGCGTGCCCAGGCCTTTGTGCGCATCCTGGGGCAGGCGCTGCAGGCCGATGCCTTGATGGCCGATCAGGTGAGTGATCAGGCACTGGCCAACTGGGTGCAGGCGGCGCCCTTGCACGATCTGGGCAAGATGGGCCTGCCTGACAAGGTCTTGCTCAAGCCCGGCCCGCTGGATTCGCAGGAATGGGCCCTGGTGAAAACGCATGCCCGCCTGGGTGCGCAGGCCATTGGCCGGGCGGATGTCGGCGCCCATGCACCGCAAGAGCTGTTGGTCTGCGCCGAGCAGATGGCCCTTCACCACCATGAGCGTTGGGATGGCGCGGGCTACCCGGATGGTCTGGCCGGTGCAGACATCCCGCTGGCGGCCCGGGTGATGGCCCTGGCCGATGCCTATGACGCCCTCACTTCTGTTCGCGTGTACAGGCCGGCCTTCAGCCATGATCAGGCAGTTGACATCATCCGCAACGAACGGGGAGGGCAGTTTGACCCCGCCATCGTGGCCGCCTTTGAGCGTTGCCATGCAGCATTTGCGGCCGCCTCGCAGGGGCTCAGCCACCCTGCCGCCACCGTGCTGCAGCGTCCCCTGAAGTGACCTGATGGATTGTTGAGTCTCGCCCCGCACCATGTCGCCGTCCGATCCCTCCTCCAGCCCAGCGCCTGGCACCGAAGCCCTTGATCAGGCCCGCCGGGCACGCGTCGAGAGCGAGCATTTCCTGCGTTCGATCGCCGACAACATCCCGGACATGGTGGCTTACTGGGATGACCAGCGGCGCCTGCGATTTGCCAACCGCTCGTACCAGGCCTGGTATGGCCGGGGTCGCCAGGTTCTGGGCATGACGCGCGAAGACATCATCGGCCCGCCCCGCAACCAGGAAACCGAAGTCGCCTTCAATCGCGCACTGCTTGGGCAAACACAAAGCTTTCACGTCAACCTCAGCAACGAATCGGGCGAAACCCGTTACATGCGGGCTCACTACATCCCAGACCGCCAGGCCAATGGCGTGGCCGGCGTGCTGGTGCTGGTGTCGGACATTTCCGAAGCCAAGCAGGCCGAATTGCGGCTGCAGGCGCTCAATGAGCAACTGATTGCCGCCCGTGATCGTGCCGAAGCAGCCAACCGGGCCAAGAGCGCATTTCTGGCCAACATGAGCCATGAAATCCGCACGCCCATGAACGCCATCATCGGGCTGGCGCATCTGATGCGTCGCGACATGCATGACGAGGTGGCTGCTGAGCGACTGGGCAAGGTGTCCGAGGCGGCCCACCACCTGCTGGACGTCATCAACGACGTGCTCGATCTGAGCAAGATCGAATCGGGCAAGCTGCAACTGGAGAAAACCGATTTCGCCGTTGAGGGCGTGCTGTCGCGGGCCTGCGCCCTGGTGGCCGAACGTGCCCGCAGCAAGGGCCTGGAGATCGTGGTGCGAAGCGACCCGATGCCCGCCCTGATGCGCGGAGACCCCACGCGCCTGTCACAGGCCATGCTCAACCTGATGAGCAATGCCGTCAAGTTCACCGAGCAGGGCTCCATCATCCTGCGCTGCGAAACCGAGCGCTCGGATGCCAGTGGCCGGCTGATGCGGTTTTCGGTGCAGGACAGCGGGGTGGGCGTGCCGCCCGACAAGCTGGCCGGGCTGTTCAACCCCTTCGAGCAGGCCGACACCTCGACCACCCGGCGTTTTGGCGGCACCGGCCTGGGTCTGGCCATCACCCGACGGTTGGCGCAACTGATGGGCGGCGAGGTGGGCGCCACCAGCGAACTGGGGCGTGGCAGTTGCTTCTGGTTCACGGCGCGGCTGGATCATGCGCTCTCGCAGGGGGATGCACCCGCCAAAGCGGCGGCACTGCAAGGCCAGCGTGCCCTGGTGGCCGATGACCTGCCATATTCACGATCAGCTTTGGTCGAGATCCTCAGTCGCCTGGGCATGAGTGTTGACAGTGTTGAGAGTGGCGTCGAAGTGCTGGCCGAGGTGCGACAGGCCGCCCATTCGGGGCGCCCCTACGACCTGCTGGTCTTGCACGCTGACATGCCGGGGCTCGACGGCTGCGAAACCGTGTTGGCGCTGCGTGAGGTGCCCGACCTGCCCATGCCCACCACGGTGCTGGTGATGGGCCAGGACGATGCGGCCACCCGTGCCAAGGCGGTGCAGGCCCGCATCGATGCCGTGGTGTGCAAGCCCGTCACGCCCAACCTGCTGCTGGACCAGCTGGGTGGCCTGACCGCCGCGCGCTGGCCAGGCAGCGGCGCCTCGCGCCCACGGCCGCATGAGCGCGCGCTGCGCGAGCGCCATCCTGGTGCAAGGGTGCTGCTGGCCGAAGACAACGCCATCAACCTGGAAGTGGCCTGTGACCTGCTGCGCGAGGCGGGCCTCACGGTGGATCTGGCCAGCAACGGCGTACAGGCCCTGGCCCTGGCGCGCCAGCATGTCTACGATCTGGTGTTGATGGACATCCAGATGCCCGAGATGGATGGCATCGCGGCCACGCGCGCGCTGCGGGCCATGTCGGCCTATGCCAGGACGCCGATTCTGGCCATGACGGCCAACGCCTTTGGTGAGGACCGGCAGGCCTGCCTGGCTGCCGGCATGGATGACCACCTGGCCAAGCCGGTCGATCCGGAACTCCTCTATGCCATGCTGGGTCGATGGCTGCCTGCGCGCGGCGGGGCCGGCGACGGCTCGGCGGCAGGCCGGGCGGCCGCTGAGTTTCGCAACGGTCTGCGCGCCGACCCACCCGGCGCCAGCCAACGTGAGGCGGATGGCGGGTCAGCCGCCGCTGCACCCACGCCGATGGCCACGTCGCCCGTGGCCGAGCCTGAGCCTGCGCTGGATTTCTCGCAGATTCCGGGCATCACGATGTCCCGGGCGCTGTTCTACCTGCCAGGGCGCGACCAGATCTTCGCCCGCGTGCTGGGCCAGTTTGCCAACAACTATGCACAGGGCCTGCCTGCCCTGAACGGCCAATTGGCTGCCAGCGATTGGGGCCAGGCCCGTCGCCTGCTGCACTCCTTGCGCGGGGCCTGCGGCGCCGTGGGCGCCACCGAGCTGGCGGGCCAATCGCAAGCGCTGGAGCACCAGTTGGAAGCCATCGAAGGCATGACACCGGCCGATGCGGCCCGGGCTGCCTTGCCACTGCACGAGCCTGTGCAGCAGCTGTTCAAGACACTGCAGGCGCTGGTGGCTGCCATCCACAAGCATGTGCCCGGCGCCAGTGCGCAAAACTCGGCGGCGTCCACCGTCAAGGCCTCGCCGGCACGCATCGAGGCCGCTTGCGAATCACTGGCCGCCCTGCTGGAGTTGGCCGATTTCAAGGCCGGTGCGCGCTTTCGCGAGATCGAACCCATGCTGCGCGAAGCCTGGGGCGACGACGCGGTCCGCAGCATCGAGCGTCCCCTGCGCCAGCACGATTACGAAGCCGCGGTGGAAGCCCTGCGCAACACGCGGCGCCAGGCCCACACACGCGCACCGGCGCCGGCCGTGCGCGCGGGCAGCCAGGCCGGCCTGCCTCAGTAGGTGTACACGCCTCGGCCGGTCTTGCGGCCCAGCCAACCTGCCGCCACCATCTCCTTGAGCAGCGGGCAGGGGCGGTACTTCGAGTCGTTGTACTCGGCCATGTAGACGTTCATCACGGCCAGGCACACATCCAGGCCGATCATGTCGGCCAGGGCCAGCGGGCCGATGGGCTGGTTGCAGCCCAGCTTCATGCCGGCGTCGATGTCCTCGGCCGAGGCCAGGCCCTCGGACAACACGAAAAACGCCTCGTTGATCATCGGGATCAGGATGCGGTTGACCACAAAGCCCGGCGCGTTCTTCACCGTGATGGGGGTCTTGCCCAGGGCCACGGCCATGGCGTGCACGGCGTCGTGCGTGGCATCGCTGGTTTGCAAGCCACGGATCACCTCGACCAGGGCCATCATGGGCACCGGGTTGAAGAAGTGCATGCCGATGAAACGGTCGGCGCGCTGGGTGGCGGCGGCCAGCTTGGTGATCGAGATCGAACTGGTGTTGGTGGCCACGATGGTGTCGGCCGGCAGCATGGCGTCCAGTTGCGCCAGGATCTTGCGCTTGAGGTCTTCGTTCTCGGTGGCCGCTTCGATCACCAGTTGGGCCGGCTTGAGGGCTTCGTAATCGGTGCTCACCTGGATGCGGGCCAGCGCGGCAGCCTTGCCTTCGGCGCTGAGCTTGTCCTTCTTGACCAGGCGGTCCAGGCTGCCCGAGATGGTGGCCAGCCCGCGCTGCACGGCCGCTTCGCTGATGTCGATCATGATGACCGACAGGCCGCTGACGGCGCAGGCCTGTGCGATGCCGTTGCCCATGGTGCCGGCGCCGATCACGCCGATGGTTTGAATGCTCATGAAGGTGCTCCGCAAGGGTTTGAATCAGGATGGTCGATAGCTTAACGGCCAAGTGGCCCGCAGCCGGTGGCAAAACCCGCCCGGTGCAGGCGCAAAAAAGCCGGCTCGAAGCCGGCTGTCAGGCAGCCGGGCCAGCCCCACCAGGCAGCCCGGCCAGCGCTGCGCAGATCAGCAGCGCTCGAACACGGCGGCAATGCCCTGGCCGCCGCCAATGCACATCGTCACCAGGGCGTAGCGGCCACCGGTGCGCTGCAGCTCGTACAGGGCCTTGGTGGTGATGATGGCACCGGTGGCGCCCACCGGGTGACCCAGCGAAATGCCCGAACCATTGGGGTTGACCTTGGCCGGATCAAATTGCAGTTCCTTGGCCACGGCGCAGGCCTGGGCGGCAAAGGCTTCGTTGGCTTCGATCACGTCCATGTCGGCCACGGTCAGGCCGCAGCGCTTGAGCACGGCACGGCTGGCCGAGATGGGGCCCACGCCCATGATGGTGGGCTCCAGGCCGGTGTGGGCATAGGCCACCAGGCGAGCAAGCGGCTTGAGGTTGTTCGATTTCACGGCTTCGCCGCTGGCCAGCACCACGGCGCCAGCGCCGTCGTTCACGCCCGAGGCGTTGCCGGCGGTGACCAGGCCGTCCTTCTTGAAGGCCGCGCGCATCTTGCTCAGCGTCTCCATCGTGGTGTCGGCCTTCACATGCTCGTCGGTCACAAAGCTGATGGTGCCCTTGCGGGTGCTGATCTCGACCGGCACGATCTGCTCGGTGAAACGGCCGGCGGCGATGGCGGCGGCGGCACGGCGGTGGCTTTCCACGGCCAGCTCGTCCATCTGCTGGCGCGTGATGCCGAACTGTTCGGCCACGTTTTCAGCAGTGATGCCCATGTGGATCTTGTGGAAGGGGTCGTGCAGGATGCCGACCATGTAGTCGATCAGGCCGGTGTCGCCCATGCGTGCACCGAAGCGCGCGCTGGTGCTGATGTACGCGCCGCGCGACATCGATTCGGCGCCGGCGCCGATGGCCATTTCGCAATCGCCCAGCAAGATGGCCTGAGAAGCCGAGATGATGGCCTGCAGGCCCGAGCCGCACAGGCGGTTCACGTTGAAGGCGGGGGTCTCCTTGGGCACGCCTGCGGCCACCGAGGCCACGCGGCCCAGGTAGGCATCACGTGCCTCGGTGGGGATGACGGTGCCCATGGCCACGTGGCCGATCTGGCTGGCGTCGGCGCCGCTGCGGGCAATGGCCGCCTTGATGGCCGTGGTGGCCAGGTCGATCGGGGGCGTGTCCTTCAGCGTGCCGCCGAAGGTGCCGATGGCGGTACGGGCTGCACTGACGACATAGACATCACGGTTGTTGCTCATGGCGGGTCTCCTCCAGGGTGTTGGTGCGCAGCAGCATAGGCGCCGTGGTTTGCAGCGGGCTGACAAGCCATGAGGCCGGTCGCCAGCGTGACAGCGATCCCGTCACGTTGGCGACCGACCACGACAGGGGGCGGTGGTTGAATGAATGCGAGCCTGGGCCACCCGGCGCCAGAACCGACTGAACACCTTTTCGCTGATCCAGGAGACCGCCATGTTTGCCGAACCGTCCGCCCGCACCCAAGATCTGCTTGACCGCATGCGGGCCTTCTTTGATCAGCACATCTACCCCAATGAAGCCCGCCACCATCAAGAACTGCATGAGCGTCGCAAGCTGGGCCAGGAATGGCAGCCTTCGGCCCTGATCGAAGAGCTCAAGCCCCTGGCACGCCAGGCTGGCTTGTGGAACCTGTTCCTGCCGCACAGCCACCGCGCCCCCGAAGGCCTGAGCAACCTGGATTACGCCCCCCTGTGTGAGCAGATGGGCCGTGTGATGTGGTCGGCCGAGGTGTTCAATTGCAATGCACCCGATACCGGCAACATGGAGACCATCGAGCGCTACGGCACCGAGGCCCAGAAAGACCGCTGGCTGGAGCCCCTGCTGCGCGGCGAGATCCGCTCGGCCTTCCTGATGACCGAGCCGGCAGTGGCCTCATCCGACGCCACCAACATCCAGTGCAGCATCCGCCGCGATGGCGACCACTACGTCATCAACGGCACCAAGTGGTTTTCGTCGGGTGCTGGCGTGCCCACTTGCGCCATCTTCATCGTGATGGGCAAGACCGACCCGGACGGCCCGCGCCATTCGCAGCAGTCCATGGTGCTGGTGCCCCGTGAAACCCCCGGTGTCACCGTGGTGCGCCACCTCAGCGTGTTCGGCTACGACGACGCGCCGCATGGCCACATGGAAGTTCGCCTAGAAAACGTGCGTGTGCCCGTCGAGAACATCCTGCTGGGCGAGGGCAGGGGCTTTGAAATCGCCCAGGGCCGCCTGGGCCCGGGCCGCATCCACCACTGCATGCGCAGCATCGGTGCAGCCGAGCGCGCGCTCGAGATGATGTGCGACCGCCTGCAAAACCGCATTGCCTTTGGCAAGGCCCTGTCGCAGCAATCGGTGTGGGCCGAGCGCATCGCCGAAAGCCGCTGCATGATCGACCAGGCCCGCCTGCTCACGCTCAACGCCGCGCACCGCATGGACGTGGTGGGCAACAAGGTGGCCAAGGCCGAAATCGCCATGATCAAGGTGGTGGCGCCCAACATGAGCTGCAAGGTGGTCGATTGGGCCATCCAGGCCTTTGGCGCCGCCGGTGTCAGCCAGGACACCTGGCTGGCCGAAGCCTACGCCCACCAACGCACCGTGCGCATCGTGGACGGCCCCGACGAAGTGCACCGCAACGCCATCGCCAAGATCGAGCTGGGCAAGCGCGCGCCCGCCAAGGCCTGATGCTGTCAGCGCCTGCGGCCGGGCCGCGGCGCTTCAGCGGTAAACGCCGTCCCAGGGGCCGGGCTGCACGCTGGCGCTCAGCCCATCGTCGCTGGCCAACGGCCGGTTGAGCGTGAACATCGACTCGGGTGACACCACCGAAAAATCCATGTACCCCAGTCGCGCAAGCGGGCGCATCTTGCCCGTCTGCACGATGCCGTCCTCGATGAACTGGTCGTCGATGTAGATGGCCACCACCTCACCGATCACGAGGGTGTAGCTCACCGGCGCCGGGCCGCCGGGTCGGCCGGCAGCTGCGGGCAGTTCCAGCGTTTTCCACAACCTGCACTCGAAAGCGGCCGGTGCTGCAGCCACGCGCGGTGGCTTGACCAGCATCGACGGAGCCGGTGCCAACCCCGCCAGCTCAAATTCATTGACGCCGGGCCGCACGGTGGCCGAGGTCATGTTCATGGCCTCGCGCAAATCCCAGTTGGCCATCGAGCAGGTGAACTCGCCAGTGGCCAGGATGTTGCGCAGGGTGTCCTTGGTGCCGCCCGAGCTGAACATCAGCATCGGCGGGCGGTCACTGATGGCATTGAAGAAGCTGTAGGGCGCCAGGTTGGGCTGCCCCTGCGCATCCACTGTGGCCACCCAGCCCACCGGCCGGGGTGCCACCAGGGCCTTGAAGGGGTCAAAGGGCAGTCCGGGCGCGCGGCCGCTGGTCGGGTAGTGCATGGCGGGGTGGGAGGGTTCGGGCAGGGTAGTCAGTATCAGGCTGCGCTGCACGAGGCGTTCAGGCTGCCGCACAATGACCCCATCGTCTGCACCTTTGAACAACCCTGACCATGCAACGCTTCAATCGTCGACACGCCCTTGGCGCCCTGGGCGCGCTCACCTCCCTGGGCCAAACCAGCTGGGCGGCCGGCCCCTACCCGCAGCGCCCCATCAACGTGCTGGTGCCCTTCGCGGCGGGCGGCATCGCCGATCTCACGGTGCGCGCCGTCACCCAGGCCATGAGCGGCCCGCTGGGTCAGCCCATCGTGATCGACAACCGGCCCAGTGCCGGCAGCATCGTGGCCAGCCAGGCTGTGGCGGGCGCCCCCCCGGATGGTCACACCGTGCTGCTGATGAGCAACGGCCACGCCGTGGCACCGCACCTGTTCAAGAAGCTGGGTTTTGATCCCCAGAAGGACTTCGCCCCCGTGTGTGTGCTGGGCCGATTCGGGCTGGCAGCCTTTGTATCGGCCAGTTCGTCGTTCACATCGTTGGCGCAATGCGTGGCCCATGCCAAGAAGAACCCCGGCAAGCTGACCGTGGGCTCGGTGGCGATCGGCAGCACGCAGCACCTGTCGGCACTGCTGTTCCTGCAGCGCGCGGGTATTGAAGCGGTGGTGGTGCCCTACAAGTCCACACCCAATCTGCTGGGCGCGCTGCGTGCCGGCGAAGTGGATCTGGTGTTCGAGATCTTGGGGCCCTGGCTGCCCCAGGTTGTCGGAGGCGCCGTGCGCGCCTTGGCGGTCACCAGCCATGACCGCGACCCCGAGCTGCCCCAGGTGCCCACGGTGGCCGAGGCGGGTGGCCCCGGGCTGGCCGGTTACGCGGTGCAGTCCTGGAACGGCCTGGCCGTGCCTGCCAAGACACCCGCCGACGTGGTGGCCCGCCTGAACCAGGTGGCCAACGAGGCCCTGGCACAGCCCGGTGTGATCAAGCAACTCAAGGCCTTGGCGGTGCGCACGCAAGGCGGCACACCCGAGCAGATGCGTCAATGGCTGGCCGCTGAGACCAAGCACTGGGGCGACGTGGTGACCACGGCCAAGCTCGAGGCTTCATGAACTTCAAGCAGCTCGAGTACTTTGTACAAGTGGCCGAGCTGGGCAGCTTCAGCAAGGCGGCTGTGGTGCTCGACATCGCCCAGCCTGCCTTGAGCCGGCAGGTGCGGGCCCTGGAGACCGAGCTGCGCGAGACCTTGCTGCTGCGCAATGGCCGGGGGGTGGTGCTGACCGAAGCCGGCCAGCGCCTGTTTGAGCACGGCGTGCACATCCTGCAGGCTTTGGCCCAGGCGCAGGATGACATGGGCGCGACGCGCGACGAACCTGTCGGGCGCATCACCATCGGCCTGCCGCCTTCGGTGGGGCGTCAGCTCACCTTGCCGTTGATCGACGGCTTCACCCGCCGCCTGCCCAAGGCCAGGCTGGCCATCGTCGAAGGCCTGTCCAGCCATGTCAGCGAATGGATCACCACAGGCCGGGTGGATCTGGGCCTGCTGTACAACCCCGATGCCCAGCCCGCGCTGGAGATCACCCCGGTGATCGAGGAGGCCCTGTGCCTGGTCTCACCAGCACCGGCCGGAGGCGCGGGGGGCAACCTGCCCTTGGCTGATTTGTCCAGTTATCCACTCATCGTGCCTGAGCGCGCCCATGCCATCCGCCGCCTGCTCGAATCACAGGCCGTCCTGGCGGGCCTGAAGCTCAACATCGCCTGGGAGGTCTCCAGCATCGCGGCCATCATTGATCTGGTTTGCGCCGGATATGGCCACGCCGTGCTGCACGCCAGTGCGGTAGCCGCCTCGGGCCGGGCCGACTTGCTGCAGGTGCGGCCTCTGGTGTCGCCCCGCCTGAACAGTGTGCTGTGCCTGGCTGTCTCGGCCCACAAACGGCCCAGCCCCCTGATGCGCCAGGCTTCGCGCCTGCTGACCGATCTGGTGCGGGCGCTGCCCCAGGGCGCGGCGGCGCAATCCCAACCCGGTTGAGAGTGCACAGCTCTTGGTATGCTGATTTGATATAGCAGCTATCTCTCGCCATGCCTGGATGGTTTGGCGACAGGCCGCCAGAATGCGCAGCAATCCCGGGCCCCGTGCCCGGCGTGCCCCCACCCACCTGGAGTGAGCAACGTGAGCATTCGCCTGACCGGTATCTCGTCGATGGCCACCCGCGCCGTGCTGGCCGAGTTGCTGGCCGATTACAAGGCCCGCACCGGGGTGGAAGTGCAGATGGAATCGGTGGGTGGCGTGGATGCAGCCAAGCGCGTGCAGGCCGGCGAAGCCTTCGATGTCGTGGCCCTGGCTTCCGACGCCATTGATCGCCTGGAGGCCGCTGGCCACCTGTTGGCCGGCAGCCGAGTGGATCTGGTGCACTCGGGCGTGGCCATCGCCGTGCAAGCCGGAGCCAGCCAGCCTGATGTCTCCACCGAGCAAGCCCTGCGCGAAGCCGTGCTGGCCGCGCCCACCATTGGTTATTCAACCGGCCCCAGCGGCGTGCAACTGACCAGGCTCTTCGAGCGCTGGGGAATCAGCGAGGCCCTGCAGGGCCGCACCGTGCAGGCGCCCGCCGGCGTGCCCGTGGGGGCGCTGGTGGCCAAGGGCGAAGTCGCCCTGGGTTTTCAGCAATTGAGTGAACTGCTGCATGTGCCGGGCATCACCTTGCTGGGCCCCATGCCCAAGCCGGTGCAGATCAACACCACTTTTTCAGCCGGCGTCGGCGTGCGCAGCACCCAGCCCGACGCTGTGCGCGCCCTGCTGGCCTGGCTGGCATCGGCCGACGCCACGGCCGCCAAGCAGCGCCACGGCATGAGCCCGGCCTGAACCCCGAACACCCCCTCTGAATACACCTGGAGACGCCCATGATCATCGACGTACACGGCCACTACACCACGGCACCCAAGGCGCTTGAAAACTGGCGCAACCAGCAGATCGCCGGCATCAAGGATCCGGCCCTCATGCCCAAAGTGGCCGATCTGAAGATCAGCGACGACGAGCTGCGCGAAACCATCGAGACCAACCAGCTGGCCAAGATGCGCGAGCGCGGCAGCGACCTGACCATCTTCAGCCCCCGCGCCAGCTTCATGGCCCACCACATCGGTGATTTCAACGTCAGCAGCACCTGGGCCGCCATCTGCAACGAGCTGTGCTACCGCGTCAGCCAGCTGTTCCCCGACAACTTCGTGCCCGCTGCCATGCTGCCGCAAAGCCCGGGTGTCGACCCGGCCACTTGCATCCCCGAGCTGGTCAAGTGCGTCGAGCAGTTTGGCAATGTGGGCATCAACCTGAACCCCGACCCCTCGGGTGGTCACTGGACCAGCCCGCCGCTGTCTGATCGCAGCTGGTACCCCATCTACGAGAAGATGGTCGAGTACGACATCCCCGCGATGATCCACGTGAGCACCAGCTGCAATGCCTGCTTCCACACCACGGGCGCGCACTACCTGAACGCCGACACCACGGCCTTCATGCAGTGCCTGACCAGCGACCTGTTCAAGGACTTTCCCACGCTGAAGTTCCTGATTCCGCACGGTGGCGGCGCCGTGCCCTACCACTGGGGCCGTTTCCGTGGCCTGGCGCAAGAGCTGAAGAAGCCCCTGCTCAAGGACCACCTGCTGAACAACATCTTCTTTGACA
>Ga0228698_1001113_pt1 | contig 14338 bp, 13 predicted proteins | sample McNCre117_Aug_MG_FD_178015 | JGI IMG/M metagenome (GOLD analysis project Ga0228698, IMG submission 178015) | Freshwater microbial communities from McNutts Creek, Athens, Georgia, United States - 1-17_Aug_MG | ecosystem: Environmental > Aquatic > Freshwater > Creek | place: USA: Georgia...
CGATGCGCCGGTTGCCATAGCCACCGCGCCGGCCGTGGGCGCGGTGGCTCCGGCTGCAGCGGCGGTGCCCCATGCCGCCCCGAAAGTCGAGCTACCGTCCAGCACGGTCGATTACCTGCACAACCCCAAGCCAAAATACCCGCGCCTGAGCCAAAGCCGCAACGAACAGGGAACCGTGATACTCACCGTCCTGGTCGGCGTGGACGGGCGTGCGCGCGAGGTGGCGGTGAAGTCGTCCAGCGGGTTTGAGTTGCTGGACCGCACGGCCCGGGAGGCTGTTTTGGGCTGGAGTTTTGTGCCGGGCAAGCGCAACGGCGCGCCGGTGGAAATGTCGGTGGATGTGCCGATACCGTTTCGGTTAACCGACTAGTTTTTTTGGAGTATGTGGCAATGAATTCCCAGTTCGGACTGGTCAATGTGTGGGTGCAGGGCGATGCGGTCAGCCGCACCGTGTTGCTGGTATTGCTGGCCATGTCGCTGGCGTCGTGGCTGGTGATCCTGTTGCGAATGATGGACTTGCGGCGCTTGTCAGGGCAGGCCGCGCAGACCGAAAAATTCTGGCATGCGCGGGATTTTGACCAGGGATTGGTGGCCTTGGGCGCTGCCGATAGCCCCTTTGTGGCGCTGGCGTTGGAAGGGCAAAAGGCCGCAGCGCACCTGCAGGGAAAAGGCTCCGCACAAGCCGAGTTGCACGAAAGTTTTGACTTCAGTGACTGGGTGACGCGCAGCCTGCGCAATAGCCTGGACGACAGCACCGCGCGCATGCAGTCGGGGCTGGCGATTTTGGCCTCGGCCGGATCCACCGCCCCGTTTGTCGGCTTGTTCGGAACGGTGTGGGGGATTTATCACGCGCTCATGTCCATTGGTATGGCGGGGCAGGCCACGATTGACAAGGTGGCCGGGCCGATTGGCGAGGCGCTGATCATGACGGCATTGGGGCTGGCAGTGGCGATTCCGGCGGTGCTGGGCTACAACGCGCTGGTGCGGGCCAACAAGAAAATCATTGCCAAGCTCAATCGCTTTGCCCATGACCTGCATGCGTACTTCGTGACCGGTGCGCGCGTGGGGCAGGACAAGTCGCCCTAGGAGCGCACCATGGCATTTGGAACCCAGGACGACACCGACGAGGTGATGAACGAGATCAACATGACGCCGCTAGTCGACGTGATGCTGGTTCTATTGATTATTTTCATCATCACTGTGCCGGTGATGCAGCACGCGGTCACGGTGGATTTGCCGCGCGCCTCCAACCAGCCCGAATCCGTCAAACCTGAAACCATCCGCCTCAGCGTGGATGCGTCGGGCGCCTATTTTTGGAACGATGCCCCACTGGCCGATGCCGATGTACCGGGTCGCATGGCGGCGGCAGCGGCGCAGGTGCCGGAGCCGGAGCTGCATATCCGCGGCGACAAGGCGGTGCGTTACGAGCGGGTGGCGATGGTCATGGCGGCGGCCCGCCGTGCCGGGCTGCATAAGATCGGTTTTATCACCGACCCCAGCTAGCCAAGTCGGGGGGCGGCGCTGCAAAGCGGGCGATGGACCTGGACCAAGAAGTGGACCTGGCCTCGCACGCTGAGGGTGCCAGTACCCAATCCCGAAATCACGCCTGTGGATGGGGTACAGTGAATGGGCACCAGCCCGCCAATATCAAGCAGCATAAGGAGTCAGCATGAGCGATACAGAAGCCACCGGTTTTGCCAAGTTCGTACCCGGTTTTGATTTTTTGCAAAACCTGGCCAAAGGGGCCGGTGCCAGCGTTCCGCGGATGCCCAGCATGGGCAATTGGGTTGCCCCGACTTTGAATATCGAAGAGCTCGATAAACGCATTGAAGAGCTGAAGAACGTGCAGTTCTGGCTGGAACAAAATTCCCGCGCCCTCACGGCCACCATTCAGGCGCTCGAAGTGCAGCGCATGACGCTGGTGACCCTCAAGGGCATGAATTTCAACTTGAATGATCTGGCCAGTGCCTTTCAAATGAAATCGCCAGACGCAGCAGCGCGCAAAGCCGCTGAAAAAGCGGCGTCGGCGGAGAAGGCTGCTGCCGATGTGGCCAGCGGCGCGCGCAAAACAGCCGAAAAACCCGCTGAAAAGGCCGAAGAAAACCCGGCGGAGCCCGCTGCGCAGACCCAAAAGGCCGCGCCCATGGGAGACCCCTTGCAACTGTGGGGCGCGTTGACACAGCAGTTCCAGCAAATCGCCTCCAACGCTCTGCAAGAAGTAACCGCCAAAGCCGGCATTGACTTGAGCAAAAACATGGCCGCTGCCAAGACCATGGCGGCCGGACTGACACCCAGGGCGGCCAAGGCGGCGCCTGCGGCAGCCAAGAAGACGGCTGCGAAAAAAGCGGCTCCCCGCAAAACCACGGCCCGAAAATCTGCTGCCAGGTAGCGTATCGGTCTCGGGGCGGCGATGAAACTTTTCCCCTACGGGCACGCCACGCATCCGCAGTGGCAGATGGCGGCCGCTTTGGTGTTGGCACAACTGCGCGCGCAAATGGCATTGCACGACTATGCCGACAATCCCACGCTGGCGTTGCTCTATATCACCGACCACTATGCCCAGGAGGCGCAGGACATTCTGGATTTCCTGGGTGGTGAGCTGCCGCTGATAACCGATTGGTCGGGCACGGTGGGAGTCGGCATCAGCTCCAACAACGTGGAATATTTTGATGAGCCGGCGCTGGCAGTCATGCTGCTCGAGTTGCCCGCCGATCAGTACCGCGTTTTCTCCGGTGTGGCGCCGCTCGGGCTGGGATTTGAAGCCCACTCTGCGCTGGTGCACGCGGACGGCAGTACCCCTGAAGTGGGCGAATTGATTCATGAGCTGGCCCACCGAACCGATGCCGATTTTCTCTTCGGTGGCTTGTCATCCAGCCGTTCGCACAGCGTTCAGTTTGCTATTGCGGCCGATGGAAATGTGCGAGGACAGGGCGCTGCGCGTGGCGTGTTCAGCGGCGGTTTGAGTGGCGTTGCCTTTGGCGCTGGCGTGGGTTTGGTGTCGCGCGTCACGCAGGGCTGCAAGCCGATTTCCAAGGCCCGCACGGTCACTTCCGTGGACGACAATCTGATTCTGCAACTCGACGGCGAGCCCGCGCTGGATGTGCTGCTGTCCGACCTGAAGGTGAGTCTGGACGCGCCGCAGGAAGCCATCGAGGCCGTACGCTCGACGTTGGTCGGACTGGTCGAAGCGGGTGACGAACTGGTGCGCCAGACCGGCAACTTCGGCAATGACGTCACCGTGCGCCACATCATCGGGCTGGACCCGACGCGGCGCGGGGTGGCAGTGGGGGACCACGTTGCGGATGGGAGCCGCATGGCGTTTTGCCAGCGCAACACCCAGACGGCGCGCGCTGACCTGATGCGGATCTGCGCAGAAATCCGCGAGGAGCTGGAGCCGGTGGAAATGCCGGTGCAGACCGCTGCCGCACTGATCGAGTCGGGCCTGGAATCGGCGCCGCACCCGGCGCGGCGCATTGCAGGCGCGGTGTATGTCAGCTGCACCGGCCGTGGCGGGCACCACTTTGGCGGGCCCAGCGCGGAATTGCAGCTGGTGCGTAAGGCTTTAGGCGATGTTCCTTTGGTAGGATTTTTTGCCGGCGGTGAGATTGCCTATGACCACCTTTATGGGTACACCGGCGTGCTGACTGTGTTTACAACCTGATGGGATTGCAGGGACTTAATATGAATATTTCCAACATCAAAATTGCCAACTTGTTGCGCCTGGGCTTTGGGGTGCTGGCGTTCCTGATCGTGCTCACGGGCGCCTTGAGTTTCATGAAGGCCACCGGTGCCGAGCAGTCGTTTTCAACGGTGGTGGATAACCGTTATCCAAAGATCAAGTCGCTGGATACTGTCAGTAGCCGGGTCAAGGATTCCACCCGTTTGCAGCGCGATTTGCTGTTGTTGTCCGATGCCGATGACATCAAGAAGGCCGCCGACGCCATTGCGACTTTGCAAAAAGACAATTCGGATTTGCTGGCCAAGCTCGACCCTACGTTCAAGTCGGAAAAAGGGCGCGCTTTGTTGAAGGCGTTGAACGATGTGCGCGCGCAATATTTGCCCGTGAGTCAGAAATTCATGGCACACGCTACTTCCGGGCAACAGGAGCTTGCCAAAATCCTTTTGATGACAGAGCTGGCACCGTTGGAGCAGAAGTACTTTGCCGCAGTGAACGACATGGTCAAGTTCCAGGAAGACCAGATGCAGATCGCCAAGGAAGATGCCTCGTCATCGATTGGTCAGATTCGCTCGACCGTTGCCGTCAGCAGTGGACTGGCCTTGCTGGTGGCCACCGTGGCTGCGCTGTGGATTACGAAGATCGTCACCCAGCCTATCAATGAGGCTGTGGAAGTGGCCCGTGCGGTAGCCGCGGGTGACCTCTCGTATGCATTTAGTGCGCACGGCAACAACGAAACCGGTTTGTTGTTGCGCTCGCTCAAGGAAATGCAGACCGCGCTGGTGCGGGTGGTATCCAACGTGCGCCACGGTTCGGACGCGGTTGCTACGGCGTCGGCAGAGATTGCACAGGGCAATCAGGACTTGTCCTCGCGAACCGAAAGCCAGGCCAGCGCGTTGGAGCAGACCGCTGCCAGCATGGAGCAACTCGGCTCACAGGTCAAAAACAATGCAGACAATGCGCGCCAGGCCAATCAGCTGGCCATGAATGCGTCCACCGTGGCGGTGCAAGGGGGCGAAGTGGTGGGGCAGGTGGTGCAAACCATGCAGGGCATCAATGAAAGCTCGCGCAAGATCGCCGACATCATCAGCGTGATCGATGGCATCGCGTTCCAGACCAACATCCTGGCCTTGAACGCTGCCGTGGAAGCCGCCCGTGCCGGTGAGCAGGGACGCGGTTTTGCAGTGGTGGCCTCCGAAGTGCGCGCATTGGCCGGACGCAGTGCCGAAGCAGCCAAGGAAATCAAGACTTTGATTGGCGCCAGCGTGGAGCGGGTGGAGCAGGGTGCAGTCCTGGTCGACAAGGCGGGCGCCACCATGACCGAAGTGGTGAACTCCATTCGCCGGGTGACCGACATCATGGGTGAAATCAGCTCGGCCAGCACCGAGCAGTCGGCTGGCGTGGCGCAGGTGGGTGAGGCGGTGTCCCAGATGGACCAGGCCACCCAGCAGAATGCCGCGCTCGTGGAAGAAATGGCAGCTGCCGCCAGCAGTCTCAAGAGCCAGGCCAGTGATCTGGTGCAGGCCGTGGCGGTGTTCAAACTGGGTGCGGCGGACGCATTCCAGCCCATGCCCAGCAAAGTGGGCGTGCGCTCGCCCCACTCACAAGGCAAGCCTTTTCAGGGGACGGAGCGTCGCGGGGAAGTCAAGCCGCCACCGCCCAAGGCCAAGCCGGCGCCCAAACCGGCTCCGGTAAAAGAACAGGCGCCGGCGCCCAAGCTGACCGCCAAAGCCACCCCTGCGGGCGGCGATGACGATTGGGAAACGTTCTGACGGATAGGCCCTGACGCGGCTTACACGCCGCGGGCTCGGTCGGTGTGGAACTGCGCCACGTAGGCGCCAAAACGGCCGGCGTCCAGCGCATCCCGCACTTCCTGCATCAGATTGAGGTAGTAGTGCAGGTTGTGCACGCTGGCCAGCATCGGGCCCAGCATCTCGCCGCAGCGGTCCAGGTGGTGCAGGTAGGCCCGGCTGAATCCATCGCGCCCGCCGTTGTCCCAGGACAAGCCGCTGCTGCCCGCGCAGGCGTAACACGTGCAAGTGGTATCCAGCGGTTGCGGGTCCGCCTTGTGGCGGGCATTGCGGATTTTCAGATCGCCAAAACGGCTGAACAGCGTCCCATTGCGCGCATTGCGCGTGGGCATTACGCAGTCAAACATGTCGATGCCGTTTTGCACGCCGGCAATCAGGTCTTCCGGTGTGCCCACGCCCATCAGGTAATGCGGCTTGTGCTTGGGCAGTTTGGGGCCGATGTGCTTCAAGACACGCATCATGTCTTCCTTGGGTTCGCCCACCGAGAGGCCCCCCACAGCGATGCCGGGGAAATCGAGCTTCTCCAGTCCCGCCAGTGACTCGTCGCGCAGGTGCGTGTGCATGCCGCCTTGCACGATGCCGAATAGCGCATTGGGGTTTTGCAGACGGGCAAATTCTTCTTTGCAGCGCGCTGCCCAACGCAGGCTCAGTTCCATGGAACTGCGGGCTTCGCGCTCCGTGGTGATCTGGCCTTTGGTCTTGGGTTCGACCGACAAATACGGCGTGCACTCGTCAAACTGCATGACGATGTCGCTGTTCAGAATGGTTTGAATTTGCATGCTGATCTCGGGTGTGAGAAACAGCTTGTCGCCGTTCACGGGCGATGCGAATTTGACGCCTTCCTCGGAAATCTTGCGCATCTCGCCCAGACTCCAGACCTGAAACCCGCCAGAGTCGGTGAGGATGGGCTTGTCCCATTTTTCGAACGCATGCAGGCCGCCGAACTGCTTGACCACATCCAGCCCGGGGCGCATCCACAGGTGAAACGTGTTGCCCAGAATGATCTGGGCTTTCATATCGTTCAGGCTTTGCGGGGTGACGCCCTTGACCGTGCCATAGGTGCCCACCGGCATGAAGATGGGGGTTTGCACCACGCCATGGTTCAGCGTGAGCGTGCCGCGGCGGGCGTGACTACCCAGATAGGAGCCGTCAGGGCTGGCCGGGTCGGTCTTGAGGAGGTCGAATTTGAGCATGCGGCATTTTATGGGGCGGGTGCTCGGGGGGCAGTGCCAGCGGTGTATGGCTTGCCCGGTTTGCGTGTACCGGGCAAGCAGAGTGGCCCGATTTACTGCGCGCGGAAATCGTCGTGGCACGACTTGCAGGTGCCACCCACGCCACCCAGTGCGGCCTTGATATTGTCCAGGCTACCCGTCTTGGCAGCCGCACTGAACTTGCTCATCTCCGTTTGCATCTTGTCGGCAGCGGCGTTGAACTTGGCCTGTTCGGACCAGATTTCAGCCTTGGCCTTGGTGTTGCCAGCCTTGTCGCTGCCGGCCACAAAGCCCGCCCATGGCAGTTTGGACATGTATTCCGCCACCGCTGCACTGTCGGCTGCCACCTTGGCATCAAACGGTGCTTTGCCCTGGGCCATGGCCGCCACGCGCCCGAAGTTCTGCTGCATCACAAACAAGGCACTCTGGCGGTATTTGACCGCGTCTTCCGGCTTGGCAAACTGGGCCATGGCGGAGGTGCCGCTCAAACCGGCAGCTACAAGGAGGAGGGCGGAAACGAGCTTTTTCATGGGCGACCTTTCAAGTCAAAAAGTGGTGAAGCCGTAGTGGGACAGTCGGAAGTTTCAACTGCCATTACAGTGTAGGTCGCCTCGCAATTTTTTGCTGGCGACAGGTCAGTATTCAGGCGGACTTGGCAACGGGCTGGTCCGAAAATATAGAGGAGACAACGATGGTCAAGGTGCGAATTTGGGACTTGCCCACACGCGTGTTTCACTGGTTGCTGGTGTTGTGCGTAGTGGCGCTGGTGGTCACCGGACAGGTGGGCGGCAATGCGTTGGACTGGCACTTCCGTCTGGGTTACGTGGTGGCCGCTTTGTTGCTGTTCCGGCTGGTTTGGGGCTTTGTGGGCGGGCGCTGGTCGCGCTTTCTGGTGTTTGTGCGTTCCCCGCTGGTGATTCTGCGATACCTGCGCGGGCAAGGCAGCCCCGATATGGAGGCGGGCCATAACCCGCTGGGGGCTTTGTCGGTTTTGGGGCTGCTTGCGGCCGGGTTGCTGCAAGTGGGCAGTGGGCTGTTGAGCGATGACGAAATCATGCATTCCGGGCCGTTTTCCCATCTGTTCGGCTCCGATTGGGTGTCCATCGCTACTTCCTTGCACACGCGCTACAACAAGTTCGCCCTGATCGCGCTGATCGGATTGCATATCTCAGCGATCCTGTTTTATCGCTTTGTGAAGCGCCACGATTTGGTTCGCCCCATGCTCACGGGTGACAAGGCTCTGGATGTGCCCGTTGAGCCCGCGCAGGACAGCGTGTTCACCCGTCTGGCGGCGCTTGGCATTTTTGCTGCACTGATGTGCGGCGTCTGGTGGGCTGTGGTGCGTTGGGGCCCGGTCTAGGGCCGTTGGCTGCGCTCCAGCAGCATGGCGTCGCCATAGCTGAAGAAGCGGTAGCCCTGCGCAATCGCGTGGCGGTACAAGCCCATCACGTGCGCATAGCCGGCAAAGGCACTGACCAGCATCATCAAGCTCGACTTGGGCAGGTGAAAGTTGGTCAGCAGCCAATCCACATGGGTAAAAGCAAAGCCCGGGGTGATGAAGATGGTGGTGTCGCCGCTGGCTAACCCGCTTTTTGCCCAACTCTCCAAAGTCCGCACGGTGGTGGTCCCCACCGCCACCACGCGCCCGCCGCGCGCCTTGCAGTCGGCTATCGCCTGCTGCGTCGCCGCGGGTACCTGGTACCACTCGCTGTGCATATGGTGTTCGGTCAGGTTTTCAGTCTTGACCGGCTGAAATGTGCCCGCACCCACGTGCAGGGTGACATGGGCGCGCTGCACACCCATGGCGTCCAGCGCCGCCAGCACACCCTCGTCAAAGTGCAGGGCAGCGGTGGGTGCTGCGACGGCGCCGGGGTTCCTGGCGAACACGGTCTGGTAGCGCTGCGCATCTTCCGGCGAATCGGAGTGTGTGATGTACGGCGGCAAAGGCACATGGCCGTGGCGTTCCATCAGGGTGTAGGGATCATCGCCCTGGTCATTTGACAGAACAAAGCGAAACAGTTGCCCGTCTGCATCCGGCCAGCGGCCCAGCAGAGTGGCGCTCAGGCCATCTTCCATGCCGGCTGCACACTGCATCTTGAGCGTGGTGCCCACTTCGGGCTTTTTGCTCACCCGCATGTGGGCCGCTACCTGGTTTCCGCCCAATACACGCTCCACCAGCAGTTCCACCTTGCCGCCGGTCGGCTTTTCTCCGAACAGCCGGGCATGCAATACCTTGGTGTCGTTGAACACCAGCAGGTCCCCGGCGCGCAACAAGTCGGGCAGGGTGCGGAAGATGCGGTCCACGGGCTCGGTATTGCGGCCGTCAAGCAAACGCGAAGCACTGCGCTCGGGCGCCGGGTGTTGGGCAATCAGGTTTTCAGGCAGCGCGAAATCAAAGTCGCTCAAGGAGTACGTGCGCGTGGCGGGAGCCGTTGTGTGGAGGGGGTGGGACATCGTGCTTGAGGGTTGAACAAACCCGTACCAAGGAGTAAATAGAGGGCAGAATTCTCCCATGCCCGAGTCCACCCTTTCCATCACGCTGATCGAGCCGCCCAAGCCTGCCAAGGCAGCCGCGCCGGCGGCACCGGTTGCGCCCAAAAGCGCAATGCAAAAGGCACTGGAAAAGCTGGGCCTGCGCCGTGACATTGACCTGGCGCTGCATCTGCCGCTGCGCTACGAAGACGAAACCCGCATCACCCGGCTGCGCGATGCCCGTGAGGGCGACTCCATCCAGATCGAAGCGGACGTGGTCGAGTGTGAAATCACCTACCGCCCGCGCCGGCAGTTGCTGGTGAAGGTGGACGACGGGTCCGACGTGTGCACGCTGCGGTTCTTCAATTTCTACCCGAATCAGCAAAAGGCGCTGGCCGTGGGCAACCGCATCCGCGCGCGCGGTGAAGTCAGGGGTGGCTTTTTGGGTTGGACGATGCTGCACCCCAGTTTCCGTCCGGCAGGCGGTGAATTGCCGACGGCGCTGACCCCGATTTACCCCACCGTAGCCGGTATGCCGCAGGCCTATTTGCGCAAGGCGGTGTTGTCCGGTTTGGCGCGTGCCGAGCTGTCTGACACGTTTGCACCGGGCGACCTGAGCCGGTTGAATCCGCACGCGCTGTGGACCTTGCGGCAAGCATTGCAGTTCCTGCATCACCCCACCCCCGATGTGTCGCTGGACACTTTGCAAGACCATTCGCACCCCGCCTGGCAGCGCTTGAAAGCGGAGGAACTGCTGGCGCAGCAGCTCTCGCAACTCCAATCGCGTCGCGCGCGCGCTGCGCTGCGCGCGCCCGAACTCAAGGGCAAGGTGGGCGACACACTGCATGCCCGATTGCTGGCCGTTTTGCCCTTTGCGCTGACCAAAGCCCAGCAGCGCGTCGGCCTCGAAATTGCCAGAGACCTGTCGCACCACCAGCCCATGCACCGCTTGCTGCAAGGGGATGTAGGCGCCGGCAAGACCGTGGTGGCGGCGCTGGCCGCCACGATCTGCATCGATGCTGGCTGGCAGTGCGCGCTGATGGCGCCGACCGAAATATTGGCCGAGCAGCACTTTCGCAAACTGATTGGCTGGCTGGAGCCTCTGGGGGTCAAGACCGCCTGGCTGACGGGCAGCCAGAAGACCAAAGCCCGGCGCGATGCCCTGGCCATGATTGAAAGCGGGGAGGCGCAACTGGTGGTGGGCACCCACGCGGTGATTCAGGACAAGGTGCAGTTCAAGCACCTGGCGCTGGCCATCATTGATGAGCAGCACCGCTTTGGCGTGGCCCAGCGGCTGGCCCTGCGCAACAAGCTGCAGCACGACGCCATGGAGCCGCACATGCTGATGATGACGGCGACACCGATCCCGCGCACGCTGGCCATGAGCTACTACGCCGACCTGGATGTGTCGACGCTGGATGAATTGCCGCCGGGGCGCACGCCCATCATCACCAAGGTGGTGAACGAGGCGCGGCGCGATGAAGTGATTCACCGCATTCGCGCACAGATTGGGCAGGGGCGGCAGATCTACTGGGTGTGTCCGCTGATTGAGGAGAGCGAGGCGCTGGATTTGTCCAACGCCACCGCCACCCATGCCGAACTGAGCGCCGCGCTGCAAGGCGCCAGTCCCGATGGACAGCCGGTCGTTGTGGGGCTATTGCATTCGCGCATGCCGCAAGAGGAAAAGAAGGCGGTTATGGCAGCGTTTGTAGCCGGCGCCATGGCGGTATTGGTGAGCACCACAGTGATCGAGGTGGGCGTGGACGTGCCCAACGCCTCGCTGATGGTGGTGGAGCATTCGGAGCGCTTCGGCCTGTCGCAGCTGCATCAGTTGCGCGGACGGGTCGGGCGTGGCGCGGCCGCGTCGGCCTGCGTGTTGCTGTATTCCACCGGTGATGCGCCGCGGCTCAGCGAACATGCGCGTGAACGCTTGCGGGCCATGGCCGAGACCAACGATGGGTTTGAAATTGCCCGGCGTGATCTGGAAATTCGCGGGCCCGGTGAGTTTCTAGGCGCCCGCCAAAGCGGCGACGCCATGTTGCGGTTTGCCGATCTGGCCACCGATGGCGCGTTGCTGGACTGGGCCCGAAGCGAAGCGCCCTTGATGCTGGACCACCATCCGCATCTGGCCGAAAAACATGTACAGCGCTGGCTGGGCACCAAGGCCGAGTTCCTCAAGGCCTGAAACCGGTGCACCGGTGCCCGTTGCACAATAGCGGCATGACCCTGACCGAACTTAAATACATTGTGGCGGTGGCCCGCGAGCGCCATTTCGGCCGGGCCGCCGAGGCGTGTTTTGTGTCGCAGCCGACGCTGTCCGTGGCGGTGAAAAAACTCGAAGAAGAGTTGGACGTCAAGTTGTTTGAACGCAGCGCCAATGAAGTGACCGTCACCGCGCTGGGCGAAGCCATCGTGCGCCAGGCGCAAAGTGTGCTGGAGCAGGCGGCCAGCATCAAAGACATAGCCAAGCGTGGCAAAGACCCGCTGGCCGGTTCGCTGGCCTTGGGCGTGATTTACACGATTGCCCCGTACCTATTGCCCGATCTGGTGCGTCAGGTGATCAAGCAGTCGCCGCAAATGCCCTTGATGCTGCAAGAAAACTTCACGGTCAAGCTGCTGGAGATGTTGCGTACCGGCGAGATCGACTGCGCCATCCTCGCGGAGCCGTTCCCTGACGGCGGGCTGGCCACCGCACCACTGTACGACGAGCCTTTTTTTGCGGCCATTCCGACCAGCCACGCACTGGCACAGCAGGACCATGTGACCGCTGAACAGCTCAAGAATGAAACCATGCTGTTATTGGGCAATGGCCACTGCTTTCGTGATCACGTGCTGGAGGTGTGCCCCGAATTTGCCCGCTTCTCCAACGATGCCGAGGGCATTCGCAAGAGCTTCGAGGGCTCCAGCCTGGAGACCATCAAACACATGGTGGCGGCTGGCATGGGCATCACGCTGGTGCCACGCCTGAGCGTGCCGCGCGAGGCATTGCAGTCCAAAAAGCATCGCCCCGAAGACGCCTATGTCAAGTACCTACCCGTGACGGACCCCAAGGGCGCTCCACCGCCAACCCGGCGCGTGGTGTTGGCCTGGCGGCGCAGCTTTACCCGTTACGAGGCGATTGCCGCACTGCGCAACGCCATTTACGCCTGTGAATTGCCTGGAGTGACCCGTTTATCGTGAGTGCGCGTTTTGCTTTGTATCTCGATTTGATCCGCTGGAACCGGCCGGCCGGTTGGCTCTTGCTGCTGTGGCCCTCGCTCACTGCCTTGTGGGTGGCCTCCGGCGGCTTCCCCGGCTGGCATCTGATTCTTGTTTTCACCTTGGGCACCATCCTGATGCGCAGCGCCGGCTGCTGCGTGAATGATGTGGCCGACCGCGAGTTTGACAAGCACGTCAAACGCACGGCAACGCGGCCGGTCACCAGCGGCAAAGTGTCGGTGCGTGAGGCATTGGTGGTGGGCGCTGTGCTGGCCTTGCTGGCCTTCTGCCTGGTGTTGACCACCAACGCGGTGACCGTTCAATGGTCGTTTGCGGCGTTGGCGGTGACGCTGATTTACCCCTATGCCAAGCGCTTTGTTTCGATGCCGCAGGCCGTGTTGGGTGTGGCTTTCAGTTTTGGAATTCCCATGGCTTTTGCGGCCGTGCAGTCTCAGGTGCCGGTGTTGGCCTGGGTGCTGCTGGCGGGCAATTTATTTTGGGTGCTGGCGTATGACACGGAATACGCCATGGTGGACCGTGACGATGATTTGCGCATTGGCATGAAGACCTCCGCCATCACGCTGGGCCGTTGGGATGTGCCGGCTGTTTTGTCGTTCTATCTGGTGCAACTGGCCATCTGGAGCTGGGCCATCCTGCCGCAACCGCGCGCCGGGGCTTGGTGGATCGGCGTTGCGGTGGTGCTGGCGCAGGTGGCGTGGCACGCCACCTTGATAAAAGACCGCACGCGAGAAGGCTGCTTCAAGGCGTTCCGCGCGAACCACTGGGTGGGCTTTACGCTTTTCGCTGCGGTGGTTGCGGGCTTTTCCTGAACAACAAATTAAAAAGCCCGCAACCTTTCGGTCGCGGGCTTTGCCATCTGGCTACGCCAAATATTACTTGTTGCTCAGGCACTCTTTCATGAAAGCCTTGCGCTCGTCGCCCTTGAGTTCTTTGGCCTTGGGGTCGGCGTTGCAGGTTTTCATCTTGTTCTGGGGCGTTGCGGGTTCGGGGGCCTTGGCGCTCAGGCACTCTTTCATGAAGGCCTTGCGCTCATCGCCCAACTTGCCCTTGGCTTCGGCGTTACAGGTCTTCATCTTGTTTTGCTGTTCGGTAGCAGCATGGGCGCCACCCACCGACAGAGCCATACCCAAAGCCAGGAGAGTCAAAATTTTCTTCATCGTTTGTCCTATAGAAGGTTGAGCAGAACGCCTGCCGCTGCGAATAAATCCCCGCGGATTCCAGCACATAACGTAGGGTTTTGCAAACCGGTTGACGGCTTGGCAGGTGGGCGCAGGCGCCCGCTTAAAATCGTCGCCCTATGCTGTCTGTAAAAAACGAACTTCTGACCGCGCTTGGCGCCTGTCTGGAAAAACTCTCTGCTGGCGCCGCTGCGAAGGCCGCTTTTGAATCCCCCAAAGTGGCAGCCCATGGCGACTTTGCCACCACGGCGGCCATGCAACTGGCCAAGCCACTCAAGAGCAACCCGCGCCAGTTGGCTGAGACACTGTGTGCTGCGCTGCGCGCCGAGCCGGCCTATGTGCGCTGGGTTGATGCGATTGAAATCGCCGGCCCCGGGTTCATCAACATCCGCCTCAAGCCCGCTGCCAAGCAGGAAGTGGTGCGTGAAGTGCTGGGGCAAGGCGCGGCATTCGGGCAGCAAGCGGCCACGGGTGCGCGCGTGTTGGTGGAGTTCGTGTCGGCCAATCCCACTGGCCCGCTGCACGTGGGGCATGGACGCCAGGCGGCTTTGGGTGATGCGATTTGCAACTTGTTTGCAAGCCAGGGTTACAGCGTACACCGGGAGTTCTATTACAACGACGCGGGCGTTCAAATCCAGACGCTGGCCAACAGCACGCAACTGCGGGCCAAAGGGTTCAAGCCGGGCGACACCTGCTGGCCCACCGACCCGGATAACCCCGCCAGCAAGGCCTTCTACAACGGCGACTACATCCAGGACATCGCCAACGACC
>Ga0228698_1001114_pt1 | contig 14333 bp, 14 predicted proteins | sample McNCre117_Aug_MG_FD_178015 | JGI IMG/M metagenome (GOLD analysis project Ga0228698, IMG submission 178015) | Freshwater microbial communities from McNutts Creek, Athens, Georgia, United States - 1-17_Aug_MG | ecosystem: Environmental > Aquatic > Freshwater > Creek | place: USA: Georgia...
TTCGGGAGCCACGTCACCGACTCGGAGCATAGTGGGTAGCCAGCCGGTGCCTGCCATGGTCTGCTCTGCCCCACTGACCGCATCGTCCTTCTTGAGTGCTGCCAGTGGGCTGGCTGCATTGGCATCCACCGCTTCGGTTACGACCTCCAGAATTCGGCCCTTGGAGACGTGATTGAAATACGAGGCCCCGGATGCCGTCCACCATTTGCGCATGTCCAGCCCCACCGCCTGTGCCAATGCTTCATTGCGCTGGCGCTCTGGCTCCGTCCCGCAGATTCCGGTGGTGGTCAGCGCCGTTACAAAGGTAAGCAATTGCAGGACTGTGGCTTGGTTCTGTTCCAACAGCCATGGAAAGATTGCATCCAAATCGGCTGGTAGACGTTCTGCCCACGCGTCACGCTCGGCCTGTACCCGCGTCCAAGCTGCACAGCCTTCCAGGTCGTCGGCTGCTGAGCGCAGTTCATGGCTGCTGTCCGTTGCAGTGATCGCAAACACAGGCTCTTGCCGGTAGTAGCGGTAGTCGTTGTCGCGGAACACCTTCTGTGCCAGTTGGGCCGTCAATGCTGCCACTGCTACATCAGGGCGCTCCAGCAACTCCGCTTGCAGGGCTTGCACACGGTGGGCGGTGAGGCGGCGCATCAGTTTTTCGGAATGGATGGGGCGGGTTTTGGGAGACGGCAAGGACACCAGCGGTGCGTCGTCACTGCCTGCATCGGTTTGTCGAACGGCTTGCACCATGTCGCCGCGGTCTTCGGGTCGTACCAGTCCGCATTTGACGGCGGCAGTCCCATCGTTGCCGACAAACACCACGCATCCCGCTTGCGCCATCAACTCGGCAGGCCACACATTGAGCGATTCCTGCAATTCCTCTTGCTGGGTTTGCACGGCCTCCACCGCGGATTCGAGTTTTTCGTAGGCGGTTTCATCGTCGCCATCACCATCGCCCGCGTCGGCAATAGCGTCCATCTGGTTTTCCAGTGCCGTCAGTTGGGCATCCAGATCGGCCATGCGGGCAGCTTCGTGCTCCGTGGGTTCGCGCCGTGCTTTGCGCAGACTGCCATATTTGAGGTACTCGTCATAGCCGTAGCGCACACGGACATCAACCCACTTCCAGCCCTCGGCAGATACCTGTTTGGCCTTCTTGGAGAGCTTTGCCTCTGCCAGTCGCTCCAAGAGTGCGGCATCCAGCAGATAGACCTTCTTCTCGTCCTCACTGAACAGATCACGGCGCACAGCACCGCCCGCGCCTTCATAGGCCTTGGGCGTCACATAGCGGGCCACCGGGTCACGGTCGGATTCGATTTCGCCTTGGTTGAGCAACTGACGCAGGTAGTCCGGTCGGCGGTTCCAGTTCGGCACCCCACTCCAGACCTCTTCTTGCTTGCCATGGTCATCAATGGAGGCCAGCACCATGAGGCAGTCCAGGCCGATCTGGTCTTCACGGAACTGCGCCAGCAGCTTAGGGGACACCATTGCCAGTTTCATGCGGCGCTTGACAACCAAGGGCGTCACGCCGAAAGCTGCGGCCACATCTTCAACGGACTTTCCTTGGTCGATCAGTTTGGCAAAGGCGGTGAATTCATCGGCCGCATGCATGGCCACATGGAAGACGTTTTCTGCGAGGCTTGCCATCAAGGCCTTGTCGGCGGGCACGATCAAGACCGGCACGGGATAGTTGTCGGGAATGAAAGCACCGGTATGCAGCAGGGTCAAGGCTTCGAGGCGACGGCCACCGGCACACACTTCGTACAGCCCACGCAGGCCTTTAACGACGACCAGGTTTTGCAAGATGCCATGCTCGCGGATGGATGCTGCCAACTCCGAAAGGCTCATCTTGGACGTGGAGGCTGCCGTGCGGGCCTGATAGGTCTCCGACAACACCAATTTGTTGAACGGGACGGAGACGCGGGGAGAGGCTGCGATAACTGCTTCGATTTCAGCTTTCGAGAATTTCATGGGAACTCCTGAATGGTTGTGTGGGACAGGCCTTGTGCTGTCCACGCATTCAGAATCTCACGCGCAATCCCTTGTTCAACCCCATGTTGCGATAGCATCCCACCTCCCCCGGAGGCGCTTGGAATCAGGCCTTGCGGGCACTTGTCTCTTTCTACGCTCCACCTTTTTGAACGCCATGCCGCCGCTGTACGAAGTTCTGTACCTGTTTTCTTCCGCGCAAGGGCACTTGGTGGAAATCAAGCGGCTAGACCAGCCCGCCGATGCGCCGAAAGACCTTGTCTACCAGTGGCTGTGGCTACAGCGTCGGACAGTACACAAATTGCATTTCGTCGCAATGGGTACGAGCCTGGACGATCAAGGGCCGCGCCAGCTTCGCAGCTTTGCCGAAGGTGCACTGTGGTTCAACGAACAGGCGGGAGAAATGCGGTTTAGCAGCGGCAGAACCATTGCCCTCACTCCCGATCCGCTGAAGTCGCTTTCCAAGAGCCTCGCCAGAATGATTGCGCTTCACCTGAGCTAAGTCATCTCGCCAATGGGGCGCGAAAGACCGAGAAGGCTCACCCCATGACTAGACGGTTCCTGCCGCCTTCTTTGGCCTGGTACAACGCCACATCGGCGCGTTTCAGCATTTCTTCGGCGGTCGTACAACCATCGCTTAGCGCGGCAATTCCAATGCTGACGGTGAACCGTATCGGGTCTTGGCCTTCTACCTCGACCGTGGTGGATGCAATGGTCTGCAGCAACCTGGATGCCAATAGTTGTGCCTGCTCCCGCCCGGTTTCCGGTAATACCACCAAAAATTCCTCCCCACCCAAGCGCCCGAATTTGTCGGTTTTTCTTAAACACTCGCGTGACAGGTTTGATAGGCGGATCAGTACCTGATCACCTGCAGGGTGCCCGTACCGATCGTTGATGGATTTGAAGTGGTCGGCATCGATCATGAGCACACATAGGGGGCGCAGATGCCGCACCGACAAATCCAGGCTCTCCTGAAGAAACTCCATGAGAGAGCGCCTGTTGGCCGCTCCGGTCAATGCGTCTTGGGTCGCCATCTCCAGCAATTGCTGTTGTGCCATTTGCCGCTCGGTGATATCGCGCAATATGCCGACGTGCACCCTATGCCCGTCGATCTCGACGCCCTTGACCTTGACTTCAATCGGAAACAGCGATCCGTCCTTGCGCAGACCTTGGATTTCCCGTCCTTTGGCCATGTTGCGGGCCTCTTCATGATGCTGTGCGCGCGCCACATAGTCGTCATGGTGCTGGGCATCCGCTTCACTCATTAACAGCTTGACGGGGTGGCCGACAAGCTCGCGGGCCGCATATCCGAACATGGCCTCAGCGCCCGGATTGAAGACCTCAATCAATCCCAAGTCACTGATCACAACGACGCCGTCGGGCGTGGTTTCCAAAATAGACCGAAACTTTCTCTCGCTGCTGTTCACCCGCTGGCGGCCACGCAGATACAAGAAGCACATCAGCCCGACCAATGCGCAACCGGCCCAGCCCAACAGTCGCCATTGTTGGTACCGGGTAGTGGATTCGCCCGGATCGATTGGCTGTGCTGCCATTTGCCAGCTCCCTCCAGGAACGTGAATTGAAAGCAAGGCAGACTGAGATGCGAAAAAGTCCGGTGAACCGAAGAAGACTTCACCCCGCTCACCCATTCCATCCTTACCGCGCAAACTGAATCCCAATCCCAATTTCTCTGCTGACTTCTTGGCGCGCTCGAGCAGCAAGTCGGAGTCGATGACCAGACTCAACATTCCCCAGTAGTTGCCGTTCGGCAAGAACACCGGTGTGCGGCTCACTAAACCGTATCCGCCTTGCCGCAATTTGATGGGACCGGCCAACACCGTGTTCTTGCGGTCAATGGCCTCCTTCACCAGCCTCCATTGATCGGGCACATCCGGGTAGTACAAGCCCAGCGCCTTTTCGTTTCCCGCCAGAGGGTAGATATGTGAAATGCGATTGCCCGGTGCCAGACCAATATTCTTCACATTGGGACTGGAGCTATGCACCACCTGCAGCGCCGTATCGATTGACGAACTCGAAAGATCGGGTGCGGCGATGACAAGGGCTGCAAGCCCATTGGCCAAGTACACATCCGAATTGAGTTCGCTCTCGATTTGAGCTGCCACGGCAAGGGCCTTGTCGGTCACGACGCTGTGGTTCTTTTCTCGAATCAGGCTCTGATCCAGGTGCAATGTTTGATTGAAACCGATCGCCAGTAGCATCGTCACCGCAAGGCTCAGTAGGAAAGCACGAACGGTTTCCCGCGTCGCAGAGTTCAGTATGCGATTCTTATCGCTCGGCGTTGGAAGCGTTTCTGGTTTCATGACCACACCCAGTTCTGCAGCGCTTTCTGTAGCGCCACAGCCCAATCGACCTTCAAGTTAATTGTTGTATTTCGACCTGCTGGGCAGATCGACTCGAATCATTATTGCGCACGCCCGCCGTCCAAGCCTAACGGATTGGGATGGATCAAAATGATGGAGTCGGTCGAGGCGTGGTGGGCTCGTGTGCTCATTTAAAACCACCCGGTCTAAACCTGCTCGTTCACGAAAGTATTGGAGCATTTAGCGATGATCAAGATTCTGGGGATTTCAGGCAGCCTTCGCGCCAAGTCGTTCAATACTGCTTTGTTGCGCGCCGCTAAGGATTTGGCAGAAGAGCCGGTGCAACTGGAGGTGGCCACCCTGCATGGCATACCGCTGTATGACGGCGACCTGGAGGACACTCAAGGCACGCCGGATGCGGTGAGAGCGTTGAAGAAACAGATTCTGGCCAGTGACGGGCTGATTCTGGTGACACCCGAGTACAACAATGGCGTCCCAGGCGTTTTCAAGAACGCAGTGGACTGGTTGTCTCGTCCAACTCCAGGTGTGGCCACTGTATTTCCTGAACTCCCGGTGGCTGTGATTGGCACCTCCCCTGGCGGTTTTGGAACCATCCTCGCCCAGAACCACTGGCTTCCCGTGCTCAAGACACTGGGTGTTCGGCAATGGAACGGCGCCCGCCTGATGGTGTCCCGCGCCCAATCGGTGTTCGATACAGAAGGGCAATTGGTCGATGAAGCCGTCAAGAAGCAGGTTGCGGACTTTATGCGGGGATTCGGCCAATTCGTTTCGCACAACCCCAAGCGGTAGCGGCGCAACCCGCCAGTGTGGGGCGGCAGCATGGTGACCCGTGCCTGCTTGCACCTTGGATTCCAGGCGGGGGTGGAGACAGGAAGCACCATATCTAACACAAATTTTGACATCTAACATTAACAATGTTCGATTCAATATCGATGTTAGAAACAACACGTCCCCAGCAGACCATCCGATACCTGAACCAGGTGTTCGGAAACGAAGCCGTTCGTGTTGCGCCCAGCGGGATGACCGCCCAACTGCCCTACTTTCTTCAAGACACCTATGAAGTGCTGTCGGGTAAATTGTTGGGACAGCCGATCACCTTAGCCTGTGTCAAAGAGCATCAACCACTGGCAGCGGAGCAGTTGGACCAGCATGCCCAGCGGCTGCGTGAGCTGTTGCGCACGCCGATCCTCATCGCATTGCCAGAAATCACATCGGGTGAGCGCAAGCAACTGATTGCACACGGTTTGGCCTTTGTGGTCCCAGATCGGCAACTGTTCGCACCACAGTTAGGCTTGATCCTGACCGAGCGCTTTGGCACGAAACCTCGGCGCGGCCAAGAACTGGCCAGCCCCGCCACACAGGCGCTCTTGATCTGGTTTTTGAACCACTATCCAGTCACGGAGACCTGGCATCCGTTTGAGGAAGCTGCAGCGCTAGGTTATTCATGCTTCTCCCTGATGCAATATCAACCTATCGGACGAAAAGGAACTTGCGGCCCGAGTAGCTTCATTTTTGCGAAGTGCCATCATTTGACGTTGACGTGCATCAACTGATGTTCACGGCAAATGCTTGGATTTGATATTCAAGAAGCAGCCTAAAAGGGCACGACATCACACCCTTTCGAAATCTTGGCTTCCATGGTCCAGAATTGTCCCGGTGCGTTAACGTCCACAAGGGATACCCCAATGTAAGCGCCCAGCCAAGTCACCTTGTTGATTGACGCGTGCGCGAGCACCATTGTGTCCACAACCATGATCGTGGACGCAATGCTCAAAGACTCAGACACCCCGAGGTATGCCGTGCGGCGTACCAAGCGAACATACTCAGCCGACACCAAGGCCGCGTTGCTTGCAGCGTGCAGGGCACCGGGCGCATCCATCGCGGCAGTGGCCAGCGCGCACAGCATGAACGCCAATGTGTTGCACCGCTGGCTGAAGGAGTCATCACAGCCGGACGCTCACGCCGAATCCCGTCCGTCAGAGCCGATAGACATGCCAGCATTTATCCCGGTGCCCCTGCTCACGCAAACGGCCGAGCCCGTGGAGCGCACGATCCGCGCGGAGGTCCGCAAAGGAAGTCTGATCATGACCGTCACCTGGCCCATGTCTGCTGCCAATGAATTTGCTCACTGGTCAGCCACTGTTCTGAAGTGATCCGCATCGACTGCGCCTGGCTGGCAGTGCAGCCACTGGACATGCGTGCGGGCACGGACACGGCACTGGGCCGGGTGGTCGAGGTATTCGGTGCAGCGCATCCCCACCATGCCTATCTGTTTGCCAACCGCAGGGCCAATCGTATGAAGGTGCTCGTGCACGATGGCATTGGCATCTGGTTGGCCGCGCGCCGCCTCAACCAGGGCCGGTTTGTCTGGCCTGCGCCTGGCGTTAACCGGCATCAGCAACTCAGCATAGAGCAACTGAATGCTCTGGTGCTGGGCCTGCCATGGCAGCGTCTGGGCCACGATGGAATCATCACCGTCGTGTGACGGGGTGGTCCATCGGTGCATGCACCGATGGTGATGGAGTTCCTTGCATGGCACATTGCCAGTCATGGTTGTCACCCCGGCTGCACTGGACCAATTGAATCCGCAGGAGTTGCGCGACCTCCTGCTCGGACTCATGGCCAAGGTGAACCAGCAAGAGCAAACCATCAACGACGCCACCCAGGAACTGGCGTACCGCCAAATCAAGATCGACCAACTGACGCACGAGATGGCAGTTCTCAAGCGCAACCACTTTGGTCGTAGCCGGGAGCAGTTCGACGGCACGCAGGTCAGTCTGCTCGATGAAGCATTCGATGAAGACCTGGCAGCTATCGAGCAAGAGCTCAAGAACCTGACACCGCCTGCGAAGAGTGACACCACTGCACAGAACAAGCCCAAACGTGCTGCACTGCCTGCGAGCCTGCCCAGGGTGGACGTGCGCCATGAACCCGACTCCACCACCTGCCAATGTGGTTGCCAGCTCAAACGCATTGGTGAAGATGTGTCCGAGAAGCTCGACTACACCCCTGGCGTGTTCACAGTAGAGCGTCATGTGCGTGGCAAATGGGTCTGCGCCCAGTGCGAAACGCTGACCCAGGCACCGGTTCCACCACAGGTGATTGACAAGGGCATCCCCACGGCTGGTCTGCTGGCCCAGGTGCTGGTGGGTAAATATGCAGACCATTTACCGCTGTACCGGCAGGAGAAGATCTTTGGCCGCGCGGGCCTGGAGATACCGCGTTCCACCCTGGGTGCGTGGGTGGGCATGTGCGGCGTGCAGTTGCAGCCGCTGGTGGACGCTCTCAAGGCAGCGGTGCTGAGCCACACCGTGGTGCATGCGGATGAGACGCCGATTCCGATGCTCAAGCCGGGCAATAAGAAGACGCACCGGGCTTACCTCTGGGCCTATGCACCTGGGGCATTCGAGGCCACGCGGGCTGTGGTGTACGACTTCTGTGAATCGCGTGCTGGCGAGCATGCCAGGGAGTTTCTGGGCAAGACGGACACGCAAGGAGGTTGGAACGGGACTCTGGTTTGCGACGATTACGTGGCCTACAAGGCGCTCTTCACCAAGGGCATCATCGAGTCTGGTTGTATGGCCCATGCACGCAGAAAGCTCTTTGAGTTGCATGCCAACCACTCCAGCCTGATTGCCGCTGAGGGCCTCAAATTCTTCGACCTACTGTATGACGTGGAGCGGGAAACCAAGACACTCAGTGCCGCAGACCGCAAGCGAATTCGACAGCAAAAGGCCAAGCCGATTGCCGATGCCCTGCATCGATGGCTGCAATTGCATAGAAGCAAGGTTCCCAACGGGTCGGCAACGGCAAAAGCACTGGATTACAGCCTCAAACGCTGGGTGGCACTGACGCACTACCTGGATGATGGGCAGGTTCCCATAGATAACAACTGGTGCGAAAACCAGATTCGCCCGGCTGCTCTGGGACGCGGAAACTGGTTGTTTGCGGGTAGCTTGCGCGCCGGGCAGCGTGCAGCTGCAGTCATGAGCTTGATCCAAAGCGCCAAGATCAATGGGCATGACCCATATGCCTACATGAAGGACATCCTCAGTCGCCTACCGACGCAACGCGCCAGCCAGATCGACGAGCTGTTGCCGCACAACTGGAAACCACAAGGTCGATAGCAGTACGACTGTCAACCTGTGTTGGCTGGGCGCTTACGCCCCAATTCCTGTCAGACTAAAAATGGAACGAATTGGCAGCCGTTAACAAAAACTGAACTTGGGTTCTCCAATAAGGCCAATTGTTGCCCCCTGAATCAGAAGGTTTCCCAGTCGTTTTGAGAAGCCAATGATTCAACTTTGGCGGTCAGTTTTGGCGGGAGGGCGCTAAGAGAGGGTTTGAAGGTTTTTTCCGATTTACTCAATTCACGCTTAAGTTGCACGATTAGGCGTGTCACTTCATTCGAGGCGGCATTGAAAGGCGAACCACTGCCCAACATCGCGTCGACATTTCCATTGCCCTGATTGACCGAGCGCGCCACCTTGCCCGCCTCTTGGTGAAACACTTTATGGCCCGCAACCAGTTCCACGAAAACAGGCTTACTTCCAAACTGTGATGAACCTCGGCCATGCAACCATTTGCCCATCTCGCAGCAGTCATCTCGGCTAATTGTGTCTGCATCAAGATGCTCATGCTTGCTGGAAGCGTTGCGCAATTTGGTGCGCCAGTCTGCATGGGCCTTAATTGCGTTGTCTAGGTTAATTCCAACCCCACTGGAGTCACCCGCAAGCGTTTGTAGCGCGGGCTGATTGCCATTGTGAAGTTGCGGCCTAGAAGGAGTCGACTGGTGGTGAAGATTGGCCGAAGGCGAAATGAAGTGACTCGACGTTTGCGTTGAACTGCCACTGAGTTTGAACACGGCCACGGTTCCCACCAGTTCTTCCGCTTGTGACTTCAGGCTGCTGGCAGCCGCAGCCATTTGTTCTACCAATGCAGCGTTTTGCTGGGTGGTACGGTCCATTTCCGATACCGCTTGGCCCACTTGCGCAACACCCATGTTCTGTTCATTGCTCGCCGAACTGATCTCGCCCATGATGTCGGTCACACGGCGGATGGAGGAGACTACCTCATTCATCGTGGCACCGGCTTTGTCCACCAAGGCACTGCCCTGCTCCACGCGTTCCACACTGGCGTTGATGAGGGCCTTGATTTCCTTGGCTGCGTCGGCGCTTCGTCCAGCCAGCGCGCGCACCTCCGAGGCCACCACCGCAAAGCCACGCCCTTGCTCGCCAGCACGCGCCGCTTCGACGGCCGCATTGAGCGCCAAGATGTTGGTCTGAAATGCGATGCCATCAATCACGCTGATGATGTCAGAGATCTTGCGCGACGATTCGTTAATACCGCGCATGGTGTCCACGACCTGGCTGACCACCTCGCCACCCTGGATCGCAACCGACGACGCACTGGCGGCCAACTGGTTCGCTTCGTGCGCGGAGTCCGCGTTTTGCTTCACGGTGGAGCCCAGCGCTTCCATGCTGGCTGCGGTTTGCTCCAAGGCGCTGGCCTGGTGTTCGGTACGTGCCGAGAGGTCGTGGTTACCGTGGGCAATTTCGGCACTCGCGGTCGCCACCGACTCCGACCCTTGGCGAACATGGCCCACGATACGTGCCAGGCTGACCTGCATGTCTGAAAGTGCGTGTAATAACTGACCGATTTCATCGGCACCTTCAGCCTGGATCGGGTTGGACAAATCGCCGTGGGCGATCGCCTCAGCAGTCAACACGGCGCGCTGAATCGGCACCGTGATAGAGCGGGTCGAGACAAAGGCAAATAGCGCACCCAAAAACGCCGCGATAGCCGCACCGCCACCCAAAATCCACTGCCCATTTGTGCCAACGGCAGCCGTTTCCAGTTGACTTGCAATCATTGCCTCTTCTGAGTGTTTAGAAAATGCAGCTAGAGCGGTCAGATAGGCTTCCGCAATCGGGCGCAAATCCCGGTCCACAAGTGCATTGACATCTTCGCCAGACTTCTTCTTTTTCAACAATTCTGCTCGTGCAGAGCGGTATGCCTCCCGCTTCTTGGCGATTTCGGCCATAAGGGCCTTGCCAGAATCGTGAGTGACTGAAGATTCCAGCGTCTTTTGGATCTCGGAAACGGATTTCGTCGTGGTATCCATTTCGCGCTGAAGGCTCTCGACATAGGCGGGATCAGATGTTCGAATGGCGGCAACAGCACGCACCCAATTGATATTGATGTGTGCCTCCCACTGATGGCCTAAGGTACTTTGCTGCACCTGTGTAGTGGAAAAAACGTGGCTTGCTTCTTTGAGAGAACTCAATCGCATCATGCCGATGCCAGCCAGAAGCAAAGTTATGAAGAGGACCAGGCCAAACGCCATACCCAGTCGGGTGCCAATTTTTATGCTACTCACTAGCGTCTCCAATTAAATTATGTTGCCCCAAGGTCATTTTAGAACCACACAGAGCAAGCAAATTACTCGGCATAAAGCGAACTCTTTGGTTCAGTTGTCGCCAGGCTGTTCAACGCACAGGACATGCCTAATCACGGTAGACCACTGATCTGAAACATAGCATCCCATTATTCAAGCGAGCATGGACGCTAAACAGACTACAGCCGCATTGTGGAAGTGCGGATAGTCAAGCTCTTCTGGCGCGACGATCTCCCACAACGACGGCCGCGCAACTTGGTGCGGATGTGGCGCAGCACCCCGGAGCTCAGCCACAGGCTCCAGAACTGTGGATTCCCACTCAACCAGGACGCCTCTCTTGGCCCACTAGTCCATACCGGTCCTGTTGCTGACCTGCGCTTAGCCGTGGTACTGCAGGTAGCGGGTGGCCTTGAGGCCACTTGCCCCCCTGGCAGATCATCATCACTTCCTAGTCTTTGGGAATTTCGCACCAACGGGTCGCCGACTCGGACCAAGGGACACACACGATGGCATGCACATCAAATGCAAACGCCTGCGCTTCGCGCCGCTGTCCTACATCAACCATCAACGGTCCCTCGCCATTCATGCGGCGGAGGGTGACAGGGCAAACTTCTTAAGCCTCTTGCCACCTAAATTTTCTTTCAAAAATTCAAGTATTTCATGGATAACCGGTGCTCAGACTTAGCCTATCAAGGCGCCACGCCCAAAAGCTTTCCTGTCACCTTGCGTGCCACCGGTGCCAGTAAAAATATGACCGGCACACCGACCACGTAGGCGATGCCAAAAGCCTTCATCCAGGTCGCCAAGAAGTGCTCGCCCCACCCCACATTCACTAGGGTGATAACGAAGGTCATGATGGAAATCATCAAGGCCCCCATCACAAACGAGAAGATCAGGTGAAATTTCTTTTGTGGATGCATGTTGAAACTTCCTTTGTCAGCTTAGGCCATTAGCCATTGCTCAATTTTGTCACGGCTGGGCACGCCACCGGCATGCACCACTTTGCCGTTGATCACCACACCGGGCGTACTCATGACGCCGTAGCCCATGATGTCGCGCAGCTCCTCCACTTTTTCCAATGTTACGGTGACACCTTTGGCCTTGGCCACTTGGTCGATCAGCGCGATAGTGTTTTTGCAGTTGGCACAGCCGGTTCCAAGAACTTTGATATTCATGATTTACTCCTGTTCCATTTCAAGATAAGTTTGGTTGGCGAGCTGCGGCATCCACACGTCCGCGTGCTGTAGTCCTTTGAATGGTTCTGGGTTGAAGCTTTTGACAGCCGCACCAAGGTCTACGCCGGACTCAACTGCTTTGCCCATGTGCCCACGCAGTGCCAGCAGCAGGTCCCGGGTCTGAGCTTGGGCTCGCGCAAGACCGGTCACAGCGCCATGACCCGGAACGATAAGGCGAGGATTGAGCGCCTCCAGCATGGAAAACGACTCCAGCCAGTGCTTGGAATTGCTGACCGCATGCAGTCCCAACACTCGGTCCACATAAACGATGTCGCCTGTAAACGCGACCTTTTGGTCCGGCAGCCAAACGATACTGTCACCGGGGGTATGGCCGCCACGACGGTGTTTCACCTCCAGCACCACGCCGCCCAACTCCATGCGGGTGCTCTCGCCTGTGAGTAAACGCGTGGGATAGACCGGTTCGGTCCCCTTGAACTTCTCCTTCAACACAGAGGCCAGCGCACTTGAATGCTCTAGTGCTCGAGCCTTCATGTCTGGAAGTGCGTCTTGGTGGGCAATGACTTCGGCCCCCTGCGCTTGGAAAAAGCCGTTGCCAAGCCAGCGATGGTCTTGGCCACCCGTGTTGATCACCCACTTGATGGATTGACCCGTGGCTTTCTTCGCCGCTTCGGCAATCTGGCGCGCGCCCTCAAAGGACGCTCCACTGTCGATCAGCACTGTGCCAGCGTTGGTAGTTACCAGGCCGATGTTTGCATTGAGCCCCTCATTGCCATAGCTACGGCCTTCGGTCTCGCCGATGAAAGCGTAGACGCCGGGTGCAACCGGTTTGAACGCCACTTCCACAGCATAGGCGAAGAACGCTGACAACGACATCAATAACGCAATCAATAGCTTAAGGCGCATGCTTTGTTCCTCGCTTCAGCAGCACTTACCTTCGGGAGTGCTCCCACAGGCGTCGCTATCACACAGACCCAACGCGGCCATCACCTTGGCTGCGGGGCAAAACCCAGTAAAGCCCATCTGGAACAGATTTGCGCCTACAAACGCTGTGAGCCATAACCAACTCATTTGGCCCAGGTTGATTTGTCCGCTGAAGTGGGCACCAGCCAAGCTGCCCATCACCATGAGGCCCGCAAAAATGCTGACGGCGCGATTGAGTGTCATATGAAATTCCATGAGCATTGAAAGTAGAAAATGAGGGAAGTGGGTGAGCCATCACAGCACTGCGTTAAATACGTAGCCGACCAGCAAAATGCCAGTGGCCACCACCGCCACAAAGGTGGCGATCAGACGGACTTTGAGCACCTTGCGCAGGATGATCATCTCAGGCAACGAGAGCGCAATCACGCTCATCATGAAAGCCAGCACAGTCCCCAGCGCCGCGCCCTTGGCCAGGAGGGCCTGTACGATGGGAATGACGCCCGCGGCATTGGTGTACATGGGCACACCGATGATCACCGCCAGGGGCACCGACCACCAAGCCGCTTTGCCCATGAAGCTGGCCATGAAGTCTTCAGGCACATAGCCGTGGATGAGGGCGCCGAGTCCAATGCCAATCAGAATGTAAGACCAGACCTTGCCCACTATTTCGCGTACAGCGGCAAATCCACCTTGCACGCGGTCTGCCAGGGTGACCCCCGTGTCATCAAAATCGGCTGCGGTCTTGGGCATATTGCGTACCCAGTCCTCAAGATAGCCTTCCATCTTCAGGCGGCCAATGGTCCAGCCGGCCACGATGGCCACGCTCAAACCCAGCCCCATGTAGAGCACCGCCACTTTCCATCCGAACATGCCAAACAGCAGGGCCAAGGCCACCTCATTCACCATCGGCGCAGAGATCAAGAAGGAGAAGGTAACCCCCAGCGGAACACCGGCCTGCACAAAACCGATGAACAGCGGCACAGCCGAGCAAGAGCAAAACGGCGTGACGATGCCCAAGCTGGCTGCCAGGACATTAGCGACTCCCTCTGTGCGACCGGCCAATAGGGCACGGGTACGTTCAGGGGTGAAGTAGCTGTTGACCATACCCATGACAAACACCACGCCAGTGAGCAGCATCAGCACTTTGGGTGTGTCGTAAAAGAAGAACTGGAGCGCGCCACCGAGATGACTGTTGCGGTTCACTGGCATCGCAGCCACCAGCGCCTCAGCGCCAGGATTGAGCGTCTGGTACAAGGCCAGCCAAACCACAGTCGCCACAACCAAAAAGGCGACGGGTTGACGCAGGGGCCAAGATTTTTGCGAAAAAGTGAGCGTGTTCATATCAATGAAGACGCAAGACATGCGCGAAAGACGCAAAAAAAGACTAAAAAAGACGAATATCCGACTGGGAAAATTGGTTATTGGCGCGGGACGAAGTCCAGCACATGCCCCTCTGGGTCTACCTGCACCTGGCAAACCTGCGTCATTTGTTGCTTCATTCTC
>Ga0228698_1001115_pt1 | contig 14333 bp, 13 predicted proteins | sample McNCre117_Aug_MG_FD_178015 | JGI IMG/M metagenome (GOLD analysis project Ga0228698, IMG submission 178015) | Freshwater microbial communities from McNutts Creek, Athens, Georgia, United States - 1-17_Aug_MG | ecosystem: Environmental > Aquatic > Freshwater > Creek | place: USA: Georgia...
CTGCTGGACGAGCCCACGGCCGGCATGAGCCAGAGCGAGACGCGGCGCTTCGTGCAGCTGATCCGCGAGGTCACCGAAGGCCGCACCCTGCTGACCGTGGAGCACGACATGGGCGTGGTGTTCGGCCTGGCCGACCGCATCGCGGTCCTGGTCTACGGCGAGGTGATCGCCTTCGACACGCCCGAGGCCGTGCGCGCGAACCCGCGAGTGCAGGAGGCCTACCTGGGCTCGGTGCTGGCCGAGACGCAGGCGGCGCAGGCCACCCAGGCCACCCAGGCCACCCAGGCTGAAGGAGCCTGAGACATGCTCGAACTCGACAAGCTGCACGCGTACTACGGCAAGAGCCATGTGCTGCACGGGGTGGACCTGACGGTGGGCGCGGGCGAGATCGTCAGCCTGCTGGGCCGCAACGGCTCGGGCCGGTCCACCACGGCCAAGGCCATCATGGGCCTGGTCGATGCCCAGGGGGGGATCCGTTTCGAGGGGGCCGACCTGCGTGGCCTCAAGCCCTACGAGATCGCCCACCGCGGCATCGCCTACGTGCCCGAGAACCGCGACATCTTCCCCAAGCTGACGGTGCACCAGAACCTGCTGCTGGGGCAGAAGAGCCGGCCGCTGCGGGCCCGCTTCGGTGCCGCAGGGGCAGCGTCGGCCACGGCCACGGCCACGGCCACGGCCACGGCCACAGCGCCGCGCTGGGGCTTCGAGGACATGTACGCGATGTTCCCCCGCCTGCGCGAGCGCCAGCACACCGAGGCCGGCGTGCTCAGCGGCGGCGAGCAGCAGATGCTGACCTTGTGCCGCTCGCTGATGGGCGATCCGCGCCTGATCATCATCGACGAGCCCACCGAGGGCCTGGCGCCCAAGATCGTCGAGCAGGTGGCGCAGTACCTGCACCAGCTCAAGGAGCACGGCCTGTCGGTGCTGCTGATCGAGCAGAAGCTCACCATCGCGCTCGAGATCAGCCAGCGCTGCGTGGTCATGGGCCACGGCAAGATTGTGTTCGAGGGCACGCCCGGCGACCTGCGCGCGGCCACCAGCGTGCGGCGGGAGTGGCTGGAGGTCTGAGTCCGCCGCCGCCGTGAGGCCGGCCCGTCACCGGCGTGTTCCCGGCGGGCAGCGGGGCCGTGTGTGCGGATGGCAGCAGTGCTGCACGCTTCGGTGCAGCAGGTCGGTGGTCCTGCAGCAGATTCCGGAGGATGGGGGTCTTGTCGACCGATCACGTCAGGATCGCGACATATGAACAGGCGAATCGCTTTGTTTCCGGCGCCGGGAGGCTTCGCCACACTGCGGCCAGTGCACCGGGGTTGACCCGCCGGCACCCGGGCCTTGAGCCCGCGGGCCGGCGCGGCAGCCGCGGCAGCGCCTGACCTGGCACCCGCCGGCCCCTCGTGGCCGCGGACAACGAAACCCGGGTCCGGAGGCCCGGCGTGGCCCCGGCCCAGAAGCGGAACCGCGATGACCCACCTTGCCCGTCCCCATTCCATTCCTGGCCGCGTCGCCCGGCCGCTGTTGGCGCTGGCGCTGAGCGTGGCCGCCGGCGCCGCCCTGGCCCAGGCCCCGGCCACCACCGTGGTCGACAACCCCTACGGGGTCTCGGCCCTGTGGGCCCAGAGCGACCTGGTCACCAAGACCGTGCTGGCCATCCTGGCCTTGATGAGCGCGGGCAGCTGGTACGTGATCGTCACCAAGCTCATCGAGCAGGGCCGCATCGGTGGCCACGCCAAGGCCGCCACGCGCGACTTCTGGGCCGCGGGCACGGTGCAGGCCGGTGCCGGCCAACTGGACCAGCGCAGCCCGTTCCGCTTCATCGCCGAGGCGGGCCTGGAGGCTTCGCAGCGCCACAGCGGCCTGCACGCGCGCGTGGACTTCGCCGACTGGGTGGACCTGTCCCTGCATCGCGCCACCGAGCGGGTGCAGCGCCGTCTGGCCGGGGGCCTGAGCCTGCTGGCCACGGTGGGCTCGACCTCGCCCTTCGTGGGCCTGTTCGGCACCGTCTGGGGCATCTACCACGCGCTGACGGCCATCGGCCTGGCCGGCCAGGCCTCGATCGACAAGGTCGCGGGCCCGGTGGGCGAGGCCCTGATCATGACCGCCATCGGCCTGGCCGTGGCCGTGCCGGCGGTGCTGGGCTACAACTGGCTGCTGCGCCGCAACACCGCGGTGATCGACGAGGTGCGCGACTTCTCGGGCGAGCTGCACTCGGTGCTGCTGGGCTCGGGCGCGGCCGCGGCCTGACCCGCGACGACGCGACCTCAGGAGCGACGCGATGGCCATGAACATCCCCGCCGGCGACGGCGGATCCGACGAGGTGGTCTCGGCCATCAACACCACGCCCCTCGTGGACGTGATGCTGGTGCTGCTGATCATCTTCCTGATCACCATCCCCGTGGTGACGACCTCGGTGGCCGTGGAGCTGCCCAAGAAGCGCAACCAGGTGCGCGAGACCAAGGCCGAGGACATCGTGATCTCGGTCGATGCGCGCGGCGGCATCTTCTGGTTCGACAGCCGCATCGAGGGCACCCAGGCCCTGACCGAGCGCCTGAAGACCGTGGCCAAGGCCGACCCGCAGCCCGAGGTGCACATCCGCGGCGATGCCCACAGCGCCTACGCCCCGGTGGGCAAGGTGCTGCATGCCTGCCAGCGGGCCGGCATCCTGAAGGTGGGCTTCATCACCGAACCGCCGCCCAAGGGCTGAAGGAGGCCGCATGGCACGAGGACGCAAGACGCCGCGCCGCGAGCTCAAGAACGAGCTGCCGGTGGCGGACATCAACACCACGCCCCTGATCGACGTGATGCTGGTGCTGCTGGTGATGATGATCATCACCATCCCCATCCAGCTGCACACGGTGAACCTGAACCTGCCGGTGACCCAGGCGCCGCCGCCGCCGAGCACGCCGCCCCAGGTGGTGCACATCGACATCGACCCGTCGAGCACGGTGTTCTGGAACGGCCGCCCCGTGGCCGGCGAGGCCGACCTGGTGCAGCAGCTGCAGGCCGCGGCCGCCACGGCCGAGCAGCCCGAGGTGCACGTGCGGCCCGACAAGGGCGCGCGCTACGACACCTTCGCCAGCGTGATGGTCGCGATCAACCAGGCCGGGCTGCAGAAGCTGGGCGTGGTGGGCAGCGAGCAGTTCATCGACACGCCCTGAGGCGCCGGCCTCGTCCAACTTCCGCAATCCAGGAGGCACGCCATGAGTGCAGTACTTCGTCCCGATGGGGCGGGGCCCGTCGAGTCCTTGCCGCCGCCGCGCGTGGCACCGGTGGGGCCTGCGGTCCTGCCCAGCCGGGGCCCCGGCCGACGCGAATTGCCTGCCCAGCAGAACCGGGCCAGCGGCATCGCCGTGGTGGTGGGTGTCCACCTGCTCGTGGGCTGGGCCCTGGCCTCCGGGCTGGGGCGCCAGGTCATCGAGATCGTCAAGAAGCCGATCACGATGAGCATCATCCCCGAGCAGGCGCCGCCCCCGCCGCCGCCGCCGCCCAAGATCGAGAAGCCGCTGGAGACGCCCAAGGCCGCCACGCCGCCGCCGCCGTCCTACGTGCCGCCGCCCGAGGTGGTGCCGGTGGCCGCCCCCGCGCCGGTGATCACCGCCACGCGGGCCGAGCCGCCCAAGGAGCCGGTGGTCATCGCCCCGCCGGCCCCCCCGGCGCCCGAACCCAAGCCGGCCCCGGCCCCGGTCAAGCAGGAGATCAGCCTGGCCTGCCCCGGCTACCAGGCGGCCCTGGCCAGCGTGCTCGAGGACGCGTTCGAGCGCGTGGGCATCACCGGCACCGTGCGCACGCGCCTGCTGGTGCGCGGCAACCAGGTGGTGGAGGCCACCATCCTGTCGGGCCCCAAGGAGTACACCAAGTACGTGCAGACGGCCGTCAAGCGCATGAAGTGCTCGGCCGGCGGGGCCGACGAGATCCAGGTGCCCCTGGACGTGAACTTCAGGCCCTGAACGGGGCGCGGCGCACCGGGCCGCCCCCCTTGCGCGGGGCCCGGTGAACCGCCAGCATCCTGCGATCCGTGGCCCACGGATCCTGACGCCTGACGCCGTTTGCCGGTGTCGGGCGCTTTTTCCATCCTGGCCCCGCACCGCCGGCCGCCCTTCACCGGAGCCCCTGCCCCATGCCCGACACCACGCTGCACATCAACGGTCACCCCACCCGGGTCGACGTGGCGGACGACACGCCCCTGCTGTGGGCCCTGCGGGATGCGCTGGGCCTGGTGGGCACCAAGTTCGGCTGCGGCGCCGGGCTCTGCGGCGCCTGCACCGTGCTGGTCGAGGGCCAGCCCACGCGCGCCTGCCTGACGCCCGTGAGCGCGCTGGCGGGGCAGCGCATCACCACGATCGAGGGCTTGTCGCCGGACGGCAGCCACCCGCTGCAGCAGGCCTGGGTGGAGCTGGACGTGCCCCAGTGCGGCTACTGCCAGGCGGGCCACCTGATGGCCGCCGCGGCCCTGTTGCGCGACAAGCCGCGGCCCACCGACGCCGACATCGATGCGGCCCTGGGCGGCCACCTCTGCCGCTGCGCCACCCACCTGCGCATCCGCGCCGGCGTTCACCGTGCCGCCGAGATCCAGGCCGCCGAAATCAAGGCGTCCAGGGTGGCCCTGCCGGCGCGCCGTGCCGCCTCGCAAGGGGAGGGCGCATGAGCACGGGCACCGACGTCGGCCGGCGACGCTTTCTGCGCCGGGGGCTGCAGGCCGGGGGCGGTCTCTGGTTGGGCTTGTCCTGGCCCATCGGCGGTGCGGCCGCCGGTGCGGCCGGTGAGGGCGGCCAGGCCCCGGGCCAGCCCGGCGTGGCCGAGTTCCGCCCCAGCGTGTTCATCCGCGTGGCCCGCTCGGGCGTGGTCACCCTGGTGTCCAAGCAGCCCGAGATCGGCCAGGGCATCAAGACGGCCCTGCCCATGATCCTGGCCGAAGAGCTCTGCGTGGACTGGGCCCAGGTGCGCGTGGTGCAAGGGGATCTGGACCCGGCCTACGGCTCGCAGAGTGCCGGGGGCTCGACGTCCACTCCGGTGAACCACGACGCCTTCCACCGCCTGGGCGCCACCGCGCGGACCTTGCTGGTGCGGGCCGCGGCCCAGGCCTGGGGCGTGCCCGAGGCCGAATGCGAGGCCCGCCGCGGCCAGGTGCAGCACGCGGCCAGCGGCCGGGTGGCGGGCTACGGCAGCCTGGTGGCCCGGGCCGCGGCCCTGCCCACGCCCGAGCCGGGCGAGGTCAAGCTCAAGCCGCCGCACCTCTATACCCTGCTGGGTACCCGTGTCTCGGGCGTCGACAACCCGGCCATCGTCACCGGGCAGCCGCTGTTCGGCCTCGATGTGCGCCTGCCCGGCATGCTCTACGCCGTGTACGAGAAGTGCCCGCGCTTCGGTGGCCGCGTGCGCTCGGCCAACCTGGCCGAGGTGCTGGCCCTGCCGGGCGTGCGCCAGGCCTTCGTGCTCGAGGGTACGGGCAACCTCAACGGCCTGATGCCCGGCGTGGCCATCGTGGCCGACAGCACCTGGGCGGCCCTGCGCGCCCGCCGCCAACTGGCCGTGGTGTGGGACGAACCCGCCGGCCCCGGCGAGAACTGGTCGGACCATGTGGCCGCCGCGCAGGCCCTGGGCCCCAAGCCCGGCGCCCAGACCTTGCGACGCGACGGTGACGTGGCCGCGGCCCTGGCCGCCGCGGCCCACCGCGTGGAGGCGGTCTACGAGTACCCGTTCATCTCGCATGCCAGCATCGAGCCGCAGAACGCCACGGCGCAATGGCACGAGGACGGCCGCATCGAGATCTGGGCGCCCACGCAGAACCCGGGCGCCGGTCAGAACCTGGTGGCCAGCACCCTGGGCGTGCCCAAGGAGCGCATCACCCTGCACCTCACGCGCGCCGGGGGCGGCTTCGGCCGCCGCCTGAGCGCCGACTACATCGTCGAGGCCGTGGCCATCGCCCAGCACGTCAAGGCACCGGTCAAGCTCACCTGGACCCGCGAAGACGACCTGCGCCACGACCATTACCGCGCCGGCGGCTTCCACCACCTGCGCGGCGGCGTGGACGCCCAGGGCCGCGTCGTCGCCTGGCAGGACCACTTCGTGACCTTCGCCAACCGCGTGCAGCGCGAGGGCCAGACGCAATTGCTGCCGGGCTCCGGGGCCTCGCTCTCGGGCGACGAGTTCCCGGGCCGCTGGGTGCCCCACTGCCTGATCGAGCAGACGCCCATCGAATGCCGCATCCCCATGGGCCCCTGGCGTGCCCCGGGCTCCAACGTGTTCGCCTGGGTGTTCCACAGCTTCATCGACGAACTCGCCCACGCCGCCGGCCGTGACCCCTTGGCGTTCCGCCTCGACCTGCTGGGCATGCGCGAACTGGTGCCCGGCACCGGCGAGCGCGGCCAGCCTTACCACGTGGGCCGCATGCGCCGCGTGCTGCAGGCCGTGGGCGAGAAGTCCGGCTGGGCCAGCGGCCCCTTGCCCCGAGGCCGCGGCCGCGGCGTGGCCTTCCACTTCAGCCACCGCGGCTACGTGGCCCAGGTGGCCGAGGTGACGGTCAGCCGCCAGGGGGAGCTGAGCGTGGACCGCGTGGTCGTGGTCAGCGACATCGGCGCCCAGATCCTCAACCCCAGCGGCGCCGAGAACCAGGTGCAAGGCTCGGTGATCGACGGCCTCAGCGCCCTCAGCGGCCAGAGCCTGGACATCCGCGACGGCCGCGTCGTGCAGAGCAACTTCCACGACTACCCGCTGCTGCGCCTGCCCCAGGTGCCCCCGCGCATCGAGGCCCACTTCCTGCAGACCGACTTCCCCGTCACCGGCCTGGGCGAGCCCGCCTTCCCGCCCGTGGCCCCGGCCATCTGCAACGCGATCTTCGCCGCCACGGGCGTGCGCATCCGCCGCCTGCCGCTGGCCGGGCAGTCCCTGGCCTGGTGAATGTGGGCCCCCACGCTCCCGCTGGTCGCTGCCCCCCGAGGGGGCGCTGCCGGCGGACTGGCGGAGCCAGATCCGCGGCAGGGGCTGGGTTGGGCGTGATCGCACCGCGATCACGGTGAAGGCGGGGTCGGCCCCGCCTTCACGTCGGGGGGGCGAGGCCGCACAGCGGCTCGCTGGGGGGGCGTCGCCGCTTCCGGGGGGCGCGGCGGCAGTTGGGAGGCGCGAAGCGCCCGTTCCAACGCACGCCATCCATACGTATGAGGGTATCGATCGCGGTGTGTCGAGTGCGGACACTCCCCCTCCGCGAAAAAGGGAGCCGCTCGCAGACCTCGTCCACGGCGGCTCAAGCGGGGTGCCCGTCAATGCCCCCGCGTCGGAGTTCAAGACCCCTGGCTGGAATCCGTTCGTCCGCCCCCTCGCACCCCGAGCAGAGCCTGGCCAGGCACTGCCCGGCCAGGGCCCTTCAGGCGCCCGAGGCGCGGCGGCCCCGTGATCAGTTCACGGCGAAACAGTAGAGCAGGCCCGCCCCACCCGTGCTCACCAGCTGCTCCTGCGTGCAGCCGCGCGTCTTGTGCGTGGAGTTCCAGGACGGGTTGCCCCCGCCCGTGCGGTCATGGTGGCCGATCTGGGCCGAGGCATCGGCGGCGCTGCTGGTCCAGTTGCGGCAGGTGTGGTCCGCCGCGTCGGTGTAGGCCCGGCCATCCGGCTGCGTGCCCGTCAGGATGTCGTGCTGGTTCGGCTTGTCACCGAAGCCCAGGATCGCTTCGTTCTTCTCGTTGAAGACCGTGGCCTTGCTGATGTTGTTGCCCAACTGGGCCAGCTCCAGCGTGTCGCCATGCAGGTGGGCCAGGTCGCGCGCCACCACTGCCCCGCGGGCGTTCACCCACGGCCCGTTGCCGATGCGCTCGCGGGCGTTGACGGCCGGCTTGCCCTCGGCCGCTTGCGTGCTCAGGTAGGCGTGCCAGGTCTTCTGGCCTGCGCCCACCGCCGTGGCCAGCTTCTGACAATGCGCATCCGCACCCGCCAGGCCCCCCAGATCGCCGCCCTTGCCGATGGGCTCGCTGGTGACGAAGAAGCCGAATTCCTTGGGCAGGCCCTTGGGCGCGGACGCGGCCGGGGCGGCCGGGGCGGCCGCTGGGGCCGCGGCGGTCTGGGCCTGGGCGGCCAGCGGCGCCAGGGCCAGAACAAGGCTGGCCGACAGCAGGGCCAGGGTGGGCGCGCAGGCGCGATGCAGCGAACGGGTCATGGGGTTCTCGGATTCGGGAGGGGATGGGAACGGGGGGAGGGCGCCGCCGGGCACGGAGGCCGCGGCCGGCGCCTCAAGGCGTCAAGGGCGCGTTCAGTTGGCGACGCGGAACTCGTCGTGGCAGCCCTTGCAGGTCTTGCCCAGCTTGCCGAACTGCTCCTTCAGGGCGGCCTGGTCGCCGTGCTGGGCCACCTTGGCCAGCTCGTTGGCCTCGCGCGTGAAGTTGCCGGCCAGCTCGCCGGCCTTGGCCCCCTCGGTCCAGAGCGTGGGCTTGGCCGTGGTGTCGTGCCAGCCCTTGCCGGTCTCGGAACCCGGAGCGAACAGCGAGCCCAGGCCGGCATTCGCGATGGCCGCGATGGCGTTGGCCGCCTTGACGGCCTCTTCGCGGTTGTAGGTGCCGTCCACGACGGCCTTGATGCGGCCGTTGTTCCAGGCCAGCACTTGGTAGGCCGACTGGCGCCACTTGATCAGCTGTTCGGGCTTGGGGGCCTGCTGCGCATGGGCTTTGAAGGTGGCGGCAGCCAGGGCGCCGGCCAGCATCGGCAGCACCAGGAAGGCCAGGGTCGTCTTCTTCATCGGAGGGTCTCCTCGGGTTGGAAATCGGGGGGGGCGGGCCGGGCGCTCGGGCCCGCAGCGGATGGCGTGTGCCGCAGGCTCAGCGCAGGGGCTTGTAGCCGTCGTGGCAGTCGTTGCAGGCACGGGCGATGCGCAGGGCCGCGTCGTGGGCGCCGGCAAAGTCCTCGCGGGTCAGGGCGCTCGGGATGGCGGCGGCCAGTTCCCGGCCCTCCCGCGAGATCTTCACGGCCTCGTCGCTCTGGCCGGCACGCTCGTACCAGGTCTGCAGTTCGGCGTAGACCCGTTCGATCTCGCGCGCGTCCTGCGCGGCGGACGCGGCATCCCGGCGCTGCAGCGCCCGCTGCAGGCTCACGCTGCGCTGGTCCACCACACGCATCCAGATGTCGAAGTCCACGCCGCTGGCCGATCGGGCCAGGGGGGCCAGCATGGCCAGGGCCGCCAGGGCCAGCAGGCTGGCCACGGCGCGGGTCAGGGGCCGCCAGCGCAGGCCACGGGGGTCGGGCGCGCGCATGGGCTCAGTCCTTCTTGTAGACCTGGTGGCAGGCCTTGCAGGAGCGGGTGAGGTTGAGCACATGCCCCGAGGCGGCATCGAAGTCGCCGCTCTTGAGCGACTGCAGGGCCTGTTCGGCGAACTGCCGGGTCTTGCGCGAGAAGTCGACCGCGTCGGCGTGGTCCGGCTGGGCGGCGTAGTGCTCGGAGATCTGCGAGAACACCGCGGCCAGCTCCTGGGCCTGCTGGGTGGCGGCGGCCAGGTCGTGCTGGCTGACGCTGGAGTCCAGGCCCTTGGTGGTGTCATCGATGCTGCGCATCAGGTCGCCATCGGGCTCGACCGCGGCACTGAGCACGGGGCCGGCGATCAGGGCCAGACAGGCGAGGGCGGCGGCGGCGATCAGGGTGGGCGTGGCGGCACGGCGGGGGCGTGCGGCGGAGGGGCGATGGTCGTCGGGCGTGGCCTGGCGCATGGAACGGTCGGGGCGATGAGATGGGGGGGAGGGAAGGGCGGCCCTGCACGCAGGGCCGGTTCAGGCAGCGCCGGGCCCGTGGCCGGGCTCGGCGGGGGCCCCGGCCGGACGGCCAGGGCCCGAGCGGGCTCAGGCGATGATGTCGGCCACCACGTCACCGAACACGCTGGCCGGGCGCTCGGAGCGGCCCTGGTAGGTGAAGGTGATCTTGCGGTGGTCCAGGCCCAACTGGTGCAGGATCGTGGCCTGCAGGTCATAGGTGTCGATGACCCCGCTGGCCGCACGCAGGCCGACTTCGTCGGTGGCGCCGAAGGTGCCCGGCTTGATGCCGCCGCCGGCGATCCACTGCGTATACCCCCAGGGGTTGTGGTCGCGCCCGTCGCCGCTCTGGCCGTACGGGGTGCGACCGAACTCCGAGGCCCACACCACTAGGGTGCTGTCGAGCAGGCCGCGCGACTTCAGGTCGGCCAGCAGGCCGGCCACGGGCTTGTCGACCTGGCGGCACATCACCGAGTGGTTCTTCTCGATCCCGTTGTGCGCGTCCCAGCTGTCCACCGAGTTGTCCGGGGCGCCCGAAATTACGTGGATGAAGCGCACGCCGCGCTCGACCAGCAGGCGCGCGCGCAGCAGGGCCGTGCCGTACTCGTCGTTCTCCTTGGTGCCGATGCCGTACAGCGCCTTGGTGGCCTCGGTCTCCTTGCTGAAGTCCACGGCCTCGGGCGCCGACCTCTGCATGCGGTAGGCCAGTTCGTAGGACTTCAGGCGGGCCTGCAGTTCGGTGTCCCCGATGCGTTGTTCGGCGTTGTGCTCGTTGAGCGTCTTGAGCAGGTCCAGCACGCCGCGTTGCTCGTTGTCGGCCACGCCCTCCGGACGGGCCAGGTGCAGGATGGGCTGGTCGCCCGCGCGGAAGGCCGTGCCCTGATAGGCCGCGGGCAGGAAGCCCGAGCTCCAGATCACCTGGTTGCGGCCGCCGCCGGCCGCACCCTTGCCCGTGGGCAGCACCACGAAGGCAGGCAGGTCGGGGTTGTTGGCGCCCAGTGCGTACTGGATCCACGCGCCCAGGGCCGGGCGGCCCGGCACCAGGCCGGCCGTGTGCAGCTTCAGCGACGAGATCACGTGGGTGCTGCCTTCGGTCTTGCAGCCCTTGAGGAAGGCGATGTCGTCGACCTGCTTGGCCAGGTTCGGCATCAGGTCCGAGACCCAGGCGCCGGTCTGGCCGTGCTGCTTCCAGGTGCGCTTGGTGGCCAACAGGTTGCCCACGCCGCCGTCGGTGGCGGTCTTCAGGTTCTTGGCGAAGCTCTCGGGCAGGGGCGTGCCGTTCCACTTGACCAGGTCGGGTTTGTAGTCGAACAGGTCCAGCGTGCTGGGCGCGCCGGCCATGTGCAGCCAGATCACCGCACGGGCCTTGGCCGGAAAGTGCGGCTGGCGCGGGGCGATCGGATCGAGTTCAGAAGCCCAGGCCGAGTTCAGGCCGGGGATCAGGCCGGAGAGGGCGGCGCCGCCGAGGCCGAGGCCGGCCTGGCCGAGGAAGTTGCGTCGGGAAGTCGTGCTCATGGTGCAGGTTCCTGGTGATGCGAAGGGGCAGGTGAGATCCCGGAGGGGCTCAGAAGCGGTAGAGGAAGTCGTTGGCATTGGCCAGCGCATGGACGAGGTCGACGAAGGCGCTGGCGCGGGCCGTCTCGGTCAGCTTGGCCGGATCGGTGATGCGTTGGCCGGCGGCGCGGGTGGCGGCGCTGTCTTCGTCGTCACCGGGCAGCACGGCGACCGAGCCACCGGAGCGGTTGGCCTTGTCCTTCTGCTGTTCGATGTACTTGACGAAGTTGGCGCGCTCGTAGCGGTCGGCCTGGCGGCCGTAGGCCACCTTGAACAGCTGGTCGATCTGCTGGTTCACGGCGGGGGCCACGCCGAAGCCCTCGGGGGTGTTGACGGTCTTGCCGGCGGCCAGTTGCTGACGGGTGATGGCCGTCTGCTGGTCCAGGAAGCTCAGCAGGGTCTTCTTCTCGAAGCTGTCGGGCAGGCGCGCGTAGAGGATCTGGTACGCACGGTCGATGCGGGCCGATTCCGAGGGGCCGGCTTCGGCGATCACGCGTGCGGCCAGCGACTTGGACCAGCTGAAGACCAGGTCGCTGTTGATCAGGGCCAGGGCTTGCGGGGCGGTCGTCGTCACCTCGCGCTTGCTGTGCACGATCTGGGGGTTGGCCCAGTCGAAGGTGTCCAGCAGCGGGTAGGGCGTGTTGCGGCGCACGAACACGTAGAGGCTGCGACGATGGTGGTCGTGCGGGTTCTCGGACGTGACCCAGGTGTTGCGGTTGTCCAGGTTGTTGGGGATGGGCGGGAACACCGGGGGGCCACCGACCTTGTCCTCCAGCAGGCCGGCGGCGGCCAGCAGGGAGTCACGCACCTGTTCGGCTTCCAGACGCTGGCGCGGGAAGGCCCACAGCAGGCGGTTCTGCGGGTCGATGGTCTGCGTCTCGGGGGCCGGTGCCTTGCTCGAGGCCTGGCGGTAGGTGGCCGACAGCACGATCTCGCGCTGCAGCTTCTTCACGCTCCAGCCTTGCTGGATGAAGCGCGTGGCCAGGTCGTCCACCAGCTCGGGGTGGGTGGGCTTGCCGCCCATCTTGCCGAAGTCGCTGACGGTTTCGACGATGCCGTTGCCGAAGATCTGCGACCACTGGCGGTTGACGAACACGCGCGCGGGCAGCGGGTTGGCCGGGTCGACGATCCAGTCGGCCACCGCCGTGCGACGGCCCGAGGACGTGGCCGTGGGCACGATCTTGGGCTTGGCCGTGGTCAGCAGGGCCGGGAAGCCGGGCTCGACCTGCTCGAGCTTGCGGTCGTAGATGCCCTTGAACAGCACGTAGGTGGGCGGCGCATCGGCATGCCCCAGCTCGGTCATGGTCGAGATGTTGCCGGGGTCCTGCGGCTTGATGTCGTCGAACTTGCGCAGCTCCTTCTCCAGGGCCTGGTACTTGGCGTAGCCCTCCTTGTCCTTGGTCTTGAGCTGGTTGACGGCGTTGCGGGTGCGGCCCGACATCGTCCACAGGTTGCGGTGGTAGATCCAGCGGTCGTAGGCGTTGCGCTCGGCCTCGGGCTTGGTGATCGAGGTGCGGGTCTCGGGCACGAAGCCGCTCAGGCGGTCGCTTTCCAGCTTCTCGATGATGGGCTTGAGCAGCGCGTCCTGTTGGTCCCGGATGCTCCTGGTGGCCGCATCCCACCTGGCATAGGCGGCCGTGTACGCATCCAGTTCCTTGCCGGTGGCCGCCTTGATGTCGTCGCGCCAGCTGGCATTCACGAAGAAGGCCTGGAACTGGTAGTACTCCTTCTGCGACAGCTTGTCGAACTTGTGGTCGTGGCACTGGGCGCAGTTGAAGGTGGTGCCCAGGAACACGGCGCCGACCGTGTCGGTGAGGTCGTTGGCGACTTCCTGCTTCTTCAGGTTCAGGTCGCGCGCGTTGATCTCGTCGGGGAAGTTGCGCAGGAACCCGGTGGCGATCAGTGCCTCCTGGCTGTCCGGCCACAGTTCATCGCCGGCGATCTGTTCGCGCACGAACTGGTTGTAGGGCTTGTCCTTGTTGAATGCGTTGACCACGTAGTCGCGGTAGCGCCAGGCATTGGGGCGGGTGCCGTCGGCGTTGTAGCCGTCGGAGTCGGCGTAACGGGTCAGGTCCAGCCAGCGGCGGGCCTGGCGTTCGCCGTAATGCGGCGAGGCCAGCAGGCGGTCGACCAGCTTCTCGTAGGCCTGGGGCGATTTGTCGGTGACGAAGGCGGCGACCTCCTCGGGCGAGGGGATCAGGCCCCACAGGTCCAGCGTGACCCGGCGGATGTAGGTGGCGCGGTCGGCTTCGGGCGAGGGCTTGAGGCCCTTGGCCTCGAGCTTGGCCAGCACGAAGGCGTCCAGCGGGGAACGCACCCAGCGGGCGTCCTTCACGGCCGGAACGGCCGGGGCCTTCAGCGGCGAATACGACCAGGCGGCGGCCTTGGCCGGGCTGAGCGGGGTGTCAGCGGACTTGGGCGCCGCGGTGTCGTCGGCGGAGCTGGCGGCCGCGGCCGCGAAGGCCAGCAGCAGCGCCGTGGTGAGGGTCTTGGTCATGCGAGGGTCCTTGCCGAGGGGGAAGGGGAGGCCGCCTGCGAGGGGCGGCCGGTCAGACGTTCATTGCAATCGGTGGGCCAGGCCGGAGGCCACGCAAGGGGCGGTTTCCGGGTGCTCTGCCAGCAATCCCGGCAGGCTCGGAGGATGAGCCTGTCGCGATGCCGACAGTGGCCGGCGCCGGGCTGCTGCGCAGGCAGCAGCCGCGGCGATCACAGGCGGCCCGAGATCTGGATCGAGAACTGGCGCGGGTTGGCCGGCGAGTAGCTGTTCCAGGACTTGCTCAGCACCGTCTTGTCGTCGAAGAGGTTCTTGACCAGCAGGCTGATGTCGAAGCTCTTGTCACGCTTGCCGATGCCCACGGCCGCGTCCACCAGGGTGCTGCCCTTGACCCAGGCGTAGTCCGACAGCGAGACGTCGGAGTTGAAGCCGCTGGTGTAGGCCACGTTGGCGCTGGTGTGGAAGTTCTTGTCGCCGGCCACGGGCAGGTTGTAGTCCGCGCCCACGTTGAAGGTGTAGCGGGCGGCGCCGGCCAGGTGCTTGCCGGTGACGTCGCGGTAGGCCGGGGCGC
>Ga0228698_1001116_pt1 | contig 14310 bp, 16 predicted proteins | sample McNCre117_Aug_MG_FD_178015 | JGI IMG/M metagenome (GOLD analysis project Ga0228698, IMG submission 178015) | Freshwater microbial communities from McNutts Creek, Athens, Georgia, United States - 1-17_Aug_MG | ecosystem: Environmental > Aquatic > Freshwater > Creek | place: USA: Georgia...
TTGCGTGCAGCAGAAATTTCCGCGGCCATGATGGCAATTTCCGACTGGATGCGGGCAATGTCGATTTCGCTCTTGGCGTTCTTCAAGGCCTCTTCCGCTGCAGCTTTCGCTGCATTGGATTTTTCCTCGTCCAGATCCTTGCCGCGAATCGCCGTGTCAGACAACACGGTCACGCAGTTGGGCTGAACTTCCAGAATGCCACCAGCGACGAACACGAACTCTTCGCTGCCGTCGGCCTTCTCAATGCGCACCGAGCCAGGCTTGATGCGCGTGATCAGGGGCGTGTGGCGGGGCTTGATGCCCAGCTCGCCAGCCTCACCGGGAAGCGCCACGAAGACGGCTTCACCGGAGAAGATGGACTCTTCTGCACTGACCACATCAACGTGGATGGTGTTCATGACTTAGACCTTCTTGGCTTTTTCGAACGCTTCGTCGATGGTACCGACCATGTAGAACGCTTGTTCTGGAAGGTGGTCGCATTCGCCGGCAACGATCATCTTGAAACCACGGATGGTTTCGGCCAATGTCACGTACTTGCCGGGGGAGCCGGTAAACACTTCAGCCACGTGGAAAGGCTGGGACAGGAAACGCTGGATCTTACGAGCGCGTGCCACGGTCAGCTTGTCTTCAGGGGCCAATTCGTCCATACCCAGAATCGCGATGATGTCGCGCAACTCCTTGTAGCGCTGCAGAGTACCTTGCACTGCACGGGCAGTGTTGTAGTGCTCTTCACCCACCACGTTGGGGTCCAGCTGGCGGCTGGTGGAGTCCAGAGGATCCACCGCAGGGTAAATACCCAAGGAAGCGATGTCACGAGACAACACCACGGTGGAGTCCAAGTGAGCGAAGGTGGTCGCAGGAGAAGGATCAGTCAAGTCATCGGCAGGCACGTACACAGCCTGGATGGACGTGATGGAGCCCACTTTGGTCGACGTAATACGCTCTTGCAGACGGCCCATTTCTTCAGCCAAGGTAGGCTGGTAGCCCACGGCAGAAGGCATACGACCCAACAGCGCGGACACTTCGGTACCGGCCAAGGTGTAGCGGTAGATGTTGTCCACGAAGAACAGCACGTCACGGCCTTCGTCACGGAAGGATTCCGCAATGGTCAAACCGGTCAAGGCCACGCGCAAACGGTTGCCTGGGGGTTCGTTCATCTGACCGTACACCATCGCCACTTTGGACTTGGGCAGGTCTTCGAGGTTCACCACGCCGGAGTCAGCCATTTCGTGATAGAAGTCGTTACCTTCACGAGTACGCTCACCCACACCGGCAAACACGGACAAACCGCTGTGTGCCTTGGCGATGTTGTTGATCAACTCCATCATGTTCACGGTTTTGCCCACACCGGCACCACCGAACAAACCGACCTTACCGCCTTTGGCGAAGGGGCACACCAAGTCAATCACCTTGATGCCGGTTTCCAGCAACTCTTGCGATGGGCTCAGCTCATCGTAAGTAGGGGCCTTGCGGTGGATCGATGCTGTCAGCTCGGAAGCCACAGGACCACGTTCGTCGATAGGCGCACCCAGCACGTCCATGATGCGGCCCAGAGTCGCTTGACCCACGGGAACCATGATCGGCTTCTCGGTGTTGGACACGACCATGCCGCGGCGCAGGCCGTCGGAAGATCCCAAAGCGATGGTACGGACGATGCCGTCACCCAGCTGCTGCTGAACTTCCAGCGTCAGGGTAGAGCCTTCCATCTTCAGCGCGTCATAAATGCCGGGCATCTTGTCACGGGGGAACTCAACGTCCACCACCGCGCCAATACACTGAACAATTTTTCCCTGAACTTGGGAGTTAGCTTGAGCCATTTTTCGCTCCAAAAATTAAATCTTTAACAAAAACTCGGATGCTTCCGTGCGGTACGGTTTACACCGCCGCGGCACCGGCCACGATTTCCGACAACTCTTTGGTAATGGCGGCCTGGCGGGTCTTGTTGTAGACCAGCTTCAGTTCACCAATCACGCTTCCAGCGTTGTCTGTCGCAGCCTTCATGGCCACCATGCGCGCCGATTGCTCGGACGCCATGTTTTCAGCCACAGCCTGGTACACCAGTGCCTCGACATAACGGGTCAACAAATCGTCAATCACCGCTTGCGCATCGGGTTCGTAGATGTAATCCCAAGCGTGGTTGGAACCACTGGCTTGAGATTCCGCTTCCATCTGCGCAGCAGACAGAGGCAACAACTGCTGAACCACGGGTTCCTGCTTCATGGTGTTGATGAACTTGGTGTAGCACAGGTACACCGCATTCACTTCACCCTTGACATACGCATCCAGCAACACCTTGACAGGACCGATCAGCTTGTCGAGATGGGGCGTGTCGCCCAACTGGGTAGCGTGCGAAACCACTTTGGCGCCCACACGGTTCAAGAAACCCAAGCCCTTGTTACCAATAGCCACCGCTTGCGCCGAAACGCCTGCGGCTTGCAAATCACGCAACTTGCCGGTCACGGAACGCAACACGTTGGTATTCATGCCACCGCACAGACCTTTGTCTGTGGTCACGACGATAAACCCGGAGGTCTTCGCGTCATTGGTCTGCATGAATGCGTGCGTGTATTCCGGATTGGCCTTGCCGAGGTTGGTAGCAATATTGCGAATCTTGTCGCTATACGGACGGGCAGCCCGCATCCGGTCCTGCGCTTTGCGCATTTTGGATGCAGCCACCATTTCCATGGCCTTGGTGATCTTCTTGGTGTTTTCCACCGATTTGATCTTGCCGCGTATTTCCTTACCTGCTGCCATACAAGGCTCCTTGGGTCATCAGGTCGGAATTAGGCGAAAGACTTCTTGAACGCAACGATTGCGGCGTTCAACTCAGCTTCAGCATCCTTGTCCATAGCCTTGTCTGCTTCCAGCTTGGCCAACAGGGCGGCGTGCTTGTCCTTCAGGAAAGCGTGCAGACCGTGTTCGAACGCCAAGACCTTCTTCACTTCGATGTCGTCCATGAAACCCTTGTTCACGGCAAACAGCGTAGCGCCCATCAGGCTGATGGTCAGGGGGCTGTACTGGGCTTGCTTCAGCAACTCAGTCACACGAGCACCACGATCCAACTGCTTACGGGTGGCTTCATCCAGATCGGAAGCGAACTGCGCAAACGCAGCCAATTCACGGTACTGGGCCAAGTCGGTACGGATACCACCGGACAGGTTCTTCACCAGCTTGGTTTGTGCTGCACCGCCGACGCGGGACACGGAGATACCGGCGTTGATCGCAGGGCGGATACCGGCGTTGAACAACGAGGTTTCCAAGAAGATCTGGCCGTCAGTGATGGAAATCACGTTGGTAGGAACGAAAGCAGACACGTCACCCGCTTGGGTTTCGATGATAGGCAGCGCGGTCAAAGAACCGGTCTTGCCCTTCACGGCACCCTTGGTGAAGGCTTCCACGTAGTCGGCGTTCACGCGAGCTGCGCGTTCCAGCAAACGGCTGTGGAGATAGAACACATCGCCAGGGTAGGCTTCGCGGCCTGGTGGACGACGCAACAGCAAGGAAACTTGGCGATAGGCCACAGCTTGCTTGGACAAGTCGTCGTACACGATCAAAGCGTCTTCCCCGCGGTCGCGGAAGTACTCGCCCATCGTGCAACCGGAGTAGGCTGACACGTACTGCATAGCAGCAGATTCAGAAGCTGTAGCCGCCACGACGATGGTGTATTCCATCGCGCCAGCTTGCTCCAGTGCGCGCACCACGTTTTTGACAGAAGAAGCCTTCTGACCGATCGCGACATACACGCAGGTCATGTTCTGACCTTTCTGGTTGATGATCGCGTCAATCGCCACGGCGGTCTTGCCGGTCTGACGGTCACCAATGATCAATTCACGCTGGCCACGGCCTACGGGAACCATGGAGTCGATAGACTTCAGGCCGGTCTGCATAGGCTGGCTCACGGATTCGCGGGCGATCACACCAGGTGCCACTTTTTCGATCACGTCAGTCATCTTGGCGTTGATGGGGCCTTTGCCGTCGATAGGCTGACCCAAGGCGTTCACCACACGGCCACGCAACTCGGGACCCACGGGCACTTCCAGAATACGGCCTGTGCATTTCACAGTGTCGCCTTCGGAGATGTGCTCGTACTCACCCAAGATCACGGAACCCACGGAATCACGTTCCAGGTTCAGGGCCAAACCGTAGGTGGGCAAGCCATCGCTACCGGCGGGGAATTCCAGCATTTCGCCTTGCATCACGTCGGACAGACCGTGAATGCGGCAGATACCGTCGGTCACAGAAACCACGGTACCTTGGTTGCGGATGTCTGCACTGGCGGACAAACCATCAATGCGGCTCTTGATCAATTCAGAAATTTCTGCGGGATTGAGTTGCATGACTCTTTCCTTCTTTCTTTGGTTGGGCTGACAGCGGAAGGCAAAGCCTTACGCTGAAAGAGCCACTTTCATTTGTTCCAGACGGGCCTTGACGGATGTGTCAAGAACTTCGTCACCCACCACCACGCGGACACCGCCAATCAATTCAGCATCCAGCTCAACAGAAAGGTTGAGCTTGCGGCCGAAACGCTTCTCCAGAGAAGCGGCGACTTCCGACAATGCCGCTGCATCAATCGGGAAGGCGCTGTAGACAACGGCATCAGAAAAGCCGCCTTGGGCGTTCTTCAGTGCACGGAACTGGGCTGCGATTTCCGGCAACGCGGCGAGGCGTCCGTTATCGATCACAGTGCGCAGGAAGTTCTTTCCTTGCTCAGGCAATGCAGCTTTGATCACTCCAGCAATCAGGTCAAACACCTGGCTGTTGGAGCTATTGGGGTTGCCGGCGAACTGCTGGAGCTGGCTATTAAGCGCAACTTCAGCCAATTCATCCAGCCACACAGCTGCAGCGCTCAAGTCCGCTTGCGTAGCCTTGAACAAAGCTTCGGCGTAAGGCCTGGCGATGGTGGCAAGTTCAGCCATGTGATTCCCTTACAGCTCAGTCTTCAAGCGCGACAGCAAATCTGCATGCACGCCGGCATTGACTTCCTTGCGCAGAATCTGCTCAGCACCTTTGACAGCGAGAGCGGCGACCTGTTCACGCAAAGCATCCCGGGCCTTCACGGATTGCTGCTCGGCTTCCGCCTTGGCTGCAGCAATGATGCGGTTGCCTTCTTCCACGGCGCGAGCCTTGGCTTCTTCGACAATCGTCTGGGCACGGCGCTCGGCATCTGCCAAGCGGGTTGCTGTTTCGTTGCGTGAGCTGGCCAATTCGGCTTCTACGCGCTTGTTGGCAGAGGCGAGTTCAGCCTTCGCCTTGTCGGCGGCAGCAAGGCCGTCGGCGATTTTCTGTGCCCGCTCGTCCAGCGCTTTTGTGATCGGGGGCCACACGAATTTCATCGTGAACCACACCAGGATCGCAAAAACGATAGCCTGCAGGAACAGGGTAGCGTTAATGTTCACGGTTTGATTCCTTCTCTAACGTGAAGGGGCCGTTAATTACTTCAGAACGAAGGGGTTAGCGAATGCGAACAGCAGAGCGATAGCAACGCCGATCAGGAACGCAGCGTCGATCAGACCAGCCAAGATGAACATCTTGGTTTGCAATTCGTTCATCAATTCGGGTTGACGTGCAGAAGATTCGAGGAACTTGCCACCCATCAGCGCGATACCGATAGATGCGCCGATAGCGCCCAGACCAACGATCAAACCGCAAGCCAGTGCCACGAGGCCGAGAATGTTTTCCATGAGAAGCTCCTAAAAGTTAGTTGGAAAAAGAAAAAGAAAACGAAAGGAAAAAAAGTTACATCAATGTGCGTCGTGCGCTTGACCGGTGTAGATCAGCGTCAACATCATAAAGATGAAGGCTTGCAAGGTGATCACGAGAATGTGGAACAGTGTCCACACGGTTCCCGCGATGATGTGACCAATGGCCAAACCAACACCGGTTGCCGACAGCGCCCAGCCGCCACCCATCAGGGCAATCAACATGAACACCAACTCACCTGCAAACATGTTGCCGAACAACCGCATGCCATGGGACACGGTTTTGGCAAGGTATTCGATCATCTGCATCAGGAAGTTCACAGGGTACAGAGCCCAGTGATCACCAAACGGTGCAGCAATCAGCTCGTGTGCCCAGCCACCCAGGCCCTTGATCTTGATGTTGTAGAACACGCAGACCAACAACACCGAGCAGGACAAGCCCAAGGTCGTGGACAAATCTGCGGTAGGCACTACGCGCATGAAGTTATTGAAGCCCAATGCGGGTCCAGCGCTGTGCCAGACAGAAGGAATCAAATCCACAGGCAGCATGTCCATGGCGTTCATCAGGAAAATCCAGACAAACACTGTCAAGGCCAGAGGAGAAATCAGTTTGCGGCTTTTGGCATTGTGAATCACGCCCTTGGCCTGGTTTTCCACCATCTCGGACAAGATTTCAACAGCCGCCTGGAAACGCCCGGGAACACCCGAGGTAGCCGTACGCGCAGCACGCCACAACAAGAAGCACCCAATCACACCCAATAGAACCGAGTACAGCACCGAGTCAAAGTTGAACAGGCTGAAGTCCACAATGCCGTGCTGCTCGACGTTCTCGAACTGGAAATTCTTTTGCAAATGATGCAAGTGATGCTGGATGTACTCTCCAGCAGAGGGGGCATGTGTTTCAGCGTGTTCAGCAGCCATATGTCACCAATATTCAAGTATTAGAACGAATCAGCGCTTGGATTGCAGCCACGCGGCCACCCAATACACCTTCATCGTCACCACGAAGCCAGCCACCAGTGCCAGCCAATTCAGTTGCGAGACCAGCTTGGGCGCTGCCAGCAGCAAAGCCACTGTCAAGACCACCTTCACCACTTCCCACACCACAAAACTCAAAAACGCCGCCCCGGAATCTTTCAGCGCCGGCTGCCTGCGCAAACCACGCGCCAGCACCATTGCAGGAAAGATGACCGCCACCGCGCCATAGATGGCAGAAACTGCCACTACGCGCCCGAAGCCCCACCACACCGCCACCGCAAACACACAAGTCACGAGGACTTGCATCCGGATGACCCACCATGGAGACACCGCAGGATTGCTTTGGCGCCATTGGCGCGCTTCTTCAGCCGTCAAGGGCTTGAACTTTTCATCAAACACCTCATCTGAAGAGTCTGACTCGTGGGTCTCAGTGACTGCGTGCGTGTTTGTCATTGTCAAATTCGCGCTCAGACTGCTACCCAGTTCAATGCACAGCCTCTGATTATACGTAGAAACCCGTCCGCACCAGCGAATCCCCGCAAAACCGCACAGCGAAAGCCCGCCGTAAGGTCGGTACGGCACGAAGTGGGGACGCGCTGACCACAGCGATAATCTTCCACATCCGCCCTCGGATTGACGCAGTTCTTCATGACAACCCGATGTCACGCTGATGTCAAACCACCCCGCTCGCCCTCATACTTTTGCGAAAGGCGCACCCATGGCCATCCCACCCACACCCGGCAATTTTCCGGAAGTCTCGCGCGCTGATTCCCTGATCGAATACCCGTCGCAATTCCCTATCAAGGTGATGGGCCACAAGGTCGATGGCTTGGTCCATGCAATCACCCTGATTGCCAAAGAATTCGACCCGACTTTTGACGCCTCCACCATCGAGCTGCGCGAAAGCAAAGGCGGCAACTACCTGGGCGTGACCATCACCATCACCGCCACCAGCCGCGAGCAACTCGACGAGCTGTACCGCACCCTGAGCACCCATCCCATGGTGAAAGTGGTGCTCTGACGCCGTGGCCATCGACCTCCAGCAGCGCGGCCGCTTGGCCTATGTGCCGACCTACGAAGCCATGCAGCGCTTTACCAACGAAAGAGACGTAGGGCCGGCGTCAGATGTGCGCGACCAGCTATGGATTTGTGAGCACCCCCCGGTTTTTACTCAAGGCCTCGCCGGCAAGCCCGAGCATATTTTCATGCCCGGCGACATCCCCATCGTGCAAACCAACCGGGGCGGGCAAGTGACGTACCACGGCCCCGGCCAAGTCATGGGCTACCCCCTGATCGATCTCAAGCGCGCGGGTTATTTCGTCAAGGAGTATGTGTACCGCATTGAAGAGGCGGTCATCAAAACCTTGTCCCATTTCGGTGTGACCGGGCACCGCGTGGCGGGCGCGCCGGGCATTTATGTCCGGCTAGACGACCCTACCGGCCATGCACCACTGGCACAGCGCCCCCAGCAGGGCGCCACCCGCACGGCCGACCCGGACTTCGCCGGCCTGGGCAAAATCTCTGCGCTGGGTATCAAGGTCAGCCGCAACTGCACGTACCACGGCGTGGCGCTGAATGTCGCCATGGACCTGGAACCCTTCTCCCGTATCAACCCTTGCGGCTACGCCCAGCTGCAAACGGTGGACCTTTCTACAATCGGGGTTCAAGTCAGCTGGCAGGACGCCGCTGATGTGTTGGGCCACAAGCTCGCCACCTACCTCGCACCCTGAAGGTGCACTGGGGCCCACGCCCACCTGCAAAGACGCCACACCATGAGCCACAGCGATACCCCCAACAGCCGCGACCACAGCAGCGCCAACCCCACCGTGCGCGAAGCCCAGTCCACCGCCGACTACAACCCGCTGGCCAAGCAAAAAGCGCAGGCCAAGCTGGCCCGCATCCCGGTGAAAGTGCAGCAAGGCGAAGTGCTGAAAAAGCCGGACTGGATCCGCGTCAAAGCCGGCAGCCCCAGCACCCGTTTTTACGAAATCAAGGACACGCTGCGCGCCAACAAACTGGTGACCGTGTGCGAGGAAGCCAGCTGCCCCAACATCGGCGAATGCTTTGGCAAGGGCACCGCCACTTTCATGATCATGGGCGACAAGTGCACCCGCCGCTGCCCCTTCTGCGACGTGGGCCACGGCCGCCCCGACCCGCTGGATGTGAACGAGCCCGACAACCTGGCCAAGACCATCGCCCAGCTCAAGCTCAACTATGTGGTCATCACCAGCGTGGACCGAGACGACCTGCGCGACGGCGGCGCCGGCCACTTTGTGGAATGCATCCGCAAAACGCGCGAACTCTCGCCAAAAACGCAAATCGAGGTGCTGGTACCTGACTTCCGCGGCCGCGACGACCGCGCGCTGGAGATTCTGAAAGCCGCACCGCCCGACGTGATGAACCACAACCTGGAAACCATCCCCCGCCTCTACAAAGAAGCGCGCCCGGGCTCGGATTACCAATTCAGCCTGAACCTGCTCAAGAAGTTCAAGGCCCTGTTCCCCGACGTGCCGACCAAGAGCGGCCTGATGGTCGGCCTGGGCGAGACGGACGAAGAAATTTTGGAAGTGATGCGCGACATGCGCGCCCACAACATCGAGATGCTGACCATCGGCCAGTACCTCGCACCCTCCACCAGCCACTTACCGGTGCGCCGTTATGTGCACCCCGACACCTTCAAGATGTTCGAAGAAGAGGCCTACAAGATGGGCTTCAAACACGCCGCAGTGGGCGCCATGGTGCGCAGCTCTTACCACGCCGACGTGCAGGCCGGGCACGCAATGAGTGCCCCCGCTTAATAGACCGCACCGCTCTCAATTTAATAGCTGCTAGCGCCCACTCCGTGTGGGCTAGCAGCTATTTTTACGTCAAAGCTTGGCGTAGCCACTCTCCACCCACGCCACCGCGCTGGCTCGGCTGAGTTTGAAGGCGGGGGACACCTTCACCTGCGCCACGACATCGTCGCCCTCGTCTTTCGCCGTCAACGTGGCGGTGGGGTTGTCTTCATCTGGCTCGATATCCAGACAAACCGTCACACGCCCTGCACCGGCCACCACGTCCATGCTTTGGTGCAAGCTGGCATACAGTTGCTGCTCGCTGCGGCGCACGAATTCACGCGCCGTCTTTACCAGGGTTAGAAAAGCACTCTGGTCCAAGGGCTTGGGGTTCTTTTTATCGCGCCCCATGGTCCAGGGGCCAACCAGTGCCGGCTCGGAGGCACCATCGGCCGTCATAGCGACAGCCCAGCCATCGTCGTCCTCGTTTTTGATGACGCGGGCGGTCCAGCCGTTGTCACTCCAGACGCGGGGCTCTTGAATTTTGGAAGCAGTGGAATCCGTCAAACGCACAGTCTCACTAGAAAAAAGGAAGAAACACGGGCCTGAATTGTGCGCGCTCGGCGGGGCTTCACAGCAAAGTCACAGAAACGTCATTTCATCTTTGAATACTTTGCGGGCTTTCTTTTTCATTAGGAAACTTCATGTCCATTCGTATTTCTGCTCGCCCTGCGCTGAGTTCTTTGGCCGCCGCCGTGTTGGCTATTTGCGCCGCACCTTCCGTGCACGCCCAATCCGCTGAATTGATTGCTGCCGCCAAAGCCGAAGGCCAGCTGACCGTGATCGCTCTGGCCCGCAACTGGTGTGGCTACGGCCCCATCATTGACGCCTTCAAGGCCAAGTACGGCATCAAGGTCAACGAACTCAACCCCGATGCCGGCTCTGGCGACGAAGTGGAAGCCATCAAGGCCAACAAAGACAACAAAGGCCCGCAAGCGCCTGACACCATCGACGTGGGCCTGTCCTTCGGCCCCGCCGCCAAGGCCGCCGGCCTGTTGATGCCTTACAAGGTATCTACCTGGTCCACCATCCCCGACTCTGCCAAAGACCCCGAGGGCTACTGGTATGGCGACTATTACGGCGTGCTGACCTTCCAGGTCAACAGCGACCTGGTCTCCAAAGCCCCCACCGACTGGGCCGACCTGCTCAAGCCCGAGTACAAAAACGCGGTAGCCTTAGCCGGCGACCCCCGTAGCGCCAACCAAGCCATCCAGGGCATTTACGCCGCAGGCTTGGGCCTGTCCGGTGGCGATGCGTCCAAAGCTGCTGCGACCGGCTTGAAGTTCTTTGCAGACCTGAACAAGGCCGGCAACTTTGTGCCCGTGATCGGCAAAGCCGCATCGTTCACCCAAGGCACGACCCCCATCATCATTCGCTGGGATTACAACGCACTGGCCGACCGTGACACCCTCAAGGGCAACCCAAAAGTCGACGTGATCGTGCCCAAGACCGGCGTCGTTGCAGGTGTGTATGTGCAGGCCATCAGCGCCTACGCGCCCCACCCCAACGCCGCCAAGCTGTGGATGGAGTACCTGTACTCGGACGAAGGCCAGCAAGGCCTGTTGAACGGCTACTGCCACCCCATCCGCTTCCACGACCTGGTCGCCAAAAACAAGTTCACCAAGGCTTCTTTGGACAAGCTGCCCCCTGCAGCCGCCTACTCCAAGGCCGCCTTCCCCACCTTGGACCAGCAAAACGCTGCCAAGGAAACGATCACCAAGCAGTGGGACCAAGTGGTTGGCGCCACCGTGAAGTAAGCCTGCAAGCTCAACATGGCTCCTCGGGCATGGCCGCGCTGCGGCCTTGCCCGTTTTTCATTTGGTAATGCCTGATGTCGTCCTCCTTATCTGCCCCCCCCTCCCCGCGTTCAGCGCCGCCTGCGGCCGCTGCCCAACCGGCTTACCCGCTGTTGGGCGTGCTGCCCTTCATGCTGTTTGCGCTCATGTTTCTTCTCCTGCCCACGGCTTACCTGATGCTGGGCGCCTTTCAGGATGCCGACGGCCATTTCACACTGGCCAATCTGCGCGGTCTGCTGGAAGCCAATGTGCTGGAGGCGTACTGGATCAGCATCAAGATCAGCGCCACCTCGGCACTGGGTGGCGGACTGCTGGGGTTTGTGCTTGCCTGGGCCGCGGTTATGGGCAAATTGCCCGCCTGGATACGCCCAACACTGATGACATTTTCCGGTGTGGCATCCAACTTCGCCGGTGTGCCATTGGCATTCGCATTTCTCTCCACACTGGGCCGCATGGGCCTGGTGACGGTGCTGCTACGCACCTACTTCGACATCAACCTCTACGCCACCGGCTTCAGCATTTTGAGCTTTGTGGGCCTGGCCATCACCTACCTGTACTTTCAAATTCCGCTCATGGTCCTGATCGTGACACCCGCCCTCGAAGGCCTGAAAAAAGAATGGCGCGAAGCCTGTGATTGCCTGGGTGGCACCGCTTACCACTACTGGCGCTATGTCGCCCTGCCGGTGCTGTGGCCCAGCATGGTCGGTGCCATGCTGCTGCTGTTTGCCAATGCCTTCGGCGCAGTGGCCACGGCCTATGCGCTGACCGGCAGTTCACTCAACATCGTGCCCATCCTGCTCTATGCACAAATCCGCGGCGATGTGCTGCACAACCCCAATCTGGGCTACGCCATGGCGCTGGGCATGATTGTGATGACCGGGCTGGCCAACGCCGGCTACATTCTTTTGCGCAGCAAGTCCGAAAGGAGCCGCGCATGAAACAGCCGTCTCGCCTCGGTGCCTGGATTGCCATGGTGGTGGGTGCCAGCTACTTTTTGATTCCGCTCCTGGCCACGTTTGAATTCAGCCTGCGCATGCGGCGCGGCGAGTACAGCCTGGACGCGTACCGTGTGGTGTTTGCCGATCCGCAATTCCAGGCCACGTTTGGCTATTCGATCGTGATGGCCTTGGTGACCATCGTCATGGGCGTTTTGCTGGTCGTGCCCACCGCCTATTGGGTGCACTTGCGCATGCCCAAGTTGCGACCGGTGGTGGAGTTCATCACGCTGCTGCCTTTGGTGATTCCGGCCATAGTGATCGTGTTCGGCTACCTGCGCATGTACAACAGCAGCTCTTTCATCCCCCTCACAGGCAGCGAGCGGGCTACCGACTTTTTGCTCATGTGCAGCTATGTCACGCTGTCCTTGCCGTATATGTACCGCTCCGTCGATACGGGCCTGCGCACCATCGACATTCGCACGCTCACCGAGGCCGCCGAAGTGCTGGGGGCGAGTACGCCCACCATTTTGCTCAAGGTGATTTTTCCGAACATCGCCTCCGCCATTTTGTCCGGGGCCTTCCTAACATTCGCGGTGGTGATTGGTGAATTCACCATGGCCAGTCTGCTCGACCGCCCGGCCTTCGGCCCGTATCTGCAGCTCATCGGTGCCAACCGTGCTTACGAGCCTTCTGCGCTGGCTGTCATTGCCTTTTTATTGACCTGGGCGTCCATGGGGCTGATTCAAGTCTTCAGTCGCAACACCACAAGCCGCAAGTCGTCCTAAATTTTTACGAGGCCCTGTTCATGGCTTTTCTCGACATCTCTCACCTGCAAAAACACTTCGGCACGCAGACTGCCGTCAAAGACTTTTCCATCGCCATCGAAAAGGGCGAGTTCATTACCTTTCTCGGGCCATCGGGTTGCGGCAAGACCACCATTTTGCGCATGCTGGCCGGCTTTGAAAGCCCCAGCAGTGGGCACATCGTGTTTGACGGCCAGGACGTCACCCAAGTGCGCACCAACCAGCGCAATGTGGGCATGGTGTTCCAGTCGTATGCGCTGTTTCCCAACATGACGGTCGCGCAAAACATTGGCTTTGGCCTCAAGGTGGCGAACGTGCCGCAAAACCAGATCGATGCCCGGGTGCAGGAAATGCTCGCCCTCATCAAACTCGACAAGCTTGCCGACCGCTACCCATGGCAGATGTCCGGCGGGCAGCAGCAACGGGTGGCACTGGCGCGCGCGCTGGCCAATCAACCCAAGGTGTTGTTGCTGGATGAACCCCTCTCCGCGCTGGACGCAAAAATCCGCATTTCTTTGCGCGAAGAAATCCGCAGCTTGCAGCGCGCCCTGAACATCACCACCGTGTTCGTGACGCACGACCAAGAAGAGGCTCTGTCCATTTCCGACCGCATCGTGGTGCTTAACGAAGGCGGCGTGGAGCAGATCGGCACGCCCTCGGAGATCTACAACTTTCCGCGCACCCGCTTTGTCGCGTCCTTCATCGGAACCTTGAACCAGGTGAACGCCACCGTGGCTGATGTTGCCGCAGGCATCGTGACAGTCGGCGAGCAACGACTCACCAGCAGCCAACCCCTGACAGGGCTGCAAGCCGGCCAGCGCTGCTTGTTGGCGTTGCGGCCAGAAGCCGTCAGCCTCGGCTCACCAGAAGCCGGAAAAAACAACCTGCAAGCCGTGGTGGACGATGTGAGCTTTCTCGGCTCTATCGTTCGCATCCGCACCAAGGCGAATGACGAAGTATTCTCACTGGATGTATTCAACGACCCCAACCGCCCCTTGCCCCCACGGGGCAGCACCGTCAATCTCAGCTTTGCTCCGGAGAACTTGCTGGTGCTCCCCTGACGCTTGCGGGGTGCATGCATGAACTGGGTCTACCTGGCGATAGCCATTTGCAGCGAAGTGCTGGCCACCTCGGCCCTCAAGGCCACAGAAGGCTTCACCCAGTGGCGCCCTTCCGTGGTGGCGGTGGTGGGCTACGGCTTTGCGTTTTTCTTTTTGTCGCTCACCTTGCGCACCATTCCGGTGGGGGTGGCTTACGCCATC
>Ga0228698_1001118_pt1 | contig 14277 bp, 11 predicted proteins | sample McNCre117_Aug_MG_FD_178015 | JGI IMG/M metagenome (GOLD analysis project Ga0228698, IMG submission 178015) | Freshwater microbial communities from McNutts Creek, Athens, Georgia, United States - 1-17_Aug_MG | ecosystem: Environmental > Aquatic > Freshwater > Creek | place: USA: Georgia...
TAACCAGCAGCCTTTTTCCATTCAACCCGATTCTGTGAAGTCGCCATGATTCCGTCCATCCTTGCCATTTGTGTGGGCGCATGCTTAGGCGCACTGGCCCGCTGGCAGTTGGCCTTGTGGCTGAACCCCAGCTCGGTCACCGTGGCTGGCACGGTAATGCCCTTGGGCACTTTGAGTGCCAACCTGATTGGCGGTTATCTGGTCGGCGTGTGCGTCGCCATATTCCAGGCCTTGCCGCAGCTCGACCCGATCTGGAAACTCGCGCTGGTCACTGGTTTTCTGGGTGCGCTGACGACGTTCTCAAGCTTCTCCGCCGAAGTCGTCAACATGCTTATGCAACAACGCTATGCCCTTGCGCTGGCCACTGCTGCCGTGCATCTGTTGGGCTCTTTGTTGCTGACCATTGCAGGGATGAAGTCTGCAGCCCTGTTCCTGGGCACACGCGCTTAGGATTTCATAAAGCCCGCTCGCGCTACACGCCACCACTACCCTGACCCAATATGTGTCCGCAATGAAAAGGCCCCTCACGGGGCCTTTATTTTGTCAACGCTGCAATGGGTTACAGCTTTTGCGATTGCATGAAGCTGTCAAAACGCGCTTCGGCAAAACGGAACCACAGATTCTGGTCCCGACGGAAGGTGGAATAGTCGTCGTAGATTTTTTTCCAGCGTGGGTTCTTGGCGCTGATTTCGTCGCACACGGCCATCGACTCCTTGAAGGCCAGGTCCAGCAAGTCTTTGGGAAATGGCAACACCTTGGTTTTGTTGGCCACCAATTGCTTCAACGCGGCCGGATTGCGGGCATCGTATTTGGCTTGGGTTTCCACGTGGGCGTGGGCGCAAGCCGCGTCCAGAATGGCTTTGTTTTCAGGCGAAAGCGCGTCGTACGCTTTGTGGTTGACGAACAAATCGACCTGCGATGCACCTTCCCACCACGCCGGGTAGTAATAGTAGGGAGCCACCTTGTGCAGGCCCAACTTCTGGTCGTCGTAAGGGCCGACGAATTCAGCCGCGTCGATCACACCCTTTTCCAGCGCCTGATAAATCTCGCCGGCGGGTATGTTTTGCGGGACGCCGCCCATGCGGGCAATGACCTTGCCGGCCAATGGAGCGGTGCGGAACTTCAAACCATTGAAGTCGGCCACGCTCTTGATTTCCTTGCGGTACCAGCCGCCCATTTGCGCGCCGGTGTTGCCAGCGGGGAAATTGATGATGTTGTAGCCACGGTAGAACTCGCGCAGCAATTTGAGGCCGTTGCCGTCGTACATCCACGCCGTCAACTGGCGGCTGTTGAGTCCGAAGGGTATGGAGCAGCCGATAGCGAAGGCTTCGTCTTTGCCAAAGAAATAGTAAGGCGCGGTGTGGGCGCATTCCACGGTGCCGTCCTGCACACCGTCCACCACGCCCAGCGCCGGCATCAGCTCGCCGGCGGCGTGGGTGGTGATGACGAACTTGCCACCCGACATTTCGCTCACCCGCTTGGCAATCGACTCGGCCGCACCATACAAAGTATCCAACGATTTGGGGAAACTTGACGCCATGCGCCAGCGAATAGCGGCTTGCGCATGCACAGCAGGCGATGCGCCGGCGGCCAGAATGCCGGCGATACCGGCATTTTTAATAATTGAGCGACGATCCATGGTTCTTACTCCGTTTCTCATGTTGTAACCACTTGCTTTGGGGCATTGTAGGAACCCATAGCCCACTGAACTTGCGGGTTTTCCCGCGAAAGTTGTTCACTGCGAAAAGATACTGTGCCGGCTCTCATGCGGCCAGTGCGGCCGCGGGCAACAGGTGGCCAAACTTGCTGCGAATCGATGCCTCGATGCCTGCTGCATCCAGCCCTTGCAAAGCCAACAGTTTGGCCGGGTCACCGTGCTCGATGAATTGATCCGCAAGGCCCAATTGCAGCAGCGGCAAAGGCAGCCCTGCTGCCTGCAAAGCTTCCAGCACCGCGCTGCCAGCCCCGCCCATCAACGCACCTTCTTCCACCGTCACCAAGGCCTGATGGCCATTCGCCACCTCTTTCAGCAGTTCCAGATCCAGCGGCTTGGCCCAGCGCATGTTGACCACCGTTGCACCGATGGTCTGGGCCGCCTTCAAAGCGGGATAGAGCATGGTGCCAAAGGCCAATATCGCAATCTTCTGGCCCTGACAGCGAACTTCACCCTTGCCAAACGGCAAGCCTTCCAGCGATGCATTGACGGCAACGCCAGCGCCCGTGCCACGCGGATAGCGCACCGCCACCGGATGGTTCTGGGCATAGGCGGTGCTCAGCAATTGGCGGCACTCGTTCTCATCCGCCGGGCACGCCACGCTCATTTTGGGAATGCAGCGCATGAAAGAAATGTCGTAGGCACCCGCGTGGGTTGCGCCATCGGCGCCGACCAGACCGGCGCGGTCCAATGCAAACACAACCGGCAGGTTTTGAATGGCCACATCGTGAATCAACTGGTCATAGGCGCGCTGCAGGAAGGTGGAATAAATCGCCACCACTGGCTTGAGCCCCTCGGTTGCCAGACCCGCTGCAAAGGTAACCGCATGCTGCTCTGCAATGCCCACGTCGAAATAGCGCTCGGGAAAACGCTGCTCAAACTCCACCATGCCAGAGCCTTCGCGCATCGCCGGTGTGATGCCGACAAGGCGCTGGTCCGCAGCAGCCTGATCACACAACCACTGCCCAAACACCTGCGTGAAGGTGGGCGAAGACACCGCAAGAGACTTTTGCAAACCGACAGCCGGGTCAAACTTGCCCGGCCCGTGGTAAGCCACCGGATCGGCCTCGGCCAACTGGTAGCCCTGACCCTTTTTGGTCACCACATGCAAGAACTGTGGCCCCTTGAGGTGCTTGATGTTTTCCAGCGTCGGAATCAGCGAGTCCAGATCGTGCCCGTCGATCGGGCCAATGTAGTTGAAGCCGAATTTTTCAAACAAGGTGGCGGGCACCACCATGCCTTTGGCGTGTTCTTCAATGCGTTTGGCAAACTCAAACAAAGGCGGCGCGCCTTTGAGTACGGTCTTGCCCACGTTCTTCGCAGCCGCATAAAACTGCCCGCTCAGCAACTGAGCAAAGTAGCGGTTGAGCGCGCCCACTGGCGGGCTGATGCTCATGTCGTTGTCGTTCAGAATGACCAGCAGATTGCAGTCGGTCACGCCCCCGTTGTTGAGGGCTTCAAAAGCCATACCGGCAGTCATGGCGCCGTCACCAATGATGGCAATGGCACGGCGATCTTCCCCTTTGATCTTGGAGGCCAGCGCCATGCCCAGAGCCGCGGAAATGGATGTACTGGAGTGCGCCGTTCCGAAGGTATCGAACTCACTTTCGGTGCGCTGCGGAAAGCCACTGAGACCACCCAGTTGACGCAAGGTGGGCATGCGGCCACGGCGACCGGTCAGGATCTTGTGCGGATAGGTTTGGTGCCCCACATCCCAGACCAGCCGGTCATCCGGCGTATTGAACACATAGTGCAACGCCACCGTCAGTTCAACCGTGCCCAGGTTGGAGCTCAGATGACCGCCCGTGCGGGCCACACTGTTGAGGAGAAATTGACGCAGTTCCTGCGCCAGCGTCGTCAATTCCGCGCGCGGCAATTTGCGCAGGTCTTGCGGACTGTTGATCGTCTCTAACAAGGGGTAAGGTCTGTTCGGCATGTTTTTTCTTTTAGTTGGAAGCGCTTTAGCTCGCGCGGTTCACCACCATATCGGCAAGCCCCGCCAAGGCGCGGGTATCGGCAAGGCCGCTGCTTTGCAGCGCCTGCTGGGCCTGCGCGTGCAGCGCCTGAGCATAGGCTTTGCTGCGCTCCAGACCCATCAGTGAAACGTAGGTGGGTTTGTCGTTGTCGGCATCTTTGCCGGCAGTTTTGCCCAGGGTTGCAGAGTCTGCGGTCACATCCAGAATGTCGTCCACCACCTGAAAAGCCAGGCCGATGGCTGCACCATAGTCCTGCAGAGCCGCGACCACGGCAGGTGCCGGGTTGGCACACGATGCACCCATCACCACACTGCCCTGCAACAGCGCACCCGTTTTGAGCTGGTGCATTTCACGCAGGGCGGACTCTGTGAGCTGATGCCCGACGCTTGCCAGGTCAATGGCCTGCCCGCCGGCCATGCCGGCGCTACCGGCAGCGCGCGCCAACAGACCACACAGGCGGGCCTGAACGGCCGGCGCAATGGAATCGTCCGTCGGAGTCAGAAATTCAAACGCCAGGGCCTGCAACGCGTCGCCTGCCAGCAATGCACTGGCTTCACCGTATTGCACATGCACAGTAGGTTTACCGCGACGCAGCACATCGTCGTCCATGCACGGCATGTCATCGTGCACCAGTGAGTAGGCGTGTATCAGCTCCACCGCACACGCAGCCCGCAAAGCAGCCGCATCGCCCGTGCCATCCTGCCGCACCGCCTCATGCGCGGCCAACACCAACAAGGGGCGCAGGCGCTTGCCACCATCGAGCACCGCATAGCGCATGGCATCCACCAAGGCCGCGGGCGCCGAATGCGCGGCTCCCGGAACGGCATCCGCAGTGACCCATTGGCCCAGGGCACGCTCGACCTGCCCGAGGCGGTCCTTCATCCAGGCATCAAGAACAAACACGGGGGACTGCACCTGCATCACGCCGCCTTCCAGGTTTTCAGAGTGCCTTCGTCCAGCACCTTGATCTGGTCTTCCACGGCGGTCAGCTTGTCGCGACAAAACTGCAGCAAAGCCGCCCCACGCTGGTAGCCGCTCAACAACTGGTCCAGCGGCATTTCCCCGGACTCCAGACGGCGCACCAACGCCTCCAGTTCCGCCATCGCGTCTTCATAACTGGCAGGCAGGTCGAGGGCCACGGATGGCGAGGGTGCCGCAGAGGCTTGGGAGGATGAAGGAGCGCTGGCCTTGGGCATGGTATTCAAATTCTGTAGGCGGAATTCGGTCCGCAAGGCGTGATTTTAGGCGCTTACAATAGGCGACCCGGCAGCTCTCGAGGTAACTGCCCTTCAAGCCCCTCATTGAGGGGTTTTTTGACCCTTATAAGGACCGAGTTGTGCAACCATTGTGCAAAACCATTGCTCCCGTGCAGGCTTCTCGTCAGGTGAACCATGTCTGATCTGAGCCTTTCTCTCCAGCAGGCTAACAGCCAGCTCCCCGTATCCAGTTATTTCGATCCGGCTTTGTATGCGCTGGAGATGCAGCGCATCTTCCAGCAAGGCCCGCGCTATGTCGGTCACGCCTTGAGTGTGCCCAACCAGGGCGACTATTACGCCCTGCCGCAAGAAGGCGAAGGGCGTGCTCTGGTGCGCAATGCATCGGGCATTGAGCTGGTCTCCAATGTCTGCCGCCACCGCCAGGCCGTCATGCTCAAGGGCCGCGGCTCACTGACCCACGACGCCCAGGGCAAAGCCGCCGGCGGCAACATCATTTGCCCGCTGCACCGCTGGACCTACAGTGGCGCCCACAGTGGCAATGGCAGCGCCCCCGCAGGCACGCTGCTGGGCGCACCCCACTTTGCCCATGATCCATGCCTGAACCTCAACAACTACAAGCTGCAGGAATGGAACGGCCTGCTATTCGAGCAAAACGGTGTGGACGTGGCAGGCCAATTGGCCAACATGGGGCCGCGCGCTGACCTGAGCTTTGATGGCTATGTGCTGGACCGCGTGGAAATGCACGAGTGCAACTACAACTGGAAGACCTTTATCGAGGTGTACCTGGAGGACTACCACGTAGGCCCCTTCCACCCCGGACTGGGGCAGTTTGTGACCTGCGACGACTTGCGCTGGGAGTTTGGCGCGCACCACTCGGTCCAAACGGTGGGCGTAGCCAACCGCTTGGGCAAGGCCGGAAGCCCGGTGTACGAGCGCTGGCACAAGGCACTCTTGAACTACCGCAACAACGTGCCGCCGCAATACGGCGCCATCTGGTTGACCTACTACCCCCACATCATGGTGGAGTGGTACCCCCATGTGCTCACGGTGTCCACCCTGCACCCCATGGGTGTGAACAAAACCATGAACATGGTGGAGTTCTATTACCCCGAAGAGATCGCCGCATTTGAGCGCGAGTTTGTTGAAGCCCAGCAGGCGGCATATATGGAAACCTGCATCGAAGACGACGAAATCGGCGAGCGCATGGACGCCGGGCGCGCAGCCTTGCTGGCGCGTGGCGACAACGAGGTAGGCCCCTACCAAAGCCCCATGGAAGACGGCATGCAGCACTTCCATGAGTGGTACCGCAAAACCATGGAGACACCCGCCTAGTGCAAGCGCTATGGATGGTGGCCGCTTCGTTCTTCTTCGCCAGCATGGCGGTGGGGATCAAGTTCGCATCCCATAGCTTCAACACCGCTGAAGTCGTCTTTTACCGGGGGTTGGTCAGCATCGTTTTCATGGCCATCGTGGTGCGCGCCCGGGGTACGCCGTTGCGCACCCAGGTCCCGATGATGCATGTCACGCGCAGCATCGTCGGGGTGCTGTCCATGAGCGGCTGGTTCTATGGCATTGCCCATTTGCCCCTGGCAACGTCGATGACGCTGAACTACATGAGCGGAGTGTGGGTGGCGGCCTTTATCGTGGGCGGCGCGCTGCTCTACGGCAAAGCGGACCGCCAAGGCCCCCTGCTCTTTACCGTGCTGCTCGGCTTTGCCGGCGTCGTGCTGACTTTGCGCCCCACCATTGACCACGACCAGCTCTTTGCCGGCGTGGTCGGACTGCTGTCGGGCATGGGTTCGGCGCTGGCCTACATGCAAGTCACCGCGCTGGGCAAGGTGGGCGAACCCGAAGAACGCACCGTGTTTTACTTTTCCATCGGCACCACGCTGGTGGGCGCACTGGGCATGGCGTTCACCCCCACCACGCCCTGGGCCGATGTACGCATGCAAGATGCAGCATGGGTCATTCCCATTGGCATTCTGGCGTCCATGGGCCAGTGGTGCATGACGCGCGCCTACGCCAAAGGCGCCACGCTGGTGGTCGCTGCCATGCAGTACTCCGGCATTGTATTTGCGTCGATTTTCAGCATCACGCTGTTTGGCGACCACATTGCACCGATGGGCTGGCTGGGCATTGCCATCATCGTGACCAGCGGTGTTCTGGCAACGGCCCTGCGCTCGCGGGCGATGCCCAATACCCCGGCCGAAGCACACTGAGTCGGTGCTGGCTACACTGCGGCAGAAATGCCTGCATGGCGCACTGTTTTCTGCAACCCCTTCCGGAGTTTTTTGAGATGCCTACCTCCTTCACCACCCTGATTTCCGTGAGCGAATTGCAAGCGCTGCTGGCCAGCGGCCAGCCTTGCATGGTGTTTGACTGCAGCTGCGACCTCATGCAACCAGAGACCGGCCCGGCCCAATACCAGGAGTCCCACATTGCGGGGGCCGTGTATGCCCACCTGGACAACCACCTCAGTGCCAAAGGCGACCGCGCGGTGACGGGCGCGGCAAGTGGCGGGCGCCACCCCTTGCCATCGCGGGAAAACTTTGCAAATTGGCTGGGCAGCGTGGGGTTCTCGAACACCATGCAAGCGGTGGTGTATGACCGCCAGGGCGCCAACTACTGCGGCCGCCTGTGGTGGATGCTCAAATGGCTGGGGCACGCCCATGTCGCCGTGTTGGACGGTGGATTTCAGGCGTGGCAGCAAGCAGGCGGTGCTACCCACGCGGGCAGCGAGCCCCCCAAAGCCACCTGCACGTTTCAAATCAACCCGCCGCGCGTGCAACTCGTGACCGCAGACACCGTGATGGCCAACCTCGGGATGCCCAGCCAACACATCCTGGATGCGCGCGGAACACCCCGCTTCAAAGGTGAGGTGGAACCCATCGACCCGGTGGCCGGACATATTCCCGGCGCACTCAACCGGCCCTTCAATGTCAACATCGGCGCGGATGGCAAATTCAAAGACGCCGCCACCCTGCGCGCCGAGTTTGCCGCGCTGCTGGGCCAGCGCAACGCGGCCGATGTGGTGCACCACTGCGGCAGCGGCGTGAGCGCGGTGCCGAACATTCTGGCCATGGAAATTGCAGGCTTCGGGCCGACCGCCCTCTTTGCTGGAAGCTGGAGCGAGTGGTGCAGCGACCCCAGTCGACCGGTAGCGCAAGGCTAAGCTAGCGCGTCTTTGTTGCATGTTTGCCCCTTTGTGGCCCCTGTTGCGGACCTTCTCCTTGCAGGAGTTGCGCCAGCACCCGTGGCGCAATATGGCGGCAATGGTGTCGGTCATGCTCGGTGTGGCACTGGCGTTTTCAGTGCACCTGATCAACGCCTCGGCGCTGGCAGAGTTTTCCCAGGCGGTTCGCTCCGTCGGCGGTCAGGCAGACCTGGAGATACGCAGCAATGGCGCCGCCGCCGAATTGGACGAATCGATCCTGGCCCTGCTGAACGGCCAGGGCGGGCTGGCCGCTGTATCACCCGTTCTGGAACTGAACACCTACGCACTGGCCACTGCGGACCCAGGCCCCGGTGCCAAGCGTCTCTTGCTGCGCATCATCGGAGTCGACGTGTTGCGGGTCGCAACCACCACGCCCGACCTCATCCCCGTTCCCGACTCCGATGAACAACGCACCGCGCTGTTTGCGCCCAACACCGTGTTTCTCAACGCCTCCGCTCAATTGGCGCTCGGCTCAAAGTCGCTGTTGTTGCAACACGGCATGCAACTGAAAGCGGTCCATGTTGGCGGTACGGTGCGAGCAGGTGGCAGCCCGCTGGCGGTCATGGACATCGCAGCAGCGCAGGACTTTTTCGGCAAACAGGGCGCCCTTTCCCGCATCGACCTGCGCTTGGCAGTCGGAGCAGACCGCGACGCGCTGGTGGGCGCGTTGCAATCGTCGGCGCAATGGCCGCCCAACGTCAGCCTGGCGCCGCCGGGCGACGCCGCTGCGCGCATCGGCAATCTGTCCCGTGCATACCGCGTGAACCTGACCGTGCTGGCCCTGATTGCCTTGTTCACCGGAGGTTTTCTGGTTTTCTCCGTGCTGGCCCTCAGCGTGACGCGCAGGGCCCAACAGTTTGCGCTGTTGGGCGTATTGGGGCTGACCGGGCCGCAGCGCTTGTTGCTGGTCATGCTGGAAGCAGCAGGCTTGGGAAGCGCGGGAAGCGCCCTTGGCGTGGCGCTGGGCACGGGCTTGGCGGCATTGGCGCTGCAACTGCTCGGCGGTGACTTGGGTGGCGGCTATTTTTCCGGTGCCTCGCCGCCCTTGCAATGGAGCCTCTGGGCGGCCTGTGGATTCGGAACCTTGGGCATTGCGACCGCGTTGGCCGGGGCATGGTGGCCGGCGCGCCTGGCACAAGCCCTGCCGCCTGCACAAACGCTCAAGGGCCTCGGCACCGCCTCCCACCACGCGGTGAGCGCATGGGTTGGTCCGGCGTTGCTACTTTGCGGCACGGTGCTGGCTTTTGCACCCCCTGTCGATGGTGTGCCGCTGGGCGCGTATGTCAGCGTCGCCATGCTGCTTGTGGGTGGCATTGTTTCCTTGCCATGGTTGGTAGGCGCTGTGTTGGACCACGTTGCCCCACGTTTGGCACAAAAAGCGCTTGCCATGCTGGCGGTGGAACGCGCACGCCGCGTCCGCGAAAGTGCGGCTGTCGCGGTGAGCGGTGTGGTGGCGTCACTCAGTCTGGCGGTGGCGCTGACGGTGATGGTTAGCAGCTTTCGCACATCCGTCACCACCTGGCTGGATACGGTGTTGCCCGCGTCGCTGTATATCCGCAGCGCCGCCCATGGCAGTGCCAATGAAACCGCCTACTTCGAGCCCCCGTTCGTGCAAGCCGCATCACGCCTTCCGGGGGTGGAACGCATCACCGTGCAACGTACTTTGCCGCTGAATCTGAACCCCGAAAAACCCGCTGTTGCCCTCATCGTGCGCAGCCTGCACGACACGCAGACGAACGCCAACACGCTGCCACTGGTGGGTGATGCACTGGACGTACCGGTGGGTGCGATTGGCATCTATGTGAGCGAAGCGCTTCTAGACCTTTACGGGGCGCGCAAAGGCGAACACTTTGCGCCATTGGAAAAATGGTTCGCATCCGGCCCCCAGCCCAACGGGGCAAGGCAGCCGGCCTTGTTCGTGGCCGGAGTATGGCGGGATTACGCACGCCAATTCGGAACCATTGCCATGGACTCCGCCGATTTTGCGACGCTGCGCAACGACACCCGCATCAACGACATTGCCCTCTGGCTTAGCCCGGACACCCGCGTGGACGAAATGGAAAACACCTTGCGCAAACTGGCCGACGAAATGACGCCGCTTCCTGGCGGACAAACCACAGAGGCTGGGAGTGCTGGGAGTGCTGGGAGTGCTGGGAGTGCTGGTCAGGCCGGCAGCCTGCTGGAATTTGGCTCGGCTGCACAGATTCGCACCACCACATTGAAAATATTTGACCGCAGCTTTGCCGTCACCTACTGGCTGCAAGCGGTGGCCGTAGCCATCGGGCTTTTCGGTGTAGCCGCCAGCTTCAGCGCTCAGGTACTGGCGCGGCGAAAAGAGTTTGGCCTGCTGGCACACCTGGGCCTCACCCGCGGGCAAATCTTGCGGGTAGTGGCCATCGAAGGAGCAGCGTGGACGACATTGGGTGCCATCGCCGGCGTGGCGCTGGGTCTGGCCGTCGCAGCGGTGTTGGTGCACGTGGTCAACCCGCAAAGTTTTCACTGGACCATGGAGCTCAGCCTGCCGTGGCTGCGCCTTGCTGCACTGGCCTTCGCCGTCATAGCGGCAGGCACGCTCACTGCCTGGTTGTCCGGCCAGGCTGCGGCCGGCCACGATGCTGTCATGGCGGTCAAGGAGGACTGGTGAACAAGCCGACTTCAACACCATTGCCATCGCGCAGGCCGGCTGCCCCCACGGGGGAGCGCCTGCACACGCCCGTGCGCCGCCAACTGTTGCGCAGCGGACTGGGTCTGTTGGCCCCAACCGCATGGGCAGCATCGGCATTGCCGCCGGACAGGCCGGCGCCGGCGAGCGCCGTACCAGTGGTACGGCCACGTCCGCTTGAATTTCCACGCGACGCGGGCGTGCACCCCGAATTCAAAACCGAGTGGTGGTACCTCACCGGCTGGACCGGCGCGCGCAGCAACTGCGGGTTCCAAGTCACATTCTTTCGCAGCCGGGTCGATGGCACACAAGACATGCAATCGCGGCTGGCTGCCCGGCAGCTTGTGTTGGCCCATGCTGCCATCACCGATGTGAACGGCAAACGCCTGTGGCACGACCAGCGCATTGCCCGATGGTCCGGCGAGGCGCCGGGACGCAACCCTGCGGACAGCGCCGCCGCCAGTACGCAAGACACCGGCGTGGTGCTGCAAGATTGGGCGTTGCAGCGCGACGGCGCCGACTTGCGGGCGCACGCCAAGGCGGATGACTTTGCGATAGACCTGCGCTTTAGCCCGTCGCAGCCTTTGATGCTGCAAGGAGACAAGGGCCTGTCCCGCAAAGGTCCGGATCCGCGCCAGGCCAGTTACTACTACAGCGTGCCGCAGCTGAAGGTCAGCGGCACCCTCACGCTGCAAGGCAAGACGCGCACCCTGGGCCTGGATGCCACTGCATGGCTGGACCATGAATGGAGCGAAGACATTCTCTCGGATGCGTCGGGCGGCGCAGCGGGGTGGGACTGGCTGGGGATCAACCTGCTGGACGGCGGCGCACTCACCGCTTTTCAGTTGCGCGACAAATCGGGCCGCACGGTCTGGGACGGCGGTTCGTTTCGCTTGGGCAATACGCACTACGTATTCCAACGGGGCGAAGCCATGTTCAAACCCATACGCTACTGGCAAAGCACACAAAGCGGCGCACGCTATCCGGTGGAGTGGATGGTGCGCACGCCGGCAGATTTTTATACCGTCAAGGCGGTTCTGGACAACCAGGAGTTGGATGCCACCCGCTCTACCGGAACCGTTTACTGGGAAGGTTTGTGCGAGGTGTGGGACAGCAACCAACGCCTGGTTGGTCGGGGCTATCTCGAGATGACGGGGTATGCCGCTGCGCTCAAGATGCGGGGTTGAGGCATCCCTGAAAAACCGGCTCCCGGCGCACAGGATAACTGTCTGGCTACAAGCCCACCTTTCGCGGCGCGCTGCCCAGCTGCTTCGCTTTAGCGCAACAGTGCCAGCACCGAGCTGGAAAGCCGATTCGCCTGCACCAGCAACGCTTGCCCGGCCTGCTGGAGAATTTGTTGCCTGGTCAGGTTGGCGACCTCCAGCGCGTAATCGGCATCGACAATGCGCCCCCACGCCTGAGACATATTGGCACTGCTGTTTTGCATATTGGAAATGGCATACAGCAGGCGGTTCTGATAGGCACCCAGTGTGGCCCTCGTTTGGTTCACATTGTCCATCGTTGAATCGATACGCATCAGGACCTCAACCGCGCTGGACGCATTCAACAGGTTGGCGCTGGCGAGGTTGCCATTGCTCTGGCTGGCACTGGCATCAAAGGCCAGGGCCCCTCCGGGGTCGGCCTGGGTACCCGATACCGTAAAGCTCTGCGTTGCGAGCAGCTTCATCTTGCCCGTCGTGGTGTCCACACTGACATAGACGCCTTTGGCTTTGCTCATGATGGCGCTGGCCAACGCGTCAGGCGTCGTAAAGGTTCCCACGATGTCTTGTGCCGGGCTGCTTCCCACTTGAATTGACAAGTCACCCGCTCCGAGCGTGAGCTCACCCGACGAGACCGGTGCAAAAACGGTTGCTCCGGTGCCGACAAAGTTACTCAGGGTTGGCGGCCGCAGACTGCCCACCTTTGCAATGCTGATACCTGCAACCGAGCCACTGACTTGGTAGACACCATTGGTTCCAGGCGCAGCGTTCAACTGCGACTGAATGTCGGCAATCAGGGCGGCGTCATCTCCGTTGTAATTTGAATTGAGGAAAACGCGGTGACCATCCACGTTGAAGCCAGCAAACGTTGGCGTCACCGCGGCAGCGCCGTTGATCGGGCTACCCGAGACAAAGGCCGACACGTCGGCCGGGCCGTTGCCGGCAGCAATGGCCACGGCCGATGTCGGATTGGCTGCTCCGGCCGTCTTGGTGATCGTGATGGCACTTCCGTCATTGGCGACGCTGTACCAACCACTGTGGGCGGCTGAAAGCTGCACCCGCACCGCATCGGCCAATGCCCCCACGCTGGCGAAGTTTGAGTTCAGGCTGACCGTGGTTCCGTCTACCTTAAAGGTAGTTGGCTGGGCCCCGGCGAAGTTCAGGTTGATCGTGCCCGCGGTGGTGAATGCGCCACCTCGGAATGGGCTGGCTGGTATCGAGAAATCCAAATAGGGCAAGGCCGTCGTGGTGTATGTTCCTGCGAACTGAAAACCGCCGCCAGACCCACCATTGGTGGTACGCAGGTCTGCCGAGCTCAGCATTTGCAGAGAACCTTGGGCACTGGTCTGCATATCGAAGTTCCAGTTGAAGCCCACGGTGTCCCCGGCATTGGCGCCAATTTGGTAATTGGCATTGCCCACGGTTCCATTGAGCAGGGTCTGTCCGTTCAGTGCGCTGCTGGACGCGATGCGGTTGAACTCCGATAGCAACTGTTTCAGCTCGGTGTTCATGGCAATGCGGTCAGAGCCCACATAGGTTCCGTTGGCCGCCTGCAGGCTCAACTCGCGCGAGCGCTGAAGCAATTCCGCCAGCTGATTCATTTGTGCTTCTGCCGACATGACGGTGGACACCACATCGTTGGCATTGCGCAGGCCCTGGTTCATTCCACGAATCTGGCTCTCCATGCGTGAAGCCACGGCCAATCCCGCCGCATCATCTGCAGCCTGATTGATGCGCAGACCAGATGAAAGGCGATGGAGCGTGCGTGCGAGTTCCGTCTGGCCCTTGTCCAGACTTCGCCGCATGCTGAGTGCTTCAAAGTTCGTGTTAATGAAATAAGTCATTTGATCGACCTCGGCGAACCATCCTGAAAATGGCACGACGAGATACCCCTGTTTCAGGTATCGGCCAGCTGACTTGAGGGTTGAAAGTGAAGTAGGCGGAGAACCCCGTTCTTTTCTGCGCTTAAGTGCACGCGCAAACGCTCTACCTGGCGTTCAGACGCGCCTTTCACCGCAGCCATGCAATCCGGTGGTGGCCTCACATGAAGCGGGGGGAAGCAACTACCTGTCGCCCGATGAAGCTGGTCCGGCCTGCTCCTGCACGGAGGGGCCGGTAGGGCTGAGGGTCCAGAGTTGCGGCCAGGAGCGAACCCAACAGCACTGGTGATCGAAATCCGGCAAGACCTGAACCACCGGTAACGGCGCACTTTGAAACCGCCGGGCAAAGCTTTGTGTCAATGCAGGCGGTATGACCGGGTCTTGTCCACCGGAT
>Ga0228698_1001120_pt1 | contig 14245 bp, 13 predicted proteins | sample McNCre117_Aug_MG_FD_178015 | JGI IMG/M metagenome (GOLD analysis project Ga0228698, IMG submission 178015) | Freshwater microbial communities from McNutts Creek, Athens, Georgia, United States - 1-17_Aug_MG | ecosystem: Environmental > Aquatic > Freshwater > Creek | place: USA: Georgia...
TCCGCCAACGGCAAGCCCTCGGGTCTGAAGGTGAACATGGTGGTCAAGCGCGGCACCAACGATCATCAAATTCTGCCCATGGCCCGGTACTTCAGGGGCAGTGGCATCACCCTGCGCTTCATTGAGTACATGGATGTGGGTGCCACCAACGGCTGGCGCATGGACGAGGTACTGCCCAGCGCCGACGTGGTGCAACGCATCCACACCGAGCTGCCGCTGGTGCAGCTCGACCCTTCCGCCCCCGGCGAAACCGCCGAGCGCTGGGGCTACGCCGGGCCCGATGGCCTGCACGACCCCGCGTTGGGCGAAATCGGCGTCATCAGCAGCGTCACGCAGGCTTTTTGCGGCGACTGCAACCGCGCCCGGCTGTCCACCGAAGGCAAGCTGTTTTTGTGCCTGTTTGCTTCTCAAGGACACGATTTGCGCGAGCTGATCCGAGGCACACACGCCCACCACAACGCGCTGGACCATGCCGCCACCGATGCCGAGCTGGCCAGCGCCATCGGTGCCATCTGGCAGGGCCGGGCCGACCGCTATTCCGAACTGCGCGCCAGCCTGCCGCCCGATGTGGCGCAAAAGTCGGGGCGGCGCATTGAAATGAGCTACATCGGCGGTTGACACCGCTTTGCCCGTCATGACACCTCCTTCCATTTCTCCCGGCAGCATCACCGGCCTCGTTCTGGCCGGTGGCCGGGGCACCCGCATGGGCGGCACCGACAAGGGGCTGCAAAACTTCCACGGCACACCCATGGCGTTGCACACCCTGCTGCGCCTGCAGTTGCAAGAAGGTGGCTGGCTGGGGGCCACACTGGTCAACGCCAACCGCCACCTGGCCGCCTACGAAGCGTTTGGCAGCCCCGTGTGGCCCGATACCCTGCCCGATTACGCAGGCCCTCTGGCCGGCTTCCTCACCGGCTTCGAGCATTGCGAAACCCCCTGGATGCTGACCGTTCCCTGCGACACGCCACGCTTTCCGCTCGATCTGGCCCAACGCATGACTGAAGCGGTGGAGCAGGAAGGGGCCGACATCGCCATGGCCTGCGCCCGTGAAGAAGATGGCCAGGTGCGCAGCCAACCCGTGTTTTGCCTGCTGCACACCGGGCTGATGGAAAGCCTGGTGGCCTTCACCCAAAGCGGTGGCCGAAAAATTGACCGCTGGACCGGCCAGCACCGCGTGGCCCTGGTCACCTTCGACCAGCCTGGCGACGACCCCAAAGCCTTCTTCAACGCCAACACGCTGCAAGACCTGCAATCGCTGGAGGCGCCATGAATGGCATTGAATTGCATAGCTGCCAACGCAATCCATACAAGCGACGGGCATGAAAAACATTGAAAAAATTGCCGCAGAACTGCAAGGCTACGACCCCCAAGCCCTGAGTGCCGACGCCGTGGGTCAGTTCCTGCACCAACTGGTGCAGCCGCTGGGCCAAGCCACAGACCCACAGCCCGGCGATGTGGAAGCCATACCCCTGATGCAAGCCCACCACCGGGTGCTGGCGGCCGACATCGTGTCGCCCATCAGCGTGCCACCGCACGACAACTCCGCCATGGACGGCTACGCCTTCGATGGCCGTGCGCTCGATGCCCTGCAAGCCGGCCAGCACCTGACCCTGCGCCCAGTGGGTGGCACCGCCTTCGCTGGTGCAGCCTGGCAAGGCGAGGTGGACACCCTGGCCAGGAGCGAGTGTGTGAAGATCATGACCGGCGCCATCATGCCCGCCGGGCTGGACACCGTGGTGCCCCAGGAGCTGACCCAGCCCGGGCCCGATGGCACGGTGTTGGTACCCGCCGGTGCCCTGCAACGCGGCGACAACCGCCGCCTGGCGGGCGAGGACCTGATGCAAGGCCGCCCGGCTTTGCACGCAGGCCAGCGACTCACCCCTGCGGCCCTGGGCCTGGCGGCCAGCCTGGGCCTGCCCACCGTTCCTGTGTTCCACCGCCTGAAGGTGGCCTACTTTTCCACCGGCGACGAAATTCTCAGCCTGGGCGAGCCCCCGCGCGAGGGCGCGGTGTACGACAGCAACCGCTACACCGTGTTCGGCCTGCTGCAACGCTTGGGCTGCGAGGTGCTGGACCTGGGTGTGGTGAAGGACGAACCCGGCGCGCTGGAAGCCACCTTCCGCCAGGCGGCAGCAGAGGCAGACGCCATCATCACCAGCGGCGGCGTGAGCGTGGGCGAGGCCGACCACACCAAAGCCGTCATGCGCCAACTGGCCACCGACGACCCCAGCGGCCAAAGCGGCGTCGCCTTCTGGCGCATTGCCATGCGCCCCGGGCGACCCATGGCGGTGGGGCGTATTCCCAAACCACAAAACAACCGTTTCACCGCCGGGCCGCCCCAAGGTGAAACAGCCCCAGAACCTATTGGTACTGGGGGCAGCGCAGCCGCATCAGCGGCAAGCGTGGGGGTCATTTTGTTCGGGTTGCCGGGCAACCCGGTGGCGGTGATGGTCACGTTTCTGGCGTTTGTCCGCCCTGCGCTGCTGCGCATGATGGGTTGCAAAGAGGGCTGCGCACCCGTGCTGCTCAAGGCCCGCAGTCAGGAAGCCATCCGCAAAAAGCCCGGCCGCACCGAATACCAGCGCGGCATCGTTACCACCACCTCCAACGGGCTGGCCGTGCGCACCACTGGCAACCAGGGCTCGGGGGTGCTGCGCTCCATGGTGGAAGCCAACGGCCTCATCGTGCTGCACCATGACCAGGGCAGCGTGGCCGTGGGCGACGAGGTCAATGTGATGATGTTTGACGGCGCCATCTGACCCCATCACCCCCACCTCTGCGGGCGCAATCAGATCGGCTGCTTGCCGTGTGCGGCTGCAGCGCTTGACGCACCCTGCAAATGGGCGTCGGCGGCATCTGCAGCACCCGCCGGGTTGTGCTTGCGCGCCAGGAAGGTGTACACCGTAGGTACCACAAACAGGGTCAACATCGTCCCCAGGCTCATGCCGCCCACAATCACCCAGCCAATTTGCTGGCGGCTTTCAGCCCCCGCACCAGTGGCCATGGCCAGCGGAATGGAGCCCAGCACCATGGCGCCAGTGGTCATGAGGATGGGGCGCAAACGCAACGTGGCGGATTGAATGACCGCTTGCAGCTTGTCCACACCCTGTTCTTGCAACTGATTGGCAAATTCCACAATCAGAATGCCGTGCTTGGTGATCAGGCCCACCAGGGTGATGAGCCCGATCTGGCTGAACACGTTCAGCGTCCCGCCAGTCCACTGCAACGCCAACAGGGCACCCAGCATGGACAGCGGCACGCTCAGCATGATGATGAAGGGGTCGATAAAGCTTTCAAACTGAGCCGCCAGCACTAGGTAAATGAACAGCAGCGCCAGCGCAAATACCACCGCGAGTGAGCCAGCCGAGTCGCGGAATTCGCGGCTCTGGCCGTTGAGGTCGGTGGTGTAGCCCGAGGGCAGCACTTTGGCGGCGATTTCGTCCATGATGGCCAAGGCCTGCCCCATGGCCAGGTCTGGCGCCAGGTTGGCGGTGATGGAGGCCGAACGGCGCTGGCCAAAATGGTTCAAGTCGCGTGGCACCACCACTTCGCGGGTTTTGACCAAGGCGGCCAGCGGAATCATGGTGTCGGCCTTGCCGCGCACAAACAGCTTGTCGATGTCATCGGGTGTGTTGCGCTGGGTAGATTCGGTTTGCACCACCACGTCGTACTGCTCACCTTCCTTTTTGTAACGGGTCACGATGCGTCCGCCCAGCATGGTTTGGACGGTGCGGGCAATGGCGTCCACGCTCACCCCCATGTCTGCTGCCCGTTCGCGGTCCACATCCATGCGGATTTCAGGCTTGTTCAGGCGCAAATCGGTATCAATTTGCAAGAAGCCGGGGTGCTTGGCCAGCTCGTCCTGAAATTTGCGCAACACCCCCGCCAGGTTCTGATAGCTGTCTGAAGTGACGATGACGTAGTTGATGGGCCGCTCCCGAAAACCCTGTCCCAGGGATGGTGGCGTGATGGCAAATGCCCCCACACCCGGCAACCCACCCAGCTTGGGCCCCAACTCGCGGGCCACCTCCAAGGTGGTTTTGTTGCGTTCCTCCCAGGGTCTGGCCCGCAAAAACACATTGGCCTGCGCCACGGTGGGGTTGCCCATGACGCTGAAAATACGGTCGAACTCGGCGGTGTAGCCCTCCCCAATCCGTTCGATGGCTTCGGTGTACTTCCGGGTGTAGTCCATGGTGGCACCATCCGGCCCGTTGATGACGGTCAGGATCACACCCCGGTCTTCCAACGGTGCCAATTCTTGCTTCATGTTCTTGACCAGCCACCACGAACCTGCGGCGCTGCCTACCATCACCAGCAACACCAGCCAGCGGGCCTTGAGCGACCAACTCAGCAACGCGCCATACCCCTCGGAAATTCGGGTCAGCACCCGTTCCATGGTGCGGTCAAACCAGCCCGGGTTGGGGTTGTGGCGCAGCAACTGGCTGCTCATCATCGGGGACAGCGTCAGCGCCACAAAGCCCGACACCACCACCGAACCGGCAAGCGCCAGCGCAAATTCGGCAAACAGCCGCCCGGTTCGGCCGGGCGCAAACGCCAGAGGGGCATACACAGCTGCCAAAGTCAGCGTCATGGCCACCACGGCAAAGCCAATTTCCTTGGCCCCGGTGATGGCCGCCTGCATGGGGGCCATGCCTTCTTCAATGTGCCGGTAGATGTTTTCAAGCACCACAATGGCATCGTCCACCACCAAGCCAATGGCCAGCACCAAGGCCAGCAGCGTAAGGGTGTTGATGGTGAAGCCGAACAACGCCATCAGTGCAAATGTGCCAATCAAGCTGACGGGAATAGTCACCAGCGGAATGATGGAGGCACGCAAGGTGCGCAGGAACACAAAAATCACCAGTGCCACCAGCACAACGGCTTCAAAAATGGTGTGGTAAACCGCGCTGATGGAGCGATCGATGAACACGGAGTTGTCATTGGCCACATCCACCGAAATGCCAGGAGGCAAATCGGCACGCACTTTGTCCATTCGCTCACGCACCCCAGCCGACAACACCAATGGGTTGGCAGTGGCTTGGCGGATCACACCCAAGGAAATGGCATCCCTCCCATTGAGGCGCACCGACGTACGCTCGTCCTGCGGGCCTTCCACAATGCGGGCCACATCCAGCAACCGCACCGGCAAGCCGTTGACGGTTTTGATGGTCATCTGACGGAAATCAGCCGCACGCTGCAAGTCCGTGGCCGCGGTGACGTTGAATTCCCGCTGCCCGCTCTCAATGCGACCTGCGGGCACTTCCAGGTTGTTGCGGCGCAGGGCATCTTCCACATCCTGCACCGTCAAGCGGTAACCCGCCAGACGATCCGGGTCCAGCCAAATGCGCATGGAAAACCGGCGTTCCCCAAAAATGCGCACATCGGCGGCGCCCGGTGCGGTTTGCAAAATCGGTTTCACCAAACGGTTGGACAGGTCGGTGAGCTGCAAGGCATCGTGGGTGTCCGAGCTGAGGGCCAGCCAAATGACCGGAAAGGCATCGGCCTCCACCTTGGCAATGACGGGTTCTTCGATGTCCTGCGGCAGCTTCTGGCGCACACGGCTGACTTTGTCGCGCACGTCGGCTGCCGCGGCATCCGGGTTGCGCTGCAAGCTGAATTTGACCGTGATCTGGCTCTGCTCCTGACGGCTGACGGAGGTGATGACATCCACCCCCTCAATGCCAGCCACCGAGTCTTCAATGATTTTGGAGATCTGCGACTCAATCACCTCGCTGGAAGCACCTGGCAAACGGGTGGTGACCGTGACCACCGGTTCGTCAATTTTGGGGTACTCCCTCACCGACAACCCGTTGAAGGCCACAGCCCCAACAAGCAGCACCAGCAACGACAACACGGTGGCAAAGACCGGACGGCGGATGGATATTTCAGGCAGTTGCATGGAGACGCTTTGAGGAGTTAAATTTCAAACCAAAAATTGCTCTATCGCTTTTATAAATTCAACTTTTAGCTTCTTTTTTTGCATCATCTGCAACAGGACTTTCCGTCGTTTTGTCCGTCGGCTTTCCGCCGGCCTTGCCACCTGCACCGCCCTGCCCCAACTCCACCACCCTCACTGGGGTGCCATCTTTTTGCAGCCGTTGTTGGCCTGCCACCACCACGGTGTCCCCGGCCTTCAAGCCACCCAGCACCTGCACGCTGCTGGCGCGCCGAATGCCCAGCTTCACTTCCACCCTGCGGGACAACAACTTGCGCCCCTCGCCTTCACCTTCGGCGTCCAGTACATACACATACTGCTTGCCCGCCTGCGGAACAATGGCTTCCTCCGGCACGATCAGTGCCGAGTCGGTGGTGGCAAACACGGTGGTGGTGCGGGCAAACAACCCGGGGCGCAACGGCGAACCAGGCGCTGCCGACAACATAGCGCGCACCAGCACCGAACGGCCATTGGCGTCCACCAACGGGTCGGCCGCCTGCACCCTGGCCGTGAAGGTTTGACCAGGCAGGGCGTCCAGCTCTACTTTGACCGACTGCCCCACCATCAGTTTGGCCTGGTACCGCTCGGGCAAGCGAAAATCCACCAACAGGGTGCTGGCGTCTTCCAGGTTGACCATGTCGGCCCCGTCCTTGACGAAATCGCCCAGGTTCACACTGCGAATGCCCACGGCCCCATCAAAAGGTGCCACGATGCGCATGCGGACCAACCGGGCCTGTGCCAAGGCCTGCTGGGCTTCGGCCACCTGCAAGGCGGCCTCGCTTTCTTCCACTGCGCGTTGCGATACAAATTTTTCGGCCAGCAACTCGCGGTTGCGCTTGAGGTTGGTGCGGGCAATCGAAACCTGCGCCTCTGCCTGCTTCAGCTCAGCCTGCTGGAGCACGTCGTCCAGTTGGAACAGCAACTGGCCTTTTTTGACACGCTGGCCATCGGCAAACCCAATGTGGGCGATGCGCCCCGCTACTTCAGGCCGCACCATGATGGCCTGACGCGAGCGCAGGCTACCGACCGCCTGGGCATCGTCTTGCAGTGATTCGGTGCGCACCTTGGCCACTTCCACGCCCGGTGCGCGATTGCCCCCCTGGGCTCCGCCGGGGGCCGCAGCGGAGCCTGCATTGGGAGCCGTCGCTTTGGCCACTGCGGGCTTGTTCTGAACCCACCAAGCCAAGCCAGATGCGCCCATCAATGCCACTGCGGCCAGTCCCCATGCGGTTGTCTTTTTGCTCATGCGTGTATGCCCACATCAAAAGAACGGATGATTCCTGAAAATTGTGTCTACTTTGTCAACGGACAGCAGGCACGCCCCGATTGGCCAATGCATCGGCACGCTCGTTTCCGGGGTCTCCGGCATGGCCCTTTACCCAATGCCACTGGATGCGGTGCGGCCCCTGGTGCACCAGGGCATCCAGCTGTTTCCACAAATCGGCGTTTTTGACAGGCTGCTTCGCGGCAGTCACCCATCCCTTGGCTTTCCAGCCATGAATCCACTCGGTGATGCCTTTGCGCACGTATTCGCTGTCCAGATGCAAGGCAATCTGGCAGGGCCGTTTCAGGGCCTGCAGCGCCTGGATGACCGCCATCAGCTCCATGCGATTGTTGGTAGTGCCCAGTTCTCCGCCACACAATTCCTTTTCATGGGCACCCGATCGCATCAACACGCCCCACCCACCCGGACCCGGGTTGCCTTTGCAGGCACCGTCGGTGTAAATCACCACCTCATTCATCGCTGTTCCTTGTGTTGTGTGTGTACGGCCTGCCGACTGGTGGATGCGACACGGGCTCCGCGCGCAGTGCTAAAGGGCTTCCAGGCCGGACCCAGCAGACGCATGCCCTGAACGCGTTTGACTGCCACCATGGCATAACCCGCTCCCAGAATGGGCCACCATTTGCCTGCACGCTGATCCAGCCAATCCCATCGTTCAAACCAGCGTTCGCTGTCCACCGCCGGGTGGTAAACCCCAAATCGCACCGTTTGCACGTCCAGCCCCAACAGCCGCATCCAGTCGCGCAAACGCCAGTGCCCAATGAATTCACCTGAGCGTGGCAGGTACAGCGTTTGATCCGCCAGGCTGCGCAAGCCTACTGCCTGGTAGGCATGGGCACGGTACTGACGCAACGCCCACCAGCTGAAAGGATTCAGGCCCGTCACCACCACCTGGCCTTCCGGGCGAAGCACACGCTCCACCTCACGCAAGGTTTCGTGGGGGTCCGCACTTTGTTCCAGTGTGTGTGGCAACACCAGCAAATCCATGGAGTTCTCGGGCCAGGGCAGAGCTGCAGGGTCACACACCAAGGCGGCCACAGGCGCTGGGTCAACACCCGGCACAGAGTGGGGCTGCAAGATTTGCGAATGGGTATGCACCATCCACCGGTGCGGCATGCGGTTGGCGGCCAATGCGTCCAACTCGGGCACACCCAATTGAGCCGCATTGAAGCCAAATACATCACCCACCAGATCGGGCAGGCAGGCTTGCTCCCAGGCCAGCAAACGCTGCCCAGCCGGGGAGTGCCACCAATCGTCCAAACCTATAATTTCTGCGGGCATGAGGCTGCGCATCATGCCTCAGCACACGCCCACCTGCCGGGTGATCCAGCCCCAAGCCCTCACCCGCCCATGCAGCTCATTCCCTTACCCGCGTTTGCCGACAACTACATCTGGCTGCTGCACACCACCACCGAAGCCGTGGTGGTGGACCCGGGAGACGCCAAACCGGTGCTGAACTGGTTGCAGCAACACCCTCACATCCAGCTCAAGGCCATTCTGGTCACCCACCACCATGCCGACCATGTGGGGGGAGTGGCCGAACTGCAGGCCCACACGCTGGCAGAGGTCTTCGCACCCCGACGCGAATGCCCACAGCTGACCGCTCATCGTGTGGAAGACGGCCAGACACTCGAATGGCTGGGCCACAACTGGCAGGTGCTGGAGGTGCCCGGCCACACCGCAGGCCATGTGGCCTATGTCTGCCAGAGCCAGCCTGCACACCTTTTTTGTGGCGATACCCTGTTCGGAGCAGGCTGTGGCCGCCTGTTTGAAGGCACACCAGCCCAAATGGCCCACTCGCTGCAGCGCCTGATGACCCTCCCTGCCAACACCTGGGTTTGCCCAGCGCACGAGTACACCCTTTCCAATCTGGCATTTGCCAACGCCGTGGAACCGAATGGGCCTGCATTGAACCAACGGCTGCAACGCGATCGAAGCCTGCGCGAGCAGGGTCACCCCACCCTGCCGAGCACCTTGCAGCGGGAAGCCGACACCAACCCTTTTTTACGTACCCACCTCCCGACCGTGCAAGCAGCCGCAGCGCATTGGGCCCAAAGCCAACCCAACGGCGATCCGACCGACACCACACTGGCCCCTGAAACTCGCTGCTTGGCCCGCCTGCGGGAATGGAAAAACCGTTTCTGATGAATTCCTTTCCGTCCATCAAGGGCCCATCCACGCGGGCAAGGCCCCGGCCCTGGCGTCCGTTTCTGTGGCTTTTCGCTTGGCTACTGGTCCTGCTCTCTGGATGCAGCAGCTTGCCAGGGCTAGCGGATTCCCCAGAGTCCTCCTCAGTGTCCGCCAGTGCAGGCACACGCCTTCCATCCAACGCCAACCCCTCCCGCGACGGGCGTCGCACCCCGTCTGCCAGTGGTGGACTCCGTCCCATTGAAACGGGCTCCACCTACGCCCTGCCCATTGCGTCGCTCACACCGCCAGCCGATTTGTGGGACCGCATTCGCCGCGGGTTTGCCATGCCCGATCTGGAAGGTGATCTGGCCCGCGATCGAACCGAGTGGTATGCCGCCCGAGGGGATTACTTCTACCGCATGACGGAACGGTCTCGCAAATACCTGTTTCACATCGTCGAAGAACTGGAACGCCGCGACATGCCCGCCGAACTGGCCTTGCTGCCATTTGTGGAAAGCGCGTTCAACCCGCAAGCGGTCTCCAGCGCCAAGGCAGCGGGCATGTGGCAGTTCATGCCGGCCACGGGCAAAGACTTCGAATTGAAGCAGAACATGTTCCGGGACGATCGGCGCGACGTGCTCGCATCGACCCGCGCAGCGCTGGACTATTTGCAGCAGTTGTATGGCATGTTCAACGACTGGCACTTGGCATTGGCGGCCTACAACTGGGGGCAGGGCAATGTGAAAAAGGCCATTGAACGCAACCAGAAACGGGGGCTGCCCACCGGTTACGCCGACTTGACCATGCCCAACGAAACCCGGCTGTATGTGCCCAAACTGCAAGCCATCAAGAACCTGGTGGCCAGTCCAGGGGAGAACAACGTTCGCTTGCCCTACATTGGAAACCACCCGTTTTTTGACACCGTCACCATCGACCGGGACATCGACGTGGCACTGGCAGCCCGCCTGGCCGAGTTGAACGAAGAAGATTTCCGCGAACTCAACCCTTCACTACACCGCCCCGTGATATTGGCGTCCGGTACACCCAATATCTTGCTGCCGTGGGACAACGCAGCCACCTTCAAGCGCAACCTGCAGTTTCATTTGGGCCCCATGGCCACGTGGACGGCCTGGGCGGTACCCGGCAGCATGAAAACAGCCGAAATTGCCAAACGGTTCAACATGCCAGAAAGCGATTTGCGCAGCCTAAACAAAATTCCGCCGGGTATGTTGGTTCGGGCTGGCTCCACCCTGCTGGTGCCTCGACTGGGCGTTTCTGCAGAACATGAAGTTCCCGAGCACCTGGCCGACAAAGCGCACCTAGCGCTCCAACCCGAGGTGGTGTTGTATGCATCCAAAGTACAAGCCCGCAAAGGGGATTCCTTGGACAGCCTGGCCAAACGCCATCACGTCAGCGCCACAGACGTGGCCAAATGGAACAAGCTACCCCTCACTGCGGCCTTGAAGGCCGGGCAAGCGCTCACCATTTACACCGAGAAGCGGGTGACAAGCTCGGCCTCTGCCGCCCAGCCCTCACGGGGTGCCCAACGCACCCCGCCCCCCAGCCGGCAAGCCGTGAAGCCAGCCCCGGCCCGCAAAGCCGCACCCGCGTCATCGCAGAGAAAGCCAGGATCGGCTCCCAACAAGCGCTGAGAAAGCGCGCCGTCCGTTGGCACACCCAGCCTGGTGCTCACCACTCATCAGGCTCTTGAGGGTTTACGTGCAGCCTCTGCAAACTGGTTTTGGTAAACCTCTGCCAACCTGTTTTGCAAGCTGAGGGCTTTGGCATCCAAACGCAACAGCGCCACCAACCCGGCTGCTGCAGCCTCTGCGGACAACACGCCATCGACTGAAAAGCCTTCTCTGGCTTTTTCAAAACCTGCCAGAAACAGGCTGGGGTCGTACCCCACCAGCGCCTCTGGCAATTTCCGAACCAAATCGGTCGGTCCCGCTGTTTGCAGCCATTTCAAAGATTGAACCACCCCTTTGGCCAGCAACATGCAAAGCGCTGCGTTTTGCCGGATGGTGTGGGTCAACACCGCCAACACCGACCCGGGCACCGGACCGCCATACAAATCAGCAGTGCCCCGCAAAGTCCGGGTGTCGGCCAGCACGCGCACATCCCCCCTCTGCTCCAAGCCCACAACCTGCGCAGAATCCAGACAAAAGCCATCCAGCGTGACTGCGCGGTAACCATCCAGCACCTCGTCCGCCTTGGCAAAGGTTTGCAACAGCAAGTCTGCACTGTTCAGCCCAGCCACTTGCATGGCCCTGAAGGTCAACATGTGGGCACCGCCGTGCGCCAGCATCCCCACCCGTTTGCCTTTGAGCGCCAAAGACCGAGCGTCCGTTTTGGCGGGCGGATGCAGACCCAACACCAGTTGTGGGCAGCGCGACTCCACCGCAATGGCCACCGCTGGCACACCTTGGGCGCGCAATTGCAACACCTGGGAAAAATCCATGGCAGCGGCTTGCACCGTTCCGTTGGCCAATTGCTGTGCCGCTTGCCGATCGGAGACCACCGGCTGCCACTGCACCGCCAGGCCCAGGCTTTGGTACACATCAAGCGCTTTGGTCAACTGCAATGGCAAATGACCAAAACCAGGAACCTGCGGCAACGCAATTGCAACCGGAATTTGTGCGTTCCCAGCCATGCTCACATGTGGCAGAACGCCAAAGCCCAACGCACGGGTCCATCCTATTTTTTGCGCCACACCCAACCCGACTCCGCCAGTCAGGAGTTTGCGCCGCTCCAAACTGGGGGGTTCCTCTCGCCGGGTCGAGATGGTGAACGTCTTTTTTTCCCTGCTTTTCATACCGCCAGCAGGTTATCGAGGTCAGTCATTTGGCGCATCGGTATCGCCACCAAGCGGGTTTCCCCCATCGGGGTTGACCCTAGCCACGGTTCAGGTTTGGTCTGAACATCCATCAGTCCAGGGCGGAACGCCGATCGACCAATGCATGCGCGATGGTGCCCAAGTCCACATACTCCAGCTCACTGCCCACGGGGACCCCTCTGGACAGCCGCGTGATGCGCAACCCGGTGGGTTTGAGGGACTGGGCAATGATGTGGGCGGTGGACTCCCCCTCCGCCGTGAAATTGGTGGCCAGAATCAATTCGGATACGGCAGGAAACACCACGGCAGGCGTCTCCAGCGTGGCGCCGTCCAGCCGTTCAAACAATGCGGGCAACCCAATGTCTTGCGGCCCCAGGTGATCCAGCGGGCTCAACCGCCCCATCAGCACAAAGAACAGGCCTTTGTAGGCTCCGGTGCGTTCCAGAGCGGCCTGGTCGGCAGGCGTTTCCACCACGCAAAGTTGCTGGCGGTTGCGGGCTGGGTCCAGGCAGGTGCTGCACACCACCTGCTCGGTAAAGGTGTGGCACAACGCGCAATGTCGAACCGACTCCACGGCATGGGCCAGTGCGGCCGAAATTTGCAACGCACCCGCCCTGTCATGCTGCAACAGGTGGTAGGCCATGCGCGCGGCGGTACGCACCCCCACGCCGGGCAGGCGTTTGAGGGCGTCGGCCAGAGCATCGAGCGCGTGGGCGTCGGCCAACTGGAGCTACCGCTGCGTCAAAGCAGAGAACAACCGAACTCGTGCACCAGACGTGCAGGGCTCAGAACGGGAACTTCATGCCGCCAGGCAACCCAGGCATGCCTGCCGTCAACTTGCCCATTTTTTCCTGGCTGGTTTCTTCGGCTTTGCGCACAGCGGCGTTGAAGGCAGCGGCCACCAGATCTTCCAGCATGTCTTTGTCCTCTGCCAGCAGAGAGGGGTCAATGGAAATGCGCTTGACATCGTGTTTGCAAGTCATGACCACCTTGACCAAACCGGCCCCCGACTCACCCGATACCTCCACGTGCCCCAGCTCTTCCTGGGCTTTTTTGAGGTTTTCTTGCATGGCCTGGGCTTGTTTCATCAGGCCGGCGAGTTGTCCTTTGTTGAACATGAGGTTCCTTTGAGAGATCGAAAAATGGGAATGAACGGTTTCACTGCGGGGATCATCGGGTTCGATCAATGCATCCACCTCAGCGAAGCCATGATTCAGAGCGATGCCGTTGGTGTCTTCCGTTACGGCGCTGAAGGCGCGGGAGTGGCCACCGCTCGCAACGAGCCGGGCACGATTTTGCCGCCAAATTCATGCATCATTTTTTGCACAAACGGGTCTTGCAGTACCACCGCCTCGGCTTCTGCCTGCCGTTGAGCAGCGGCGGCGGCCAAACGCCGAGCGGGGGTGTCTGTGGTTTTCCCAACCTCCACCGCCAGGTGGACTTGGTGTTGGTGACGTTGCAGGGCTTGTTGCAAACGATCGCGCGTACTGGCTTGGTTGAGGGAGCTGTTTTCCACCCGCAGCAACCAATGCGCAGGAGCACCCGTATCGTCCCTGGCAATCAGCTGCGATTGCAAGGCCAGTTCGCGCACCAAAGCACCAATGGTTTCTGCTCGAACCATGTCCTGCACCAGAGCAAACCAAAAATCGCTTTCTGCGCCCGGGGGCACAGTGGGTCCAGGCGCCAGCACTGGCTCGGCCGGTTCCACCATGTTGCGCACGGAGATTGGCATCAAAACAGGAGCAATGTTCTGTTTATTGGATAGCGAATAAGTGCTTTTTTTATCCAAATATTCATCCACCGGATCCTCTGCCTCATGTGCGGCAGCAAGATCACGCGTTGATGGCGCGTCAACCACACCCAGCGCCAAGGTCGAGATCGGCGCCACCACGGGCAGCTGTTGAATGGCCAGAGAGGCATCCAGCACCCGAATCGCCTCTGGAACGAATGGCACCGGAGCTGACGAAATCGCCAATGGTGCTGGTGCTGGTGCTGGTGCTGGTGCTGGTGCTGGTGCTGGTGCTGGTGCTGGTGCTGGTGCTGGTGCTGGTGCTGGTGCTGG
>Ga0228698_1001121_pt1 | contig 14240 bp, 16 predicted proteins | sample McNCre117_Aug_MG_FD_178015 | JGI IMG/M metagenome (GOLD analysis project Ga0228698, IMG submission 178015) | Freshwater microbial communities from McNutts Creek, Athens, Georgia, United States - 1-17_Aug_MG | ecosystem: Environmental > Aquatic > Freshwater > Creek | place: USA: Georgia...
GCTTTCGGCGTTGCCTGGCAGTACCGTTGGCTGATTTGAAGGCGTAATAGTTGTATTGTTGGCGAGGCTGTTCTTGTTGGTACTTGGGCTAATTTGTTCGCCGACAATCACTAACCGATTGAGTGCAGTGCCTGGTGGGTCGCACGTAATGAGCGTGGCGGTTGCGAGCTTATCGGTTGGGCCAAGCACGGCGACATCACTCGGTTTGACGATACGCTTACTATAAATCTTATAGATATAGCGTTGGCCGCCATAATTAAGCATGAACGTGTCACCTTCTTCAAGCCTGCTCAGTAGCACGAAGGCGAACTTATATTTACCATGGTTAAAGATATTATTAGACGAATGTCCTACGACTACGACGTTACCGTTTTGGCCCGGTACTGGTGATTGTGGGTAGTGTACAACACCCCGTTCAAGCGCACTTTGCAGGTCTTTTTCGCTAATACCAGGTACATCATAGACCACGGGTACCTCAACATTAATTTTTGGGATAATCACTTTATTATCAGGCCCAACTGCACTGCTGGCGCTTGGGTCGACAATAATGGGCGTATCGCTGACTGTGCGACTTGGGCTAATAAACGGCGCAATAAAGCGCTCATTGAAAAACCCAAACATAAATATGATGGTCACGAAAAGGCCCATTGATAGTCCAAATAAAAGTGATTGAATATGGTGGCGCCTTTTTAGCTTGCCGCCACCAGTTGCCTTTTGTAGAATTTTTGCCTTAATATCTACGGTTGTCTCGACAGGCTGAGTGTCGGTAAACGGTTCTAGTGTGCCGATTGTGTGCCTTTGGGGCGCATGAGAAGGCTTGGTTGGCGCATGACCGTGCGGGGTGCGTAGCTGTTGCGCGCTGCGTGCATGATTGGCATAAAATTCTTGCCAAACCTCGTGTTTTTCATGATCGGGTAAACTTTGATAGTACTGATGCCATGCGGTCTGTACTTCTACAAGACTTTTATGCGAATCCATCAGTTGCTTAATGAATTGCTGGTGTTTTGACTGCGCCCCAATTGCTTTGATCTCTTTTTCTTCGTCGGCTGCAGCAGGCTCATCACCGTAAACGGCAGCAACTTTCTGCCGGATCAATGAAACCGCTGGATCTGCTTGGAGAGCTGGCGTTGGCATATCCTCTTGCGGAAGTGGCAGTTCGTTGATGGGCTGTGGCATTATGGTGTATGTATCTTTGTTATAGGGGTTTAGTTCTATACTTAATTATAGTACAATTACCCCTGCTTTAGATAACGACAAAATTGGTTATGCTAAAGACCGAGGGCGAGTGGTGAAATTGGTATACACGCTAGACTCAAAATCTTGTGGGCTTTACGCCCGTGAGGGTTCAAGTCCCTCCTCGCCCACCAACTAAACAACCGGCTGTAGGCCGGTTTTTTAGTTGGTTGTGCTCGTGAGGACTTGAACGACAACTGCCAGCGGCAGTTGGCCGCCCTTTAGCCCCGCAAGGGGTTTGATTGGCAAAAGTCATTTTCTTTTGCCTTCAAAGGTCAAGTCCCTCATATAGCTTCGCGCAGAGAAAAACAACATATTTACTAAAGTATATTTTCTCTGGTTCATCATATAATTTTGAAAGACAAAATTATCTGCCCACCAACTAAACAACCGGCTGTAGGCCGGTTTTTTAGTTGGTCGTGCCCGTGAGGACTTGAACGACAACTGCCAGCGGCAGTTGGCCGCCCTTTAGCTGATTTTTAGGACTTCATCGATGAGGTAATCACCAATAATTTTGTAATTGAAAGCGCGGTTTTCGCGAGAATTACCATTCATTAATGAGGCAAGAGACTGCATTTTAATTTTGCGTTCTTTGCAAATGACTGTCGCAAGCTCTGTGCCAGTAACGACATTGATTGATTCGTGGTAGGTTCCAGTGTATTGGCTAGATGACTTGATTTGTAGAGGTATGATTTGAGTCGGGTCTTTGAGGCTAGCAACGCTAATGTCGTAGTTGCGATTTTCTTTTAACGTCATAACGCAGGTACTATAATCTACTAATTCTGGCCCCGAGAAGATATTATCTTTTCTTAATGTATGCTCTTCCCACGGCAATGCAGGCAGTGCTACAAAGTCACTTCTAATGAGGTCTGGGCGTTGTAGGGCGCGCAGAACACTAAGTTCTGTCATGGCGCCGCGTAGCAATCCCTGAAATTCAAGGTTGTGTCTATTGCTATAGGATGCGTCCCTAATAATTTCTAGAATGTTATCAAGCGGATCTGTAATCTGTTGCAAAAAGTTTTCAAGTTCATTCTCGCTTAGCTGTGATTCTATATGAGGCATGGCATAGAGCGGCAAGCAGTAGAGCCGTGGTGCGTAGTAAAGCTTGCGCTCAGGTGTATCAGCAAGACCAAAACCTTTTTTAGTAAGACGTCGTGCTTTGCTTAGGTATGATTCGTACTCTTCTTGTGACAAAAGAGCCACCTCGGCGTAGGCCATACCGCCGCAAAAGAGTGGTCCATTGCTTCTACTGTTTGACATGCGTCGTGCGAGGCGTAGAGTTTGCTGAGGCGAGTAGCGCTCCCATGGTTTTTGCTGCATGTATTCTCGGCAGGCATCAGCCGGGTCTGATGACATTCTTTCTGTTTCTAACAACTTCAGTTGTTCGGCACGGCTGAGAGTTTGTGACCTTTTATAATATTTCTCCGGGCTCATAGTTTATATTAAACAATGAAATTAAAAATAATGCAATATTTTGTATTATTAAGATCGAAGTTTTTGGCAAAAGAACCAGAATAATTATTAACAATGCATGGACAGTAAATGGTATCGTATGCTGATTTTTACCATCAACATTAAAGATTTAGTTCTACCAACTAAGTTGTGTGATAGCAGTCGCAATTGCTTCGAGCGGACGTGATTGGTTTTGGAGCCACCAGACACTGGCAGCTGCCGCAGTTCTGAGGCGCCAGTGAGCAGGCTCTGCGGGTAGCTTCGTAATGACGACGCGCCCGTCAACGGCAACGATAATTGTGTTGCTATACTGCACTGCAAACGATGCCTTGTGGGTTGATGTCAGTTCGCTGAGGAGTGTGCAAAGTGGCCCTATACCCATGTCGAACGTAATCGCAGCCGGCCACGAAAGCGCTCGGCAATATTTTTGTAACTGCGCCAGACTTACTATGAGCAACGTATCTGGCCTATCAATAACTGTTTTTGGCGAGGCATTAAAATAATCGGCCGCATCTCGTGTATAAATCTGTAGCCCTGGCATTTTGAGCGCAATTGTTTCGAGTAGAATAGCCGTTTCGCTGTTCCGCCCAATATCGCCTGCAAATAAGGTTGCATTCGCCCAGGCGATATAGCTTTTGACCTGCTGCTCTGCTTTGGCGCTAAAACTACCGCTGGGAGTGCTTGCGACGAGCTCGATATCAACGGGTATGCGTGGCCCGAGTAGCTTGCGTGTTTTGTCGGGCATCGCCGCTTTTACTTCGCCTATTCCCTGCTTCAGAGCAATCGCAAACGCCTCGCTGGGTGCGGCGATGGCATGAGCGTTACCGCCGACAATAAGTAGCTTGCCAGCCTGAGATTTTTGCTCTGGCCTGCTCCACAGTAAATCTTCAAAAAGCGGCTTAGAAGACTCTTGTTTCTGCCACGGCGTATCCATTGTTGTCGTCCTTTTCTAATCGATACACAATATTTTTGCGCTCAATGACAACTGGCCAGTTATGAGTGCTGGCAGCATCATACAGCTCACTGCTTGGGTTGAAGGCGATTGGGTACGTGACGGTTTCGAGCATATCGATATCACCCGCACTATCACCAATGGCATAGCTTTCGTCGTAAGTAAGGTTATTGTTTGCGGCGAATTCGCGTGCAATGGCGGCTTTATTGCCGTACGTAAAACGCTCGTACTCACCTGTAAATTCGCCATCACCATTGCGTGCATGAACCATACCGATGCAGGCATCGAAACCGTGCTTTTTTGCGAACAGTTCGGCGATTTCTTGCTGCGAACCGCTAATAGCCAGTAAAAAATAGCCCTTGTTTTTGAGCTCTTTGGCCAAGTTTGCGGTATAGGCGTAGACCTTATGACCTGATCGCTCAACGACGACACGGGCTGCTTCTTCGAGCTCTGCGGGCTTAATATGCATAATGTGTTTCTGGATGGCACTAATAACTTGTGATTCGTAGTCACTCCAGGAAGCTTTAAGGCCGCGCCAATCTTGAATTGCTTGTTCAAGTGATTGGTTAGCTGATTCGTCAAGTAAGCCCTGGTCTTTAAGTTCAAAAACAAGTTCATGGAATAGCTGCCACCTAAAGAGCGTGCCATCTATGTCGAATACTGCGAATTTTTGGCTCATAGGTTTACGACTGTTTCTACATGAGTAGTTAGCAAGTTGTCTTGATCATCAAACGTAAAGAGGCCTTTTAGTATCTCACCACCTAGTGCACGCGGGAGCCAATGGATGTCATCTTGCCACATATCTGCGTAAGGAATCTCGGACTGTTTGTACCATTTGGGCGCCATTTCTTCGGATTCTGTGGGGGTGCCTTCCCAGGCATTAGCGAGATAGGCATGGACGTACATATTCCATGGTTCTGATTTTGTGCCACCATAAAAGTCAAGTTCTGCAACTTTTCGGTAATTTGTTGGTGTAACACCAATTTCTTCTTGGCATTCGCGAACCAACGCTTCGTCAAGGCTTTCATCTGGTTCTAATTTGCCACCGACACCATTCCATCGTCCTGCCCCAAAGCCCCGCTTTTTCATGGCCAATAATACCCTATCTTCTTTGACTAAAAATAACAGAGTTCGGCGTACATCTGTCATGGTTATGCCGACTTTCTTGAGAGGTGATTTAATAAATCAGCACCGACACGATGTGCATGATCATCGTTTTCGTGCATCTGGTTCGATGGTATCTGCTAATCTACCCTCTTTGTTTTCTACCCAGCGCACCCCGTTTTCTTGCTCGAATCCCCAATGGATACTATGGAAGCCCTCGGTAATTCGTTTAGCTGTTTCGTCATCCGTAAAATGGCGTGAGTCAAAACGTGCCTGCCAATCTGCGGGTGAAGCAACAATCATAATGGTCTGGCAGGCTGCAAAACCAAGGGCCTGAAAGTTAATGACTTCCGAGCTAAGTGTATCGAGTATATTATATTTTCCCCGATAATCATCCATGCTAGTGCCATATAAAAAGCCTGTTGTTGGGTGAATAGCAAATTGGATAAGTTCACCACGCTCGAACTGTTGTAAAATTTTTGTGCGCTCTTCGTTGGTATTGTCTAAAAATCTATAGGTATCCGGCTGCTCTCCGTTACGCATAGGGCGGGTTGTGAATCCGCTAGAACGATGAAAATCGGAGTCATTTTCTACAACTGCACGCATGATAGTTGTTTTACCGACAGAAGATGGCCCAACCAGTGGCACGATAATTTTTTTGGCAAGTTCATCGCGAATTTGAGGAGTAAGGTTCTGGCTAAATGGCATATGGCTCGTTCTCGACTTCTATACTTACCGGGCAATGATCGCTTCCCATTACATCAGCGTGGATTTGGGCATTTTTAATACGATCTTTAAGCGCTGCTGAAACCAAGAAATAGTCAATCCGCCAACCAATGTTGCGGGCGCGTGAATTGGCAAAATGTGACCACCAGGTGTAGTGACCTTTGCCTGTTGGTGTGAACATTCGAAAGGTATCTACGAAGCCTGCATCCAAAATGTTCTGGATGCCTTCGCGCTCTTCATTTGTAAAGCCTGCCTTGCCAATGTTTGACTTTGGATTTTCTAAATCTTCTTCGGTGTGGGCTACGTTCAGGTCGCCGCTGACGATGACAGGCTTGGTTTGCTCTAGATGTTTAAGATAGCTTAAGAAACCGGGGTCCCAAATGGTATGACGGAGGGGTAGGCGCGTTAAATCACCCTTGGTGTTCGGCGTATAAACGGTGACGTAATAAAAATCGGCAAATTCAGCCGTGGTAATGCGTCCCTCGTTGAGTGGATCACCATATTTATCAGCAAATGGACCATGTTGGTCGCTAATCTCGGTCGGCATACCCAAACTAACACTAATGGGTTTAACTTTGCTAAAAATAGCGGTGCCGCTATAACCTTTGCGTTCAGCACTGTTCCAGTATTCTTCATACTCTGGCAAATCAATTTCGGCTTGTCCTTGCTGGGCTTTTGTTTCTTGTAGGCCTAAGATATCAGGTTGATGTTCGGCGATGAACTTCTGGAGGCTACCCTTGCCTAGTACGGCACGGATCCCGTTGACGTTCCAGCTGTAGATTTTCATTCTTTGGCATCCTTTGATTTGGTTGATTGATTTTGGTACTTGTCGACCATCTGGGCTGCACCATAAATTGCGCCGCTCACGGCACCAGCCGCCACTGCGCCAAGTAAAATTTTGAGTGCAATCGAAACAGCGTTCTTCTTTTCTGGGTCAAACTCTGGACGTACCTCTGGCATGAGTTCATTGTACTAGATATTATGTGCTTCTTGTATGACTAAACGTATTTAGTTCTTCAAGAAACAGACAAGCTAAGAATTGTTTATTCGGGTGGGGCGCTTTTGAGAGCGCCCCACCACGAATGAGTTATAAAAAATTTATCGGGCGATAACGACAACGATGGTAATGAGGCCAATACACATGATAGTAAGGAGTCCCCACCAGGCATGGTTTGAGCCGATACCGCTGCAACGGCTTTTGTATTCTTTCATGTGTTGCTGTTGTATATTGGTGGCAGACATTTTACCCCCTTCGCATCCAGTACTGGGCTTCCCGGATTGCATACTGATCACTTTTGTTCTGTTGATCACTAGGCAATCCAGAAATTACTATCCAGTTTATGCGACCGCCAGATAGAATTTTTCAAGGTACGTCTGTAGGCATAAAAGCATTGGCACTTTCTTGCTAACAGCGTGGAAGAAATTATAAGATAAAAAACACATATGTCAAGCAGTTATCCCCTATGTATTGATTTTTGACTGATATTGAAATGAACAGTGCAATATTATATAGTACTGCTATCCAAATCGTCTGGAATAGATTGGAGTACGTGTTGGAACTAGACAGAAACTCTGGTGTTGTGTGGTTAGAGCGGGTGGGTGTAATTTTCGCTCGTGCTGCAAAGCAGCCTAACGGTCGCACGATACTGGAAGATGGCGAAGTATTTGATTTAGCGTTTGTGTCGAATGCTAAATCTGAGACCATCTCTTTTAGGGGTGGTGAGACGGAGATTTACTTCCCCGTTGAACAGCAGATGGGCAAGTCGTCAGCTCGTAGCAAGGATTATGCCATTCTGTATTGTCCAGTGGCCCATGTAACGCTGAGATTACGGGGTGATTATGTGAGGGTTGTGAGGTTTACGAGAGTGGCTCCGCCGCCGACACTTGCCAACTCGAAGCGAACGAAACTTGGCTAGTCCAGACAAGTGAGAGCCCCGCCATCAATAGGTGTGTGGGGCCCTCACTTGGTAAATCGAAAAGATGCGCAAGTACTCATGTGAAAAATGAGTGCTTACGCGTCTTTTTATGTTTAGTAGTCGTGTTTTGACTTGAGCTCGCGTGCAACATCGCGCTTGGTATCGCGTTGTTTAATCTTTTGCCGTTTGTATAGCTTCGCGCAACGAGCACTATTATTGATTGCAGGTGCTCTTTGGCTCGGCATATATTCTCACTGGAGAATATATTGCTTGCTTCGCTCAGCATATATTCTCACTAACCGTTCGAATATCGTATTGATACGCCAAAAATCCCTAGCGGGATTTAAATGCGCGCTGTATATCACGCATTTCGTCACGTTTTTTCAAAACCTGCCTTTTGTCGTATTTTTTGAGGCCTTTTGCGGTAGCTATGTCAATTTTTATATAGTGCGCCTTGGTATTGAGCTTGAGTGGAATAATCGTAAGCCCCTGCTCTTTTGCGCTTGCAAGTTCGGCAAGCTCACGTTTTGTAATAAGCAGTTTGCGGGCTCGAGTTTGATCGGATTCGGATAGTGCTTGGCGATTGGCGTTCGTAGCGTTGATGGTTGCGTTATATAGCCAGACCTCACCATCTTTGATGTTCACGAAAGCACCCCGCAAGTGGCCATGGCCGTTGCGTAGGCTTTTAACCTCGGCGCCGCTTAATACTAAGCCAGCCTGGTAGGTTTTATGTAACTCGTAATCTCGCCGTGCCTGCTTATTCACAATTTGAGCAGCAGGCTGCGATTTTTGTTTCGCCATAAATACTATTGTACAACAGAGGTGCTATTTATCGTATTGGCCGTATTTTGTCATTTTGACTTTTACGGTGTTCCAAAGGCTGTCGTCATTGAATTGTGTTTTGCGCCAGTACCACCACTCACCACCCCATAAATCGATATCTTTAAAACCGGTATCAACTCCGTAATCGATGCGTTCCGCAAGACGTGTGGCATTCATTGACTTATCTTGTTCCTCTATGCTAGCCTCTTTGATACCAGTTGGTGGCCATGGCTCGGCCTGTAGTTCGTGTAGCATACTTGATTTGCCGGTCCATAGTTCGGTGAGCGCTGCGCGCCAACTGTAATACCAGCTTGCAAATGGATATTCAAAATAGCGTTTGGTAATTGTCTTATCCCATACGCGCTTATAGACCGATACGCCAAATTTATCGGGGCGTGGCTGACCAATGGGTATGCCTAGGTAGTTATTGGATAGGCTGATGATAACAGGTGTATTTACGTCGAGCGATTTAACATATGCAAATTCATCGAGCAGTCTTTCTTTTGTCGAGTTTGGGCAGTTTGCAAAAACGCTAAGATAATATTCATTTTCAAGCTGATAGCTTTTGAGTGCAGGAACATTTTTATAACGCTCAATAGTGGTAGCCATAAACTTTTTAAGTTGTGGATACCAAACATCTTTAGGTTGGTTCTGTGTCCATGTCGGCAAATGGCATTCTGGCCAGCGCGGTTGGCGCAATCCTATTGCAAGACTTACGGTACCGTGTACTTCACTTACCTTTTGCATCTGCCAGTCGAGCTCACTAAAGTCGTATTGCCCGGGTGTTTTTTCAATATTATCCCAATAGCTGACAAGTCGAAAGCGGCGAAACCCCAGATCGTCGCGGAGGGCCAGAAACGTCTGCTGGGGATCTAGATTCAGGTAACGTGCATAGTCAGCGATAAAAGTTACTCCGATAGAGAGCTTTTCATTTTTGTGTTTTTGCTGATACCAGCAAGCCAAAGCGTATGCTTGCGCGCTAAAGATGACAAGAATAGCAAGGCTTATAAGCCCAATTTTTTGCCAAATTATTCTGATGCGCCACCATGCCAAAAACTGCTGCAAACGATTTATTTTTGCACTGGCCTTTTTGGCCGACTTTTTGGCCCGAGGCTTATTTCTCTGGTGCGTTGGTTTTTTCGCTGTCATGGTTAGTATCGTATACTAGAGCTGTATTTATGATAGCAGATAAAACGCTTACGCTCAGCATTGTTATTCCCGCCTATAACGAGGAGGCCGTGCTCGGGGCTTGTTTGCATGCAATTGCGAAGCAAACAGTGCCACCCGATGAGGTTATTGTTGTTGATAATAATTCATCTGATGCCACCGCAGCGATTGCGGCATCGTTCCCGTTTGTGACTGTTATTCATGAACCTGCCCAAGGTATTATTGCGGCGCATCATGCCGGATTTAGAAAAACCAGCAGCAATCTTATCGCCCGAATTGATGCAGACACTGTTATGTCTAAGACGTGGGTTGAGCGTGTTTTGTCAGATTTTAAAACACACAAAAAGCTAGATGCACTCACGGGCCCAGGTGCTGTATACGAGCTTGCGTTTGAGGATTTGTATCCAGGCGAAATATTTAGTAAATATTATTTCGCTTTGGGGCGGCGGCTGTTCGGGCTCCAGCTTCTGTGGGGATCTAATATGGTAATCACTAAATCGATGTGGGAAAAAATAGAGCAAGATACCTGTCAAAATGAGCGTCTTGTGCATGACGATGTCGATATTTCGTTGCTCGTGCATCATCTGGGCGGTACGATTATGTACGATAGATATCTAAAAGTATATATTCATGGTATTCGCTTTATTGCGCCAAAAAAAGTTGCGCACTATCATCGCAAGATTGTAAAAACGCGTGAATACCACATTAAGCGCGGCACCTACACTCCTCGGCATCGTCGCATTAAAGCGTATTAGTTTTGTAGCGGCCGTTCTGGTCCTGAATGGTGCAGTCACCCGCCCACAGGCCGATATTATGTTTGCGCGCTTCGGCCTGTAAGAGTCGAAATTCTTCTGATTTTGTGAATGGAAAACTTAAATAAGCAAAGCCGTAACCCTGACTAATGAGCGTGGCATTAAATAAGCTGCCGTCCTGTAGGTAGGCGTAACGTAATAAGCGATTATAGCGGTCGCGGTTTTGGTTGATGGGGTCGGCCTCAAGCCGTACGGTCTGACCCTTAAGTGTCTTTTTGGTAAAATCGCTGGCTGCCTTGCCGTAACATTCGGTTGGGCTGTTTGGCTTGACGGTTTCGGGAGTGTCGACACCAATTAAGCGAACTTTTTCTTCGCGCCCGTCCATGTTCACTGCGAACGTATCACCATCGCTGACGTAGCTCACGGCGTAGTAGCCGGGCTCAATTTTTACGCCCTGCACCATCGTAACGGGGATTTTAATTTTTGGTACCAGCACGGCCGCGCCCGCAATGACGATTGCGATGATAATAAGGCCCGCCGCACTTACTATGATTTTTGGCTTCATTTACATTTATTTTATACCTATCTTTTGTCAATGATAATAGTTTGGCCCGCGCCCGCTATAGCGCTACACTATAGTTAAGATGATAGATGGAATTTTTAACTACTTCCCTCACCTGAGCGAGACGCAAAAAGCGCAGTTAATGGCGATTGGCCCGCTGTATACTGCCTGGAATCAAAAGATAAATGTTATTTCACGTAAGGACATAGATCATTTTTATGAGCATCATGTACTGCATAGCCTGGCTATCGCTCAGGTTATTTCGTTTGCGCCTGGTACGCGCGTGATGGATCTTGGCACGGGTGGCGGTTTCCCTGCAATTCCGCTGGCGATTTTGTTCCCAGAAACGCATTTTTTGTTGGTTGATTCGGTTGGCAAAAAGCTGAAGGTCGCCGATGCAGTCGCCGCGGAAGTAGGGCTAACCAATATTACGACACAACATGAACGCGTCGAAAACATTACTGGTAGTTTTGATTTTATTGTTTCGCGGGCAGTGACGCGGCTCGATGAGGCCTGGGGATGGGTGGCTAAAAAGATAGCTGCCGAGCAACACAACAGCTTCCCGAACGGCATGCTGTACTTAAAGGGCGGCGATATTACGGCCGAGCTACCGCATGGTGTTGACGTGCAGCGCTGGGAGCTTTCTGACTTTTTTGCTGAGCCATATTTTGCCGAAAAATCTTTGGTGCTTTTGAGCCCAAATTCTAAAAAATGGTAAATATTTTATGAATTCAGCGCATCAAAAAATAACCCCCTCGCCCACGGCTGTTTGGCGCATACGGCGGCGCGTGCTGGTATATCTCATTGTCTTTGCATTGCTCTTGATTGCAGTTATGCCGCGCGTAGACGAGCTAAAAGCGGGTATAAAAGCACTTGGAACAGCTGACGCGCGGTGGATGGTTGTAGCTGTGCTCGGTGCGGTGCTCACCTATTTTGCCGCCGCTCTTGGTTATGTCGTTTTGGCAAAAGTGAAGCTACGTTATATGCGTTCGGTTGCCGTGCAGGTAGCTGCGTCGTTTGCGAATCGTCTTGTGCCGAGTGGTGTTGGCGGACTTGGTTTGAACGTTGATTATTTGATGAAGCAGGGTCATAAAGCGCCGGAAGCAACATCGGTGACAGCAGTAAACTCGGCTGCTGCCTTTTTTAGCTATCTGTTATTGCTCGGTTCGGCGCTCGTGGTGACGCAAACATCGCCCCGAGCAATGTTGTCTGGCGCGTCTATTCCGTCCTGGGTTGCAGTAGCTGCACCAAGCGCGCTTGCCTGCGTAATAATCATCTTGTGGAGTCAAAAAGCGCTGCGTCAGAAAGTTTTTAAGCTGGCGGCTGATTCGTGGCGACACGTACAGGCATACCAGCACAGCCCCCTCCGCCTCGTGTCTGCTGTTATCGTTGCTGCACTCGTGACGGTATTTTATGTTGTCACGCTTTATGCGAGTGCGCATGCGATTGGACTCTCCGTAACGATTATCCAGGCATTTGCTGCCTATACCATTGGTACACTGGTTGGTGCAGCTGTGCCGACTCCTGGTGGTCTTGGCGGGGTTGAGGCAGGCCTCTATGCGGGATTTATAGCTGCCGGTTATGATCCGAGTTTGGTAGTATCGGCGATTATTATGTATCGGCTTATAACATTTTGGCTGCCAATTCTGCCAGGCTACGTGAGCTTTTGGCTTTTAGAACGTCATAAAAATATTTAGCCTACGGCTATTATGCTCATGCTTGTGGGCGTGGTAATCGTTCGTCATACTGTATGCATATGTCACATGAGCATGAACTAAATCAGTGTGCCGCCCCAGGCTGTGCCGAAAACCCCATCAGTCGTTCACTGCGTTCTGTCTTGTCATTTGCGACCATTGCCAATATCGGCTATGGCGCTTTTTCGGTTGTGGCGGGTATTGCAAGTGGTAGTAGCGCGGTTTTTGCAGATGGAGTTCATTCGGTTTCTGACGGCTATTCACATGCCATGCACGCAGCGACGCATAAGGCCGAGCAAGCGTTTTCGGTCGTAGAGACCGAGCATGCGTCACGCAACATTCAGCTGAAGCGTCGGCTTGCGGCGGCGGCAATTGCAGCGGGGGCACTTGCGTCTGGGTATCAGGCGGTTGATCATTTTGTGCACCGCGAGCAAGCTGAACTTAATTACCCGGCACTGGCGGTTGAGCTTGGGGCGGTGGCGCTCAATGGTTCATTACTTTTTTTGGTCTCACATCGTAATGATGGCAGTGTTGCATTTGTTGATTCTCGGCGGCATCACCGAGTTGATACGGTTGTTTCGGGGATTGCGGCAGCATCAATTTTACTCAACCCAAACGTTACCGGTGCCGATAGTGTGGGCGGTGTGATTGCTGCTGGTGCATCTGGTTGGTTGGCGTACAAGACGGCTACAAATCAAGAATAAATAGTTTAATAATCGATGCCGTTATTGGCCAAGAATTGTTCGTCAAAATGATGCTTTATTTTGGTCATATTGCTAGCAATATCAACCGAATCTAAAAGCTCTTTTGGGAAGTTGCGCCCCGTTAGGCAGAGGCTTGTCTTAGGATTACGCCCTTTAATGAGATTCGCAAGCTGTTTTTGTTCGAGCAGCCCGTCGTGCACCGCGTTATTAATTTCGTCACAAATCACAATATCGTAATCGCCACTTGCGGCTGCTTCGAGCGCAATATCGTAGGTCTTTTTTGCCATTTGGTGGTGGTGATCGTCGGTAATGCCTTTAGCGCTCAAATCACCCGCATTGTAAAATCCCGCACCGCCCTTATAAAACAATAATTTATCGCCAAAGGTTGGCTGAATTTGCTCGATAAATTTATGCTCGTTTACCTTCCAGTGCTTAATAAATTGTATGTACGCAACGCGCCAATCGGCGCCAAGCGCCCTGATCATCAGGCCAAGGCTGGCGCTCGTCTTGCCCTTGCCTTCGCCGGTGTATACCACCACAACACTATCTTTTGTCTTAAAATCTTCAAATGCCATAATTGCCTTAGCAAGCATAGTTGTTTGCAGCTCATCCTGCAATTACTTATGCGTCCCCTTCTAGTTTTATGTGATGTTCGTCGGCGAGTATGATGCGATACAAATATTCCGCTTCGTTAATGACGGGCTTCATCTTTTTTGATAATCGATTCATAACGCCATCCTTACTGAGGAATGCCAGTGCTGCAAGTGCTGGTTCGTCGTCGAACTGTTCGGTTTTTTCAAACAAATCAAGCAGCAAAGCCTTGTTTTTACCAATACTGCTCGATGCATCAATATAGTGAGCATCAAAGTATGTTTTGGCTATTGTGATACGTTCGAGTAGGTGTTGCCGTTTCTGCGCATCTTGCTCGGCTCCGCTATGCTCACTTGGTAAAATACCAGTCTGTTCAAGCACTTTCGTAATGACCGTAATACTGCTGTCGGGATGCTTCATTGCCAAGTAATCGATAAAGCTGGCGTGGTCGAAAGGGGGCTGCTCTACGCTATGTACGATACGTAAATCCGGCCTTGGTTCGCTGGCCCTTGTCGGTACAAAATCGATTGATAGTGGCTCTGACATAATACTTAGTTTCCATAAG
>Ga0228698_1001122_pt1 | contig 14217 bp, 14 predicted proteins | sample McNCre117_Aug_MG_FD_178015 | JGI IMG/M metagenome (GOLD analysis project Ga0228698, IMG submission 178015) | Freshwater microbial communities from McNutts Creek, Athens, Georgia, United States - 1-17_Aug_MG | ecosystem: Environmental > Aquatic > Freshwater > Creek | place: USA: Georgia...
GGCGCAGGCAGGGGCTCCTGCGCCCACGCTTTCGCATTAATTGACCGGTTGATCGGGGGAAAAGGGGGTCTTTATGGCCCCCTTTTCTATGGCGCGCGATGTTAGGCCCGCCGTTTGAACAGCGCCGGAACCCCATGCAACAGGCCCACCACCACAAAGCCAACCGCTACGCCCAAAGCTCCGGCCAAAGCCGCACCGGTCAACCAACCCGCCGCCGCGCCCGCCACGGCCTCCACCTGATGCGCAATCTCATGCTGCCCATGCGCCGCCGCGCCAAAGCCAAGGCTCTCGGCCCCATGCAGCAAAATGCCGCCGCCCACCCATAGCATCGCCGCCATGCCCACCACGCCCAGCAGGCCCAGCACATGCGGCGTGCCCAACACCAGCGCGCGGCCCACCGCCTGCGCCACCGCGCCGCCCCGCTGCACCAGATGCAGGCCAATATCGTCCAGCTTGACCAGCAAGCCCACCACGCCATAGACCGCCACCGTAATGCCAATGCCGACCAGGCTGAGGATCACCGCCTGTTCCGCCACCGGCCGCGTGGCCACTTCGCCCAGCGCAATCGCCATAATCTCTGCCGACAGGATCAGATCGGTCCGCACCGCACCCTTCACCCGCGCCTGTTCAAAAGCCGCCGCATCCTGCGGGCCATCTTCCACCGTCTCGCCATGATGCTCGCCGCCCAAAGCCTCCATCAGCTTTTCCGCGCCTTCATAGCACAGGAACAGACCCCCCAGCATCAGCAGCGGCATGATCGCCCAAGGCAAAAAGGCCGACAGGCCCAGCGCCAAAGGCAGCAGGATCACCAGCTTGTTGACCAAACTGCCCCGCGCAATCCGCGCGATGACCGGCAATTCGCGGTCAGGGGTGAAAGCATTGACATAGGCAGGCGTTACCGCCGCATCATCCACCACCACGCCTGCGGCCTTGGCCCCGGCCTGCGCCACGCCCGCGCCCACCTTGTCCAGCGAGGCCGCCGCCCCCCGCGCAATCGCCGCCACATCATCGAGCAAAGCCACCAAACCCACGGACATGTCTTTAAAGCACCCCTTTTGCAGTCCGATCCTTCATGCCCAAATTAGCCAACGACAACAAGCAACACCGGCGAGGCGCCAGCATCCTTGCGTCAAGGGCGGATTGGATGGGGCCGAACATTTTTCAAAATGAGCCAGCCCGAAAGCCACTTTCGGCACATTTCATTGATAATACTCAATAATATTTGCATAGTTCACATCAGATCTATTCATGAACAAACCGCAATCCCAAATCCAAAGATGGGCAGACAGCAACATGGCAATAGGGCTGAAGAAATTCATCATGGGCAAGACGCCTCATTCTGATGCGTCTCACGACGATAGTTTGATCGATCTTGCCCAGCGGCGAAAAATTGCGCCCGAAAGCATCAATCTGGCCCGCGAGGCGGTGTGGAGCAACATCGGCGATTTTGAAGCCGCCCTGCAACAAGTGGCCGCCCTGCCCGAACAATTCCGCCTGATGATGACGCCGGTGGAAAATGCGGTCAGCGGCATGAACCTGTTGCGCAACCGGCTGGAAAACAGCGAGACCGCGCTGGCCGAAGAAGTGCAGCGCAGCTCTGATCTGTTGCAGGACAAGGCCAATCTGGCCAGCGATCTGGCACAGGCCATAAGCGCGCTGAAGCTGGAAGAAGCCACCGCCAGCGCGCTGAAACAACAAAATGCCACGATTGAGGCCAATTATCTGAAATTGGGCCAGGATCATGCGGCTCTGCAACAGGTCCTCAGCCAGCTTGAACCGCAATTGCATGAAATGACCGCTTTGCGCCATGCCTTGCAAAGCGAGGTAGATGATCTGCGCGAAGCCAAGGATGTGGCCGACCGGACGATGGACGCCTTGCAGGCAGAACTAGCCACGGCGCAAGACACGCTGGCGGACCGCAACAATTTCCTCTCCAGCCTGCAATTGACCAGCGATCGCCTGCGCGAAAGGCTGGACAGCGCCGGAAAATCCATCAGCGAGCTGGAATGCGCCGTGGTGCAGCTGGAGGAAAAATACAACGCCAGCAAGCTGGAGCTGAGCCGCGAGCGAAAGGTTTCGGCAGGCTTGCGGATCGAAAACCTGCAATTGCGCAAAGATGCCGAGGAATTGCGGATTCAGGCTGAAAACGAGATCGAAACCCTGCAATCGCGCCACAAGTTCCTCGATCAGGCGCTGGCCGACAGCCGCGCGCGGCTGGGCGAGGAAAGCCGCCAATTGTCGCAGGCACGGCTGGAGCGGGTGGACCGCGATCGGGAAATCGGGCGGCTCAAGCTGGCGCTGGAATCCTCGCAGCATGAAAGCAACGAACTGCGCGCCCAACTCGCCGCCGCGTCCAGTTCGGCCTCCTCCACCGGCCAATTGCTGTCGGGCGAGATCGAGACCCGCCACCGGCTCGAACTGGAGCTGGACATGTTGCGCAACGAAAATTCCAGCCTTCAGATCAAGATCAAAGGCCTGTCTGAAAACGCGCGGATGGCCGACCTTGCCCATAGCGATGCCTTGCAGAAATTGCAGGCGCGCCTGGCCAAACTGGCGGCGGAAAATGACCAGCTCCGCTCGGTGGTGCGCGTGGCCAATGACCATGATGACAGCCATGTGATCAAATCGGCCTAGCCTCTGCCGCCATGAGCATTAAGCCCTTGCAGCGCAGCATTTTTGCCGCATACTCAGTGCAAACCAAAGCCTCCCGTCGCACAGAATCCCGCCTTTCCTCCAAAGGAGACGATCATGCGCTATGGTTTGCCACTTATCCCCGTGCTGCTCAGCCTGCTATCTTGCTCCACCGCTGCCGGAGCCGAGGCCAAACTGCCCGCCTTGGGCGCCAATGCGGCCAAGGTTTCGGTATCGGGCCTGTCCTCCGGTGCCTTTATGGCGGTGCAATATGATGTGGCCTTTTCGGCCAGCACGATAGGCGCCGGAATTGTGGCGGGCGGGCCGTATAATTGCGCCTATGTCAATGCAGGCGGCATTCTCACCTGTATGCAGGGCTTGCCCATTGGCGCCCTGTCGCTGACAGCGGCCGACGGCTTTGCCGCGCTGGGCCAGATTGATCCGGTGGGAAATATCGCCAAGCAAAAGATCTATCTGTTCAGCGGCACCAAGGATACGGTGGTGAAACAAAGCGCGATGAACGCTGTGCGTGACTTCTATGTGGCCGCGAAAGTTCCGTCGAAAAACCTGCAATATGTCAACACCATGCCCGCAGGCCACGCCTTCCTGTCCACCACGCCGGAAAACCCCTGCGCCGTGTCGCAAGCCCCCTTTGTCAACACCTGTCAGACGAGCGGCAAGGCCTATGACCAACCCGCCGCCATTCTGACCAAAATCTACGGCCCGCTCAAACCCAAGGCGGCCAAACTTTCGTCGCAGCCCATCGCCTTTGACCAGAGCGAGTTTGCCTCCGCACTGACCAGCATGGCCCCGACCGGCTATGCCTATATCCCCGCCGCCTGCAAAAAGGGTGCTCCTTCCTGCGCGGTGCATGTGGTGTTTCACGGCTGCCAGCAAAGCGCGGCCACGGTGGGCGATGCGGTCTATGCCAAGACAGGCTATAACGCATGGGCCGATACCAACCGCATCATCCTGCTTTACCCGCAGGTGAATGCCAGCCAGACCCTGCCCGCCAATCCGATGGGATGCTGGGACTGGTGGGGCTATAGCGGCCTCAATTTCCAGACGCAAAGCGGACCGCAACTTTCGGCGATCAAGGCGATGGTGGCGCGGGTGACCGGATCGTAAAATCAGGAGCGCCCTATCCTACTGGCCCTATCCTACTGGCCCTATCCTACTGGCCCTGTCCTACTCGCGGGCATCGCGTCATAATCGGGGTGCTCTTTCTCATCGTTGTGGATGCTGATGGTTAAACTATGCTTTGCGCATGGGCTTTATCAACTTGCATTTCATGCAACTCTACAAAACCCGCAGAAATAGGGGCGCAACGCCCTTTCCGCTTGCTTTCCTTGGCCGTTTGGCTAAGGGCCTCATCTTCTGAAAGTGCGGATTCGCAGCCCGCACATCATGGATTTGCGAAGAAAGCCGGAGGGGCCCCGCAATGGTGCGGATTAGCCAGCGATCGGTTACACAGATTGAAGGAAGCTGCCGTGGCTCTTTATGAGCACGTGTTCCTGGCTCGCCAGGACCTGAGCCAAGCGCAGGTTGATGCGCTGGCCGCATTCGCCACCGAAATCGTTGAAACCAACGGGGGTCAGGTCACCAAGACTGAAACCTGGGGTCTCAAGGGTCTGGCCTACAAGATCAAGCGCAACCGCAAGGCGCATTTCGTGATGCTCAACATCGACGCTCCTGCCGGCGTAACCGCCGAACTGGAACGCCAGATGGGCATTAACGAAGACATCATCCGTTTCATCACCGTTCGCGTTGATGAACTGGAAGCTGGCCCGTCGGTCCAGATGCGCAAGAACGATCGCGAGCGCAGCCGTCGCCGCGAACGCGAGGAGGCTTGATCCATGGCTCGTGCATTTTTCCGTCGTCGCAAGAGCTGCCCTTTCTCGGGCAAGAACGCTCCCAAGATCGACTATAAGGACATCCGCCTGCTTCAGGGCTTCATGTCCGAACGTGGCAAGATCGTTCCCAGCCGCATCACCGCCGTTTCTGCCAAGAAGCAGCGTGAACTGGGCCAGGCGATCAAGCGCGCCCGTCACCTGGGCCTGCTGCCCTACCTCGTCAAGTAAGGGAGAAAACTCATGCAGATCATTCTCCTCGAACGTATCGAGAAGCTGGGCACGATCGGTGACGTTGTCACCGTGAAGGACGGTTACGCCCGTAACTTCCTGCTCCCCAACAAGAAGGCGCTGCGCGCTAACGAAGCCAACCGCAAGCTTTTCGAAGCCCAGCGCGCGGACATCGAAGCTCGCAACGCTGCCGCCAAGGCTGCTGCCGAAGCCCAGTCGGGCGACGTCGAAGGCAAGAGCGTGGTTCTGATCCGCGCCGCCTCCAACGCTGGCCAGCTGTATGGTTCGGTGTCGGTGCGTGACATCGTGGACGCTCTGGTTGCCGATGGCGCCAAGGTGAACAAGGCGATGATCGTGCTGGAACGCCCGATCAAGACCATCGGCATCTACGATGTGCGCGTTTCGCTGCACCCCGAAGTGGCCGTTGGCGTCAAGGTGAACGTTGCCCGTTCGCCCGACGAAGCCGAACTGCAGGCCAAGGGTGTCAACATTTCGGAAGCTTTGTTCGACAATGAAGTCGGCGGCTTCACCGAAGAGTATGACCCCAATGCAGAACCGGGCGAAATCCCGGCTGACCTGCTGGACGAGCCCGCCGCCGAAGCTGAATAAGCTTTGGGCCGATTGGCTTGAACAAGATAGGGGGCGAGCCAGAAATGGCCCGCCCCTTTTTCTTTACTTCTTGATCCGCAGGAAACGGGCGGCATTGTTATACAAAATGTCACGCTTCTGCTCCGGCGTCAGATAGTCCGCATTCTGGATCAGGCCGATCGAATAGGCCATCAGGCCCGGCCATGCCAATTGGTCGGTGCCATACATGATGCGGTCGCCAAAGCCGCCATCTACAATGCGCTGGATATAGCGGTTCACTTCCTTACGCGGATAGGACCAGATCAGCCCCGCAATATCGACATAGACATGGCTGTTGGCCTGCAACAGGGTCAACAGGTTTTCGCCCATGGGATAGCCCGCGTGCATGATCTGCACCCGCAGCTTGGGATGGCGGGCCAGCAGATCCTCCAGCAGCAGCGGATTGCCCATCGAGCCACGGAAGCTGGAACGGCCCACATTGGCGCGGCCCGAACCGCCGGTGCCCATATGGATCGCCACCGGAATATCCAGCTTTTCGGCCAGCGCGAAATAGGGCTCGGCGCGCATGTCGCTGGGTGAAATGCCTTCATATTGCAGGCCGATCTCGCCCATCACCTTAAAGCCATCCTTGGTGAAGGCCACTTCCATGCGCTTTAACTGCTCGGCCTGATCAGGGCTGGTCACGCTGGTAAAGGCGGTGCCGGGGATGACGCGATCGGGCGCGGCGGCGGCCCATGCCTTGACCTGATCCACCTCGCCAAACACCACAGCCGTCACGTTCAAGCGCTTCATCTCGGCCAGCACTTCGGCGCGATATTGCCCCTTGGCGGCGGGATAGAGTGCGGGCGTGCAGGCTTCCTTTGACCAGCCGAACTGCGCCTCCGGCCCGTCCGCCGGATCGGAGGCGAGGAATTGCGCGGCATTGGGGCACATGGGCGCGTTTGCGCTGAAATCACCGGCATGGACATGCACATCGATCACCGGCGGCGGATCACCCGCCATATTCTGCGCCAGCGCGGGGCTCGCGATGACAGCGCTGACAAATGGCAGCGTCAACAGGGCAATTTTGCGTTGAAAATCCATATTCTGTCCTCTCCACAGGTGAGACTTGGTTCCGTCCACTTAATGCCATCCTGCGCAGCGCACCGCGCGAGGTCAAGCCTGCTTGCACAGCGGAGAATCTGAGTTACCTTGTTGCCTATGAACATTGCACAGATCATCGCTGAACTGACTCGCCTGTATGAGGCGGCCCATTCCACCCTGCGCGCCGATATTCTGGCCTATGCCCAGCATGGCACGCTGCCCCCGCCATCCCGCCGCAAGGATGGCAGCTGGTGCTATCCCGAATTGCGCGTGCATTATGCGGGGCGCGAAACCCATCCCGATTCCAGCCGCGCCTTTGGCCGTTTGAACGATGTGGGCACTTATGCCACCACCGTCACCCGCCCCGCGCTGTTTGCCGAATATCTGGCCGAACAGATTGAAACGCTGGCCGAAGATTACGAGATCTCCTGCGAGGTGGCAGCTTCTACGCAGGAAATCCCCTTCCCCTATGTGCTGGATGCCAGCGCGGGGATCACCGTGCGCCCGTCCGAACTGGCCCAGCATTTCCCCACCACCGATCTGGCGCTGATCGGCGATGAGCTGGCCGATGGCATGATTGAGCTGAACACGCCCGATGCTGTCATCCCGCTCGCCCTGTTCGACGGTTTACGCACCGATTTCAGTCTGGCGCGTCTGGCCCATTACACCGGCACCAACCCCGACCATTTCCAGCGCTTCGTGCTTTTCACCAATTACCACCGCTATGTGGACGAATTTGTCGATTGGGCGGGGCAGCAATTGGGCAAGGATGGCTATACCGCCCTGTCCGGCGCGGGCGGCCTCTATCTGGACCAGCCGCAGGATAATGCCCGCGCGCTGCTGTCCGACACGGCATGGCGCCGCCACCAGATGCCCGCCTATCACCTTGTGCGTGAAGGCCGCAGCGGGATCACTCTGGTGAACATCGGCGTTGGCCCCTCCAATGCCAAAACCATCTGCGACCATCTGGCCGTGCTGCGCCCAGAGGCTTGGCTGATGATCGGCCATTGCGGGGGCCTGCGCGATACACAGCGCATTGGCGATTATGTGCTGGCCCATGCCTATCTGCGCGATGACCATGTGCTGGACCCCGTGCTGCCGCCCGAAATCCCCATCCCCGCCATTGCCGAAGTGCAATTAGCACTGGCCCAAGCGGCGGAAATCATCAGCGGCCAGACCGGCGCCAACCTCAAAAAGCGCATGCGTACCGGCACGGTGGTCACCACGGATGATCGCAATTGGGAATTGCGCTATACGCAAAGCGCCCAACGCTTCAGCCTGAGCCGCGCGGTGGGCATCGATATGGAAAGCGCGACCATCGCCGCGCAAGGCTATCGCTTCCGCGTGCCCTATGGCACTTTGCTTTGCGTTTCGGACAAGCCCTTGCATGGCGAGATCAAGCTGCCCGGCCAAGCCAACCGTTTCTATGAGGAAGCGATTGCCGCCCATCTGGCCATCGGCACCACCGCCTGCGACCTCTTGCGCGCCGAGGGGCAACGCCTGCACAGCCGCAAGCTGCGCGCATTCAAGGAGCCGCCTTTCCGGTAAGTCTATGTGACGGGCCGTTACCCGTAACGCCCCGTCACATAATCACGCATCGCCTGCGTTTCGGGCTTCACAAAAGCCTCGCTGGACTTGCGGAATTCCACCATCCGCCCTTGCAGCATAAAGCCGGTATAGTCCGAAATGCGCGCCGCCTGTTGCAGATTATGCGTGACGATCACGATGGTGAAACTGTCCTTCATCTCGATCAAAGCCGTTTCCAGCTTGGCGGTGGAAAGCGGATCGAGCGCCGAGGCCGGCTCGTCGAGCAGCAAAACCTCCGGCTCCACCGCAATGGCGCGCGCCACGCAAAGCCGCTGCTGCTGCCCGCCCGACAGGCCAAGGCCCGACTTGTGGAGACTATCCTTCACCTCGTCCCACAGCGCCGCGCGGGTCAGCGCGCTTTCGACAATATCATCCATATCGGCGCGCGACACATTGCGATGCAGGCGCAGGCCAAAGGCGATATTGTCATAAATCGACATCGGGAAAGGCGTGGGCCGCTGAAACACCATGCCGATCTTGGCCCGCAAGGCAGCCGTATCGGCGCCCAAAGAGCTGGCAGGGCTCAAAATATTCTCGCCATGGAACAAGACCTCGCCGCTGGCGACTTGCCCGTCATAAATGTCATAAATCTTGTTGATCGAGCGCAGCAGGGTGGATTTGCCACAGCCCGACGGCCCGATCACCGCCGTAATCTGGTGCCGCGCTACCGGCAGATCCACGCCAAACAGGATCTGGTTCTGCCCATAGCTGAAATCCAGCCCGCGCACATCCAGCACCCTTTCCGCCTCGGGCGGGGGCAGCATCACGCTCTGGCTTTGGGGCGCATCTAATCTCATCGGGCATCACTCCTGCGCGCCAAGGCACGCCCCAGAATATTGGCGCTCAGCACCACAATCGCAATCAACAAAGCGCCCACCCATGCCAGCGAGCGCCAATCATCAAAGGCCGATAGCGCGAATTGGAAAATGGTGGTGGGCAAGGCCCCCATCGGCTGGGTCAAATGCCATGACAGGTTGGGATTGCCCAAAGACGTAAACAGCAAGGGCGCCGTCTCGCCCGAAATACGCGCAAAGCCCAAAAGCGCGCCAGTGACCAGTCCGGGCCGCGAGGCGCGCCAGATGATCGCGCGGATGACATAGGCCTTGCCCGCGCCCAGAGCCATACCCGCCTCGCGCAACTGGTTGGATTGCAGGCGCAAGATATCCTCGGTCGTGCGCGTAACCAAGGGCACCGCCAGCAAGGCCAGAGCCACTGCGCCAGCCAGTGCCGAAAAGCCCTGAAACGGGCGCACCAGCACCTCATACACAAACAGGCCGACCAGAATGGAAGGCGCAGACAGCAACACATCGTTCAGAAAACGCACCAGATGGGCCAGCCGCCTTTGCCCGCCATATTCGGCCAACCACGTGCCCGCCAGCACGCCCACCACCACCGCCATCACCATCGCCAGCGCGCAAAGCACCAGCGAACCGGCCATAGCATTGCGCAGCCCTCCCAAGGTTTCGGGCGGAGGCTGGTCCATGGTGAACACCGCCGCGCTAAGCCCGCCCAGCCCGTTCACCAGCAGCGAATAGAGGATCAGCAGCAAGGCCCCCACCGCCAGCACCGTGGCCAGAGTGGTCGCCGCCACAAAGGCCCCATTCTTGATCTTGCGCCGCTTAGCGCGCGAGAGCACCGCCATCAGCTCGCCTCCCGCCCGATCAACAGCCGCGCCCCCGCCAGCGTGGCAAAGGTGATGCAGAACAATACCAGCCCCAGCGCCATCAGCGCCGAAACATGCAGATCGCTGCTCGCCTCGGCAAATTCATTGGCGATGGTGGAGGCAATGGTGGAGCCGGAAGCAAACAGGCTGTCGGGGAAGGCATGGCTGTTGCCGATGATGAAGGTCACCGCCATCGTCTCGCCCAAGGCGCGCCCCAGCCCCAGCATCACCGCGCCAATCGCGCTGCGCCGGACATAGGGGATCATGATATAGGTCACCACCTCATAGGAGGTGCAGCCCATGCCATAGGCCGCCTCGCGCATATGGGGCGGCACGGTCAGCAGCATTTCGCGGAACACCGTGGCCATATAGGGCAGCACCATCACCGCAAGGATCAGCGAGGCGGTGAAAATATTGGCGCCATTGGGAATGCCATTGAACAATTTGCCCCAAAAGCTTTCCGGATCCAGGCTGAGCAGCAAAGGCAATTGCACATGCAGCGCAAACCATGGCGCCAGCACAAACAGGCCCCACATGCCGTAAACGATGGAAGGGATGCCCGCCAGCATCTCCACCGCCAGCCCCAACGGATGGGCCAGACGCCTTGGGCAGAATTCCACCAGAAACACCGCCACGCCCATCGCCAAAGGCAAGGCCAGCGCCATCGCGCCCAAAGCGGTGACCACAGTGCCCACCAAAGGCCCCGCCGCGCCATAGGTGTCCGACACCGGATCCCATGCGGCCGACACAAAGAAACGCGGGCCAAAATGGCTGATCGCGGGCCAGCCGCCGATTACCAAAGCCAGCAGCAAGCCCGCCAGCGTGGCCATCACCAGCAAGGCCGCCGACAGGCACAGCCGCTGGAACAGGCGATCATGGCGCGCGGCCCTGTTCATCGGGCGCTCCATAAGGGCGTATTGCCCACCTTGATATCGCGCCATTGCCGCCGCACCATGGACTTCACCGCCTCTGGCAAAGGCACAAAATGCAGGCGCTGCGCGGTGGCATCACCTGTGCGATAGGCCCAATCAAAAAAGCGCAGAGTCGCCTGCGCCCGCAAGGCGCTGGCCTGTTGGCGCTGCATCAACACGAAAGTAGCGCCCGATATCGGCCAGACTTGCGCGCCCTGTTGGTTGAGCAGCAACACATAATTGCCCGCCGCCCGCCCCCAAGGCGCCGCCCCCGCCGCCGCGCCAAAACCGGCAGGCCCCGCGCTGACAAAGGCCCCATCACGGTTGCGCAATTGCACCGGCGCCACGCCGCTTTTGCCCACATAGGCAAATTCCACATAGCCGATCGAGCCATAGGTCTGTTTCACAAAGGCGGCCACGCCATCATTGCCCTTGCCCCCCAGCCCCGTTGGCCAATTGACCGCATCTTTCGCCCCCACACGCTGCCCCCATGCGGGCGAGACCTGCGCCAGATAGGTGGTGAACAGAAAGGTCGTGCCCGCCCCGTCGGCGCGATGCACCACCGTGATCGGCAGAGGCGGCAGCGCCAGACGCGGGTTCATGGCGCGCAGGCGCGGATCGTTCCAACGCTTGACCACGCCCAGAAAAATATCGGCCAGCAAAGGCCCGTCCAGCCGCAAGGCGCCCGCCGCAACTCCCGGCACATTCACAATCGGCACGATCCCGCCGATCACCACCGGAAATTGCACAAGGCCCGCCCGCGCCAGCTCATCCTGCGTCAAAGGCCGGTCGGTCGCGCCGAAATCCACCGTGCGCGCCATAATCTGCCGCACACCGCCACCCGAGCCAATCGCCTGATAATTCACCCTGTCGGGCGAGACCGCCTGATAATCGCGCCCCCATGCCTGATAGAGCGAGGCGGGGAAAGTTGCCCCCGCGCCTGTCACATTTTCCGCCCCTGCGGAAGGAGCCATCAGGAAGCACATGGCCGCAAGACCCAGAGCCTGAACTATGCGGCGAAACATCATGATTCTCCATAGGCCTCGCAGGAGGCATGTCTGAGGGGCTAGGATGGAACAATGACAGGTTTGTGACAATATCCACAACAAGCGCAAACGAGGCAAAATCCCCCGAAATCCGGCATTTTTGTCCGACATTTTGCAGCCTTCGCCACGCCCCCTTCCCAAGCCCGTCCCGCCACGGCACAGATAGGGGCATGAACGCCCTGAACCCTCCTGTCATATTATTGGCCGCTGGCTGGTCGCGCCGCATGGGGCAGGACAAAAGATTCCTCTCCATCGTGGGCCAGCCTCTGGTCCGGCGCAGCGCGCGGCTCTATCTCGATCTGGGCCTGCAACTGCTGGTGGTGGGACGGCAGGGTGAGGCTTCGCCCGATAGCGATCTGGCCAAGGCGCTGGCGGGACTGCCGCTGAGGCTACTGGAAAATCCCGATCCTTTGGCCGAGCAAGGCGCCTCCGCCCGCATCGGCATCGCCGCCTTGGAAGGTGACAGCCAAGGCGCGCTGCTCGCTTTGGCCGACCAGCCTTGGCTGCAAGCGCGGGACATTACCGCTTTGCTCGCCGCCCATGGGCCAGACCATATCACCATCCCCCGCCATCAGGGCCAGCGCGGCAATCCGGTGCTGCTGCCCGGCTTGGCCGTTTCGGCCCTACGCGCGGCCCCGCCCGACCTCTCCCCACGCGCCTATCTGGACGCGCGGCCCGAACACATCCGCTGGCTGGAGGCCGACCACGACCGCTATACCGCCGATCTGGACAGGCCGGAGGATCTGGACCGCTGGCAAAGCGAGGGGCAAGACTAAAGTTACGCCAATCCAGCGCCATCGCCCGCTTGCCCTGCCTGCCTTGACCGGCCTAGACTAGAGCCAAACAGACCACGGAGCCACTCCCCATGCAACTCAACAACAAGATCTGCATCGTTACCGGCGCGGCCAGCGGGCTGGGCCTTGGCATCGCCCGCCGCTTTGTGGCCGAAGGGGGCAAGGTGGCGCTGGCCGACCTGAATGGCGAGGCCGCCACCGCCGCCGCCGCCGAACTGACCGCGCAAGGGCCGGGCGAAGCCATCGGCATCGCCATGGATGTCACCAGCGAGGAACAGGTGGAAGCCGGCGTGGCCGCCACGGTAGCGCGCTGGGGCACGGTGGATGTGCTGGTGTCCAACGCAGGGGTGCAGATCGTCAATCCGGTCGAACATTTCGCCTTTGCCGATTGGAAAAAGATGCTGGCCATCCATCTGGATGGCGCCTTCCTCACCAGCAAGGCGGTGCTGCCGCATATGTACGCGCAAGGGTCGGGCTCGATCCTGTTGATGGGTTCGGTCCATTCCAAAATGGCCAGTCCCTTGAAATCAGCCTATGTTACCGCCAAGCATGGCTTGCTGGGCCTTGCCCGCTCCATCGCGCGCGAAGGCGGCACGAAAGGCGTGCGCGCCAATGTGGTCTGCCCCGGTTTTGTGCGGACGCCTCTGGTCGACAAACAAATTCCGGAACAAGCGCGCGAGTTGGGCATTTCCGAAGAAGAGGTCATCAAAAAGGTGATGTTGGGGCAAACGGTGGATGGAGAATTCACCACTATCGAAGACATCGCCGAAGTGGCGCTGTTCTTTGCCGCCTTCCCCACCAATGCGCTGACCGGCCAGTCGCTGGTGGCCAGCCATGGCTGGTTCATGGAATGATATCAAAGTGTAGGCATATCAAAGTGAAGGCGGGGGCGGGGCATGGTTTTGCGCCGCCCTGCCCGCGCTGCGCTAAGTAATTGCCAATAAGCAATTGCACGAGATTTCCCAGCTCCCATACAAAAATCGCGCAACTTTGCAATATCTGCGCAAGTTTTACCCCCAGCCATAGGCTCCGCTTAAGGCGCATCTGCGCTTTGGCGCGACTCCGCGCTTGTGCCAGACTTGCCCTCGGCAAAAGAATAAAGCCAAGCCGATAAGCTGCACTTCTGACCCTTGGGGGGTGGGACGAGCCATGCCGACCAGCACATCGATGAACACCGGCCGCAACCGTATTGCGGCGCAAAGGCGCCAAAGCCGCCGTCTGGCCGCCAGACAGGCCAGCAAGGAAGCCGCGCTGCTTTCCGCGCCCAAGCCTTTGCACAAACGCCGCAAGGCGCAGCAGACCAAGCGCGAACGCCATCAGGCCATGGCCGCCTTGCGCAAGACGGGGCATGGTAAAGCAGCGGACGTGGCACAAGCCAAACCCGCCGTTCCCAGCTTTCCCGCAGGGCTGGTCGCCCCGCGCCCCTTGGGCGTGGCGATTGAAAGCGTCATCATGCCTGCCAAGCTGCCACCGCTGGCATCCTCGGCCAAGGCGCAAACCACACCCAAAGCGCCCAGCCCCTCGCCCGCAGGCAGGCCCGCCACGGCTAAACCGCCCAAACCGGCCCTGCCCCTGCCGCGCCTGCACGAGCCTTTGGTCACCACCGATACCCCGCCGCCGCGCCAGCCACGGCAACAGGCGCCAGCAACGCCCTCGCCCGATGTGCTGCCCCGCAACCGCGCGCTCACCCGTCAGAATAATGGACTGGTCGCCGCGATCAGCGCTTGGCTCTCCAGCTTTGGCAAAATGCTGGCATCGGGCTTCATGAAGAAAAAGCCGCGCCGCCTGACCTATCAACCCGCCATTCCCCAGCGAGGCTTTCCACAGCCCAAA
>Ga0228698_1001123_pt1 | contig 14206 bp, 10 predicted proteins | sample McNCre117_Aug_MG_FD_178015 | JGI IMG/M metagenome (GOLD analysis project Ga0228698, IMG submission 178015) | Freshwater microbial communities from McNutts Creek, Athens, Georgia, United States - 1-17_Aug_MG | ecosystem: Environmental > Aquatic > Freshwater > Creek | place: USA: Georgia...
GATGCACCTCGGATTCACCGGGGCAGCGCATCGCCGCTTGACGGCATTGCGCATTCAGGAAATCAACGTGAAATTGCATTTGACAGAAAAAGCTTTGGCCGACATCGAGGTTGGTGATCGTCCGAATCTACGTGTGTTTGACTCCGAGGTCTCCGGCTTTGGGTGCCAGCTCACCCGCAGCAAGGTTGGCTCGTATTTTGTCTATTACAGGGATGTTCAAGGCCACAAAAAGCAAGAGCGCATTGGGCGACTTGGCGAAATGGCCGCCCATCAGGCTCGTAAACTGGCGCGGCAAAAGCTGCTCGCCATTGGTGCCCAAGCGAAGGCGACGGTGCGGGCACGTTCAGGCCATTGCGTGACCTGCTCAACGTTTTTCAACAAAACGTACTTGCCCGAAGTCAAGACCAGCGGGGCACAGGCCCAGACCCATGCCAGTCTTTGGCGCAACCACCTGGAGAAGGAAATCGGGCATCTGAGACTCGACGAAGTGGGTGTTGAACATGTTCGCGCTCTGAGAGAAACTCTGCTGAACAAGGCGGTTGCCGGTGGTCAGTGGCAAACGCAACGCAACAAAACCCTGTCAGAGGGAACGGTCAATCGGATTTTGATTCTGGTGCGCCACCTCTTCAATGTGGCCAAGCGCACCGGCATCGCTGGTCTGAACGACAACCCGACGGCGGGGCTGAGTCTGGCCCAGAATTCTCAGGAGGTCAAAGGTCAGTTCCTGACCCGTGACGAACTCAAGCGTCTGCTGGAAGTCGCCCGCACCAAGGCCGACGGCATGGTGGACATTTTGATGGTGTCCTCCCTGACAGGACTCAGAAGGGGCAATGTCTTGGGGATGCGCTGGGAGTGGGTTGACTTGGAACGCGGCACGGTTCGCCTGCCGTCGGCCGAAGTCAAGCACCGCAAATTCACTGTCAAGCATTTGAGCGAGTCGGTACTTCGTCTGCTGAGGGAGCGCTGGGATGCTGCCCAGGCAGACTTGGCGGCGGCGCCTGGGGAGACGTGGCGCAAGGAGTGGGTGTTTCCGAACCCAAAGACGGGCAAACCGTATTGCTCTCGTCGCTGTGCATGGGAAACCATCCGCAAGGCGGCAGGACTGGAGAGGGTTCGCATGCACGATTTGCGTCATACGTTTGCGAGCATGATGCTCGAATCAGGGCGCAACATCGTGGATGTCAAGGAGGCCCTTGGGCACAGCCAATTGTCCACCACAATGAAGTACCTTCACCTCACAGACCGGCGTCGCCGCGAAAGCGAGAACTGCATGGCCGATTACATCGGCCTGGCCGCTTAAGGACAACACGGACCTTGATTCATGCCCCGCCAAACCGGCGGGGTTTTTTACCCCAAAAGCACCGGCTGTCGGCGTACTTCGGACGGGTGATCTGACACCGCCCCTCACCCCACCAGCAGCACAGGCCCATCCAACTCCAGCGCATCTGTTGCCAAACCCACCACATGAATCACCGTGGCTTCTTTGATGGTGTTCGGTACATGCAGATACGCTCCCTCACTCAAAGGCAGCCAGCCCAGCGAGTCGGCTTGGAGTTCTCGCTGTTCCAGCGCCCATTCGTGCGTTGGGATCAGGTCTGATTGAAATTCCGGCAGGTTCACGATCTGCGGTGCTCCGTTGATCAGTTGGATTGCATGGATTTCATCACCAACCAAGGCGTAGACCCACTGCGCCACTCCCACGTGGCCAGCAACTGGTCAAAATGCGCCAAGGTGTTGAACCAGCCCGGCTTCTGCAGAACATCCGAAGACCATCAGACTGCCTGCTTTGCCAACTCATCAAGCCTGGGTTTCAGGACCGTCGAGTAGGCCTTTTGAACGTAATCTGATATCTCTTGCTTGCTGCGCCTTACCTGCTCTACCTCGTAGGTCGTCAGCATGTCTAAAGCCAGCAATGTACTTGACCTCGTTTGCGGTGAGGGCGTCGGGTTCTGCCCCGAACAATTCGACAGTCTCATGTGCAAACCTCTCTTTCACGGTGTTGAGCAGCGTCGTCCTGGGGTGGATGGACTTCTCTCTGCCATCGTTTACCAATACCGCCATGTCAAACACCAAGCCACCAAACGCCTGGATGTAATTGGCCAATTCAGCCAAGGTGCTGCCGATGTTCGTGACATCGTCAACCAGCACATACTGCGCACCGGCAACCACATTGCCAGCGAATTTGGGCGGGTGCAGCAACCGCTGCATGGCATCTGCGCCTGTATGGTACACCTTGGATATTTGGTGAACCGAACGGTCAGGTTTGCCACCGCATACCAGTGCGTAAACCTCGGCAAGCGTCTGCGGAATGGCGTTGTCCCCTGTCACCTCTCTTGCATGGGGGGCCACAAAAATGCAACCTGGCGGAAAGTCCGCACGAAACTGATAGATCTCGGCCAACGCCAAGTCCGAGACCAACTGGAGGGCATGCTCAGGGCTGCCGGCCTTGGCCTGCAAGTAGTCCGGGTGTTGCTTCAGAACCGACAGACTGCCGAGCAGGGCGGTGACGTCGACGTCCCGTGGAATGGGGTGATTCCGAATCAGGATTTCCATGTCGTCTGCTGGTGGATGGCTGGGTGAAAACTTTGCGCTACAGGCGGGAGCCTGTTGTGGGCTTTGCACTGGTAGGCCTATATTGCCACGGCAGTGTTCGGTTAATCAGCTGAATTGCTTTGCCCGCATCACCAACCAAGGCGTAGGCCCGCTGCGCCACTCCCACGTGGCCAGCAACTGATCCAGGTGCGCCAGGTTGTTGAACCAGTTCGGAGCATTCACCAACTGCCGTTGACCATCATCCTGTACCAGCGTGATGTCGTGCGTGGCCTTGAAGCGGTCGATCAGGGCTTGCGTGATACCCGGCAACAAGCACTCATGGCTTTCCACAATCAAATCCATAGCTGACAGGGCAGGTGCTGCTTTCGGGTTGAGCAAATCCTTCTCTGCACCTTCAATGTCACACAGCACCAGCACACGCTGGCCTTGGTAGGCTGCAAAGTCAGACACCTGAAACAAAGCCCCTACCTGCACCCGATCTGAGACTCCATTCTTGGCAGCCAGCTCGGTACACACCTGCTGCGCCTTGGGGTTCAAATCAAATGCCAGCACTTGGGTGTGTGGCATGCGCCTTGCCATTCCCACCGCGTAATAGCCTTCGGCACAGCCGATGTTCAGGATGGTGGGGTAGTTGGTGGAAATGGCTGCCTCGATGAACGGCAACAGCGGCTGTTCATAACAACCCAGCAGCTTGGCAATGTGACAACCCTCGGCCGACTGGGGCAAAAAGTCCAGCCCTTGCAGTGGCCCTTGCATGACCACCGTGCCTTGTTGTTGAAGCAAGGTGTTTTGAATCAGCACACTGCGCCATTTGGAGAGCAGGCGCAGGGCTTCGTTCAATTGCCCAGCCTCATCTGGTTTGGCTTGGGCCGTGAGGGACTGTAGTTGCTGGCGGATGTGGGTGTGCAGGGTCATGGAGTGACTTCGGTCAAATCACCTGCAACGCCTTGAGAATGGGCAACTGCTTGGTGGCAAACGTGTGGGCTTGCTCGGTGAGTTCAGCCAAGTTCTGCTCGGCGGTTTCCAGAGCCTTACCTTGCTTGACCAACCGTTGACCTTGTAAAGCAAGCAGGTTCCACGCGAATATTGCCCACTGTGCTGGCTGATCTTGCCCTTGAAGCATGCACAGCAAAAACAGTTGATGAAACTCATGCACCGCAACGCCAGCACCAGTCACCGGACTGGCAAGGCACGACACATCTGCACTGCCACGGGAGCGCTGCAGCAAATGACGGTTGAGCCGCTCTGACGCTGGTCTGGCGCGTGCAATGGTCTCTACATCTTGCACCAGTGCCACATGCCCCGCGCCTGCCAATACCAACACCGCCTGATTGAGTTTGCCAAAGCCAATGCGGTGTGGTGCCAACAACTGTTCAAGTTCCCCAACCGTCAGCGCTTGGTGTTGCGACAGCGCATCCAGCAAGGGAACATAAATCTCCTCGCTCATCTTGGCTTCACCCAAGCTGCCATTGACCTTCAGACTCACATCTGCACGAGGTACCACCAACATCAGACGCAATGCCCGAATGGCTTCCGCTTGATCAATGGCAGAGAGCTTGCGGGCACCCTTGACCCAATAGTCCCTGCGAAATTGCTGGTTCACCATGAAGTCCCGCACCGTTTGGCGCAGCATGGCATCGGGAATGTTTTGCAAAAACGCTTGTTGATCTGCCGTTAGGTTGATGGAGTCCACATGGTCGTGCAAATGGGCCGAACAGGCATACCCCACCTTGGCGGGGGCCAGCCATTTGGCCATGTCGGCAAAGTACATGGGGTCCCAGACCGTGTTGAAGTACTCGTGCGCCAGATACTGTCGGTTGTGTTTGCCCACCCCTTTGAGCCGTTCAACTACAGCGGGGTTGGCCCGTACGTACAACGGATTGGTACCCAGTAATTTGTCTGCGAAGCCAATGGCTGCATCAATGCGTTTGGCAATGCCCATACCATCGGCCCCCATTACCGCTGCATGTTGAGACATCAAATGCCGCATGGGGGCAAAAGATGCCCAGCCGGGCAAGGTGTTGTAACTGATGTAGAGCACACCACCAACTTTCAATTTGCGACGGATGAAGTCGACGATGACGGCGCGGTTTTCGTCGGAAATCCAGCTCCAGATGCCGTGCAGGCTAATGAAGTCGAAATCGGGCAGATCCGAGCGGGTGCAGAAGTCGGCAAACGCGTCGTCGAACAAACGGGCACCGGAGCCTGAGGCAGCAGCCAGTTCTTGAGCGAATGCGGCTTGTGAGGGATTGAAGTCGGTGCCAGACCATTGCACGACAGATGCTGCGGCATGGATGTTGGTGCTCATGCCTTGGCCGAAGCCGAGTTCACAGGCGGTGCCGATTTCGGGGAACACGAGTCCGGCATTGGCAAAAGCCAGGCGAATACGAAGTGGGTTGAGTTCGGTGTAGTAGCCGAATGTGTAGCCAATGTCGGCCACGTAGCCTTCTGTCCAGTCGGTCATGGGGTCACAGTCCTAATGAGGTTCTTTCTTTTGTGAGCAATGAAGCTCGCCTACAAAAGAAAAAACCCCACCGGGTTAAGGTGGGGTTCTATTTTTGAACTGATCCAGTTTTAGGGCGAAACTTGGAAGGTTCCGCCTACTAAAGCATTAAATGATGTCAGTTCCAGCCAAGGCTGCGGTCAGGCCAGTCAGGATAACCACACCAGTAGTTGTGACAGGTGTCTGTCCGTTACCGTCAACCACGAGCATTGCGGCGCTTGCTGAAGTTGCGTTAAAGGCTGCTGCAACAGTGAAGATGCTGGTCGTGCTGTTCCATGTACCGTACGCTACATACGAGGTCGTTGCAGTAAGGGTTCCAGCGGTGGTCGCACCTATCAATGTGGTGGGTGCAACTGCAGCTGTTGTCAGATCCAACTTATCAGTTCCTTGAGCGAAGTCAGTGATGACATCTACACCGTTACCAAAAGTCACAGTATCCGTAGCAACGATACCATTGGTTGTCAGTCCGTTTGTTGAGGATGCAACGCTTTGAGCGACTGCAAACACAAACGTATCAGCACCGGCACCGCCAGTCAGTGAATCAGCACCAGTCCCGCCGGTGATGGAGTCGTCGCCTGCACCAGACACAATCGTGTCGTTGCCAGCACCGCCGATGATGGTGTCAGCACCGCCGCCAGCCGTGATGGTGTCAGCACCGCCGGTACCGGTGATGGCGAAGTTCACGTCGCCGGTCAGCACGGTGTTGGCAGGAGTCGAACCTGGGTTCAGTGCCACGGTGTAGTCCAGCGTGGTGATCAGGTTGTCGTTGTTGGCGTTGACGTACAGCAGGTTGTTGGTCGTGTCGAAGATGAACTGACCACGCTCGCCAGACAGTGCAGACTGAGCTGCTGTGATGCCCGCAGCAGCGGTCAACACAGTGGCGTTCACTTGCACAGGGCTGGTTGCGGCGTTGGCGCTGTAGTCCAAGGTGAACTGCAGCTTGTCGGTGCCGCTGGTGAAGTCGGTGATCGTGTCGACTGCGGTGCCGCCGGAGACGGAAGCAGCAGCAAACGAGAACACGTCAGCACCCAGGCCACCGGTCAGAACGTCGGCACCAGCACCACCGGTGATGGAGTCGGCACCTGCACCGCCCACGATGGTGTCGGCTTTGGAGCCGCCAATCAGCGTGTCAGCACCAGCACCGCCAGTGATGGACAGCGTCGCGTCGGTTTCTGCTGTACCGGTCAACGTGAAGTTGCCGGTGGTGACGCCAGAAGCATCAATCACAGCAGCCACGCCGGTAGCGAAGTTGGCATCAGCCAGCGTCAGAACCAAGGATTCGTTGGCATCGTTGCCTGCCGTACCTTGCGTCACGGTGATCTTCTCGATGGCAGAGACGTTTGTCAGGGTGATGGTTTTCGTCGCTGAGGTTGCGTTTGCGTTGCTGTCTGTGATGGTCAGCGCCAATGTATCGGTACCAGCGCCGCCATTGATGGTGTCGAGGTTATCAAGAGTTGCACCTGCACCGTTTGCAGTGGTGTAGCGAATGATGTCGTTGCCTGAACCACCAGTGATGGAGTCGTTGGCCGCACCGGTACCAGCTGTGAAGTCAATGCTGTTTGTGGCAGTGACGACAGCAGCGCCATTCAATGTGAACGTGTCGCCACCAGTGATCTTGACGGATGCCACACCAGCATTGGTATAGAACGAGTCAGCCAGGATCAGGGTAGAAGCTGCACCTGTGACTTTCAGTGTTTCCACGCTCTTGACGTTGGCCAAGTCGGTGGAGTTGATGGTGCCCGCAGCGGTGATGGACAGTGTGTCGTTGCCTGCACCGCCGTCGATGACTTCAGGTGTAGCCAGACCGACGAAGTCGCCGATGGTGCCCACCACGAAAACGTCGTCGCCATTGCCGCCAGACAGGTTGTCGATGCCAGCGCCGCCAGTGATGGAGTCAGCACCGTCGCCACCCACGATGGTGTCGGCCTTGGAGCCACCGATCAGGGTGTCGGCACCGGTACCGCCGGTGATGGACAGGGCAGAATCGGTCTCGTTGGAGCCCGTCACCTTGAAGGTGCCGCTCACGCCGGAGCCGTCAACCACGCCCACCACAGTCGTGGTCACACCGTTGGTGGTGGAAGTCACGAAGTTGTTGTTGGCCAGTGTCAGTTCAGCGTTCAGGCCGGTTGCGCCAGTCACTTTGATCGACTCAATGTTGCTGACGTTGGTCAGGGTCACAGCGGCCAAGTCGTTGGTGTCGAGTGTGATGTTCAGGGCATCGGTACCCTTGCCACCGTCAACGGTGTCGTTGGCGTCCAGCGCTGCAGTGTTGACTTTGGTGCTGAAGTTGAAGGTGTCGTTACCGGCACCGCCCACCAAGCTGTCGTTCAGGGCTGCTGCTGTACCGTTGTTGTTGTTGTTGTTGGAGTCATGGCTCTTGGTGGTGACCACGATGCTGTTGGCGGCTGTCAGGGCCGATGCGTTCACGGTCAGTGTGGCATCTTCTGTGCTGCTGGTGACTTTGATGGTGGTCGCACCGTTTGCAGTGAACACGGCATCTGTCAGTGTGACGCTGTTGGCATTGGCCGTTGCGTTCACGGAAGCGAGTTCAATGGTTTCAATGCTGTTGATGCCGATCAGATCGGTGGCAGCAACGGTAGAGCCAGCGGCATCAGTGAACTTCAGGGTGTCTGTGCCGTCGCCGCCCTTGACCACTTCGGCAGCAGTCAGGCTGGTGAAATCGGAGTTTGTGGGCACGAGGAAGGTGTCGTTGCCTGCGCCGCCGTCGAGGCTGTCGATGCCAGCACCACCGGTGATGACGTCGTTGCCGTCGCCACCAGACACGGTGTCGTTACCTGTACCTGCCACGATGGAATCGATGCCAGCGCCACCAGAGATGCTGTCAGCCTTGGAGCCGCCAAACAGGGTGTCGTTGCCTGCACCACCAGTGATGGTGGATGCGGTGGCCGAGTTGTTGTCGGTCATGATGAACGCGGCAGACGAAGAAGTCAGCGCAGATGCATCAATGCTGGAAATGGCCGTGTTGCCCGCGTTCATGCTGCCCAATGTCAAAGCCTTGTCACCGGTGATGGTCAAGGACTTCAAAGAGGTGGCGCTGAATGCACCGGTGTTGTTGGCAGCGCCTTGCGAAACAATGGTCATTGTTTCGTAGTTGTTCAGCGTAGTTTGGCCGGCAGCAGCGTCAACGGTCACACCTGTGCCAGCTGCTGTTGCAGTGGCTGCAGTACCGTAGGTGACTTTGATGGCGTCGGCAGATGTGTCGGTCTTCAGGGTGGCAACCACACCTTCTGTACCGGTCACAAAAATGTCGGTGACAGCTGCGCCAACGTTGGTGAAAGTCAAGGCGTTAGCGGCGGCAGTTGAACCTGCACGCAGAGCCGTCACACCCGACAGAATCGATGCGTCGACGGTCACGTTGGCATTGCTTGCCAGAACTTCAAAGCCAGTCACGTTGGCTGCGTTGGCGGCTGTGAATGCGGCATCCACGGTCAGTGTGTCTGTGCCATTGCCACCGGTGATGGTGTCCGCCGCTGTCAGGTTGGCCACAGCGATCGAGACGCTGTCGTTGCCGTCGCCACCAGCAATGTTGTAGTCCACTGCAAAACCGGCTGTAGCCGTCAAATTGCCTTTGAATGCAGAAGCATCTACCTTGGTGACAGTGCCAGCCAAGGTGCCAAGGTTTGCGTTTGCACTGCCAGTGACATTGACTGTTTTGAGCTGGGCGCCAGCCAAGGTCACTGTGTTGGATGCGACATTGGAAGTGACGTTCAGGATTTCAATGCCGTCGGCAGTGAAGGTGCCACCAGTTTGGTTGGTCAGTGTCAGGCCCATGGCGTCTGCGGAGCCCGCAACGGCGGTGCCCACATAGCCAATGGTCAGGTTGCCAACGCCTTGTGACATTTCTGCTGCAACAATTTGCTTCACATTTGTGAATGCAGTGTCGCCTTGGTTGGCTGTGGACGAGCTGGCAGAGAGTGCCAGTGTGGCCAAGGCGCTATCGAACAAGGATGCATCAATGGTGACAGAGTTGTTGCCACCGGTCATTGTCTGGGTGTTGAAGTTGTTGACGGCAACTTTCTCGATGCCAGTCAGGGTAACTGCGTTCACCGCGGTGGTGGTTGTGGCGTTGGCAGCAGCACCACTGACGGAGATGTTCAGAACATCAGTACCCAGGCCGCCAATCAGGGCGTCGCCAGCTTGCAATGTGGTGCCGGTGCCGTTGGCGCCAACCACAGTGCCGTTGAATGTGTCGTTGTTGATGTTGCCGGTGAAGGCTGCGCCGCTGTCCAGACTCGTAGTGAGTGTGAGGAGTTGATTGATATTTATCTATAAAAATCAATAACTTGAGATGACTTGCATTTTCATGTTGGCTGACCTCTGCCGATAACCATCGAAGTCAGCTGTAAATCCGTCAATCTACGCCTCGGGGGCCGTGGTATCGGCATATCGGCAGCCGCACCGATATTTCGCTTTTGACCATACAGACAGTGCTCCCGGACAGTGAGAAATGGTTGGCACGGCACCTTGTCCAACGCTGAAGTCAGGCTGCAGGTGACTTGTTCGGTCCAGGTGTTGCCATCTGGACAACCGATTCCGGCAGTCTCCATCCCTCTGAAAACCCGATAAAAAGCTGTTTGGCGACACATTTCTTCCATAAAACGTTCATGGCCGACATTACTGATTCACTTCATGCGTTCCCTAGCGTTTGAGCGACAAGGGGGGGGGCGAGGTGTTCTTTGCTGGTGAAGACGCAGCTTGGTCAATCACTCATGCAAGGACGGGTCAATCGTCGGCATCCTTCACCGCGATGCGCTGCAAAGCCTGACTTTGGGCGATACCGCTTGGTTGCAGGCCCCTACAGTGAGAATTGGCTGGCTCGGCAGATTGATGTCGACAAGAAATATGTCTAATATGGCTCTTTATGTTTTACACGGGGTCATATATGGCTCAATCGAGAGATGAACAACTTCCGCGTGAAGTCATCATGCAACTTGAGGAGCTTGGACAGCGGGTACGTACTGCACGCATACGGCGCCGAATGAGCACAGAGGAACTGGCGCAGGCGTGCGACATTGGCCGACGCACCTTGTACCGTCTCGAAAATGGCGAACCAGGTGTTGCAATGGGTACGTTCATGAGTGTGCTTTGGACACTCGGGCTCTTGGACACGGTCAGCGGTGTAGCGAATCCCGATTCCGACGAGCACGGAAAAATTCTCGAAGCAGCCATACGTCCGCAGCGCGTGCGTACCCCCTCACCCGACAACGACTTCTAAAGCAACGTAGCCATGGCCGACAAAGAGAACCTTTGCTACGCATACATCCAACTGCCTGGCACGTTTGAATGGGTGCCCTGTGCATCACTGAAAGTCAGACAGGTGGGGGCAGGTGCATTTCAAGGCACCTTCACATACGGTAAGCGGTATCTCGAGCGGTCCAATGTCGTGGAACTTGACCCCTTCCATTTGAAGCTCACGGACAAGCCCATGGTGTTCACCAAACTCAAAGGCATCCCTGGAGCCCTGCGGGATGCCAGTCCGGATGCCTGGGGCCGCCGAGTCATCCAAGCCCGCCTTGAGCGACAGGAGGCGGACCTGTCCGAGATGGATTACCTGCTCAACGGACCTGATGATGGAGCCGGAAATTTGCGCTTCGGCCTGTCTGTACAGCCACCTGGTCCTGCAAAACCTTTCAATCGCACCCACCAACTCGAAGCGCTGACCACTGCGGCAGCGCAATTGGAGGAAACTGGCAAGCTGCCATACGAAGTACTGGAACACCTGGATCCAGGAACCAGCATGGGCGGTGCCCGTCCGAAAGTCACCGTCGAGGACGGTCACCGCGTCTATTTGGCAAAACTCCCCGAAAAACGGGACAGGCACAACATGCAAAGAATCGAGTACGCCACGCTCGAGTTGGCGCGCGCGGCCGGGTTGAATGTTTGTGGCACGCGGATGGAGTCTGTCGGCAAAGCGGAAGCACTGATGCTGCTGCGTTTTGACCGGGAATGGAATCCGGACGCCAATGCCTATGCCCGGCATGGTCTGGTGTCTGGGCTCACTGTGTTGGATGCCGAGGACGGCTACACAGGCCGCGATCGTTGGTCGTACCTGCTGCTGGCCGACGAACTTCGCCGCTGGTCTGCCAAACCTGCGGCGGACAGGTTGGAGCTGTTTCGGCGAATGGTCTTCAACGCCATGGTCACCAACAACGATGACCATCCACGCAACCATGCCATGCTCCGAACCTCAGGTGGTTGGCGGCTTTCCCCGGCATACGACATCGTTCCGGTGCCTCTCATTTCTTTGGAACGACGAGAGTTGGCCCTGGAGGCTGGCCGCTATGGCCGCGTCGCGAGCATCTATAACTTGGTGTCCGATTGCGGCAGCTTTGGTCTTGCTCGGGACGAGGCTCAACAGGTCATTGACAACATGCTACAGGTGGTCAAAGGCTGGCGGGAATGGTTTGCACGGCATCAAGTGGAACCACGCTCCATCGACTACATCTCCGGTGCCATCTTGCCAGAATGCTTCTTCCGTCAGGAGCCGACAGCGCTGCCGTAGCGTGGGGCTACTGGGGCACTGGGGCTGCAACGACATCCAGCCAATGTGCGTCACGTGCATTCTGAGGTTGGAAGGACCCTCGGCATTTAGGCCATTTCTACCACTCGCACATCGAATGTGACCTTGAGCCAGTCCCGGATTGCACCAAAAATGGCTGCTAGGTTATCCATGCTGGGATTGCCCTTGGGAGAAAGCATGCGATGCAGGCTTTTGCTGGGTTTTTGAGTCAATTCAGCCAGGCTCTCGAATCCGACAGTGGCATTGACTAGGTCACGAAGAATGAGGCGAGCCGCATCCGGCTCACCACTGAGGAAGAGCGTGGCCACCTCATCAAGAAGCGCTTTGGCAAAGTCCGGGTCTCGTTCAACGCGCTCAACGATGGTTTGCTTGAAATCACGGGCCAGCGTCATGCCTTCTTCCCTTGGATGGTCAAGTAAAGTACAGCTGAATACGATCGGTTGTCCAGGTGGCAATGCCTGTACCGAAGAAGTCAGCATCTTCTGTCCACACCGGACAGCCTATCGCCATCGCACAGGCAAGGACGGGCCAATCGTCGGCATCCCTCACGGCGATGCGCTGCAAAGCTTGGGCTTGCAAGCCTACATATAGATCTTCATCCACCCGTTGAACGACGGATTCCAGTGCATCCAGCACAGACAGTGCAGGCTCACCGCTGATTCCTCGTTTAGCGAGCAGACCTGGCAGATACTTTCTGGCATCCGCGTAGGCTACTGCTGGAGCAAAAAACTTCACCGTCTCGGCGTTATGCAATATCAACTCCCGTACCCGCTTGCCCAGTACTGCACGGATCAGGATGTTTGCGTCCAGAACGATGGCCTTCGTCGTCATGTTCAGTTGACTTTGCTTTTCTTGGGGGAAACCGCTTTCTTGCGGGCCGCCTTGAACTCAGTTACCACATCCTCGATGTCTACCTGCTGAGCGTGCAACAACTTGTCCAGGACTTTGCCAGCCTTTTTCAGAGCAGCGAGATCGCCCTCCACTTGTGCATGCGCTGGTATGAAAAACCCTACCGTATGCCCGTGACGCGTCACGGCTACAGGTGTGCTGGCTGCTATGTATTCAGCCAGATCAGACCTGAACTCCCGGATGCCTACTTTGATTGTGTCCATGACGCACCTTTTGAGGGTTAATTGTGAATCAATGTGTACACATTTTAGATTGATTCAGTGATGGATGCCAACCCCAGCCAGAGCTCAGCCCACGATCACTTGAACGAAAAAACCCTGCCGAATGGGCAGGGTTTGAATCAAGTTTCCGATGGCCTGACCTTCAAAGCCCGATGTAAGCGGCCGTGCAATCCTCGGTTTCCTTGCGGCGTTGCTCCGCCAAGTGCAAATATTTCATGGTGGTGCTGATTTGCGTGTGGCCCAGAGACTCTTTCACGTCCAACAGGCTGCGCCCCGACTCGATCATCATGCTCGCGAAGGTATGTCGCAAGTCGTGCATCCGGACCTTGTCCAAGCCGGCGTCCTTTCGAATGGTCTCCCATAGACAGCGTCGAGAGTGATAGGGCTTGCCCGTTTTGGGATTCGGGAACACCCATTCCTTCAGCCATTTTTGATCGGGAGACGCCTTTGACTCAGCCACTGCGGCTTCCCAACGCCGACGCAGCAACGTCACGACGGGATCACCCAAGTGCTTGACAGTGAATTTGCGGCTCTTCATTTCCAATGAGGGCAGGCGAACCGTCCCTCTTTCAAGGTCAATCCAATCCCACCGCATGCCCAAGACGTTGCCTCTGCGCAAACCTGTGAGCGATGACACCATCAGCACGTCCAGCATGACCGGGTCTTTATCCCGCGCCACAGACATCAACCGCTTGAGCTCCTCCCGGGTCAGGAACTGACCTTTCACTTCCTGAGAGTCCTGGTTCAGGTTCATGCCGATTGTCGGATTGACATGCAAACCGGCTACCTTCTCTCGCAGCGCCATGTTGAAAAAATGCCGCACCAGGATGAGGATGCGGGTCACTGTTCCCTGTGCCAGCGTTTTCCCGCTCTGCGTCTGCCACTTGCCGCCTGCCACCACCTTGTTGAGCAGTGACACCCGAATCGCGCGGACGCACTCAACCGTCACTTCGTCCAGTCGGAGATGGCCAATTTCCTTCTCCAAGTGGTTGCGCCAGATGCTGGCATGCGTCTGTGACTGTGCCCCGCTGGCCTTGACTTCTGGCAAGTACGTTTTGTTAAAAAACGCCGAGCAGGTCATGCAATGGCCTGGACGTGCAGTCCGCATGGCTTTCGCACGGGCACCAATTTCCTGTAATTTCTGTTGAGCCAGTTCACGCGCCTGGTGCGCAGCTAGCTTACCCAATTGTCCGATCCGTTCCTGCTTGCTGCGGCCCTGATCGTTCCGGTACGAAATGAAGTACGAACCGGCCCCCTTCCTGGTCAGCTGACAGCCAAAGCCGGTGACCTCCGAATCGTAAACTTTCAAGTTCGGACGCTCACCGAGTTCGATGCCATTCAAAGCCTTCTCAGTCAAATGCAATTTCACGTTGATTTCCTGAATGCGCAATGCCGTCAAGCGGCGATGCGCTGCCCCGGTGAATCCGGGGTGCATCCGGCACAAAGAGCGCTGTGTCTCTGTGCGTGAAACGTGTAGCC
>Ga0228698_1001124_pt1 | contig 14195 bp, 6 predicted proteins | sample McNCre117_Aug_MG_FD_178015 | JGI IMG/M metagenome (GOLD analysis project Ga0228698, IMG submission 178015) | Freshwater microbial communities from McNutts Creek, Athens, Georgia, United States - 1-17_Aug_MG | ecosystem: Environmental > Aquatic > Freshwater > Creek | place: USA: Georgia...
CAGTGGCCCCGTTACACGCCCGGTAATCATTTGAAACCCAATCAGTGCACCCACCGTCATCGTCTGATCGAACACCTGTTGGGCGCCCATCACGATGATCACTACTGGCAACAGCTTGCCCAGAAAATCCGTCACCGCATTGCCGGTAATAGCCAACCTACCTACACGAAAATGCATGTTGATAGAGTGCGCAGACCGCTGGTCCCACAGGCGGCGTTGTGCCGGCTCAATGGCAAGTGCTTTCACAGTGCGCATGCCATGGATGGTTTCCACCATCATGGACTGCCGTTCACCTTCGGCCTGGTACAAGTCTTTCAAACGCCGCTGAAAGGTGGGCACCATCACCGCCACAATGCCCGCAATCAGCAAGGTAAAGACCAAGGTCACCAGGGCCAGCTGAACAGAATATGTAAACAGCAGTGGCATGAAGATCACCAGCGACGTGGCATCCAGCACCGTGAAGAACATGCGCCCAGTCAGGAATGCCCGGATTCTGTCGACTTGCTGCATATGGCGCGTGATCACACCGGCCGTGGTGGTCTCGAAATAATCAATCGGCAGCGACAACAAATGCGCGAAGGTCTTGCGCGTCAGGCGCATGTCGATCTTGTTGGTCGCCGACATCGTCAATATCTGGCGCAAGTACCCAAACAAGGAGTCAAACACAAGACAAGTCACGACTCCGATGCCCAACACCCACAGAGTGGAAATGCTTTGGTGCACGAGCACCTTGTCAATCACCAGCTGGAAAAATATGGGCGAGCCGAGCGCCAGAAAGTGCATGGCAATGGCAGCAATAGCGATGTCGCGCAATGCTGCCTTTTGCTTCAGGATATCGGGGATGAACCACCGAAAACCAAATGGCTGCCCTTCTTCCGGGAGGGTGTAAATGCGCTTCATCAGGAAGACATCCCCCTCCCATTCGGCGCAAAACTGCTGCTGGTCCAGCAAGAGCACTTCTGTGGGGGTAGCCGCCGCGGGATTGAGCACCGCTACCTTTTCGCCCTCATTGATATTGGCACCTACAACGATGACGCTATTGCCATCTTTCATGCGGGCAATCAGAGGAAACACACCGTTTTGCGCCAGCAGATTGGCCCAGGACAATTTATCGGCCTTGGCCTTGAGGCCAATATCCGTCGCAATACGCAAGACCGTCGCTTTGGACGGCTCTTCCCCCACCAAGGCGTAGTCTTCAATCAATCGCTCAGGATTGATCGGCAACCGATGGTGCTGTGCAATGGCTGCGATGCATTGCACGGTGGTATGAGGAAATCGTTCTGCCATATTGGTTTATCCCTTGGGGACTTGGCCATTTCAACACGGCAGCCTTCGCTGCGTCCCAAGAAATAGGGGCCCAAAGGGCCCCTATTTCGTCAGGCGCCTGGTTTGGTAACCGTTGACGCCAGCGTACCCGTTGCATTCGGGTCCTGGCCCGTGTTCAGGGTTGGCACCCCGTTCAGTGCCCCGGCCCCCGTACTCTGACCAAGCAGCAGGTTGCCATTGGCATCGAATTGCTTCAGCACATCGGCCATGCCCACCGCAGCCAAGGTCACCGACCCGGCACCCGACGAGGGTGTCAGATTCAGCTTCGGCGTATCCGCTGCACCAGCGGTGCCATCCCCGGTAAAGCTGCTCAGTGCCTGCGCCAGACTACTGACACGGCTTCGCAAGTCTGGTGACGACGCCGCCGCACCCTGATCAGCCGGTGCCGGGTCTGCCTGACCTGTCGCCGGGACAACCGCCACGTTCAAATCAAGATTGATGGCGGTATCCGCTGCTGCCACCGGAGCACTTGGTTCTGGCGCTGCTGGCACCACCGCAACGGCCTGCGCAGTACCAGCCATCGCTGCTGCCTTGTCCGCAACGAACCACACGTCCGCAGCTTGCTGCGTAGTGCCATTCCTTTCAAACGTCGATGTCAGACCAATCAGATTACCGTTGTCCTTGCTCAGGTTGACGCTTGCATTGGTGCTGATACTGGTAATACCCAGCGTATCCAGGCCCACCGTCTCGCCCTTCTCGGAAATACCGTCGGAATTGGCATCGATCCAAACCCGCAGATTGGCAAATGCCGCGTCATCCTTGGTGATGAATCCATCGCCATTGCTGTCAAGCTCCTTCAGTGCCTGATAGCCATCGTGCGCCTTGGTTCCATCAGCAAGCGTGGTCGATGATCCAAACAATTCAGAACCATCGTTGATCTGACCATCTGCATTGCGGTCCATCACCAGCAAGCCGTCACTGCTCGATACCCAGCCCGTCGACACCTTGGTACCAGTGGCAAACAAGTCAAATGTCACTCCATCGGCAACGCTTTTGGTCTTCACGCCATCGCCATTCAAGTCAAGCACAATCGGTGTGCCCAATCCCAATACCGCACCTTGCGCCGTCGTAAAGGCATTGGTTTGCTGGGTTGTCAGCGCGTGCACTTGCGTTGTCGACAAATGCGCGATCTGAACGGTCGTCAACGCCGCCACACTGGCCGTGCTGAACGCTTGAATCTGCGAAGTCTTGAGTGCAGCCAGATCCGCAGTTTCAATGCTTGCCGTCTGCGCCGTGGTCAGTGCGGCAATTTGCGCAGTGGTCAGTGACACGATTTGCGCAGTGGTCAACGCCACCACCTGTGCAGTAGTCAGCGCCGCCACATCGACCGTTTCAAGCGCAGCGACTTGAGAAGTTTTCAGAGCGGCAATATCAACAGTTTCCAAAGCGGCGACCTGTCCAGTGGTCAGGGAAACAATCTGCGCTGTAGTGATCGCCTGCACCTGACCTGTGGTCAGAGAAACAACCTGATCGGTCGTCAGAGCCGCCACTTGCGCTGTGGTCAAAGCCGCCACATCCGCCGTCGTGATCGCCTGCACCTGGTTCGTCTTCAGTGCTGCCAGGTCCACCGTCTCCATCGCAGCGATCTGTGCTGTCTTCAGCACAGCAATGTCTACAGTTTCAATCGCTACCGCCTGCGCCGTGCTCAACGCAACAATGCCCGCGGTCGTGATCGCTTGCACCTGGCCTGTGGTCAGAGCCACCACCTGATCTGTCGTCAGTGCAGCCACTTGCGCTGTGGTCAAAGCTGCCACATCCGCCGTTGTGATCGCCTGCACCTGGTCTGTCTTTAGTGCAGCCAAGTCCACCGTCTCCATCGCAGCGATCTGTGCAGTCTTCAGCGCCGCAATGTCCGCTGTCTCAATCGCAGCTGCTTGCGAGGTCGTCAACGCCACTACCTGTGCGGTCGTCAAGGCTTGCACCTGACCCGTCGTCAAGGCAACGATCTGTGCCGTGGTCAGCGCTGCAAAGTCGCCCGTGGTGATCGCAGCCACCTGCGCTGTCTTCAGAGCCGCAATGTCTGCTGTCTCAATCGCTACCGCCTGGCTTGTGCTCAGCGACTGAATGCCCGCAGTCGTGATCGCCTGCACCTGACCTGTGGTCAGAGCAACAACCTGATCGGTCGTCAGCGCCGCCACTTGCGCCGTGGTCAAAGCCGCCACATCCGCCGTCGTGATCGCCTGCACCTGGTTCGTCTTCAGTGCTGCCAGATCCACCGTCTCCATCGCAGCGATCTGTGCAGTCTTCAAGACCGCAATATCCGCTGTCTCCATCGCCACCGCCTGCGCCGTGCTCAGCGCAACAATGCCCGCGGTCGTGATCGCCTGCACCTGACCTGTGGTCAAGGCCACCACCTGATCGGTCGTCAGTGCCGCCACTTGCGCTGTGGTCAAAGCTGCCACATCCGCCGTTGTGATCGCCTGCACCTGGTCTGTCTTCAGTGCAGCCAAGTCCACCGTCTCCATCGCAGCGATCTGTGCTGTCTTCAGTGCAGCAATGTCCGCTGTCTCAATCGCCGCCGCCTGCGAGGTCGTCAAGGCCACTACCTGTGCGGTCGTCAGGGATTGCACCTGACCCGTCGTCAAGGCAACGATCTGTGCCGTGGTGAGCGCCGCAAAGTCGCCCGTGGTGATCGCAGCCACCTGCGCTGTCTTCAGAGCCGCAATGTCTGCTGTCTCAATCGCCACCGCCTGGCTTGTGCTCAGCGACTGGATGCCCGCAGTCGTGATCGCCTGCACCTGACCTGTGGTCAGAGCAACAACCTGATCAGTCGTCAGCGCCGCCACTTGCGCTGTGGTCAAAGCCGCCACATCCGCCGTCGTGATCGCCTGCACCTGCGTTGTCTTCAGCGCTGCCAGATCCACCGTCTCCATCGCAGCGATCTGTGCAGTCTTCAGTGCAGCAATGTCCGCTGTCTCAATCGCAGCTGCCTGCGAAGTCGTCAACGCCACTACCTGTGCGGTCGTCAAGGCTTGTACCTGACCCGTCGTCAAGGCAGCGATTTGGTCGGTAGTTAGTGCCGCGACTTGGGCCGTATTCAGTGCCGCCACATTGGCTGTAGTGATTGCCTGCACCTGCGCCGTCTTCAATGCCGCCAGATCCACCGTCTCCATTGCGATGATTTGACTGGTCTTGAGCGCTGCGACATCAACCGTTTCAAATGCGGCAACTTGGCTCGTAGTCAGCGCTACGATTTCTGCCGTCGTCAATACCGCGACTTGCTTGGTTGTCAGCGCCTGGATTTGTGCAGTAGTTAACGCCTGTATCTGGTCCGTTCTGAACGCGGCGATATCTTCCGTCGTCAGCGACTGAATGTAGTCCGTGGTGAAGGACGCAATAACTGCTGTCGAAAAACCGGGAATATTGCTGGCCATTTTTTTTCCTTTTGAACCCTGAGGTTCACCAATTCCTTTGGGGGATACATGTCAACCATTTGACAACTCAACCCCACCCCCACTTGCATTCACCCACATACACACATTGCTGCCAAATCGGCAATAACGCACCCCGCATTCAAAAAGAATACGGCCTATCTTGCTAATCGACAGGCTTTTGGAATTCTTTAGCGAAAAAGTTTCAACTGAATGAAATAACCAAGTAACTGCTAAATTTGATAACTTTCATACTTGCAAATTAATGGAAACCATCTTAGCCATCCGCCTATCGCTCAGCCCCCAATAAGGAGTATTTTTTCCACTCAATTGCACGCCTTTGGCCTTCCAAAATATGCCTTAGGCTGCTCAAAGTGGAAACACGCTCCAGGTTGGCGAGGGCTGCTTGATCGTGTCCAGTGGCTGCCAAAGTCAACCATTTGACGCTCTCAATCGGATCCAGAACCACTCCATCGCCGGTCGCGTACATCAGTCCGAGGCGGCTTTGGGCGGCAATCACCCCGAGCTCGGCCGCGCGACACAAAAGGGATACAGCACGACTTTCGTCTTTTTTGACCCCTTCTCCCTTGATATAGGCCAAAGCAAGGTTGTAAAGGGCCTCCGGATCATCCTTTTCAGCAGCCAACTCCCAAGCCGCGACCGCGCGCTCCGGAAGACCTGTCAATGCGTACAGGATTCCCAGATTGGAGGTTGCCGCTGTAAAGCCTTGGTCTGCCGCGCGCTGAAACCACTGAAAAGCAAGTTTCAGGTCTCTCTTCAGTCCATCGCCACCGTTTGTGTACAACTTTCCCAAGTTCCATTGGGCGCGTGCATCACCCTGTTCTGCTGCCAAAAGCAACCATTTAAGGGCCTGTTTAAAGTTTTTGCCAACCGATTGCCCCTTTAGGTAGGCCACACCCAGCACATATTGCGCCCCCGGGTGCCCCTGGTGAGCGGCCTTTTCGTACCATTCAAAAGGGGAAAAATGGCTCCCTGCAAGACCCGACTCTTTGTCAAGCTGCTGCGCCAACGCGTATTGAGCCTCTGCATCCCCAAGCAAAGCGGCCTTTCGATAACACGCGGTAGACACTTTTCGCGTGCCGGAATCCATCCAATGCCCCAGCGCCACCAGTGCCTGAACATGTCCACGCTGCGCCGCCTGTGCCCAGAGTTCCAATGCAAGCAATGGATCATCCGGAGCACCTGCGCCTTTGGAGTGCATCCTTCCCAACGCAAACTGTGCCTCAATCTCCCCCGCGTCCGCAGCACTGCGATACCACTTGTACGCATCCGGTGCGCCCAGCGCTTCACTTAATCGGGCCAACGCAAGCTGCGCCTGCGCGTGCCCTTGTTGCGCAGAAACCCCATACCAGTAACGAGCCGACGCATTGTCCGCATCGACACCAAGGCCATGCTCGTACATCAAACCTAAGTGGTAACGGGCATCGGCCCCCCCTCCCTCCGCCGCCCGTATCCAGCGATCTTCTTTGCGTCTGCGCTCCTGAACTCCAGCTTTGCGACTGCCCACGCCACGCAAGCCAGCCCCAGGCGCACCGTCCCGCTCCATCTTCTCAATGGCGACCTGAGCCGCCAAGTAATCCTGTTTGGCGGCCTTGCGCAACCAGCCCAGGGCACCGGAAAGGTCTGGCCCATCAACCAACCCGAGCAACTTGATTTCACCCAACGCGAACTGCGCTTGTGCCAAGCCCTGTCTGGCAGCAGCCTCGTACCATACGAGAGCCTGCAGCAGATCGGGGTCCAGGCCATCCCCCCGCCTGTAAGCATTTGCCAACGCGTATTGGGCCGCCGGCAATCCGGAATCGGCCGCTGCGCGCAAAAACTGCACGGCCTGCTCGGGGTGTGAGCGCCCGTACAACACACCCAGGCGCAACTGCGCCTTGGCATGACCCTGGTCGGCAGCCTTAGAAAACCACAGCATTGCAAGGTGCGCGCTTTGGGCAACGCCGATCCCCGCTTCGTAGCGGGTGGCCAACAAATACTGCGCTGCAGCCATCCCACGTTTTGCCGCCTGTGAAACCCAATGCACGGCCTGCCCGATGTCCTGCTCCACACCAATGCCATTGGCATACATCAATCCGACTTCATATTGGGCATCCGGCGCACCTAAGCGCGCGGATTTCAGGGTTTCACCAAAAACGCGTTTGTCCTTGGCCGTGGGTCTTGTAGCCATCGTTATGCACCTCCACCCAGGGCTTTGTACAACTGGGCTGCCGTTTCCAGTTGGGCCCGTTTGAGTTGCACCGTCAGTTGTCGTGCGGCGATCACATCCCGCTCACGTTCCATGACCTCCAAATAGCCGCTCACTCCAATGGTGGCGCGCGCACGTGCGATGTCCCGTTGCCGTTGCTGCGACTTTTCATTCAAAAGTGCCGAGCGCATCTGGCGAGAAAGCGAAACACGGGCTGAAAGCAAATCGGCCACCTCCCGAAAAGCGCCCTGTATGGTCCGCTCATATTCAGCCACAGCTACCACCTTGCGCGCTTCTGCCAACTCCAAACTGGCATTCAACCTTCCGCCGTCAAAAAGCGGTAGAGAAATCAAGGGCTGAAAACTCCAAGCGGCACCACTGAACAAGTTGGACAAACCTTGACTGGCCAAGCCGACGCTGCTCGTAAGCAATATCTTGGGCAAGAATGCGGCGCGTGCTGCATCAATATTGGCGTGCGCCGCCAGCAATCGCTTCTCCGCAGCGATGACATCGGGGCGAAGCAACAGCACATCACTGGGAAGACCCGGAATCAGCAACTCCCCCAAACCCTGCTGGTCCAGCGGTAGCCCTTTCGGAAGGTCATCCCGCACCTCGCCAACCAAATAATTCAAGCGATTCACGACGGTATTGCGCTGGTGCGCCAACGAGTCCACCGCAGCCCGTGCAGACTCTTGCAAGCTGGCGGTTTGCTCCACCTCCAACGCAAAAGTACCGCCGGCATCACGGGCATTGCTTACCAGCGCAAGGCTGTCCGTACGGGAACGCAATGTCTCATTGGCGGATTCCAGTTGTTCCTCCACCTGCAACAAGGTGAAGTAGCTTGTCGCCACTTCAGACACCAATGACACTTGAAACGCGCGCTGCGCTTCTTCACTGGCCAGGTAACTGTTACGCGCGGCCTCAGTCAGCCCAGCAACCCGCCCCCAGAAATCCACCTCATAGGAAATCGCAGATGCTGCAATGTCATATCGCTCCGATGTGGTGGGCTGGTTGGTACCGGAAATGCCAGCTGGCAGGCCCGCAAATGCCCCGCCCGCTTGCAAATTGACGCTTGGCAGCAAGTCTGCCTGCGCAATGCCGTATTGGGCCTTGGCCTCCTGAACCCTGGCCACCGCAACCCGCAGATCACGGTTGTTTTTCAGAGCCGATTCGATCAGCGCATGCAAACGTGGATCGACAAAATACTGGCGCCACTGGATACGCGTGGCCGACTGCGGGTTGGTCGACAGGCCGGGCCACTGGTTCGGAACCGGCGCTTCCGGGCGCTGATATGCGGTCGGCTGGGCACAGGCCGCGAGCAGCAGTACCCCAGCAAATAGGACCACACGGCACCAATCCAGCCCTCCGTTGGTCGCAGTCAAGCACACAAAATTTTTCCGCATCCAAGGAGTGTAGATGGCACGCCCCCCACCGGATGCGCAGAAAATAGCACTGGAACACAGCTTACTTCTTGCACCAGTCCGAAGTTGGCTGCGTGTCCAATCCGTGTGCAATTGAATCTCACCCCATGACCACTGACGCCTCCTACGCCGAATCGATCTCCTGTGCCTGGCACAAGACCCTGGACTTCGCCGGCTTGCTGGAAGCAACTGGAAAAATGGAGGCCACAGGCAAACCCGAATTGGCGGCCGTGCTATACCAGACCTGGCTTAGCCGCAACGACTCCCCTTATGCCTATGCGGTGTACTTCAACTGGGCCCTGTCCCTTGCCAATGCGGGCGATAACCAGGGCGCTGAGTCGGCATACCGCAAGTCCATCGAAATACATCCGGGTTTTGCACAGCCCCGCCTGAACTTGGGAATGCTTTACGAACGCCAGGGAAAAGTTGATCAGGCGCTGCAAGAGTGGATGTGGGTCGAACAAAACATCAGCGCCGCTGCGCCTGAAAACATCCCGTTTGTGGTCATGGCCCTGAATAATTTGGGGCGCGTACTGGAAGGCCGCAAACAATTTGACGACGCCCACCGCTACCTGACCCGCAGTTTGGCAGTCGATCCGCAGCAACCCGACGCCTTGCACCACTGGGTTCACATCCGGCAAAAGCAGTGCATCTGGCCGGTGTATTCCGAACTGCCGGGCATCACGCTGGAAACCATGCGACAGGCCACTTCGGCGCTGGCGATGTTGAGTGTCTCAGACGACCCAGCCGCACAGTTGGCGGCGGCACGCCGGTACGTTCACAAGAAGGTGGCTACACAAACGCGTGTGTTGTCATCGCCCTGCGGCTATGGCCACAAAAAGTTGCGCATCGCCTATGCGTCTTCCGACTTTTGCCTGCACCCGGTTTCCATGCTGATGGTCGAACTCTTTGAGCTGCATGACCGTTCGCGCTACGAGATATATGGCTATTGCTGGAGCCCGCAAGATGGTTCTGCCATGCGTAACCGCGTCATCGCGGCATTGGACAACTTTTATCGCATCGACGGCATGGGGGATCTGGAGGCGGCAGAGCTGATTCGCTCCCATGAAATTGATGTGCTGATTGACCTTCAAGGGCAAACCTCTGGCGCACGCCCCAACATGTTGGGCCTGCGCCCCGCCCCGATTCAAATCACCTACTTGGGCCTTCCCGCGACGACGGGGCTGCCTGCCATTGACTACGTCATCGCCGACTCTTTTCTGATTCCTGAAGCCTGTGCACCCTTCTACTCAGAGAAGCCGCTCTACATGCCGCACATCTACCAGGTAAGTGACCGCAAGCGTCTCATAGGGCCGATCCCTGGTCGCGAGACTTGTGGACTGCCTCCGGGAGCCTTTGTTTTCTGTTCGCTGAACAACAACTACAAGTTCACGCCCGAAGTGTTTGACGCCTGGATGCGCATCCTGCAACGCACCCCCGGTAGTGTGCTGTGGCTGCTCGCGGACAACCCGTGGTCACAGGAAAATATCCGCAAGGAAGCGGTCGCCAGGGGCGTAGACCCGCAGCGCTTGTACTTTAGCGGTCGCATGTCCCCTGAAAACTACCTGGCAAGCTACGCCTGCGCAGACCTGTTTCTGGATACGTTCCCGTTCAATGCCGGCACCACTGCCAATGACGCACTGTGGATGGAGCTACCGATATTGACCTGCAGCGGACGCAGTTTTGCGTCGCGCATGGCGGGTGCACTTTTGACCGCCGCCGGGCTGCCTGAACTGATTACCTTCAATCTGCAGGACTACGAGGAAAAGGCCGTCGCGCTCGCCCACGATGCGTCGCATTGCAGGGCATTGAAAGCACACTTGGCAGAAGTAAAAAAGAGTGGCGTACTTTTCAATACGCCACTCTTTGCGAAGAACCTGGAAGACCGGTTGGAACAACTGGCTACCGGACTTTATTCGGCCTCAGTGCAGTAGGTGCCGACCTTCCATCTGTTGCTCGCAATGGGCCAGCCAAGGCTCAGCGAGGTAACGGATCTGGGCATCATTTTTCAGAATACGCTGCATGATGTGCATTTTTTCAATACGTGCTGCAACATCGAGTGCTTCTGACTTGGCGCGCTGGCGCAGCTGGTCAATCAACACCGCGCAGGTACCTTCATAGCGAACCACAGCGTCCCAATCCTTCATGCGTGCCGCGTCCAGCATCTTGCGGCTGCTTTCTTCAATGGCTTGGTAGCAGCCAATCAAATTGGTAGTCATGCTTACCTCCCCATTGCAGAAAAGCTGGCGTAGGCGTTGGAGCCGTACATCCGTTGTGCAGTGGGTACGGCGCTTTTTAGGGTGCGCGTCACATCGGCCAGATTTTGTTGGGCAGTCAGGGCACCGGGCTGCCCACCACTGCGCACGGTGATCCATGCATTCAACAGAGGTGTCATCAGTTCGCCGATTTCATCCAGTGCGCCAATGTCATTCTTGGAATTGGCATGGAGCAAACGGACCGAGCAGTACGCGTACAGGTCATCCAGATTGATAGCGATTTCGCCACCCGAGGCCATGTCGAGATGCGCACGCAAACCTTCGCTCACAATTTCGAGGGCCTTGTTGATGTGTTTGATTTTTTGACCGATGTCGCGCTGTTCCATGGCTGCCTTGGCGAGCTTGACACGGTCAAGAACACCTTCGATCAGCAAGATCACCAGATCAACACCGCTCGACGAAGTGGCTCTGCTTTCCAGGCCGACCGATGCATAGGCGGAAGCAGCGCGGGATTGTAAAGATGTCATGTTATGTCCGAGTAGCTAGTGAGTAAGTTATCGACCCAAAACACATGAACTTTATGGCGCATTGTCAGTCAAGTAAACATCTTTCCCACTTTTTCACGATGCCCCGCAGCAAATAGCGGGAGGCCACCCAATCGTGCAGTTTTTGGCCCATTTGCAAGCGCTTGGGTCGGTCTGCCACCAAGTCACGTATGGCAGCCACCCAGGCGTCCACTTCATTCGGGCAGCGAATGACCGGCGCATCATCGGTCTGGTAGGGAAACACGTCCGAGCAAACCACCGGCCACCCCATTGCCCCGTATTCCAACAACCGCAAATTGCTTTTGCACTCATTGAAGATGTTGGTTTCCAGGGGCGCTATGGCGATGTCCAAGTCCAGCTCGGACATTTTTTTCGGGTAGTCCGCGATGTTGACAAAGCGGTGGAACTCTTTGAGGTGGGGCATGATTTCTTCCGTCGTCATGCCCATGAATACCCAATCCACTTCGGCAGCCGTTTCCTTGATTACCGCCGCAACCAAATCGAGGTCGCCCTTGTGTTGGCCAGCGCCCACCCAGCCAATGCGCAACTTTTCCCGCTCGACTGGCGGTTTACGCAAGCCCACCCATTGCTTGTCCAACGTGTTGGGGACCAGGCGCACGTCTTTGACGTACTTTTGATAATGCGTCCGCAAGGGTTCGGTGGTCACCACCAGGATGTCCGATTGCTTCAGCGCCTGAATCATGCGTTGATGGCCTTCGCGGGTCTGGAAGCTGCGGCTTGGGTGCTTTGCCGGCACGTCACCCAGCAGGTCGTCCACCATCTGGATAATTTCCAGATCGGGCAGCGCCAGCCGGTATTTTTCCGGCAGACCTAACTGGGCATCGTCTACCGAGTGCTGCAAGATCAGGCGGTCCGGGGCGGCACGCACCAACTCCAGCGGCTGCAAAATACGGACCATGTTTTTGCGGATCGGCACCAGCACGCAGGTCTGAACCAGACTGGCATCCTGCAAGGCATTCAATGGCTCAATCACCCGGTATTGCCCAGCTCCACTGGTCAGTGGAACAGCCAACACGCGCGGCCTGTCATGCCGTTTGGGTTGCCAGTCGATCACGATGTTGGGCTCCAGATCGAATGGAACCATCAAAGACAAGTGGCGGTTGTAGCAGGGATCGTTGGCCAGCTCTTTGGCCCAATGCACCAGCAGTGCGTCCTTCTCGCTCAACTCGCTTTCGGCCAACCGCAAGCGCTTTCGCGTGTCGCGCGCAACCGATGCAACTGTTTTCCCCCCTTGGTGCAGCACGTTGCTGAGCGGCGTCCAGATATGGCGTTTACCCAATTTGGACAAACGCAGGCAGAAATCGAGCACTGGATACCAGAAGCTGAACTCGCGCTCATTGAAGCCGCCCACCGCAGCCCAGTCTTCCTTGCGAAACATAAAGCAGTGGCCTGCGACGGCACCGACATCCTGGGTCAGCTGCAACCGTGAATAGACACCAGGCTCATCCAGGCGCCCTTCTTCACCAATATATGGGGCCCACGTTCCTTGGATACCCAACACCATCGGCCCGCCCACCACCTTGGCATCCTGACCGCGATTGGCCATCAGGCGCGGGGAAACACAGCCCACATCCGCCTGTTGCACCAATCCAAGCAGCACTGTGAGCCAGTCGGCGTGCAGCATTTCGAGGTCATCGTCACACACCAGTACAAACGCACCACAGGCCCGGGCGATCCCGGCGTTCAGGGCGCGGCCATGGTTGTATTCTTGGTGTTCCACTTGAACGATGTGCAATGGGACCGATGACATGACGTCGCTCAGCGCGTACTCCACCTCGGTCACTTGATCTGGTGCTGTAACGACAATAATTTCCGTCAGGTTGTCATGAGGGTATAGCTGCAAAGACTCCACCATGCTGCGCAGGTAGCCCGTTTGCAAACCACTGGGAACAACCAAACTCACCGTCGCCGACGGCGGCACTACATAGTCAACCAGCCAGGTCCCCAGGCGCGCCTGCGGTTGTACGCGGCGCACCATGCCGCTTTTTACCAATACCTCGGACGCGGCCAGATACTCTTGGTTTTCCAACTGCTGGCTGAGTAAACCGGTGGTATGCGACAACACCGCATCAACGTGTCCCAATGCCGAGCGCCCGCTCGCTTGAGTGCGCTGCAAGGCCAGTCGATAGACCTCAGCTGGCGACAGTGGACAACCGGCCTTGCGCCAGACAGACGCCCTCATCAATACCGCATTGCCAAGGTAATTCGTGCAGCGCAGCAGCTCAATATTTGCATCGGACTTGAAGTTTGGATAACTTCTCTTGTCCTCGGAAGTCCAGACGTCATCATCAGCATAAATCAGGTCTGCGCTCGGGTGAGCAGTCGTGGCCAGCCCCCATTCCACCAATGCCTGCGTGGCAAGCCGGGTCCCGGACTTCACGACCAGAATCCAGTCCGCTTTTGCCTTGGGAATTACAAGCCCCGCTTGCTCGGCCTCAGCGCCAGCGACCACCCACTCAATGTTCTTGTCGCCCGCCAGTTCCGCTGGCGCGGATACTTCGCTCACGATGGAAAGAGACGCCGGCTGGCCCAGTGATCCGCCCAAACTATCCAACGTGTCCGCGAGCAAATTTACGTCGGCGTGGCGATGGTCGATGCACACCGAGATGCCTGGCAACTTACCCGACATCAGATGTTCGGCATATATGTCGGCATCAATCTCGCGAAGGGTGCACAGGTCCATCCAACGCTCATAGTGCTCGTTTAGCCGAGCGTACTTGCGTCGCTCTGCGCGTCCGGCAAGCTCAATAGCATTCAAATCAGGCAGCGGCAGCGTATCAAGCGTATTTGCAGGCCATGCCTTCTCTATTGAAAAATTCTGGGCAGCGGTTTGTGTGTCACGGACAAATTTATCAAGCTCCTGGCGCCATGGTTTCATTTCCTCGAGGAAACGGGGCCACTTTTCACGAACCGATTGCAAAGCCTGCTCAACAGCCTCTGGGGAATCTCCCCAGGCAATCCCTTCCATACCTACTTCAGAATAAACCTCTGGTATTTTTGGCAGGGTAATTGGATTTGGCAAAAATACTACAGCACAACCACAAAGTGTGGCTTCCAGAATAATTCCAGAAGGCTCATAACTGTAA
>Ga0228698_1001125_pt1 | contig 14188 bp, 10 predicted proteins | sample McNCre117_Aug_MG_FD_178015 | JGI IMG/M metagenome (GOLD analysis project Ga0228698, IMG submission 178015) | Freshwater microbial communities from McNutts Creek, Athens, Georgia, United States - 1-17_Aug_MG | ecosystem: Environmental > Aquatic > Freshwater > Creek | place: USA: Georgia...
GCAATTTGTCGAGCTGCAAATCCAGCGCCGGATTGCCGTGCATGCCTTGGTTGGTGGTATTAACCAAGAGCGCGACATCGGCCAGAGCTTCGTGGCGTTGGCTCCATGGCAGCGCCTTGACCGGTGCACCGAATTCAGCAGCCAGGGCCATCGCCTTTTCATCGCTGCGGTTGAGCAAGCGAATCTCCTTGGCGCCCCGGTCGGCCAGGCTAAGGACCACGGCGCGCGCTGCGCCGCCGGCACCTAACACGGTGATGGGGCCGGCGTCGGCACGCCAGTCGGGTTTGGCATCGAGCAGGCTTTGAATGTAGCCAAAACCATCGTTGTTAAAGCCTTTCAGTGAGCCGTCGGGCTGAACCACAATGGTGTTGAGGGCACCCATGCGCTTGGCCATCGGGTCCAGGTCGTGCACCAGTTGCATGGCGTCCACTTTGTGTGGGATCGTGACGTTGCAACCCCGAAAGCCCAGCGCAGCCAGGCCGGGTAGCGCCACTGGCAGGGTGCCAGGCGCCACCGGCAGCAGCACATAGGAGCCACGCAGACCGTGCTTCTGAATCCAGTAATTGTGGATGCCAGGGGAACGCGAGTGGGCGACTGGCCAGCCCATGACGCCAGCCAATCCGAAGGGGGTTGAACTCATTGCACCAATTTCCTTGTCTTTGTTACTGCGTGAATCGATTATTTCTTGCCAACCGGCGGCAGGGTGGCAACCACCACTTGCTTGCCATTGACCACTTTGGTCAGATAGCTTTCACGGTCCAGGTCGCCATTGGCGTCAAAGCTGACGTCCAGCAGGATGCCGGGGTATTGTTTGACGGTCAAAGAAATGCCTTTCATGGCGGCCGCAAATGCCTTGCTGTCGAATTTGCCAATTTTTTCTGTGACGGCCTTCACGACATACATGCCGGTATAGCCCTTGATGCCGTTGTGGTCCGACTTGGTTTTGAATTCGGCTTGGTAGGCTTCGCTGAATTTGCGGATATTGGCTTCCGGGGCATCGGCGGTGAGGCCAACGTGGGCAATCGCACCGTTCGCGGCTTCGCCGGCGAGTTCAATCACTTTCTGGCTGGTCAGTACGGTCTCACCGACGATCGGCTTGGCATAACCCTGTTTGCGGAACTCACGCAAAGCGCGGGCGCATTCTTCTTCATTGCTGTACACAAAAACGGCATCGCTGCCGGACTGCTTGGCGCGCAATACCGCAGCGCTGAAGTCCAGCTGGCCGGGGTCGGTAGAAATCACGTTGGGCACTTGCACACCGCGTGCCACCAATTCTTTGCGAATCAGTTCCAGACCGCCTTTGCCGAAGTCGTTGTTGACAAAAATCACGTCTACCGTCTTGGCTTTCAGGCCATCTTTGATATACGCCGCAATTTTGGGCATGGCGCTGGCCTGGGTAAACGAGGTGCGGAAAATATATGGGTTGCCCTGCTGGGTAATCGCCGCTGCCTCACCGCCCGTGAAATTGGGGATTTCGGCACGCTTGGTTTCCGCCATGCTGACCATGATGGAACCGGAAAATACCGGGCCCATGACAACATAGGCTTCCTGGTCTACGGCTTTTTGTGCCAATGCCTTGGCAACGCCGGGGTTGGACTGGGTGTCCATTGAAACGTAATTGATCTTGCGACCCAAAATGCCGCCGGCGGCGTTGATTTCTTTTACGGCCAGTTTTACGCCATTGTCAAAATTGGTGCCGGAGGTGGTGCCGGTGCCGCTGAGCTCGACCAAACCGAAAATGTTCACGGGGTCGGCTGCGTGCGCCATGGCAGCACCGGCCAGCAAAAGCCCGCCCAGGGTTTTTTTCAGGATGTGCGTGGTTTTCATATATGTCTCCTCGAGGAATGTGGCGAAGGCCGTGTGCCAAATCGGGCTATTAGATAAGCGCCTTGAAAATAAACATTTCAATATGCCAGTGTGCCTGAAAAAATGATAATTTCATTCGGGGTTACTACCGCGTATCAAGCCGCTATAGCTGTTATGCCCCGATTGCTTTTTGCAACACAGCGCCAACAATTTCCATGCTCTTTCTTTGGGTTTGGGTAATCGGGCGGCGGGCCGACCAGACCAGCATTAGTTGGCTGCGAATGACCGGTGTGTGAATCGGCAACACGCTGAATGGCTGGGCGTTATCGAAGTTGCTCAGGGTATAACTTGGCAAAATGGCGTGGCCCATGCCTTCTTTCACGAGGTTCAGAATGGCGTTCAGGCCATCGACTTCCAGTAACAAATTGGGGCGTTTGCCAATGCGCATTAATTCGCCTTCGAGCAGGATGCGAAAGGCATTGGGCCGACTGGGCAGAATCAGGGGCAGGTTGGCGACGTCGGCCAGTGACATGCTTTCAACTGCCTTTTTGCGGCCGCTCGCCACCGTTTTGGGAGTGGCATAGCTGGCCGGCGATATCAGCGCCAGCTCGTCCTCATGCAGCGTTTGCATTTCCAGGTCGGCCGAGCGATCCGGGTTGTACAGCACCGCCATGTCCAGATTGCCAGCGCGCAAACCCTGGTGCATTAGCACGGAAAAGCCTTCGGTCAAGGTCAGTTGGGCCTTGGGCAGTTCGGCATTAAAGGCTTTGACCAAAGGCACCGTGATCAGTTTGGACAGGCTGGGCGGCAGGCCAATGGAAACTTTGCCCGCCAGTGCGCCGCGCGCAGCACCCAATTCCTCGCGGGTGAGCGCAACCTGGTGCAGAATGCCGCGCCCGTGCTCCAGCAGCAGTTTTCCCGCTTCCGTGGGCAAAGCACCCCGGCCATTGCGGGTGAGTAAATTTTGCCGTAGCTCAACCTCCAGCAGGCGAATTTGGCGGCTCAGTGCGGGTTGCGCCACATCCAGTGATATTGCGGCCCGGGTGAAACTACCCATCTCGGCGACCCGCACAAAGTATTCAAGTTGTTTAAGATCCATGGTGTTTTGGTGCTGCCTATGGGCGATTGGCTGGCAATTGGTGTGCAATTGGTGGGCAATCGGTTCCTGTAGGCAATGTAGGAATAGCGCCCGCATTATTATGCGATTTTTGAATAGCTGCTAGTGGGGCCGCAGACTTATCAAAGCAGCGGCGCCGACTCAGAATGCGAGCCATGTCAAATCACCCTATAAACCCGTCCAATCCGGCTTTGCGTGGAATATCGTCCATGGCAACGCGATTGCTATTGTCTGAACTTTGCGGTGCCTACCAGTCGCAGACGGGCCTTGCAGTTGCGTTTGAATCGGTCGGCGGTGTCGACGCGGCCAAGCGCGTTCAGGCTGGCGAGGCCTTCGACATTGTGGCGTTGGCATCGGACGCCATCGACAAACTGATAGCTGCGGGTCGCGTGGACGGTAGCAGCAAGGTCGATTTGGTTTATTCAGGTGTTTCGGTAGCGGTTCCAGCAGGGGCACCGGCCATCGCCATTGATACCGAAGCGGCGGTGCGCGATGCCGTTTTGAATGCGGCCAGCATCAGTTATTCAACCGGTCCCAGCGGTGTTGCCTTGGTTCAATTGTTTGAACGCTGGGGTATCAGCGCGCAGATCGCCAGCAAGATTGTGCAGGCGCCGCCGGGTGTGCCTGTGGGTTCGTTGGTGGCCAAGGGCGAAGTCGCCTTGGGTTTTCAGCAACTCAGCGAACTGATTCATTTGCCGGGTATTCAATTGCTGGGTCCGCTGCCGCCGGCGATTCAGATTACCACGACATTTTCTGCCGCCGTTGCCACGACCAGCCAGCAGCCGGCTGCGGCGCTGGCGGCATTGGCCTATTTTTGTTCGCCGCAAACGGCCGAGGCGAAACGCCGCCAAGGCATGGATCCGGCATAAGTATTTTCCAAGGAGACACCATGATCATCGATTGCCACGGTCACTACACCACCGCGCCCAAGGCGTTGGAAAACTGGCGCAATGCCCAGATTGCCAACCTCAAAACCCCGGAGCTGGGCCCCAAAGTGGCCGACCTCAAAATCAGCGACGACGAGTTGCGTGAATCCATTGAGTTGAACCAGCTGCGCCTGATGCGCGAGCGTGGCTCCGACCTGACGTTGTTCAGCCCGCGCGCCAGTTTCATGGCCCACCACATTGGCGACTTCAATACCAGCGCCACTTGGGCGGCTATTTGCAACGAGTTGTGCTACCGCGTCAGTCAACTGTTTCCCGACCACTTCGTGCCGGTTGCCATGCTGCCGCAAAGCCCGGGCGTGGCGCCTGAGACTTGCATTGCGGAGCTGGAAAAATGCATGAATGAATACGGCAACGTGGGCATTAACCTGAATCCCGATCCCAGCGGTGGCCACTGGAATTCGCCCCCCTTGAGCGACAAGCATTGGTATCCCATTTACGAAAAAATGGTGGAGTACGACATCCCCGCCATGATTCACGTCAGCACCAGCTGCAATGCCTGCTTCCACACCACCGGTGCCCATTATCTGAATGCCGACACCACGGCTTTCATGCAGTGCCTGACCAGCGATCTGTTCAAAGACTTCCCGACCTTGCGCTTCCTGATTCCGCATGGCGGCGGTGCAGTGCCTTACCACTGGGGCCGTTTCCGTGGCTTGGCGCAAGAGCTGAAGAAGCCCCTGCTGAAAGATCATTTGCTGAACAATATCTTTTTTGATACCTGCGTTTACCACCAGCCCGGTATTGATTTGTTGACCAAAGTAATTCCGGTTGACAACATTTTGTTCGCCAGTGAAATGATTGGGGCCGTGCGTGGCATTGATCCGGAAACCGGCAACTACTACGACGACACCAAGCGTTATATCGAGTCGTCGACGCAGCTCAGTGATGCGCAGCGCTACCAGATTTACGAAGGCAACACGCGCCGCGTGTTCCCCCGTCTGGACGCCTTGCTGAAATCGCGCGGCCAGTAAATATCCGACCCGCTGTAGCCGCATCTGCCTACGCAAAGCAAATTGAATTAAAGGAAACAAAAATGTACGAACTCGGAGTTTGCTACCGCAATATCCAACGCGCCGACCGCACTGCTGCCGACGGCCTGGCCGCCCTGGGCTCTGCCACGGTGCACGAGGCCATGGGTCGCGTCGGTCTGCTCAAGCCCTATATGCGCCCGATTTACCCCGGTGTGCAGGTTTCTGGCACCGCCGTGACGGTGTTGTTGCAGCCCGGCGACAACTGGATGATGCACGTGGCGGCTGAACAGATTCAGCCCGGCGATATTGTCGTTGCCGCCGTCACCGCCGAATGCAGCGATGGCTACTTTGGCGACCTGTTGGCGACGTCGTTTCAATCGCGGGGCTGCCGTGCCCTGATTATTGATGCGGGTGTACGCGACGTGAAAACGCTGCAGGAAATGAACTTTCCGGTCTGGAGTAAAGCGATTTCCAGTAAGGGCACCATCAAAGCCACTCTGGGTTCGGTGAATATCCCGATTGTTTGCGCCGGCATGTTGGTGACGCCTGGCGACGTCATTGTGGCCGACGACGATGGCGTAGTGTGTGTCCCTGCGGCGCTCGCAGAGAAGACCCTGGAAGTGGCCCGCAAGCGCGAAAGCTTTGAGGGCGAAAAGCGCGAAAAGCTGGCGTCGGGTATTTTGGGTCTGGACATGTACAAGATGCGCGAGCCGCTGGCGGCTGCGGGCCTGAAGTACATCGATTGACGGCCAATCAGACGCATCAGGAGCCTATTATGAGCAAACCCACTTCCGGTGACTTCACCAAAACTGCTGGCTGGATGGACTGGTACACCGGCCCCGCTAAACCGGCCTTCAAACTGCCCGCAGGCGCAGTCGATGCCCACTGCCATGTGTTCGGCCCCGGCGCCGAGTTTCCGTATGCACCGGAGCGCAAATACACGCCTTGCGATGCCTCCAAACACCAGTTGTTTGCCTTGCGCGACCACCTGGGTTTTGAGAAAAACGTGATTGTTCAAGCCACGTGCCACGGCGCCGACAACCGTGCCATGGTGGATGCGCTGCTGAGCAGCAACGGCAAGGCCCGTGGCGTTGCCACGGTGCGCCGCAGCGTGACCGATGAAGAAATTCAGGCGATGCACGACGCTGGCGTGCGCGGCGTGCGCTTCAACTTTGTGAAGCGCCTGGTGGACTTCACACCCAAAGACGAGCTCATGGAAATTGCTGCGCGCATTGCCAAATGGGGCTGGCATGTGGTGATTTATTTCGAAGCCGTGGACCTGCCCGAACTGTGGGATTTCTTTACCGCTTTGCCCACCACCGTGGTGGTCGATCACATGGGCCGGCCGGACGTGTCGTTGCCAGTGGATGGCCCGCAGTTTGCGTTGTTCCAGAAGTTTATGCGCGAGCACAAAAACGTTTGGAGCAAGGTTTCGTGCCCGGAGCGCCTGTCGGTGACCGGACCGAAAGCGCTGGACGGTGAACGCAACGCCTACCGCGATGTCATCCCCTTTGCCCGTGCGATTGTGGAAGAGTTCCCTGACCGCGTGTTGTGGGGTACCGACTGGCCGCACCCCAACCTGAAAGACCATATGCCCGATGACGGGCTGCTGGTTGACTTTATTCCCCACATTGCGGTGACGCCTGAACTGCAGCAGAAGCTGTTGGTCGACAACCCCAACCGTTTGTACTGGAGCGCCTGATGGCACTGGAAAAACCCTATCTGGACGTGCCTGGCACGACCATTTTTGACGCCGAGCAATCGCGCAAAGGCTACTGGTTAAACCAGTTTTGCATGTCATTGATGAAGGCCGAGAACCGTGCGCGCTTCAAGGCCGGTGAACGCGCGTATCTGGACGAATGGGCGATGAGCGAGGACCAGAAGCAAGCCGTTCTGGCGCGCGATCTGAACCGCTGCATTGGTCTGGGCGGCAACATTTATTTTCTGGCAAAAATTGGTGCAACCGATGGTCGCAGCTTCCAGCAAATGGCCGGGTCCATGACCGGCATGACGGAAGCGGAATACCGCGACATGATGATTTCCGGCGGCCGCTCGGTCGAAGGCAATCGCGTTATTGGAGAAGACGGTGATGCGCAGGCACACCGTCAGCCGCAAGGTGCGGCAGGAAAGCAGGGAGCCTGATATGGCACGCATTACCGCCTCGGTATTTACTTCGCACGTGCCCGCCATTGGCGCCGCACTGGACTCTGGCAAATCGGGTGAGCCTTACTGGCAACCGCTGTTTGCCGGCTATGACTTTTCAAAACAATGGATGAAGGACAACAAGCCCGACGTGGTTTTTCTGGTCTACAACGACCACGCCACGGCCTTCAGTCTGGAAATGATTCCGACATTCGCAATTGGCACGGCAGCCCGCTTTCAACCGGCCGACGAGGGCTACGGCGCCCGTCCGGTGCCGGTGGTGCAGGGCCATCCAGACCTGGCCTCGCACATCGCGCAGTCGGTTATTCAGCAAGATTTTGACCTCACCATCGTGAACAAAATGGACGTCGACCATGGTCTCACCGTTCCTTTGTCGTTGATGTGCGGACAACCCCCTGCAGACAAATTTGAATGGCCGTGCCCGGTCATTCCCTTTGCGGTGAACGTGGTGCAATACCCTGTTCCGAGTGGTCAACGTTGCTACAACCTGGGCAAAGCCATTCGCAAGGCGATTGAGAGCTACGACGAAGACATCAATGTGCACATCTGGGGAACCGGTGGCATGAGCCACCAGTTGCAAGGCCCGCGTGCCGGTCTGATCAACCGTGAATGGGACAACGCGTTTCTCGACAAGTTGATCAGCGACCCCGCAGCCGCCGCCGCGATTCCGCATATCGACTACGTGCGCGAGGCCGGCAGCGAAGGCATTGAACTGGTGATGTGGTTGATCGCGCGTGGCGCCATGTCCGATGTGGCACCCAAGGTTGCGCACCGTTTCTACCATGTGCCTGCCAGCAATACGGCCGTTGGGCATCTGATTCTGGAAAACCAATAATCTCTCTTAGGAATAGACCATGACAAAAACAATCAAGGTGGCATTGGCGGGCGCCGGTGCTTTTGGTGTCAAGCACCTCGACGGCATTCGCAATATCGACGGCGTGGAGGTGATTTCGCTGATTGGCCGTGACCTCGAAAAAACCCGTGAAGTGGCAACCCAATATGGCGTGGCGCACGTCACTAACGAATTGTCCGAAAGCCTGGCATTGCCAGAACTTGACGCCGTTATTTTGTGCACGCCAACCCAGATGCACGCCGAGCAAACCCTGGCATGCCTCAAGGCCGGCAAGCATGTGCAAGTGGAAATCCCCTTGGCCGACAGCCTCCAAGGCGCAGAAGAAGTGGTGGCGCTGCAAAAGCAAACTGGCCTGGTGGCGATGTGCGGGCATACCCGCCGCTTTAACCCCAGCCACCAGTACGTAAACCAGAAAATCACGGCCGGTGAATTCAACATTCAGCAGATGGATGTACAGACGTACTTCTTCCGCCGCACCAACACCAACGCGCTGGGCCAGGCCCGCAGCTGGACCGACCACCTGCTGTGGCACCATGCTGCCCATACCGTCGATCTGTTTGCCTACCAATGCAATAGTCCGATTGTGAAGGCCAACGCGATTCAAGGTCCCATCCACCCGGTCTTGGGCATTGCGATGGACATGAGCATTCAGTTGCAAGCGGCCAACGGTGCCATTTGCACACTGTCGCTGAGCTTTAATAACAACGGCCCGCTGGGCACCTTCTTCCGCTACATCGGCGACAGCGCGACGTATATTGCCCGCTACGATGACCTGTTTACTGGCAAGGAAGAGAAGATCGACGTCAGCAACGTCGCCGTCAGCATGAACGGCATTGAGCTGCAAGACCGCGAATTCTTTGCTGCGATTCGCGAGGGCCGTGAGCCCAATTCCAGCGTCGCCAAAGTGTTTGCCTGCTACCAGGTGTTGCACCAGTTGGAGCAGCAGCTGAAGGCCTGATCGACTGAAATCAACGCTGCCAGAACGCGTTTAAAGCGCGCTGCAGCGGTACACAGTGCCGGCCTTTGTGCACTGCACTGTGTGCGAAATTTCCGCGATTGACGAAGCTTAAACAATGCTTCGCAGCCGCGAATTGACGCACCCGGACCGGTAGCTGAACACTGCCAGTACCGGGTTTTTTTATGGCTTTTCTGGCCATTGGGAATCCTGCAACTTGCGGGGTGTCAATTGCGAAATATCGACAGAATGCGTGGGGCTCTGGGGCGCTTTGGAGCCTTGCTTATCGGTGTGGCAAGCCTTGTGTCATTGCCAGCCGCCGCACAAAGCTATGACACGCACGTGTCTATCACGGCCAAAAGCGCGGGTAGCCCGAGCGCGGTGATTCCGGCGGGAACGCCGGCAGCGCCGGCGCAACTTGATTTTGTCGCAACGTCACCTGTGCTGCCGCCGTCGGCCGCACCCGTTAGCCAGACGCTGGAGGCGCACTGGGACAGCGCGCGGCTGCCCCTCAAAAGCCTGGCTTCGATTGCCTATCCGCAAGGCTGGAGTTTGCAATACGAAGTGGGCGGCGTGTGGAGTCCCGCATTGCCAAGCGATTTGCTGCGGGTTACGGGCCTGCAAGCCACCGGTGCGATACGCAGTCTGGGCAACGGGCCGGCCGGTGGCCAGGCCGGCCAGCAGGTGGTGATTGGCAGCAATGTGATTGCTACACCGGCAATCCCGGCGACTATTTCAATTGCATCGAATGGCGACGGCTGGGACGTGTTTTTTGACCCCGCCAACACCATGATTTTCAATATTTTCCACCATACATTCAGCGGAAGAATGGATTGCCATATGCGCTCGAATGGCAGTACCTGTCCCGGCTGGGGCAGCGTAGGGGAGATCGTCCCTGGCGGTGGTTCTACAAGCAATCGCTCAACCGGCGTCGTCATTGCAGACGGACGCATTTTGGTGCCCAAGGGCAACGACAGCCAGGGCGGCTTCGGTTGCCTGACGACGGCGGGGACTGCGTGCAGCCCCTCGTTCTTTGCCTTGACGGCGAGCGGGTCTTACGACAACAACAGTGTGATGGACGTGGCTTATGTCAGTGGCAAGGTGTACACGCTGGACCAGACCGCCGCGACGTTGCTCTGCTTCAATCCTGACACCAATGCCGCCTGCGACGGTGAAAACAATTGGGCGCTACCGGCATCCGGAAACAGTCGCATGGTGCACGACAGTCGCTATATCTACGGTTATGTTGGGAGCACATCGGTCCGTATTTTTTGCTATGACACCGTGGCGGGCGCAGCCTGTGCCGGGTGGGGTGACGGGCAGGGCGCAAGCTTTACGCCGCAGGCTTTTTTGCCCGTGTCACGTGATGGCGTTCTGATAGACAGCGTTTGCGCCTACACCTTGGCACCGTCCTACACCAGTTCCTGTGTTACTGCCAATGGACAGGCAGGCAATCCAACGGCTGCATTGACCGGGGTGATGCAGCAGGCCGCGCTCAGCAACTGGTTTGCTTACGGCAATGTGAGCGCAGCGGGCAGCCGGACGTACTGGTCCGCCGGCTTGGCATCACCGATTTATTGTTATGACGCCAGCACCGATTCCCAATGCTGGTCGAGTGTGGGTTTCCCTACCGAAGGTAGCACCTATACCGTGGTGCCGGACCCGAATATTCCCAATTGCATTTGGACCAATTCGGATGGAAACGGCATTAAAAGCTGGAATGCGGCGGGCAGCACGCCGGTACAAGGCTGTGGCGGCATTCCGGCAACGATCAAGTTTTCGGCCGATGCGAATGGCGTGCGCATGGCCTGTCCTGCAGACAACCCGATCAGTGGCTGGCAGCAGTTTCAGGTCGCCAATGTGTTCGGTGCCAGCAGCGCCCGGCTGACCGTGTTGAATTCGTCGGGCGCGCCGATCGCCGGTTGGAAGGATTTACCGGCCGTGAATGGTGGGCTGGGCGCGGCCTTGGTTGACAATGCGGCGGCCTGGGACTTGGCGGCGTTGTCGCTGGCACAGACCGGCCAGCATCCGACCTTCACGGTGGCCTTGCCCGGCATGGACCACAATGTGCCAGTCACGGCCAATTTGCAGGCGGTGGGGGGGACACCCGAGTTGTGCTGGAGCACCCGTGCGACACCGGGTTGTCCGGTCGCAATCGCTCCGGGCTTGGCGGCGGCCAGTGGCACGGTGGCGGTCATTCCAGCGCCGCCCCCGACTTTCATTAGCGCCAGCAGCAATTATGGCGGCCAGGGCAGTACGGGCGGCACCAGCCTGACACCGGCCAGTGTTGAAATGGCCCAGGTGGCACCCGTCGCAGCCGCCTGTTACGCCAACGTGGCGGGTTATGCGCGCTTTAATGCAACCGCCGTGGGACTGTCCGGCATGACGGTTTCCCTGGGCACTGCCGATGGCACAGCGCTGACCTATAACGGCGTTGCGGTGACCACCACAACCGGCGCCGACGGTGCCTACCAGTTCAACAATGTGTTGCCCAATAGCGGCTTTACTGCACCCACCACGGCGCAGCAATATGCCGTGTCGTTTGGTCTGAATGCGAACCATCCGTTCCTGGGCACCAGCACCGTGCAGCCAACCGCTACCGGCCCCATTGGCTACACCGGTGGCTACACGGTGGCCAGCAATGTATTGCCCTTGGTTTCGGCTCCTCCAGCAGGCACTCTGGCACCGCCGCCAGGCCAGGTGGCCGTGGGCCAAAGCGCCAAAGTGACGGCGTTTTATTCGCCGACCACGGCCTTGCTCAGCATCAGCGCAACTGCCAGCAGTGCGCGCCTGAGCCCCGGCGGCAGTGCCATTATTGCGGGTAGCTACAGCGTGCAGGTGGGCAATATCAGTTCGGTCGCCAGCAGCGGCGCCGTAGCCTTTGTGGTGCAGTTGCCTTCCGGTATGACGGCGACGCCCGATGGCACGGCCAATGCAGCAGTGGCATTGGCCGCCGGCAGCCTCGCTGGTTGGAGTTGCAGCGCGGCCACCGCAGATGGACTGGGCCAGACATTGCTGTGCAGCAATGCCCCAGCACCCGGCAGCACCAGCTACACCGTTTTGGCCGGTGGCGCCAGCGCTGCGGTGAACTTCAATGTCTATATTTCTGGCACCGACTTGAGTCGCACCTTGGTCAGCAGCAGCCACCTGGTGGCCGCCACCATGGGTGGGGATTTGCGCATCCCCAGCTGTGGCGGGTTGTTGGCACCCGTCGCTCCGGCGTTGAACGCGACCGGCTCGCTGGATGCCTTGTGTGCTGCCAATCGGGTCGGTTTATTGCCCAATCTGGGTCTGACGAATGCGCTGCTCAGTGTGAACGGAGCCGCTGCCACGGTGAGCACACTGCTGAAACCCGGTGATGTGGTGCGTTACAGTCAAACCGCGACCAATAACACGGCGGGTGTGCTTGCCAATGCCAATCTGACACAGACCGTGCCGACCGGCACTGTGTATACCGGCATTGGCGAAGGCTGGGTCTGCGCCGCCGGCACCAGCGGTGGGAATGCCTGTACCTGGACGCAGGCAACGCTTGGCGCCGGGGTCACTGCCGGTGCCAGTTTCAGCGTTACGGTAGTGGCCACCAATTTACAGACGGTGGTGGACAACCTGACCAGTAGCACGCCGTTGGCGGCCTGTGTCGGTACCGGCAGTGCGGTGTGCAGTGCCAGCAATTTAACCGTCCCTCAAATCAGTGTCAGCAAGATACAGAGTGATGCGACAGGCAATGCCAGCAATGCCGCAGTGGGGGCGGCCGGCACCACCTATTTCAAGGTCAGTTTGCGCAATAGCGGGGGGGCCGCCAGCTTTGGTTCGCTCGGATTTACCGATACGCTGCCGCTCGGCCTGGGCTACTACAGCACGGTGCTGGCGGGCGCTGGCATGCAGTGCAGCTACAACACCAATACCCGCGTCATCGCTTGCAGCAGCACCAGCCCATTGGCGGCGGGTGCCACCACCAGCGTGGTCTACCAAGTTGGGGTGGCGGCGAATGCCAGTGGCACGCTGACCAATGGCGTTATTTTGACCGGCATGGGTGGTGACCCGCGCACCCCTTCGGGCAGTGGTTTGGTGGGCGGTGCTTCAGGCAACTCCAGCAACGGCACAGCGGCGCAAACCGCCTTGGTGATTCAGCCTTTGTCCTCGCTGGTGGTGTCGCAGGTGCTGTCACAAGTCGTGCGCTCGGGCGTCGCTGTTGCAAACCCCACGACGGCGGTGCTACAGGCCGGCGATGTGCTCACCTACACCATCACGGCGCAGGCCGTGACATCAGGCTATAACGCCGTGTTGTTGAGTGACCTGTTGCCCGCAGATACGCACTACAGCGGAGCCGGGGTTGCAAGCGATGGCACCTGGACTTGCGGCGCTGGCAGCTGCACCCAGTCGATTGCGGTTGCCGCGAACAGCACGGTCAATACCACGCTGACCCTGACGGTGGACGCTTTGGCGATGGGCGTGAATGCCATCAGCAATGTACTGACGCCGAGCAACCCCGCGGGCAGCGCCAACATCAGCGTGCCGGCGTGCACAGCCTGTGCCAGCAGCAATCCAACCCCGCCCTACTTGAGCTTGACCAAGGTCGGTCCGGCTGGGCTGATGGTGGGCCAGAGTACGCGTTACACGGTGACCTTGTCCAACAGTGGCGGCACGGCGGCGGCGGGGCTGGTGACATTCACCGATCTGTTGCCGGCGGGAGTGTGGTTTGATGCCGCGGCGCAGTCGTCCAATGGTTTTGTCTGTGCCGCCAGTCCGGCCACAGCGACCAGCCCGTTGACGGCGCAAACCATGACCTGCACCGACACCGCTGCCTTGCTGAACCCCGGGGCCAGCATCAATGTCGCCTATGCCGTAACGGCCCAGGCCACCGCCGTCGCCGGCAGTGCGGCGATTGTCAATCAGGCCAGTTTGCGCAATGGAGCTATGGGCGGCGACCCGCGCACACCCGCGCCCTGTACGCTGGCCGACCCCGGCAGTGCTGGCGCCAGTGGCAGCCAGGCTGACGGTGCCTGTGCCAAGGCCGCGGCCACCTTGACCAACGGCAGTCCGAGTGTGGTGGTGGTCATTGCGTCAATCCAACGCGGCGGCGTGCTCTATACCGATGCCAATCTGCCGGCGGGCATTGGCAGCTTGGCGGCCTTGCCCGTCAATGCCGGCGATGTGCTCACCTACACCGTGACAGGAAGCAATGCCACCGTCAGTGCGTCACAGGCCGTTACGGTGCAACAGAATGTGCCGCTCTACACCACCTTTAGCGGTGGCGTAATAGCAGGCGGCGGCACACCGGCCTGGAGCTGCACTGCGGGCGCACCTGCCAACACGTCCTGCGCTTGGGATGTCGGCAGCATACCGGCGCAAAGCGCGGTATCGGCACAGTTTGTG
>Ga0228698_1001126_pt1 | contig 14174 bp, 24 predicted proteins | sample McNCre117_Aug_MG_FD_178015 | JGI IMG/M metagenome (GOLD analysis project Ga0228698, IMG submission 178015) | Freshwater microbial communities from McNutts Creek, Athens, Georgia, United States - 1-17_Aug_MG | ecosystem: Environmental > Aquatic > Freshwater > Creek | place: USA: Georgia...
GCACTCCGATTGCGATGATGGCCTACCAAAATGCCACAGGCTTCGGGGTTTGGGCTGATAGCACGACCTCGTTTGTTGTGGCTTGTAACACTGCGGCAGGCAACTCAAGCTTTCAGGCTGGCTCAGTTTCAGGAACGACGATTTCCCTCGGAACTGCGGCTGTGTTGAGTAAAGATTCAATCAACACAATCAAGCTCAATAACGGCTTGTATGTCGCCAACACAAACCAGACCACAGGCTTGATTGCCCTCACGGTTTCTGGCACGACCATTACGGCGGGTACTGCGGTTGCGGCTGGCGCTGCTGCTAACGGTGTGGGCTATACTTACATCGCCCGTTCATCCAACACTGAATTTTTGCTGGCTGTCTTGGCTACGGGTGGCGGCGCAAACTCTCGCGCCCTATCCGTCTGCATCGGCTCAGTTTCAGGAACCACGATCACGCTTAATGCAACCTCAGTGGGAACTAACATCGAGGCCAATGGCGGCTTAAACGTGGTCGCGGCCTATGATGACGGCGTGTCTTACATCGCTGTCTGTCAAAACGGCGCAACGGGCACATCGGGCGATTTTTACGGCATCTCGGTATCAGGGACAACCGCAACTCTCGGCACAGTCACAACCAGAACGTCAGACCTCCCTGCGGCTTATGACAAGTCCCGCTATATCTACAACCCCGCCAAGCCGCTGATTAAATACAACACCACGACAATGCTTTTCGGGCATCGGACTGCGGGCATTTACGCGGTCACAATCTCGGGAACGGCTCTGACATTCGGCGGGTTTTATTCCCCCTATGGCGCAGTAGTGGCCAACTTCGTAACCGATTTCACCGGGACGAATATCTACTCCATCGGATCGGCGGCGTTTGATAAATTGACCGTCACAGGCACAACGGTAAGCTCATCCTTCCAGGTGGCTGCTGTCCCTTCAATCGTCATTTCCGACACGCTCACAGACGCGGCAGTCAACTACGGTGGTACTTGGTACACCTGGGCGCTGCCAACCATGCTCACCGCGCTTACGTCGAATAAGTGGCTACGCTCCACAGGCGCAACTAACCTCACCATGTCAGGGCCAATCGCATGATTTATCCAGTCGGTTACATTGACCCCCGCGAGATAGCCAAAGCTGCTCGCACGGATGCAGTCTCCCGGATTGCCGTGACGACCTCGGCAGGTCACACCTTTGACGGCGATGAGATTTCGCAAACCCGAATGGCTCGGGCGATCATTGCCCTGCAAGCCACCGGGACACCCACGGTAAATTGGGTGCTGGCTGATAACTCTGTGATTCAGGCAACTCCGAATGAACTCGCCGAGGCACTGGCGCTGTCCGGCGCGGCTCAAGCGGCTATTTGGGTGATTTAATGCGCGCAAAAATTGAAAACTGCGGCAGCGGGATAAACAGCGACCTCACCCCCGAGGAAATCGGGCCGGGGTTTTGGAATATCTCGCAGAATATGCGCTTCGCTGACGGGTACGCTACCCGTTTTCGCGGGATGACGCAGGTTTTCAACACGCCCTCGGTTACGCCTTATTTTCTCACTCCCTACGCCACAACCACAGCCAGATACTGGATACACGCCGGGACTAATGCGGTTTACGCTGATGACGGCACAACCCGGACTAATATCACAGGCACAGCGCCCACAGGGGGCATTGATAACCGCTGGTCAGGCGGGTCGATTAACGGGGTTTTGATTCTCAATAATGGGGTGGACAACCCGACATATTGGGCGGGGACGGGTACTCTTGCGACCATCCCCGGCTGGACTGCAACCTGGAAAGCGGCTGTTCTCAGGCCATTTAAGAACTTCATTGTTGCGTTAAACATAACCAAAAGCACGACCAATTACCCCCACATGGTTAAATGGTCAACCACGCTTAACCCCGGCTCGATCACGGCGGCTGGAGATTGGGACGAGACGAACCCGGCTAAAGACGCAGGTGAACAAGACCTCGCGGAAACCCCTGATTTGCTGGTGGACTGCCTGCCAATGGGCGATTTGAACATCGTCTATAAAGAGCGATCGATGTACGCCATGAGCTATGTCGGTGCGCCTTATATCTTCCGTTTCCAACGGCTCCCAGGTGATGTAGGGATGCTGGCTCCTGGTTGTGGCGTGAACACTCCTGCGGGTCATGTTGTGCTGGCTGCGGGTGATGTGATCGTGCATAACGGTCAAGGCGCTCAATCAATCGCAAACGCGGTGATTCGTGATTACATATTCAAAAACATTGATTCGACCAATTACAAACGCTCGTTCGTTACCGCGAATCCACAGAAAAACGAAGTTTGGGTGTGTTTCCCTTATGGGGTTTCCTCCACGTGTAATACCGCCTGCGTCTGGAATTGGGTAAGCAAAACCTGGTCTATCCGTACGCTGTCAAACGTGACTTATGGGGCGTTCGGTCAATTCAATATCTCGTCCACCAACACATGGGCGGCAGATACTCAGACCTGGAACTCTGATGCCACCTCATGGAATGAAAACGAATACTCCCCGGCAGAAGCGAGATTGCTTATGTCTCATTCCACGCCATTGATTAGCCTGGCTGACACTGGCACAACCGACTTTGGCTCATTGATAAACGCCACCCTGGAACGGTCAGGGATGCACATGGACGACCCCTATAGTATGAAGGTTTGCCGGGGGATATTTCCGAGAATCGACGGACAAACGGGCGGGACGATCACTGTAGAGATCGGCGGCTCGATGGTGGCTGATGCGCCTCCTACCTGGTCGGCTCCGGTTACGTTCAGGATTGGGGTCGATCAGAAAATAGATAGCTTTGCATCGGGTAGGTATCTCTCCGTGAGATTCACCAACGCTGATTATTCACCCTGGCGAATTAGATCATTCGACATTGATTATGTTGTCAACGGGGCATACTAATGGCGCGATATACACCTGCAATCGTAAATAATCCCCAAGTGGATAACGAACTTGGTAAAATCGCGCAAGCCTTGGACACGGCAGACGCGCAGCTGAATTTAGATATGCTGTACGCGCCACCCAAAAAATACCGTGAAGGCACCATAGTTCTTGCCGACGGTACTACGTGGAATCCGGGCAGCGGTGGTGGCTTTTATGGATATCGCGCTGGTGTATGGCGCTTTTTGGGGTAAATTATGAGTCTAGGTTTTACACCGTTAGATCAAAACACGGTCAACAGCGGCCAACAATGGCTCATGGGTCAAGGTCTCGGCAAGATGGGGCCTAATGGCTTTCAATACACCGGGGGCAAAGAAGGCAACCAAGTGACCATGGGCGCGGCCTTGGGCATGGGTTACAACCCCGACCAAATATCCCAGATTACAGGCATGCCGGTTGACCAGATCAACCAATGGTCGGCAGACCCGCACAATCAAATGATGGCGCAGAATCGCTCATGGGCGATGGCTAACGAAGGGCTTTACAACCCGACAAACCCGACGACCGTGCAGCAAGTTGCCGATATGAACAAACCCTTTGTGCCCTCCGCACCTCGGGATATGAGCGGGATAAATTTCAATAATAACGCTGGCTTTCTGAAAAACCACCCAGAGCAAGACCCCAACGCCTACCAAAAAAACCCCTACCTGGACGAAATGGCGAAGGGGATTACAAGCCAGATGACGCAAAACTGGACGAACAACCTGGATCCGTCCATCCGCTCGGGTGCAATGGCTGCTGGTGGGTTCGGTGGCAGTCGGCAGGGTGTGGTTGAAGCTAACGGGCTAAACGACCTTAACCGCTCGCTTGGTCAAAACCTGACGAATCTCTACGGGCAGGACTACACAAATTCCATGAACCGTAACCTGCAAAAGTACGGGATGGATCAGTCCTATAACCTTGGCCTACGGGCTAATGATCTAGGTTTTGCCGGGCTTGATGCGCAGATCGCGCAAAACAACTTCGGCAACCAACTGGCTGGCGCAAACTTCGGTTTGAACGCTTACGGCTTGCTGAACCAAAGCAACGCCGGGGCAACTCAGGCAGGTGGTGCGATTCAAAACACTCCGCAACAATACTACAACACCAACCTGAACAACCTCGGGGCTATCTCTGGGCAGGGTGGGTCTAATAGTATGTCGGGTCAGGGTAACCCCTGGCTCAGTGCCATAGGCGGCGCTCAGATGGGCAGTAAATTCAATCTCGGGTTTTAAGGGGCGATTATGGACTTAGGAACTGCACTCGGTGGCTTGTTGGGATTTGTAGGCGGCTCCGGCAAAACAACCCAGACCGCTAACCGCGACCCTTGGGGGCCAGCACAACCCTATTTGCTGGATGCCTTAAAACAGGGTCAAGCCCTCAATCAATACTATCAGCAAAACCCCTTCAACGCCCAGCAAAAGGCGGGTTATCAAAACGTCATGTCCGACGCTGATTACCTCCGTCAAAACGTCATGCCTGGCGTGATGCAGTTTGCCAATAATGCGATGGGTGGCAGCTACTCCCGTAACCCCGTAGGCGTGGGCATGGGGAATGTCAGCTCAAACATCACGCGATCAACCCCCACAGGTGGCCCGTTCGGCGTCGCGCCTGGTCAAGCCTTTGGCCAGATTGATTGGGCAAAAATCAACCCGTTTACTCAGTCTCAAACGGCTCCAGCGGCTCAGTCAACCCAGTTTAATGAGGACGGTGCGCGGCCTGGCTCTTGGGTGACTGCTTCCGGTCAAGGCGGCGACATTATGAGCACGCTACAAAAGTCCCTAAACACCCCCCAGGGCGCTTACCTGGCTTACCTTGCTTCACGTATCGGCCTGCTCGGGAACATGACCCAGCAACCTGCTCCGGTTGAAGACAGGTCATTCCAACCAACCTACTATGAAAACAGCGGGGAGGCATCCTAATGGGCTTACTTGACGTTCTAAACTCCGACGAAGGCCGGATGGGTTTGGCCTTGCTTGCTGCTGGTGCGCCTCGGCTTGACGGGGCAGGGTTTGGGCAACGGTTAAATGAGGCTGTGGGGTCGTTTGACCAATACAAGTCAGGGCAGGATGCGGCGTCATTCAAAAAGCTCCAAGCTGATGCACTTCGTCAAGAGCTGCTAGGCCGACAAAACGCCGCTACTGAGGCTGCTCGCTTGCGTGGGCTGATGCAAAGCGACATGAGCTATCAGGACATGGTGCGCCAAGGCGTGCCGGTTGAACAGGTCAAAGCCCTGGCAGAATCCCGCAACTTCGGGCGCGATGAAGTGGCCCGGACAACAGAAATTGAAGGCCCAGGCGGGCAAAAGATCATCCAAGGGTTTGATAAGTTCAATAACCCTATCGGCGCAGGCGTGGCCGGATATGTTGCGCCTCAACTGGTCAACCAAGGCGACCGCCAAGCCTTTGTAAAGCCCTCTGCCGGGTTATCTCTGCCCGTTGGTATGTCGCCCTCTGAACGTGACGCATCGGCGCGTGGATGGGCATCCAATAACCTCGCTGCGCAACGGTTCGCATTTGAGCAAGCTGGCGGGGCAGAGGCTAACAAACCTCAATTGGTTGACGGTCAGTGGATATACAAGCCATCCGCGCAAAACCCGCAGGGGATGGTTGTCCCGGTGGCTGGCATTGCTGACAAACCGCTGACAGAATCGCAAGGCGCTGCGGTGATGTTTGGCCAACGTGCTGCCCAGGCTGATTCGATTCTGCGGAACCTCGAATCCAAAGGCGAAGGCCAACCGGGCACGATTAAACGCGTCGCCCAGGCAATGACCCCAGGCTTGGGGATGGGGCTTGATGAATCAGTCGGAACCTTGACGAACTTCACCCAAAGCAATAAACAGCAGTCGGCAGAGCAGGCGCAAAACAACTTTCTAACCGCGATTCTGCGAAAAGAATCCGGAGCCAGCATTAGCCCATCTGAATTTGCAACGGCTCGCAAAATGTACTTCGCCCAACCCGGTGAAGGTGCAGATATCCTGGCTCAAAAGCAACAGACCCGCGCTGATGCGATCTCGGGAATGAAGGCGCAAGCAGGCCAAGGGGCGAAGCACATCGCAGATCAGTCCGGCATCCCTCAATCGGCGGTGTCTCACCTCAAGATGTTGAAAAACGACCCAAAGGCTCTCGCAGAGTTTGATCAGGTCTTTGGTGACGGTGCAGCAGCTCGCGTTCTAAGGGGTAAATGATGGAAGAAAATCGGTTTGCCAAATATGTCGAAGGAAATCGGTTTGCCCAATACGCACAACCCGAGCAGACCGCATACGAGAAAACCGCGCAGAAGGCCAGTGCGTTAGATAACCTGGCGGCGGCAGTCGGTGGGGCGGCGTATGGGACTTACCTCGGCGGCAAACAGCGGCTCATGCAAGCACTGGACGTTATCAACCCGCAAGAACAATCACGCGCTGCGGCGATGGCTCCCGACATTGAAGAAAACCGCGCTGCAATGGAAGGGCTGCGAAGCACTAAATCAGGCGTTGCGGGTGACATTATCGGCAACCTGATGACCACAGCTCCCCTCATGCTTAACCCGGTGGCGGGAACTATTAAAGGCGCTACGGCGATTGGGGCGGGTTTGGGTGCATTGGCTCCAACAGTCGGTGATGAATCCGTCGCTCAAAACGCGCTCAAAGGCGCTGCGTTGGGTGCTGGCGGCGCATGGCTTGGCAATAAGATTGCTGGCGCTCTTGTGGGCAAGCGTGGGCAGCAGGCTACCGGGGGGAATGCCACGGCATCATCCACAGGTGGCGCGTCCGAGGCGTCCTCTACGGTTAGCGGTGGCGCAAATGTTACCGGGTCGGGTGGTGGGTATAACTTCGGCTCGGTGGGTGAGGATACGTCCGCAGGTTTGAGCAGGATGCAAAAGCAACTGATTGAGCGCAACCCTGATTTCAAATTGACCCCCGGTCAAGCCTCCGGCTCCAAGTCGCTCCAACAGTTAGAAGCCAAGCTGGAAAGCCAGCCCATGACCTCGGGGCAGTTTAACAAGATCAAGGCCGACAACCAGACCCTAATCAATCAGCGCGTGGCTGAATCTATCGGCGTCAAGGCTAACACGGTCGATGCTGACGTGCTCAATCAGGCGCATGACAAGGTTTCACGGGTTTACGAACTGGTCAAGAAAACACCCGATCGGGTGATTAACCCTGACGAGTTTCTAGGCGGGTTGTCCAACATCGAAAAGAACTATGAGGGATTGCTGTTCACGGGTGGCAAGCCATTCAGCGTGATGGATCATCCCTTAACCGCTCGGCTGATGCAATATGCCCAAAACGGGCAGGCGACCGCGGAACAGTTAACCGATCTATCATCGAAGCTCGGCAAGGCTGCACGCAATCAAATGACAGGCGCAAGCGGCGACCGCCAATTGGGCATGGCTTTGAATGAGGTTAAAGACCTATCAGACGACCTGATTTCTCAAGGCCTGAGTGGTCGCACGCAAAAACTATTCGACCAGGCGCGGGGAAATTATCGCAACCTGATGACCATTGAAAGCCGGGTCGGGATTGTCAACCCGTCCACAGGTAACGTCAATGGCTCCACCCTTGCCAACGCCCTCCAGCAAAAGGATAAGGCGGGTTATTTGCTTGGCCGCAACACGTCCCCCATGTACGAAGCTGCGCGGCTCTCGCAGGCGTTTAAACCCATTGTCGGGGATTCTGGAACGGCTACGCGGTCGGCTTTGCCAAGTCCAACGGATTTTGTTCTATCTCTGCCGTTTAACGTGGTGACGAAGGCTTATACCTCAGCGCCTGCTGTTAACCTGGCTGCCAAGGGCGGGGCAATTGCCCGGAATGGTTTACTGCAAAGCCTCGACCCGAATATGGTCAAGTATCTTCCCCAAGCTGGCGCGATGGGTCTGCTATCGCTCCCGCAATAGGAATGTTTTGAATTTGCCATCGGGTAGCACACGGTAAACAAAGCCATGCACATAACCGACGAATTTATACAACCCAAAGGCAAACAGGGGTTTTAATAATAATGCAATCATCCAACTTTCCATGATGCGATTTTATGCGACTTTTAAATCTACTCATTAGCCTCGATCAGTTTCTCTTTAGCCTGATTACACTAGGCGGCGCTTATCCAGACGAGACAATGAGCAGCGCGGCGTTTAGAATGGAGCGTGACGGTAAATTCTTCGGGTTTTTCCGTCCAGTGATTGATTTTTTGTTTGTGTTTATTCAAGATGAGCATTGCCGAAAAGCATACGAATCCGAAAAAATGAGGTTACAGGCCCCCAAATGAGCACCATATTCGAGCTAATCCCCGTAGCGATGGCCTTTGCAGTCGCTATTTTTTCATCCACGGCTTACACCAAAGCCCGGCGTATCCACGATAGAACCATGCTAATAATGGCCACCCTGGCAGCGATTATGCTCATCATCGCGCAAACGAGCTGGTATTCAACGTTAACCGGGGGAGGTTCAGACGACCCGACATGGGTTAATAATCTCTGGACGTTGTTTAACACGACGGTTATGAGTGCGTTTTTGATTAACGCGATTGGCCGCAAATGATTAAAAATATGCTCCCCCAGGATTCTCGCACCGTCGAGATTGCCTCGGCTTGGGCGATGATGATGATGAGCGTGGGGATAGGGGCGCATATTGCCATTGTCGATACGCTCACAACCGCCCACAATATCCCATTTTGGGTTACCTGCCTTGCCTTGATCGGGATGCTTCAATTCTGGAGCCTAGTTATCCATCCCTCTGCCGAGGTTTTGCGATGTATATTGGCTTGGGTATCTGGCATATTCTGGATTTGGTTATCGTTTGCTGACGGTAAACCCTCACCCGCTGATTTTTCGACATTTACTTTAGGCATTGGAAACCTCTACGGGTTTGTCATAAATATCAATATGCTTCGCCGGGAACCGATATGGAGGTGATTGACTTAATCAGGCTCCTAATGGAAAGCGGCTCCACGGGTGTGGCGAGTATCCTGGGTGGCATTGCCGGGTTGTGTGCGATATTCATCAAGTGGAAAAAGGTTGATATTGAGTCAACCACGTCGATGAGCCGGCTCCAACAGGATCATCTAAAAAGCCTCATGGGTCAGAATAAGCAACTCGCTGACGACCTCTCAAGCCTGCGCGACAAAATGGCCTCGACTTATGACCAGATCGACGTACTGCGTGCGCGCCCTGGTCGGTGTGATGATTGTCCATTGAAAGTATGAACCTCTCCCCCCACTTCACCCTCGAAGAATTCTGCGCGTCTGATATTGCCTCGCGCAAGGGTATAAATAACGACCTGCCGATAGAGCTCTACGACACGGCAAAACAGACCGCTGAGCTAATGGAGCGCATCCGAACGCATCTATCCGTCCACGCTGGCAAACCGTGTCCTATTTACATTTCTAGTGGCTACCGTAGCCCCCTGGTCAACAAGGCTGTGGGGTCATTGGATGCGAGCGACCATCGTAAAGCCATGGCGGTGGATTTCAAATGCCCCGAATTTGGCAGTCCTTTGGAGATTAGTCGGGCGCTTGTGCCTATGGTTGAGCTGCTCAAGATCGGGCAATTGATTTATGAGTATGGCTCCTGGGTGCATGTATCAACCAGGTTACCTGACAAGATGATTAACCGTATTTTGACAATCGACGCTAACGGCGTGAAAGTGGGGATTTAATGACCGACGTTACAGGAATAGGCGCAGTCGCGGATTTGGCGGGGACTGTAATCAATAAGATCTGGCCTGACAAAACAGAGCAAGAAAAGCAACAGCTTGCCGCTGCGGTGATGGTCATTCAGGGGCAACTTGACATCAACAAAGAGGAGGCGAAAAGCCCGAACTTCTTTGTGTCCGGCGCTCGACCGTTCATTATGTGGGTCTGTGGTGCTGGCTGTGCCTGGAACTGGATCGGCTTACCCGTTGGTAAATTCGCCCTTGCGATTGCCGGGATTAGCCTGGCGATCTCTCCGGCCGACTTGTCCGAGATGATGCCCCTATTGTTGGGGATGCTTGGTCTCGGAGGGATGCGAACTATTGAGCGACTGAATGGGGTTGCACGGACTTAATCAGGGCATCATGCGCCTCGCTCATGGCCTTGTCTTGCTCTCTTAGCTCCCTCATGTGGGCTTTGATGCGGTCGGTGCTGTAATACCTGGCAGACTGTCTCAAGGCCTTTTCAAACCACGCATTAGCCCCTTCGCGGCTCTCTTTGGCTTTGAGGTTGTAGTTGTAATAAAGAAACCTCGCCTCTGCCTCAATCAAGCTATTCCTCCGATTTGCCGCCAAAATGGTTACCACGAAGGCACGGCTTGACCACTTCGCAAACCAAAATCATCCGGGGCGACTTGCTTATGGCATCGGAGGCTTTTTACCAGGCGCAACCCTAGCGGGAAAGTAGCCCTCGTCCCCTTGTTTGGTGAGTTTATCGCTGTTTGGCTTACGTTTGCCAAGCCTGCTGAAAATAATCTCCCAGTTCGTCTCATACGCCTTGTCATCCCGTTGCTTGCGCGGTGCGCTGCCTTTGCCCATTCAATGCCTCGATTGCTAACCTAACCCCGTCGGATAAATTACCGCCTCCCAATCGCCTGGCAATAATCGCATGCGCTGCCGTTAGTCGGACGGGGTAAACATCCATCGGCGCGTCTTGTCTTAGTTTTGACTGCATCCCATAGTATTACACGCGGTGTTACGCTTTCCGTCATTGTAATACGGTAAACGGGCGATGATTGACGCCTGTCAAACTTCAACCGCTGTCATGGACGTTCCATTCCCAACCATTAAATCCCAATTGGATGCCCACATCGCTGCGAACGAAAAGAAGTTTGCAGAATACGACTCACTTATTTCCTCTTACATGAAAGGTTCCCCTATGACTGATGGACTCAATATCACGAGCGCCGACCCTGCAATGATGATGGCCGCCATGAATAAAGGCGATGGAGGTATGTTGGGCGGTGGTGGTTTGCTCGGTGGTTTGTTGCTTGGAACACTTCTGAGGGGTGGTAACTTGCTGGGTGGTGGGGACAATGCCCAGTCTCAGGCGAATATGTCCATCATGGCTGGTTTGGGTGACTTGAAGCAAGCAGTTGCGGTCGGTGGCGCTCAGATGGAAACATCAAACGCCAATCAGACCATAGCCACCATGAGCGCGATTAACGCATCGACCGGGGCGACTCAAATTGCTGTGGGTGGGTTAAAAGACCTGGTTAACTCTAACGGCATCGCCATGATGCAAATGTTTAACACGGTCAACCAAACTATCTCGGCTGACGGTGACAAAACCCGTGCTCTGATAACCAACCAATATGAGGCCACGCTGAACCGTCAATTGTCGGACGCCAACGCGGCGATTATTGAGCTACGTGGTGACCAACGCGCTGCCGCAGCTGCTCGGGCGACTGAGATCACGGTCAATCAAAACGTGAACCAGATGCAGCAACAGCAACAGCAACAAGTGTTGAACGACCGCATCGGTGCGCTGCTGGCCTCCCATCAAAACATCCAACAAGGGATAGTGAACCTTGGCACGATGACGGGTCAGGCAGGCCAGCAAACGGCGGCTAACACGCGCGTATATTGACCATGAAGTCGCGCGGCGGAACATAGGTTTCCCGCGCGGCTAACGGTTGTCGCTCTCGGGGTTTGCAAGCATCGGGCTTTTCGGGTCTTGTGTACTTATGAGGGTCAGGGGCTGCGAGATAATCGCGGCCTTTTTTCGTTATGCCGTACTTTTGAATAAAGGGCGTGCCGTTTTTTCGGGGCGACACTTCATAACCCTTGATCTCGACAAACCCCATGCGCCTGATGTAATAGACCTGGTTTTCAAGCTGGGGATTGACCTTGAGAACATCAATGATGGTCATAGGCCCGTTATCGGCCAGCATTTTTAGATATTGCTTTAGTTTGTTCATTTCATTTAATTCCGTGTGCGGCTTCGATTGCCCGGGCAAATGCAACCAGGCTTATGGGTTCGTCCTTGTCAAATGTATCGCGTATATCTCGGATTTGTAAAACGCTCAATGGATTCTTGGGCTGAGGTTGTGGTTGGGCCTCATATAGTGGCTCAGAGAACTCCGCCGTCCTAGCCGTTGCGCATATAACTTTATTAACAAATCCATCTTGGTGTTTTTGTTTAATTAGTTCAGTGCTTTTTTTTGAGAAAAATAGCGTCGCATCAAGATCGGGGCATGACAAATCACAAGTATGGCTTTTACATTTATAACAAGGGCGATCCCAAAAAGTATTCATTTTTCACCCTCTTGTTCAGTCAAATTAGCCAAAAAGTCTTGCAGTGCGCATTGAATTTCCTGATTCTGCCTTCTCCATTCCATCCTATCTCTATCGGTTTCAGATAGGCCGGACAATCTTCCGGTATCCTCTAAATCACGAGCCAATCTAAAGATTTTTCGCGCTTGTTCTTTTGTTAGCATGTGTACCTCTTTTGTTCATTTTGTTTTTTGGTTGCAGGTGTAGCAGGTACTCGTGAAAGAACTCATTAGTTCGTCTCCGCATTTCACGCATTTTGTCGGCTTTGCCTTTGGCTTTTCGATCGCTTTTCGCGGTAGTGGACACCATGCAATAACCCATGATGCGTCGGGATGATACTGCCCTATGGTGGCAATATCGCCTTGGGTGAGTAATAAGACCTTGACGCCTCTAGGGGTATTTTCGTCCACGGGTAGCCAATAGTTGTCAATGGCAACCGCTGCGGTCTTGGTTGTGTTGATTGTGTAGTTCATTTCCCATCGTCCTCCGCGTCATACAGTCCCCATGTGGCGACTTGTAGGCTATGCACCTGCTCCGGGAAAAATGCGCCTATGGTCACAGGGGCGACCTGGTAAAGCTCTTTCAGCACACCCTCGGCGACCAGGCGGTGCTCTTTTTGCGTGGCTTTGTCCAACCTTGATTGCAGGTAGTGAATCCAGCTCCTGAACGTGCCATTGGCATAAATCCGGGAAGGCGTGAGACCCTCGGGCAACAGTGCTCGGGCTTGCTCTTTGGCGATGCCTTTGGCTAGGGCTGCTCTGTACGCTTCACCGCTGGCGCTGATAACATCGTTCTGAGCTTGCGCCCACCAGTCGGCAAGGCTCTGATCGTCGGTTTCCAGGCTGTTTTGGCGGTTTTTAGTGTCCTGTAAACGGCACTCTCTGATCTGCCAGTCGCCCAGCTTGGAAGCGTCCTGGTACCGTTGGCTAAATTCGGCGAAGGATAGCGACCTATGACGCAATATCTGCCGGGCAATGTCCCTGGTTGTGTTGATTTCCAAACACGCATTGGCTTGCTCGAATACAGACCAATGGCCATTTCTTGCGCAGTACCGCAAAAGGCCATCAACGTCCGGGTTGTTTTGATTTGCTGGGTTTGAGACGCGAGCAACGTATCCAATGATTGCATCGGCGTTTTCGGTTGACCAGATTAGTTTTATCATTTATTTGCTTTCGGTTTTTGTGTCATATCGCCACCGATATCACAACAGCGATCAGGAAAACAGACAGCGCCACGGTCGCCATGTCGATCAATAGCTGGCTAATGTCTGAGCGGTTTGGGCAGGTGCGCCCTTGTTGACAGTTTTGATTGCAGCAGGTCATTTCATTCCTCAAGTTTCATTTCAATAAGCGCCAGCCTAATAGCCTCGGCAAGCTCTGGCCAGGTTTTTTCATTGACCCATCCAGTTATCTCTACCTTGGCCGCATCTTCGTCTTGCGCCTCGACTTTTGCCATAGGCTCTTCATGCTCGTAAATTTCGTACTTCACGGGGTAAGATTTCATGGTCATTTCCGCGCCTCCAGCATGGCGTCGGCCAAGTCGTAGCACAGCCTCGGCAACTCTGCAATGTCGTCCTCAGCATCAAGCCCTGCGCAGAAGCCTGCAAGGGCCTTTGCCGCAAAGTAGTCTCGCAGGGTCATGCCCTCTTGCCCTACAACAATCTGACCGTGGACACCAAATGCCGTAGGGAGGGGGAACGCTGCGCCGCCAGTTTCTTTATTCATTTTTGTAGCTCCTTGATTAACGCATCCGCATAAAGCACGGCCTGCGATGTGATTGCATCAGCCTCGGGAAACGGGTTTTTTTGAATCAGCGCCTGCATTGCCATTGCCGCCAGCATTGCCCTGGTATCGGTTGCTATAGGTGTCGCCTGATCGGGATTTGATTCGTTCATGGTCTTGCGCTCCTGTTCGTTGGTTATTGAATGGCTCGGGTTTGTAGTAGCCGTCCATTTTGTTCACGGTGTTGGGTTTTGCTTTCATTTTTAATCCTTAAACTCTACGCACGGCAACGGCCGGAAGCTCGTAGCTCGTGT
>Ga0228698_1001127_pt1 | contig 14161 bp, 8 predicted proteins | sample McNCre117_Aug_MG_FD_178015 | JGI IMG/M metagenome (GOLD analysis project Ga0228698, IMG submission 178015) | Freshwater microbial communities from McNutts Creek, Athens, Georgia, United States - 1-17_Aug_MG | ecosystem: Environmental > Aquatic > Freshwater > Creek | place: USA: Georgia...
GACTTCTATCGTCCGCTGGGTGTGCACCAGATCGCTGCGGCCATTGGTGCCGACGGCAAGCCCACGGCGATCACCTGGCGCATGGCCTCGCAGTCGGTCACGGGCCGCGTGTTCGGTCTGCCCGCACCGGCCACCGATGCCCTGATGACGGAAGCTGCGGTGTCGCTGTATGACATCCCGGTCGACCGCCATGATTACGTCAAGAAGGATGTGGGTGTTCGCGTGGGCTACTGGCGTGCGGTCAGCCACAACATGAACACCTTCGCCAACGAAACCTTCATCGATGAACTGGCTGCGGCAGCCGGCAAGGATCCGGTGGCCTACCGTTTGTCGCTGCTGGACAAGCAGCCGCGCATGGCCAATGTGCTCAAGCAGGCTGCTGACAAGGCAGGCTGGGGCAAGCCCGCAGCGGCCGGACGCTTCCGTGGCGTGGCCCTGATGGAAGGCTACGACACCTTCATGGCACAGGTGGTCGAGATCTCGGTGAAGGATGGCCTGCCGGTGGTGCACCGTGTCACAGTGGCGGCCGATCCAGGTCGCATGGTCAACCCTGACACCGTCGAGGCGCAAATTCAGTCTAGTGTCATCTTTGGCTTGTCGGCAGCGCTGTGGGGCGAGATCACCATCGAGAACGGTCGCGTGCAGCAGTTCAACTTTGACAAGTACCGCGTGATGCGCAACCACGAGGCGCCGCAGATCGACATCGTGCTTGTCAACAGCACCGAGAAGCCGGGCGGCATCGGTGAGCCCGCCACGGCCCTGGTGGCGCCTGCGGTGGGCAATGCGCTGTTTGCAGCCATCGGCAAGCGGGCGCGCCGCACGCCTTTCACCGCCGAGCATCTGGCCAAGGCCTGACGCACGGCAGCCACGGGTGGCCCCGGTTGGGCCGCCTGTGGCCCTTCAGCGGGCATGTGGCTGCAAGGCTGCATGCCCGTTGTGCTTTCTGCCAGGCCTGTTGAGGGGACAATGGCGGGATGACGGAAACTGCAATGCTGGTGGTGTGGGCGGTGATGGTGGTGGCACTGGGCCTGCTGGCCTGGTTGGTGTGGGGCCTGAGGCAGCAGGTGCAGCAGGCCGCCGACCCGGCACGCCAGATTGAAGCCCTGCAGCACCCCTTGCAGGCCTGGGTCTCGGCGCAGCGCGAGCAGGCTGACAAGCTGGCCCGCGAGCAGCGCAGTGATCTGCACGAAAGCGCCCGTGCCACCCGGCAAGAGCTGGCTGGCAGCCTGAACCTTTTTCAACAGACATTGCTGACACAAAGCGGCGATGTGGCGCGCACCCAGAACGAGCAGATCGATTCGTTTCGAACGCAGCTGGCCACCATGCAGCAGCAGGTGGCGCAGTCGCTGCAGCAGGCTTCGGCGCAGTTGGTGGCCCAGGCCCAGGCCGCGCGGGAGGCGCAAGACGCCGCCTTGCTGCGCCAGGCCGAGGCCAGCAGCGAAGCCTTGCGGCGTTTTGGCACCACGCTGGGTGAGCAGCTCAAGACCCTGAGCGAGGCCAATGAACGGCGCCTGAACGAAGTGAAGATGGCCGTCGAAGGCCGCCTGGCACAGCTGCAGGAGGGCAACGAGAAAAAGCTCGAGCAGATGCGCGCCACCGTGGACGAGAAGCTGCACGCCACGCTGGAGCAACGCCTGGGCGAGAGCTTCAAGCAGGTGGCCGAGCGGCTGGAGCAGGTGCACAAGGGCCTGGGCGAGATGCAGGAGCTGGCCCGCGACGTGGGCTCACTCAACCGCGTGCTCACCAACGTCAAGACCCGCGGCATCTACGGCGAGGTGCAGTTGGCCGGTTTGCTGGAGCAGGTGTTCACGCCCGAGCAGTACGCGGCCAACGTCGAGACCGTGCCGGGTACGGGCGCCCGCGTCGAATTCGCCGTTCGCTTGCCGGGCCGCCACGGGGCCGCTGGCGGGCCGCCGCTGTGGTTGCCCATCGACGCCAAGTTTCCGCGTGAGGATTACGAGCGCCTGCTCGATGCCCAGGACCGTGCCGATGCGCCGGCCGTCGAGGCTGCAGCCAAGGCCATTGAGCAGCGCCTGCGGCAAGAAGCCCGCACCATCCGCGAAAAGTACATCGCGGCCCCGCACACCACCGATTTCGCCATCCTGTTTGTACCCACCGAAAGCCTGTATGCCGAGGCCCTGCGCCGGCCAGGCCTGATGGAAGCCTTGCAGCGCGAACACAAGATCACGCTGGCGGGCCCCACCACCTTGCTGGCCACGCTCACCAGCTTGCAAATGGGCTTTCGCACGCTGGCGCTGGAGCAGCGCAGCGCAGAGGTGTGGGAGGTGCTGGGCGCCGTCAAGACCGAATTCAGCAAGTTTGGCGACGTGCTGGCCAAGACCAAGAAAAAGCTGGACGAGGCCAGCAACGAGATCGACAAGGCCTCGGTGCGCACAAGAGCCATGGCAAGGCAGCTGCGCACCGTTGAATCGCTGCCTGAACACCGCGCGCAGCAGTTGTTGCCAGGTCTGGCTGCTGCCGGCGATGACGCGGGCGATGAGGCCTGATGCGTTGGGCCGATCCCTTGCTGCATCACCTTGCCCATGACTGAGCCGGCACCGTCATCAGGTACCTTGTCGCCGGCGCACACGGGTCGCGCGCTGCCGCTCCTGATCATCGGGCAGTTGGCGCTTCATTCAGGCATGGCCGGGCAGCGCATGGCCGCGCCGTTGCAAGCCCTGTCTGCCGGCTTCAACCCCTGGGCCGTGGGCGTGCTGTTGGCCCTGTTCGCCGCATTGCCGGTGATCACGGCCATGCCAGCAGGTCGCATGGCCGACCGCCTGGGTTACCACCGACCGGTGCGGCTGGCAGTGGCTTTCGGCATCGCTGGCTCGGCCTGCGCGGTGGGGGCCTGCTGGTTATCAGGATGGTGGCAGTTCGGCTTGCATTGCGCAGGCGCGGCGCTGTCGGGCGTCGGCACGAATCTCAGCCTCATCGTCAGCCAGCGCACCGCCGGTCAACTGGTGGCCAGCGGTGCCGACCGCTTGCGTGTGTTCAGCTGGATGGGCATGGCGCCGTCCCTGGCCAATGTGGTGGGGCCGGTCACGGCAGGGCTGTTGATTGACGCCGGCGGTTTTGCAGCGGCCTATGGCTTTCTGATGGTGCTGCCGGCGGTGACGCTGCTGGTATCGCGCCGCGTACCACCGGCCAACCTCGTACCCCAATTGGCCAGGGCGCCCGGGCAAAGCCGCTGGGACTTGCTGGACGCCCCCGGTTTCAAACGCCTGCTGTTCGTGAATTGGTTGCTGTCGGCCAGCTGGGATGTTCACAGTTTTGCCGTGCCGGTGCTGGGCCACTCCAGGGGCTACAGTGCCTCAACCATCGGCTTTGTCTTGGGCATCTTCACCGCTGCCGTCACGCTGGTGCGCTTTCTCATTCCTTTGCTGGCCCATCGGCTCAGTGAGGTGTCGGTGTTGTTCACGGCCATGGTGCTCACAGGCATCGTGTTCACCATCTATCCCTTCGCGGCGACACCCTGGCTGATGGGCGTGTGTGCCGCACTGTTGGGCCTGACGCTGGGCGCCGTGCAGCCGATGATCATGAGCACACTGCACCACCTGACACCGGCCCATCGGCATGGTGAGGCCATTGCCTTCCGGTCAATGGCCATCAACTTCTCCAGCAGCCTGATGCCGCTGACCTTCGGTCTGGTGGGCACGGCGCTGGGGCCGGGCGCGCTGTTCTGGATGATGGGCGCGGCCGTGGGCTGCGGCAGCCTGGCTGCGCGCGGTCTTCGCAAGGTGTTTGAATCCGAATCACAGGCCGATGGTGAGGGCCCGGCGGCCTGACCGGGCCCGGCCCAAGCCATCAGAAGCGAATGCCGCGTGAATCGGGTTGGGGCGCGACGGGCTCGCTGCGTGGCACCTGCGGCGGCGCACTGGGCACCGCAGCCGATGCATCTGCCGCGCTCTTGCCAGCCAGTGGTGTGGGCGCAGGTGCCTGGTAGTTGCGCGGCAGGCGCGGCTCCTTGGGGTAGCCGGCCAGATCGAGCGTGTTGTGCCAGTCGGTCTCCTGCAGGCCGCGCAGCGCCTGGTTGCCCACCAGGGCCGAGGGCAGCGTGCGGCCACCGGTGAGGCGTTGCAGGGTGTTGATGTCGTCTTGCGTGGCCACGGTGTGCTCGGCAAAGGGCACACCCCGCTGCTGCAGCAGCTTGCGGGCGCTGTCGCACGGCGCGCAATCGGCGCCGGTGTACAGGCTCACCGGGAACCGGGCGATGGGTTCACGCAGCTCGACTGGCCATTTCACGCCGCCCGTGCTGACCACCGGCAGGCCCGGGCGCACGGTGAGCACCTGGCTGTTGGTGGTGTTGGCTGCAGGGCGATCGGTGTAGGTGACCTTGCCGTCCGGCCCCACCACCTTGTATTGCGCCAGGCAGGCGCCGCTGACACACAGCAGGCTGACCAGCAGACTCAGGCGTTGGGGCAGGTGGGTGGTGTGCATGCGTGGCAATCTAGCTGAAGGCGGTGACGGGCTCAAGCCATGCCTTGATGGCGCAGCAATGCATCGATGCGGGGTTCACGCCCGCGGAAAGCCTGGAAACTGGCCATTGCAGGACGGCTGCCGCCGGCCTCCAGGATTTCGCGGCGGAAGCGGCGGCCCACTTCGGGGTTGAACACGCCTTGCTCTTCAAAGGCCGCGAAGGCGTCGGCCGACAATACCTCGGCCCACTTGTAGCTGTAGTAGCCGGCGCTGTAACCGCCTGCAAAGATGTGCGAGAAGGTGTGCTGGAAGCGGTTGAAGGCCGGCGGCGGGTTGAGGCTGACCTCGGCACGCACCTCGTCGATGATCGCCTGCACACGCCCCGGCGCATCGGCCTCGGTGTGGATGCGCATGTCAAACAGCGCAAACTCGATCTGACGCAGGGTTTGCAGGCCACTTTGGAAGTTGCGCGCGGCCATCATGCGCTCATACAGCTCGCGTGGCAGCGCAGCGCCGCTGTCCACATGGGCGGTCAGGCGCGACAGCACTTCCCACTCCCAGCAAAAGTTCTCCATGAACTGGCTGGGCAGCTCGACCGCATCCCACTCGACACCCGAGATGCCCGACACCGCCAGTTCATCGACCTGGGTGAGCATGTGGTGCAGGCCGTGGCCGAACTCGTGGAACAGCGTGATCACGTCGTCGTGGGTGAGCAGAGCGGGTTTGTCGCCCACCGGCGACGAAAAATTGCACACCAGCTGGGCCACCGGCGTTTGCAACTTGCCGGTGTCGGGGCGGGCCCAGCGGCCGCAGACGTCGTCCATCCAGGCACCCGGGCGCTTGCCCGGGCGGGCGTAAGGGTCGAGGTAGAACTGGCCCACCAGTTGCGGTGCGGCATCACCGGTGCCCGGGCGCTCGATGCGGTAGAAGCGCACGCTGTCGTGCCACACCGGCGCGGTGTCGGGGCGGATGCGCACCTCGAACAGCGTTTCAACGATGTGGAACAGGCCTTCGAGCACACGCGGTTCGGTGAAGTACTGCTTCACCTCCTGCTCGCTGAAGGCGTAGCGTTGCTCCTTGAGCTTTTCAGACACATAGGGCTGGTCCCACACCTGCACGTTGTCCATCTGCAAGTGTTCGGCCGCGAAGGCGCGCAACTCGGTGAGGTCGCGCTGGGCATGCGGGCGCGCCTTGGCCGCCAGATCACGCAGGAAATCAATCACCTGCTGCGGAGATTGCGCCATCTTGGGCACCAGCGACAGGTGGCCGTAACTGGCCTGGCCCAGCAACTGCGCTTCTTCCTGGCGCAGGGCCAGCAGCTCGCGCATGATCTCGGCGTTGTTGCGCTCGGCCGGGCCGAACTCGCTGGCCCGGGTGACGTAGGCGCGGTACAGCTGCTCACGCAAGGCGCTGCTGTGGGCGTACTGCATCACGGGCAGGTACACCGGCATGTGCAGCGTGAGCTTGTGGCCGCTCTGGCCATCGGCCTCGGCGGCTTCGCGGGTTTGCTGGCACACGTCGTCGGGCACGCCGGCCATCTGCTCGGCGGTGGCATACAGCGTGAAGCCATCGGTGGCGTCCAGCACATGCTCACTGAACTGCTGGCCCAGTTCGGCGCTGCGCTCCTGGATGGCAGCAAACCGCAGCTTGGCGTCGCCTTGAAGTTCGGCGCCAGACAGCACGAAATCGCGCATGGCGTGGGCCAGGGCCTGCTGGCGCGCAGGGGTGAGCCCGGCTGCACCCGGGCCCTGGGCCAGGGCCTTGTACTTGGCGTACAGGCGCTCGTCGGCACCCAGGCGGGTGTGGAACTCGGTGATGCGCGCCAGGTTGGCGTTGTAGGCCTCGCGCAACTCGGGTGTGTTGGCCACGGCGTTGAGGTGGCCCACGGCGCGCCAGGCGCGTGACAGACGCTCCAGCGGCACATCCAGCGCTTGGGACAGGGCGTCGTAATCGGCGGCTACCTCATTGCTTACCGCAGCTTCGAGCGCGGCGTCGGCAGCCGGCAGCAGCACATCCAGCGCCGGGGTGATGTGTTCGGGACGAATGCTCGAGAAAGCGGGCAAGCTGTCCTGGGCCAGCAGGGGATTGGTCATGTCGGGGGCCTTTGGCGCGCTGCGCTGAGGTGGGATGGACAGTGGCTTCGGATCAGGCCGCCGCGACGCGTTCAGCCGATTCAATGGTGTTGACCAGCAGCATGGTGATGGTCATGGGGCCCACACCGCCGGGCACCGGTGTGATGGCGCTGGCCACCTGGCTGACACCGTCAAAGTCGACGTCGCCACAGAGCTTGCCTTCGTCGTTGCGGTTCATGCCCACGTCGATGACGATGGCGCCGGGCTTGACCATGTCGGCGGTGAGCGTGTTGCGGCGGCCCACTGCGGCCACCACCACATCGGCCTGGCGCGTGTGCACACCCAGGTCAGGCGTGCCACTGTGGCAGATGGTGACGGTGGCATTGGCCTGCAAGAGCAGCAGGGCCATGGGCTTGCCCACGGTGTTGCTGCGGCCAATGACCACGGCGTGCTTGCCCTTGAGCGACACGCCGGTGCTTTCGATCAGCTTCATGCAGCCGTAGGGCGTGCAGGGGCGAAAGCCGGGCAGGCCCGCCATCAGGTCGCCTGCGCTCTGCACCGAGTAGCCGTCCACATCCTTGGCGGTGGAAATCGTCTCGATCACGCGTTGCGGGTTGATGTGCCTGGGCAGGGGCATCTGCACCAGGATGCCGTGGATGCTGGGATCCTTGTTGAGCGCATCAATGCGGGCCAGCAGGTCGGCTTCGCTCATCGAGGCATCGTATTTTTCGAGCACCGAGTGCAGGCCGTTCTCCTGGCAGGCCACCACCTTGTTGCGCACGTAGACGGCCGACGCCGGGTCCTCGCCCACCAGGATCACTGCCAGGCCGGGCTTGATGCCCTTGGCCGTGAGGGCGGCCGCGCGCTGGGCCACTTCGGTGCGAATCTGTTTGGACAGTTGGGTGCCGGAGATCAGTTGGGCGGTCATTTCAAATCCCAGAAAGTAAGAAGGCCGCTGGGTGGACAGCGGCCTCGGGTGGCGTTGGGTGGCTCAGGCCTTGGCTGCAGCGCTGTTGGCCCCCAGCGCGATCTTGAGCAGATCGGCCACGGTGTTGGCGTTGAGCTTTTCCATGATGTTGGCGCGGTGCGCCTCGACCGTCTTGATGCTGATGCCCAGGTAGTCGGCGATCTGCTTGTTCAGGCGGCCGGCCACGATGCGTTCGAGCACCTGGGCTTCGCGGGTGGTCAGGCGCGAGAGCAGGGCGTCACGACTGGCTTGCTCTTGATGCTGGCTGAACGACGAGCGGGCTTGATCCAGCATGCGCTCGACCAGGCTGGTCAACTCGTCTTCCTTGAAGGGCTTCTCGATGAAGTCCATCGCGCCCTTTTTCATCGTGGTGACGGCCATGGGCACATCGCCATGCCCGGTGATGAACACCACGGGCAGCGGGCTCTTGCGCTCAAGCAGGCGGTCCTGCAGCTCCAGGCCACTCATGCCATCCATGCGGATGTCCGCAATCAGGCAGGCCACTTCACGGGGGTCAAAGCGCGAGAGGAAGGATTCGGCCGAGTCAAAGCACTTGACGCGGTAATCCTTGCCTTCCAGCAGCCATTGCAGCGAATCGCGGACGGCTTCGTCGTCATCGACAACATAGACCGTGCCCTTCTTGGGAATCAGGCTCATGGGGAGGTTCTTGCAGCGGGGATGTTGCTGGCGTCGAGCGCTGCGGCCTCCGTGGATGGCTGCAGTGTTGTCTCCTCGTGCCGCGCAGTGGTTTCTACGGGCAGGGTGAAGGCGAACCGACACCCCGTGACTGAAGCCCCATTGTAGAGGTTCTGGGCCTTGATTCGGCCCCGGTGGCTCTCGACGATGGAGCGGCAAAGCGACAGGCCGATGCCCATGCCTTCGGCCTTGGTCGAGAAGAAGGCTTCATACAGGCGGGCGATGACTTCCTCGGGCAGGCCGGGGCCCATGTCGGTGACCGAGAACTCGATCACGCCGCCTTCTTCGGGCGTGTGTCGGGGCACCACGCGCAGCTCGATGTGGCGCCGCGAGGCGGGCATCTTGGCGTTGTCGATGGCCTCGGCGGCGTTTTTCAGCAGGTTGAGCAGCACCTGCTCGATCAGGATGGGGTCGCAGTGGATGTCGGGCAGGCGCTGGGCCACGTAGTGCTGGATGGCCACATTGCGGCGGCGCAGCTCGATGCTGGCCAACTCGACCGCGTCTTCGACGATGTCCGCGGCATGAGACGGCTGGCGCTGCGGCTCGCTTTTCTTCACGAAGGCGCGGATGCGGTGGATGATCTGCCCGGCACGCTCGGCCTGACGGGCGGTCTTGCCCAGCGCCGCGATCAGCGCCTCCTTGTCGATGGCATCGGCCTTCACCCGCGAGACCATGCCGTTGCAGTAGTTGTTGATGGCCGTCAGGGGCTGGTTGAGCTCGTGGGCCACCGATGACGCCATCTCACCCATGGTGATCAGGCGGCTGGAGACCTGCGCCTTTTCGGCTTGCTGGGCGGCGAGCTCTTCGGCGCGGCGGCGGCTGGTCACATCGGTGGCAATCAGCATCTGGGCCAGGCGGCCGTCGGTCCACTGCAGGTAGCGCGCCCGCACGTCAAACCACTTTTCCAGGGCGGGCACATACACCTCGCGCGGGTTGGCGCCCATGCCGGCCAGCTCTTCGGTGGGCAGGCCCGACAGGCCATCCACATCCTCACCCTGGTCGGTGTCTTCCTCGATGATGGTGCCGCTGGCCAGCAGCGCATGGCCGCGTGCCTCGGCGCCAAACCACAGGCGGTAGGAGCGGTTGGCAAACAGCAACTCACCTTGCTGCACCGACAGCACCGACACGGCAGCCTCCAGGCCTTCAAGCACGGTGGTGAAGCGCTCGTGCGAAGCGCTGAGCTGGTCGCGGATGCGCTTGGCCTCGGTGATGTTGGTCATCGAGGTCATCCAGCCGGTCTGGTGCCCACGGGCATCGACCAAGGGCGACACGTACATGCGGGCATCGAACATCGAACCGTTCTTGCGCATCACCTTCACTTCGATGCCACCGGCCGGACTGCGACCCTGAAGCTCTTGTTGCAGCAGGCGGTTGTTCTCCTCGACGCGATCAAGGGGCCAGTAGGGGTAGGGCGGCAGGCGCCCGATCAATTCGTCTTCGGTGAAGCCGGTCATGGCGCAGAAGGCCGGGTTGACGTAGGTGACGCGCCCTTCGATGTCCATGGCCCGCATGCCGGTGAGCATGGAGTTTTCCATCGCCCGCCTGAAGTTGGTCTCCTGCACCAGCGCGCCCTGGATCTGCGCGCGGCGCCGCACATGGCGCCAGGTGCCCAGCAGCATCCAGAGCGTCAGCACCGACAGGGCCACCACCATCCAGAACAGGGTGTTGCCGATCAGGCCGACCGAGGTGCGGTAGCCGCTGGCTCGCAGGATCAGGCCGTTGGCGGCAGGTGCCAGCGGCACATCGTGCGCAATGGCTGCGCGCTTGCGGGCCCCGCCCGGCATTGGCATCACGCTGCTGGCGATGACCTGTTCACGGTCGTCGATGACCGCCACGGTGTGCCTGCGGGTGACTTCGGTGGGCACGAAGTGGCGCAGCAGCGAGTCGATGGCGTAGTCGACCTGCAGGGCGCCAGCGAACTTGCCGCGATCGAGCATGGGCACCATGACCTGAAACACCTGCACGCCATGCGCGTCGGCGAACGGGCGCGAATACACCGGTTGGCGCAGGTCGCGCGCAGCCGCGAAGGCCAGGTCGGTCTCGCTCTGGCCTGCCGGGGCTGGCGCCGGCGTGGCCGTTGCAAGTGGCCCGTCATCGCGGTCAGCCTGGGCCGAGCGCCGGGCGCGCGCGTGGCGGTCAGCGGCGAGCCAGGAAAACTGGGTGATCTCGGGCCGGTCGTTGATGAAGGTGGCGGCCTGGATGCTGAAGTCGTTGGCGTCCAACTCACGCGAGACCAGTTCGCGGGCCATGCGCACCAGTTGCTCCTGGTTCTCGATCAGGCGCAGGCGGATCTGCTGCTGGGCGATTTCGGTGTCGCGCTTGACGGCTTCGGCCTCGCGCTCGATTTCTTCGTTTCGCAGGTACCAGAAGGCCGAAATGATCGCCGCCAGGAACAGCAGCACCGACGCCAAGGGGCCCAGCGTCGCAAACCGGTCTTGTCTTGCGGGGGACTGACGGCGCCACCACCGGCCCCAGAGTCGGCGTTGAAGGGGCAGGGGGCCGCTGTCACGCGGGTCGGGCAAGGTCGGTTGCATGGCGGGATTATCCCGATGCCGGAACGTCAGGCTGCAGGTCACATGGGCATATTTGGTGGTGCCAGCCTCGTTGAATATCACATTACGAAATGAATTCGCACGATTTGAAAATTGCGCGGGTTTGTGCCACACTGCGCGCCGATTGACCTGCATCACTCTCGCAACCAGCCCTTCCACAGACCCGGAACGAGGAGACAACCGATGTCCGCAACACCCCCCAATGCGTCAGGCCTGCCCCCCATGGACACCGACGCCCAAGAAACCCGCGAATGGCTGGACGCCCTGTCCGCCGTCATCAATGCCGAGGGCCCTGAGCGCGCCCACTACCTGCTGGAACAACTGCTCGAAGAAGCACGTCAGCACAGCGTGGACATGCCGTTCTCGGCCAACACCGGCTACGTGAACACCATCGAGCCCGACGCCGAAGAGCGTTGCCCGGGCAACATCGAGATCGAAGAGCGTCTGCGCGCCTACATGCGCTGGAACGCCATGGCCATGGTGGTCAAGGCCAATCGCCACAACCCCGAAGACGGTGGTGACCTGGGTGGCCACATCGGCTCGTTCGCTTCGCTGGCCCACATGTTTGGCGCCGGCTTCAACCACTTCTGGCACGCCGAAAGCAAGGACCACGGCGGCGATTGCCTGTACATCCAGGGCCACGTGTCGCCCGGTGTGTACGCCCGCGCCTACCTGGAAGGCCGCCTGACCGAAGAACAACTGCTGCATTTCCGCCAAGAGGTGGAAGGCAAGGGCCTGTCGAGCTACCCGCACCCCAAGCTGATGCCCGAGTTCTGGCAGTTCCCCACGGTGTCGATGGGCCTGGGCCCCTTGATGGCGATCTACCAGGCCCGCTTCCTGAAGTACCTGCACGCCCGTGGCATCGCCAACACCGAAAACCGCAAGGTCTGGGTGTTCTGCGGCGACGGCGAAATGGACGAGGTCGAAAGCCTGGGTGCCATCGGCCTGGCCGCCCGCGAAAAGCTCGACAACCTGATCTTCGTCATCAACTGCAACCTGCAGCGCCTGGACGGCCCGGTGCGTGGCAACGGCAAGATCATCCAGGAGCTGGAAGGTGAATTCCGCGGCTCGGGCTGGAACGTCATCAAGCTGCTGTGGGGCAGCGAGTGGGACCCCCTGCTGGCCCGCGACAAGGACGGCGCCCTGCGCAAGATCATGATGGAGACGCTGGACGGCGACTACCAGGCCTTCAAGGCCAACGACGGCGCCTACGTCCGCAAGCACTTCTTCGGCAAGGATCCGCGCACGCTGGAGATGGTGTCCAAGATGAGCGACCAGGACATCTGGAACCTCAAGCGTGGTGGCCACGATCCGCAAAAGGTGTATGCCGCCTACGCCGCTGCCGTCAAGCACAAGGGCCAGCCCACCGTGCTGCTGATCAAGACCGTCAAGGGCTTCGGCATGGGCAAGGCTGGCGAGGGCAAGAACAATGTCCACCAGACCAAGAAGCTGACCGACGACGACATCAAGTACATCCGCGATCGCTTCAACATCCCCATCCCCGACAGTGAGCTGCCCAAGCTGCCGTTCTACAAGCCGGCCGACGACACGCCCGAAATGCGCTACCTGCACGAGCGTCGCCAGGCCCTGGGTGGTTACCTGCCGCACCGCCGCACGCAAGCCGACGAAAGCTTCACCGTGCCTGCGCTGGAGACCTTCAAGAGCGTGATCGAGCCCACGGCCGAAGGCCGCGAGATCTCGACCACCCAGGCCTACGTGCGTTTCCTCACGCAGTTGCTGCGTGACCAGGCCCTGGGCCCGCGCGTGGTGCCCATCCTGGTCGATGAGGCCCGCACCTTCGGCATGGAAGGCCTGTTCCGCCAGGTTGGCATCTACAACCCCGCAGGTCAGCAGTACACCCCGGTCGACAAGGACCAGGTCATGTACTACCGAGAGGACAAGGCCGGCCAGATCCTGCAGGAAGGCATCAACGAAGCCGGCGGCATGGCCAGCTGGATTGCTGCGGCCACCAGCTACAGCACCAGCAACCGCATCATGGTGCCGTTCTATGTGTACTACTCGATGTTCGGCTTCCAGCGCATTGGCGACCTGGCCTGGGCAGCGGGCGACATGCAGGCCCGTGGCTTCCTGCTGGGCGGCACTTCGGGCCGCACCACGCTGAACGGCGAAGGCCTGCAGCACGAAGACGGCCACAGCCACATCCTGGCTGGCACCATTCCCAACTGCATCAGCTACGACCCGACCTTCGCGCACGAAGTGGGCGTGATCATGCAGCATGGCCTCAAGCGCATGGTCGAGAAGCAGGACAACGTCTTCTACTACCTCACGCTGCTCAACGAGAACTACCCGATGCCTGGCCTGAAGCCCGGCACCGAAGAGCAGATCCTCAAGGGCATGTACCTGTTGGAAGAAGGCGCCGCGCTGGGCAAGGACGCACCGCGCGTCAACCTGCTGGGTTCGGGCACCATCCTGCGTGAATCCATCGCGGCCCGCGTGCTGCTGGCCTCCGACTGGGGCGTGGCCGCCAACGTCTGGAGCTGCCCCAGCTTCAACGAACTGGCCCGTGACGGCCAGGCCGCCGATCGCTACAACCTGCTGCACCCCACCGAGGCGCCGCAAGTGCCCTTCGTGGCGCAGCAGTTGGCCCCGCACGCCGGCCCGGTCATCGCCTCGACCGACTACATGAAGAGTTATGCCGACCAGATCCGCGCCTTTGTGCCGGCTGGCCGCAACTTCAAGGTGCTGGGTACCGACGGCTTCGGCCGCAGCGACTTCCGCAGCAAGCTGCGTGAGCACTTCGAGATCAACCGTCACTACATCGTGGTGGCGGCGCTCAAGGCACTGGCTGAAGACGGCGTGGTGCCGGCAGCCAAGGTGGCGCAGGCCATTGCCAAGTACGGCATCAAGGCCGACAAGATCAACCCGCTGTACGCCTGACCGCCCGAGCGCAACTGGAGACAAGACATGGCATTGATTGAAGTGAAAGTGCCGGACATCGGCGACTTCAAGGACGTGGCCGTCATCGAGCTGCTGGTCAAGGCCGGCGACAAGGTGGCCGCCGACCAGAGCCTGATCACCGTCGAGAGCGACAAGGCCTCGATGGAGATCCCGTCCAGCCACGCTGGCGTGGTCAAGGAACTGAAGGTCAAGATCGGCGATACCGTCAACGAAGGCAGCCTGCTGCTGGTGCTGGAAGCCGAAGGCGCTGCGGCACCTGCTGCGGCCGCGCCCGCACCGGCCGCAGCAGCCGTTGCCGCCCCGGCACCGGTGGCCGCAGCGCCCGCACCCGCGGCCGCTGCAGTGGCCTCCGGCCCCATCCAGGTGCTGGTGCCCGATATCGGTGATTTCGCCGAAGTGGCCGTCATCGAGGTGATGGTCAAGGTGGGTGACACCATCAAGGTCGAGCAAAGCCTGATCACCGTCGAAAGCGACAAGGCTTCGATGGAGATCCCGTCCAGCCACGCTGGCGTGGTCAAGGAAGTCAAGGTGGCCCT
>Ga0228698_1001128_pt1 | contig 14151 bp, 13 predicted proteins | sample McNCre117_Aug_MG_FD_178015 | JGI IMG/M metagenome (GOLD analysis project Ga0228698, IMG submission 178015) | Freshwater microbial communities from McNutts Creek, Athens, Georgia, United States - 1-17_Aug_MG | ecosystem: Environmental > Aquatic > Freshwater > Creek | place: USA: Georgia...
GACCTGGATGCCCTGATTGACCAGGCCGCCGAGAAAACACCGGTCGACGAGTTGATGATGCGGCGCCTGAAAAAAAAGCGCCTGGCCTTGCGTGACGAGATCGCACGCATTGAACTCTCCCTGTCTGACGAGCCGGCCTGAATGCTGCTGACGCAGGCCGTTGGTGACGCCTTTGCTGCCACTGGCCCGTTGGCACTGGCGGTGGAGCAGTACCGCCCGCGTGAGGGACAGCTGCAAATGGCCCATGCCGTGGCGCAGGTTCTGGACGACGGAGGCATGCTGGTTGTGGAAGCGGGCACGGGCGTTGGCAAAACCTATGCCTATCTGGTGCCTGCTTTGCTGTCCGGCAAACGCGTGCTGCTTTCCACGGCCACCAAGGCGCTGCAAGACCAACTGTTCGGCCGCGATATTCCTCATTTGCGCCAGCTGCTAGGCCTGTCCTTGCGGGTGGCCTTGCTCAAGGGGCGATCCAGCTACGTGTGCCTGCACCATCTGGAGAACGCGCGCCAGGACCTTCGCTTGGATGCGTCCGCGGCCATGCAACACCTGGCCCGTCTGGAACTGTGGTCGCATGCCACGCGCACCGGCGACCTGGCAGAGGTGGAAGCGCTGGATGAGTCTTCGCCTTTGCTGCCCTTGGTCACCTCCACCCGCGAAAACTGCCTGGGCGCGCGCTGTGCCCACGCGGCGCGCTGTTTTGTGAACCAGGCGCGGCGCGAGGCGCTGGCGGCCGATGTAGTCGTGATCAACCACCATCTATTTTTCGCGGACCTGAATGTGCGGGAGTCGGGTGTGGCCGAACTGCTGCCCAGCGTGCATGCCGTGGTGTTCGATGAAGCCCACCAGCTCAATGAGATTGGCGTGCAATTTCTGGGGCGGCAAGTGGGCAGCGGCCAACTCAGCAGCCTGGCCCGTGATCTGGAGCAGGCGGGGCAGACGCATGCGCGCGGCATGGCACCCTGGGCTGCTCTGGCGGACACCATCGAACGCAGTGCAGACGCTTTGCGTTCCCGGTTTCCCGCCCAGGATGCCACTACGCGCTTGGATTGGGAAGCGACGGGTGCGCGTTGGCAGTCGCTGCTAGAAGACTGCGTGGAGGCCTTGCAGCAAGCGTTGGCCGCGCTGGCTTTGGTGGCTGAAAGTGCGCCGGAATTGCAATTGGTGGCGCAGCGTGTGGAAGATGTGTTGGATACCGTACAGCTGTTTGTACAGCCCGTTCCACCCGATGCCGTGCGCTGGCTGGAGTTGGGGCGGCAGGTGCGCATGCTGCAGTCGCCATTGGATGTATCGCAGGCTATGCGGACGCGGGTACTGCCACCCGAAGGAAACATGGGCCACAAGTCCTGGGTGTTTACCTCGGCCACGTTGGGACACGATGAAGGATTGAGCTGGATGGTCGATAGCTGCGGCCTGCAGGGTGCGCGCGTTCTCAAGGTGCCCAGCCCGTTTGACTATGCGCAGCAGGCCGCCATTTATGTGCCAACCGACTTTCCCAAACCCGGTGACGCAGCGCACAGCTATGCGGTCGCTGATCTGGCGTGGCGTGGGGCCAGCATTCTGGGCGGGCGCACGCTGGTGCTCACCACCACGCTGCGGGCCATGCGCAATATTGGTGACGCATTGGCCCGGACCCTGCAGGGCCACCAAGGCATGGAATTGCTGGTGCAAGGCACGCGACCCAAGCGGGAGCTGCTTGCGCGCTTTCTGCAAGGCGGCGAGCCCGGCGCGGTGGGGGCCATTCTGGTGGCCTCAGCGACTTTTTGGGAGGGCATTGACATGCCCGGTGAGGCTCTGCAACTGCTGGTGATCGACAAACTGCCGTTTACGCCACCGGATGATCCGGTGCTGCAAGCGCGCTCCAAGGCGCTGGAGGAGGCAGGCAAAAATCCCTTCAAGCACCTGCATTTACCGCAAGCTGCAGTGGCTTTGCGGCAAGGGGCAGGGCGTTTGATTCGTCGGGAATCAGACCAGGGTGTTTTGGTGGTGTGCGATGTTCGCTTGAGCCAGATGGGCTACGGACGCCAACTGCTCAAAACCCTGCCACCCATGCGCAAGCTGGGCAGCGCGCAAGAATGGGAAGACGCGTTGCAGCGCCTTACCAGAGCTTCCACCAGGGATCATTCGTCGAACGCGCTCCCTTGGTAAGAAATTCCGAACCTGGGTAGTTGTTTTCCAGGACACGCTTGGCATCGTCACGCAACGAACCCATGCCCAAGGCGTCGTAGGACTTGTAGATGATGAACAGCGCTTCTTCCGAGGCGGGCACATTGCGGTAATCAGCCACTGCTGTCTGGGCGCGGTTGATGGCTGCCAGATAGGCACCGCGCTTGTAGTAGTAGCGGGCCACATGCACCTCGTACTGCGCCAGCGAGCCGACGATGTAATTCATGCGCTGCCGTGCGTCGGGTGCGTAACGTGAATCGGGGAAGCGGGTAACCAGTTCCTTGAAGGATTCAAAGGCCTCCTTGGAAGCCTTCTGGTCCCGCTCGGAAAGGTCCTGGCGGGAGATGGCCGAGAACATGCCCAGGTCATCATTGAAGTTGATGGTGCCCTTGAGGTACAGCGCATAGTCCAAAGCGGGGCTGGCCGGATGCAGCTTCATGAAACGGTCCAGCGTGGAAATGGCTTGGGCAGGTTCTTGTGTGCGGTATTGCGCGTAGGCCTTGTCCAGCTGGGCTTGCTGGGCTAGCGGTGTGCCAGCAGCACGGGCTTCCAGTTTTTCGTAAAGGGGGATGGCCTTGTCGTACTGGCCCGCATCGACAGCATCTTTGGCGTCGGCGTAAATGGCGTTCGGGCTCATGGTGGCGGTTTTGTCCACGGGCGTGGAAGAACACGCCGTCAACCCCAAGGCCGCGGTCATCAGCACCAAGGCGTAAACAACCGATAATTTGACTCGCAACATTGTGGGAAACCTTCTTGAAACAGACCGCCGGGATTATATCGACCACCCCCTTGGACCTGATGGCCGAAGATGCAGAGGAGCCGGGGCCAGAGTCTGATATCCGGCAGTTTTCGGTAGAGGCATCGCAGCATGGTGAGCGCTTGGACAAAGTGCTCGCACACGCCGTGCAAGAGTTCTCGCGCAGCTACCTGCAGCAGCTGCTGGAATCTGGCTTGGTTACGGTCAACGGCAAGCTCGGCACCAAGGCCTCGCAAAAAGTTCGCGTGGGCGATGCCATCAGCCTGGAACTCAAACCCACGCCGCAAAGCCAGGCCTTCAAGCCTGAACCGGTGGCATTCGGTATCGCCTTTGAAGACGAGCACCTGATGGTCATCAACAAGCCCGCCGGGCTGGTGGTGCATCCGGCACCCGGCAACTGGAGCGGCACTTTGCTCAACGGTTTGCTGGCACACGACCCTTGCTTTCTAGCCGTGCCCCGCGCGGGCATTGTTCACCGGCTCGACAAAGACACCAGCGGTCTGATGGTGGTGGCCAAAACCCGCCCGGTGATGGACGCGCTGGTCAAAGCCATCGCGGCGCGCGAGGTCAGCCGCCAGTACCTGGCCTTGGCCCATGGCGCCTGGGCGGGGCCTGCACGCAGGGTGGTTAGCGCCCCGATTGGCCGTGACCCGCGCAACCGCTTGCGCATGGCCGTGGTGGACTTGGGCACCCACTCGGGCAAAGACGCGCGCACCGACTTTGAGCGTTTGGCCAGTGATGCGAACAGCTGCTACGTGCACTGCAAGCTGCACACAGGCCGAACCCACCAGATCCGGGTGCACATGGCATCTATCGGGCACCCGCTGGTGGCCGATATGGTGTACGGCGGCACAGCGCAATTTGGCATGACCCGGCAGGCGCTGCATGCCACCCGCCTGGCATTCGCCCATCCGGTGACGGGGAAGGTGCAGCAGTTTGATGCCGCCGTTCCCGCAGACATGCAGCAGGCAATAGCCCACTGGGGCCCTGCGTTACAATCCGCCCTGGCCTCAGAGGCTACTGACCTCGCCAAGTAAGTGCGGGTCGCCACAGGGTCCAACCCCTGTTTGCCTTCCGAAGAAATCTCAACGATGTGGTCGCCGTGACGGCGATGTTTCCGGAAATTGCCTGACCTATGAATTTGGCCGACGCAAAGCGCGTGCTAGAGACTGCACTGATTTGCACGCAACAACCTATGCCCGTGCGCGATATGCGAGCGCTGTTTGCCGACGCGCTGGGGGCAGACACGCTCAAAACTTTGCTGGAAGAGTTGCGCAACGACTGGGCTGGCAAAGGCGTGGAACTGGTAAGCGTGGCCACCGGCTGGCGCTTCCAGAGCCGCCCGGAAATGCGCGAATACCTGGACCGACTGCACCCCGAAAAGCCCCCGCGCTACACCCGCGCCACGCTGGAAACCCTGGCCATCATTGCTTACCGCCAGCCGGTGACGCGCGGCGACATGGAAGACATCCGCGGCGTGACAATCAACTCACTGCTGATCAAGCAACTCGAAGACCGGGGCTGGGTGGAAGTGATTGGGCACCGGGAGGCGGCAGGTCGACCGGCGCTTTACGCCACCACCAAACAATTTCTGGACGACCTGGGGCTTGCCTCGCTGGACCAACTGCCCATGCTCGACAGCCCGGCCGACGCGTCTCAGGCCTTTGGCTCTCTGGCCGCGTTGGAAGAAGAACCTGCGGCCCCGGAAGTGGTTGAAGCCACGCCGGGTGAGCCTGAATTGCAAATGGACATGCTGGCGCCAGAGCCAGCCAACGCCGCGGCACCCGTGCCGCTGGAACCCTCAACCGATGCCGCTGCCGGTGTGGACACCGACACCAACCCTCCTCAGGATGGAACCTTGCTATGAATGAATCCGACGCCACCAAGCCCCCCGAAGTGGAAGCCGTCGTTCCTGCGGTGGATGCTCCCAGCACCATCGTGTTCACCGTGGCCCCGGCCGATGCCGAGCCGCCAGCTCCGCCCGTTCTGGCCCCCAAGTCCACCCGCTTTGAAGACATCCTCTCCGGCCAGTTCGACGCCGATGAAGAAGTCGAAGAGCTGGCTCCCCCTAAGCGCGTGCTGGCACCCATGGCCGAAACGCCCAAGCTGCACAAGGTGCTGGCCCAGGCCGGCATGGGTTCGCGCCTGGAGATGGAGCAGCTCATTCTGGAAGGCCGCATTTCGGTCAACAACGAACCGGCCCACATTGGCCAGCGCATCCAGTTCGGTGACAGCATCAAGGTCAATGGCAAGCCGATTCGGGTACGCATTGACCCGCCGCCTGCCCGTGTGATCGCGTACCACAAGCCTGTGGGCGAAGTGGTGACCCATGACGACCCGCAGAACCGTCCCACCGTGTTCCGCAAGCTGCCCAAGCTGCAGCAGGGCAAGTGGCAGTCGGTCGGCCGTCTGGATTTGAATACCGAAGGCTTGCTGCTGTTCACCAGCTCTGGGGAGTTGGCAAACAACCTGATGCACCCGCGCTTCGGCCTGGAGCGCGAATATGCGGTGCGGGTGCTGGGCGCTTTGACCAAAGACGAAAAGCAGATGCTGCTGAACGGCGTGCAGTTGGACGACGGCATGGCGCAGTTTGGCTCCATTGAAGATGGCGGCGGCGAAGGCTCCAACTGCTGGTACCGCGTCACTATTTCCGAAGGCCGCAATCGCGAAGTGCGCCGCATGCTGGAGTCGGTGGGCCATGCGGTCAGCCGTCTGATCCGTATCCGCTACGGCGCCATGATGCTGCCGCGCGGCCTCAAGCGCGGTGCCTGTATGGAACTCGATGAGTCCGATATCCGTGCCCTGATGCAGGCCGCAGGTGCGCCCCGTACAGCCGCCGAGCGCAGCGAGCAGGGCGGTCGCGAAGGTGCCGGTGGCAATCGCGGACCACGTGGCAACCGCAGGCGCTCCGGCGGTCCACGCGGCAATACCAATACCGGCCCGGGTCGCTCCGCAGGCGGTCCCAATGGCGCAGGCCGTACTGGTCGCCCGGAACGCTCTGGCGATCGTCCGTCCGGTAACGCGCAGCCCGATCCGATGAAAACTTCGCTGGGCTATATCGGTGCGGACAGCTTCAACCGCCAACGCCAGGACCGCGGCCCGCGCGCTGGTGGCGCAGGCGGACAGCGCCGCGGTGGCAGGGGGCGCTCGGGATAGCTTGCGATGCTAAAATTGCGGGCTTTGCTCAAGGGAGCAAATTACTCAACCCAGATCAGGACTTTCCATGACTATCGAACGCACTCTTTCCATCATCAAACCTGACGCCGTTGCTAAAAATGTGATCGGCCAGATCTACGCACGTTTTGAAGCTGCTGGCCTCAAAGTGGTTGCCGCCAAGATGGCCCACCTGTCTCGCCGCGAAGCCGAAGCGTTCTACGCTGTACACGCCGCACGTCCTTTCTTCAAGGACCTGGTGGACTTCATGGTTTCCGGCCCCGTGATGATCCAAGCCCTGGAAGGCGAAAACGCCATCCTCAAGAACCGTGACCTGATGGGCGCTACCGATCCCAAGAAGGCTGCTGCTGGCACCATCCGCGCTGACTTCGCTGACAGCATCGACGCCAACGCCGTGCACGGTTCTGACGCTGCGGAGACGGCTGCGGTTGAAATCGCATTCTTCTTCCCCGGCATGAACGTTTACTCGCGTTAATTCGTAAGTTATGCAATGACGGCCAATCTGCTTGATTTCGATCTGGAGGGATTGGCTGCTTTTTGCGAGCGGCTGGGTGAGAAGCGCTTTCGCGCCACCCAGTTGTTCCGCTGGATTCATCAAAAAGGGGCGTCCCAGTTTGATGACATGACCGACTTGGCCAAGTCGCTGCGCGAGAAGCTCAAAACCTCGGCGCACATCCAGGCCCCTTCTGTAATCTCCCAACACATTTCCTCCGACGGCACCATCAAGTGGCTGTTCGACGTGGGCGGTGGCAACGCCATCGAATCGGTATTTATCCCCGAAGACGACCGTGGCACGCTGTGCGTGTCCTCCCAAGCCGGTTGCGCCGTGGGGTGCCGTTTTTGCTCCACAGGTCACCAGGGCTTTAGCCGCAACCTGACGGTGGGCGAAATCATCGGCCAGCTCTGGTTTGCCGAACACTTTCTGCGCAAGCACCTCAACACGCCCGACCGCGTCATCTCCAACGTGGTGATGATGGGCATGGGTGAGCCGCTGCAAAACTACCAGCCCTTGGTGCAAAGCTTGCGCGTGATGCTGGACGACCACGGTTATGGCCTGTCGCGTCGCCGGGTCACGGTGTCCACCTCGGGTGTGGTGCCCATGATGGACCGGCTGGGCCAGGATTGCCCAGTGGCGCTGGCGGTGTCGCTGCACGCACCCAATGACACGCTGCGTGACAACCTGGTGCCGCTCAACCGCAAATACCCGCTGCAAGAACTGCTGCAAGCCTGCCAGCGCTATCTGGAATTTGCGCCGCGCGACTTTGTTACCTTTGAGTACTGCATGCTCGACGGCGTCAACGACACGCCCGCACATGCCAAGGAACTGGTGGCCTTGCTCAAGGCGCAGTCCTCGCACGCCTGGTGCAAGCTCAACCTCATCCCGTTTAACCCCTTCCCGGCATCCGGCCTCTTGCGCTCCAACAACAGCGCAGTGCAGGCTTTTGCGAAAGTGCTGTCCGATGCAGGCATCGTCACCACGGTGCGCAAGACGCGCGGCGACGATATCGACGCGGCTTGCGGCCAACTCGCTGGCGACGTGCAAGACCGCACAGCGGTGGAAAAGCGCATTGCCAAGCAGCGCACCATCATGCTGACGCCAGTGAGTGATGCGCCTGCTGAACCACATAGGGACATAAAACCATGATCAAACTGCGATTGCTGCCGACGCTGTCTCTCACCACCTGGCTGGGCGTGTTGGCTGCAGCTTGGGTGCTGGGTGGCGTCAGTGGCTGCGCATCTGGCGGCGTTTCTGCTTCGGGTACGCCCGAAACGTTTACCGAGTCCGATGAGCCCGAGAGCCGCAAGCGCGCAGGCAACCGGCTCAAGCTGGCAGTGCTGTATTTTCAAGATGGCAAGTTCAACTTTGCGTTGGACGAAGTCAAGCAGGCCATTCAAACCGACCCGACCTGGTACCAAGGCTATTGGATGCGCGGCCTGATTCAAATGCAAACAGGCGATCTGGCTGCGGCTGAAGGCAGCTTCCAAAAGGCGCTGTCCATCAACTCGGCCTCATCCGACATCAAGCACAACTACGGCGTGTTGCTGTGCAAGATGAAGCGGCCAGCAGAAGCCATGCGCATGTTCTCTGCGGCCTTGGCCGATCCGACTTACGGCGCACGCGCCAAAACCTGGCAGGAGCAGGGCTTGTGCCAGCTCGCCAACGGTCAGAAGGCGGAGGCAGAGTCCAGTTTCTTGCGCTCTTATGAACTCGATGCGGCCAACCCCGTCACCGGCTACAACCTAGCATCGCTCTTGTGGCAGCGCGGTGAAATGGCACGTGCGCAGTTTTATGCCCGTCGGCTGAACAACAGTGAACGCGCAACGGCCGAGTCGCTGTGGCTGGGTATCAAGATTGAGCGCAGCCTGGGCACGCGGGACGCCCAGTCGCAACTGGAAGCGCAGTTGACCAAGCGCTTTGCCCAGTCGCGTGAAGCGCTGGCATTGGAACGCGGAGCTTTTAATGAGTGAAGAAACCTTGGCCAGTGCGCCCAGCGCGTCGCCAGCCACCGAAACGGCCGGGCAGTTGTTGCGCAAGGCGCGTGAGGCCTCGGGCCTGCACGTGGCAGCCTTGGCGGTGGCCATGAAGGTGCCTGTGAAAAAGCTGGAAGCCCTGGAGTCCGACCGGTTCGCAGAACTGCCCGATGCGGTGTTTGTGCGCGCCCTGGCCGCCAGCGTGTGCCGCACGCTCAAGGTGGACCCCGCGCCGATTTTGAGCAAGTTGCCGCAGTCTGCAGCACCCAAGTTCGAGGCCGACGACCGCGGCATCAACATGCCGTTTCGCAGCCCCGGCTTGTTCTATGACAACCCGTTCATGCGTTTGTTGAACAAACCTGCGGTTCTGGCTGTCATGGGCTTGCTGCTGGCGGCGTTGGTGGTGGCCTTCTGGCCCGCGTCACGCAGTGCGCCAACGGAAGAAGCTCCTCCCGTGGCTTTGGAGAAGCCTGCCGTGCCAGCAGATGCTCCGGCCCCTGTGCCGGTGGCGAACCCGCAGGTCGTGACAGAAGCCAATCCTCCTACTGCACCGGTGCTTGCACCTGTTGCAGAAGCCCCTGCCAAGGCAGCGTCGGCACCAGCCGCAGTGGTGCCTGCGCCTGTAGCGTCTTCTGCTGCAGTGGCTGCGGTCAACGCCGTGATGACCTTCAAAGCCACATCCACCGCGTGGGTACGTGTGACCGACAGCAAAGGCGTTCTGCGTTTGGAGAAAACCTTGGGCGCCGGTGAGTCGGCCAGCGCGGGCGGCGATTTGCCCCTGTCCGTTGTGGTGGGCAATGTGGGTGCGACGGCGGTCGAAGTCCGTGGACAGCCCTATGCACTGGATGCGTTCAACAAAAACAATGTGGCCCGATTTGAGGTGAAGTGATGCAAGAGCAAAAACCTATCGCGTTGGCGTCTCCTCGCGTGCGGCAGTCGCTGCAATCGAACGTGGTGTGGGGTAGCAGGGTGGTCACGGTGGGCGGCGGTGCGCCGGTGCGCGTGCAGTCCATGACCAACACCGATACCGAACAGGCCATTGAAACGGCGTTGCAGGTCAAGGAGCTGGCCTTGGCCGGTTCGGAGTTGGTGCGCATCACCGTCAACACGCCCGAGGCCGCACAGGCCGTTCCTTACATCCGCGAGCAACTGGACCGCATGGGCATTGATGTGCCCTTGATTGGTGACTTCCATTACAACGGCCACCGCTTGCTCAGCGACTTCCCGGACTGCGCTCAGGCGCTCTCCAAATACCGCATCAACCCCGGCAATGTGGGCAAGGGCGACAAGCGCGATCGGCAGTTCGGCCAGATGATTGAAGCCGCTATCCGCTGGAACAAGCCCGTGCGCATTGGGGTGAACTGGGGCAGCCTGGACCAGGAGCTGTTGGCGTCCATGATGGACGAAAACAGCCGCCGCGTCGAACCCTGGGATGCCAAGCCGGTGATGTACGAGGCCCTGATTGCCTCTGCCATTGGGTCTGCCCAGCGTGCCGAAGAAATGGGCATGTCGGCCAGCCAGATCATGTTGTCCTGCAAGGTCAGCGGCGTGCGTGACCTGATTGCCGTTTACCGCGAACTGGGTCAGCGTTGCAACTACCCGCTGCACCTGGGCCTTACTGAAGCGGGCATGGGTACCAAGGGCACTGTGGCATCGGCCGCTGCACTGGCCGTGCTCTTGCAAGAGGGCATTGGCGACACCATCCGCGTGTCGCTTACCCCCGCACCGGGTGAGTCGCGCACCCAAGAAGTGGTGATTGCCTCCGAGATATTGCAGTCGCTGGGTTTGCGCACTTTTGTGCCGAGCGTGACGGCTTGCCCCGGTTGTGGCCGCACCACCAGCACCACCTTCCAGGAACTTACCCAGCAGATTGACGATTTTCTGCGTGCACAAATGCCGGTGTGGCGCGCCCAGTACCCTGGCGTGGAGCACCTCAAGGTGGCCGTGATGGGCTGCATCGTCAACGGCCCCGGTGAGAGCAAGCATGCCGACATCGGCATCAGCCTGCCCGGTACCGGTGAGGCGCCCGCCGCCCCGGTGTTCATTGATGGCGAAAAGCGCATGACGCTGCGCGGCGAAAACATTGCTTCCGAATTCCAACAAGTGGTGGAGAACTACATCCAGCAGCGCTTTGGCAATGCTGCCGTATCCGCTTGAAACGTCCCCAGGTATGAACGACAAAACGACCCCACGCAAAGTGGAAAAACTGCTCGCCGTCAAAGGCATGAATGACATCCTCCCGCCGGAGTCTGCCCGGTGGGAAGCGCTGGAAGAACGGGTGCGCAAGCTGATGCAGCGCTTTGCCTTCGAGAACGTGCGCACGCCCATCGTGGAACCTACCGCGCTGTTTGTGCGCGGTTTGGGGGAAGTCACCGACATTGTGGAAAAGGAGATGTACTCCTTTGAAGACCGCCTGAACGGCGAGGCCCTGACGCTGCGTCCTGAAAACACCGCTGGCGTGGTGCGTGCGGCTGTGGAACATTCGCTGCTCTACAACGGCCCCCGGCGTCTGTATTACTTCGGCCCCATGTTCCGCCACGAACGCCCGCAGCGCGGTCGTTACCGCCAGTTCCACCAGATCGGTGCCGAGGCACTGGGCTTTGCGGGTGGCGAAGTGGATGCGGAAATCATCCTTATGGCCCACACGCTGTGGCAGGAAATCGGGCTGACCGATGTGGAGCTGCAGCTCAACAGTTTGGGCCAGCCTGCCGAGCGCAATGCCCACCGGGCCGCGCTCATTGCGCACTTTGAGGCGCACCAGGATGCGTTGGACGAAGAGGCCAAGCGCCGTTTGCACCTCAACCCCTTGCGCCTGCTCGATAGCAAAAATCCGGCCATGCAAGCCGTGATTGAAGCCGCTCCGCGTCTGCTGGATTTTCTGGGTGAAGCCTCCAAGGCCCACCTAAAAACCGTGACCGACATTCTGGAAGCCAATGGTGTGGCCTACCGCATCAACCCGCGTCTGGTGCGCGGCATGGACTACTACAACCTCACCGTGTTTGAGTTTGTGACCACGCGTCTGGGCTCGCAGGGCACGATTTGTGCCGGTGGACGCTACGACTACCTGTTTGAGCAAGTGGGCGGCAAGCCCACCCCAGCCGTGGGCTGGGCGATCGGTATGGAGCGTGTGCTGGAATTGCTCAAAGAAACCGGCCATGCCGATACCGGCCCGGTGCTGGACGCCTATGCCGTGGTGCCTGATGCCAGCTTTCTGCCGCAAGTCACCGTGTGCCTACAGAGTCTGCGCGCGCAAGGCCTGTCCGTGCAAATGCACGCCAGCACGGCGGAAGGCATGGCCAGCATGAAGTCCCAATTCAAAAAGGCAGATGCCTCGGGTGCGCGCTATGCCCTCATTTTTGGTGCCGACGAAATGGCGCAAGGCCAGGTCACCGTCAAGGCCCTGCGTGATGCCGCCGTGCCCCAGCAAACCTGCGTGCTCAGCGAAGTGGCCCAGTGGGGCCAGCGCCTACAATCCAACGCTTAACTCAATCGATCCATGGCAAATCATCTAGATCTCGAAGAACAAGAACAGCTTGATGAAATCAAGCACTTTTGGAAGCAGTACGGCAACGCCATTACTTGGGTGCTCATCGTCGTTTTGGGTGCGTATGCGGCTTGGAATGGCTACCAATATTGGCAGCGTAGCCAGTCTGAGCAGGCAGCAGCCCTGTTTGATGAAGTCGAAAAAGTGGCGCGTGCGGGCGATGCCGACAAACTGGGTCGCGCCTTTGGCGAGATGAAAGACCGTTTCGCTTCTACCGCCTATGCACCACAGGCTGGCCTGTTGGTTGCCAAGACCTTATACGAGGCCGGCAAGGCAGACGATGCCAAAGCGGCGCTGACTTGGGTGGCTGAAAAATCCAAAGATGCGGGTTATGCGGCTGTGGGGCGTTTGCGCCTGGCCGGTGTGCTCATGGACGCCAAGGCATTTGACGAAGCGCTGAAGGTGCTGGATACATCTTTCCCTGACGAGTTCGCAGCTTTGCAGGCCGACCGCCGTGGTGATGTGTACATGGCGCAAGACAAAAAGAGCGAAGCCAAGGAACAGTACCTGAAAGCCTACAAACTGCTGGGCGACGGCGTTGATTACCGCCGCCTGGTGCTGGTCAAACTCAACAGCCTGGGCGTTGACCCCGTGGGTGACGCTGCAGCCAAACCGGCTGCCGAGACGGCATCCAAGTGATGAACAAGCTGAGGCAGGGAGGCGCTGTGATTCGTACTGCATTCGTGATGGTGTCTGTTGCCTTGCTGGCGGCTTGTGCGGGCACAGAACGCCCCAAGCCCGCAGCCTTGGCGCCCAATGTCCCCTTGCTAGGTGTGCGCGCTGTCTGGAGCAACGCCGTTGGTGCGGTGGAGTTCCCGTTGGATGTTCGAGTGGTCGACGGGCGCGCCTATGTAGCCGGTGGCAATGGCGTGGTCGCCGCGATTGATGCGCAAACCGGTGCCGATGTGTGGCGCACCACGCTGGATACCCCTTTGAGTGCAGGCGTAGGCAGTGACGGGCGCTATGCGGCCGTGGTCACCCGCGCCAACGAATTGGTGGTGCTGGATGCGGGCAAAGTGGCTTGGCGCCAGAAACTCAAGGCCCTGACCCTGACGGCGCCGCTGGTGGCTGGGGCGCGCGTTTTCACCGTGTCCAGCGACCGCACTGTGAGTGCCTTTGATGCCGCAACAGGGCAGCGGATATGGCAACAAAGCAAGGCCGGTGAGGCCTTGGTTTTGGGGCAGGCTGGATTGCTGACCGCTGCGGGCGACACCTTGCTGGTGGGCTTGGGGGGCAGGGTAGCCGGACTCAATCCAACCAATGGCTCCACACGCTGGGAAACCACTGTGGTGAGTGCACGTGGTACCAATGAGGTAGAGCGCTTGGTTGATGTGGTGGCTGGAGTCAGTCGCGACGGCAATCAGGTGTGCGTGCGTTCGTTCCAGTACGCAGTGGGTTGTGTCGATGCGAGCAACGGCCGCTTGCAATGGAGCAAGCCAGCCAATGGCGGCACTGGCGTGTCGGGTGATGCGACTATTTTGTTGGGCTCGGAAGGCGACGGAAAACTGTCCGCTTGGAACCGCAAAGATGGCGAAAAATTGTGGACCGTGGAGCGTTACCGTTTCCGTGTTCTGAGCGCACCGCTACTGGCAGGTCGCTCCTTTGTGGTGGGCGACGACTCGGGCAACCTCCACTTTTTGTCCAAGGACGATGGTTCTCCCCTTAACCGGGTGGCAACTGACGAATCTGGTATCGCCGTTGCGCCGGTTTTGTCTGGCAAGACCTTGATGGCAGTGAGCCGCCGTGGCTCCATTTATGCGTTCCGGCCTGAATAGGCCGGTCCCCCTCTATTCATGAAACCCGTTATTGCACTGGTCGGCCGACCAAACGTTGGAAAGTCCACGCTTTTCAACCGCCTGACCAAAAGCCGCGATGCTATCGTGGCCGACTTCGCCGGGTTGACCCGTGATCGCCACTACGGCCAAGGTTCCCAAGGCAAGCACGATTACATCGTGATTGACACGGGTGGCTTTGAGCCCGATGCCAGCAGTGGCATCTACAAAGAAATGGCCAAGCAAACCCGCCAGGCCGTGGCCGAGGC
>Ga0228698_1001129_pt1 | contig 14139 bp, 12 predicted proteins | sample McNCre117_Aug_MG_FD_178015 | JGI IMG/M metagenome (GOLD analysis project Ga0228698, IMG submission 178015) | Freshwater microbial communities from McNutts Creek, Athens, Georgia, United States - 1-17_Aug_MG | ecosystem: Environmental > Aquatic > Freshwater > Creek | place: USA: Georgia...
ACATGCCAGCGTTGTGCCGTACGCTGCTGGAGCGCATCGCGCATGAATCGGGCTTGCCCGTGCGCCATGTGGATACCGCCACACTGGCGCGACTGGCCGCCATGCCCTTGTTGGGCAATGTGCGCGAACTGGAAAATATCTTGCACCGTGCCTTGGCACTGTCCGACGGCGATGCACTTGAACTGCCGGAAGAGGCGGGCGTGATCACACCGTCCATTTCTACCCATGCGGCAACGCCCGCGCCCCACGTCGGTGAGTCGATGACCAAGCAAGCGCTGCCCGACGATTTGCAGGCCTATCTGGACGAGAAGGAACGCGGCATCCTGGTGCGTGCCTTGCGTGAAACCGGTTTCAACCGCACGCTGGCGGCCAAACAGCTCGGGTTGACACTGCGACAAATCCGCTACCGCATTGCGCGGCTGCGAATCGACGCGCCCGAGGTACATGGTGAAGACAGCGATGAATGACACGCCGCAGGCACCGGCGCAATGGCATAGCGGTTGGTACATGCCAGCACAACGCTGCGAATCCCCCAATTTCGGTCCACGCCCCGCGCACACCGCTGTCGACCTTATCGTGCTGCACTCCATCAGCCTGCCGCCAGGTGCGTTTGGTGGCAACGCCGTGCAGCAGTTGTTCACCAACCAATTGAATTGGGACGCGCACCCCTACTTTCAGCAGATCCGCGGGCTGGAAGTGTCCGCGCATTTCTACATTCAGCGTGACGGCACGTTGACGCAATTTGTGAGCTGTGATGACAGGGCCTGGCATGCCGGACTGTCCAGCCACCGGGGCCGGGCCAATTGCAATGACTATTCGATCGGAATTGAGCTTGAGGGCCTGGAAGGCGGCACCTTCGAGCCGGGGCAATATGACGCGCTGCTGGCACTGCTGCCTGCGATTGCCAAAAATTATCCGGTGAAACATATTGCCGGCCACGAACATGTCGCACCTGGTCGCAAGGCAGACCCCGGAGCGGGCTTTGACTGGACCGTGTTGCAAAAACATTCGGGGTTTATGCCTCAGTGTTTTCCCGAGGTTCTGCCCGCCCCAAGCTCCACTTCAACGTGATCCCGGCACTCCGATGCCTTTTTTGACCTCACTGACAAATAAAGGCGCGGTTTGAAGATCGTGGATTGACGCGCGTTAGACGGCCAAATGGGCCGCTAAGCCGCGCCAATTCAGCACTTTTTTCTGGCCACCGCGAATTCAGTGCATTGGCACCGCACCGCCTCAATTGGCTTGCAAAAAAAACAACTTTTTGCAAGCCCCGGTCAACCGGTCGCAATGACCTTGGGTACACTACCGGTAGTGGCTTGCGATCCATTTACCCCCCAGATATAGTGTGCGGTGTTCTCACAGATGCCGACGGGGCCATGCCGACAGCAAGCCCGCTCCGCCTCCCGGAACCCCTACAAAAAAACCGATTTAGAAGAGGAAAACATGCAGTCTTTTGCTTCCCCATCCACGCCGTTGGCGACTGGCGTTTTGAGCGCCCAAAGTGCGCCTGTTTACGCAGACGCCCAAGCCAATCCACTGAACCATTACCAGATCATTCGCCGCAACGGTGCTGTTGTTCCGTTTGAACCGAACAAAATCGCCGTTGCGATGATGAAGGCGTTTTTGGCAGTGCATGGCACCCAGGGTGCAGCGTCTGCCAGCGTGCGCGAAACCGTCGATGGACTGACCCAGCAAGTGATCCGAGCCATGGTGCGCTCGCGTCCGGGCGGTGGAACCTTCCACATTGAAGACGTTCAAGACCAGGTGGAGTTGGGCCTGATGCGTGGCGGCCACCACGAAATTGCACGCGCCTATGTGCTTTACCGCGAGCGCCGCACGCAAGAGCGCGCCAAGCAGGTTGAGCAGGCCAAACCCAAAGCCCCCACCATCCATGTGCTGGAAAACGGCCAGCGCGTTGAACTCGATCTGGGCATGTTGCAGTCCCGCATTGAAGCGGCCTGCGCCGGATTGGGCGCAGATGTAAAAGCCGACCCGATATTGAGCGAGACCATGCGCAACCTGTACGACGGCGTCCCGATGGACGAGGTTTACAAGGCGTCCATCCTCGCTGCGCGCACGCTGATTGAAAAAGACCCCGATTACACCTACGCCACGGCACGCCTGCTGTTCGTCACAATTTCCCGCGAAATTCTGGGACGCGATGTGGCGCAGGCCGACATGGCCGAGGCCTATGCCGACTATTTCCCTGGCTTCATCAAGAATGGCGTAGACAACGACTTGCTGGACGAGAAGCTGCTGCAATTCGACCTGAAGCGTCTGGGTGCTGCGCTCAAGTCCGAACGCGATCTGAGCTTCGACTACCTCGGTTTGCAAACGCTGTATGACCGCTACTTCCTGCACGTGGGCAAGAAACGCATCGAGCTGCCTCAAGCCTTTTTCATGCGCGTAGCCATGGGCTTGTCGCTCAATGAAATCGACCGCGAAGCGCGCGCCATTGAGTTCTATGAAATTCTTTCCAGCTTCGACTTCATGTCCAGCACGCCCACCTTGTTCAACAGTGGCACGCTGCGCAGCCAGCTCTCCAGCTGCTACCTGACCACGGTGCCCGATGATCTGGACGGCATTTACGAGTCCATCAAGGAAAACGCGTTGCTGTCCAAATTTGCCGGCGGTCTGGGCAACGACTGGACCCGCGTGCGCGCCCTGGGTTCGCACATCAAAGGCACCAACGGCGAGTCCCAAGGCGTGGTGCCCTTCCTGAAAGTGGTGAACGACACGGCGGTGGCGGTCAACCAGGGCGGCAAGCGCAAGGGCGCGGTTTGCACCTACCTGGAAACCTGGCACCTGGACATTGAAGAGTTTCTGGAACTGCGCAAGAACACCGGCGATGACCGTCGCCGTACGCACGACATGAACACCGCCAACTGGATCCCCGACCTGTTCATGCGCCGCGTGATGGAAAAGGGAACCTGGACTCTGTTCTCGCCGTCCAATGTGCCCGACCTGCACGATCTGTTTGGCGCCGACTTCGAGCGCGCCTATGTGGCCTACGAAGAAAAAGCTGCCCGCGGCGAGATCAAACCTTCGCGCACCATTCAGGCGTCTGACCTGTGGCGCAAGATGTTGACCATGCTGTTTGAAACCGGTCACCCCTGGATTACTTTCAAGGATGCCTGCAATGTGCGCTCTCCCCAGCAGCATGCCGGCGTGGTGCACTCGTCCAACCTGTGCACTGAAATCACGCTCAACACCAGCGACACCGAAACGGCGGTGTGCAACCTGGGCTCAGTGAACCTGCTGCACCACCTGAAAGACGGCGCCAACGGCAAAGAGCTGGACCACGCCAAACTGCAGCGCACCATCACAACCGCCATGCGCATGCTGGACAACGTGATTGACATCAACTACTACGCGGTCAAGAAGGCACGCGACTCCAACCTGCGCCACCGCCCGGTGGGCCTGGGTGTGATGGCCTTCCAGGACAGCCTGTACGCCCTGCGCATTCCTTATGCGTCCGAAGCAGCCGTGGAATTTGCCGACACATCGATGGAAGCCATCTGCTACTACGCCTATTGGGCATCCACCGAGTTGGCACGTGAGCGCGGAAAGTACTCGAGCTATAAGGGCTCGCTGTGGGACAAGGGCATTTTGCCGCCCGACACACTGGACATGCTGGCCAACGCACGTGGCGGCTATGTGGAAGTAGACCGCTCGTCCACTCTGGACTGGGACGCCCTGCGCAAGAAGATTGCCGCAGACGGCATGCGCAATTCCAACTGCGTCGCCATTGCACCGACGGCCACCATTTCCAACATCATTGGTGTGGACGCATCGATTGAGCCCTGCTTCGGCAATCTGTCCGTGAAGTCCAATTTGTCGGGCGAATTCACCGTGATCAACAGCTACCTCGTGCGTGATCTCAAGCGCCTGGGTCTGTGGGATGACGTGATGGTGATGGACCTGAAACACTTCGATGGATCACTCGCGCCTATTGACCGTGTGCCCGCCGACATCAAGCAGTTGTATGCCACCGCATTTGAAGTGGAGACACAGTGGCTGGTGGAAGCGGCTGCACGCCGTCAGAAGTGGATTGATCAGGCACAGTCGCTCAACATCTACATGGCCGGTGCATCGGGCAAGAAGCTCGATGAGACCTACAAACTGGCGTGGGTGCGTGGCCTCAAGACCACTTACTACCTGCGCACCATGTCCGCCACGCACGCAGAGAAGTCCACCGTGTCTGCAGGCCGTTTGAACGCCGTGTCCTCGGGCAGCGACAACGGTGGTGGCGCGAAGATGAGTGCGCTGGAAGCCGCAGCAGCAGCGGCTCAGGCGCAAATGGCCTTGCCGGAAAACGCTGCAACAGACATTCGTTTTTGCGGTGTTGACGATCCCACTTGCGAGTCGTGCCAGTAATGGTTGAACACGCATCGCATGCATTTGCGATGCATATCAACAACACTCTTTTGCAGTGAAATGAATGAGCACTTTTCATTTCATTTCACTGCTCCCATAATCCGCTGATTGGAATACCCTATGTTGTCCTGGGACGAAGAAGTTAAGCCCTCCTCGCAATCAAATTTTTCACGTTCGACGCAGCCCGCTGCGCCGCTGACGCAAGAAAATGTTTCTCTCGGATTGCGCACCTTGAACGACGGTGCACGCGTTGCATCCGCCCCCCCCGCCCCCACTTTCACACCCGCTGTCGCCGCACCCACACGCCGTGTGCGCGCATCCGACAAGCGCATCATCAACGGCCAAACCGATGTGAACCAACTGGTTCCATTCAAGTACAAGTGGGCGTGGGAAAAGTACTTGGCTACTTGCGCCAACCACTGGATGCCGCAAGAGGTCAACATGACCCGCGACATCGCGCTATGGAAAGACCCGAATGGGTTAACCGAAGACGAACGCCGTATCGTCAAGCGCAACCTCGGTTTTTTTGTGACCGCCGATTCGCTGGCAGCCAACAATATTGTGTTGGGCACCTACCGGCACATCACAGCCCCCGAATGCCGTCAGTTCTTGTTGCGTCAGGCCTTTGAAGAAGCCATTCATACCCACGCGTACCAGTACATCGTGGAGTCGCTTGGACTGGATGAAGGCGAGATTTTTAACGCCTACAACGAAATCCAATCCATCCGCGACAAGGACGAGTTCCTGATCCCCTTCATTGAGGCGATCATGAACCCCAACTTCCACACTGGCACACCAGAGACCGACCAGACGCTGCTCAAGAGTCTGATCGTTTTTGCTTGCCTGATGGAAGGCTTGTTCTTCTACGTGGGCTTCACGCAAATCCTGGCACTGGGTCGCCAGAACAAGATGACCGGGGCCGCAGAGCAGTACCAATACATCCTGCGCGACGAGTCCATGCATTGCAACTTTGGCATCGACCTGATCAACCAGTTGAAGGCAGAGAATCCCCAATTGTGGACGCCAGAGTTCAAAGCCGAAATCAAGGCCTTGTTTGAAAAGGCGGTGGAGCTCGAGTACCGCTATGCTGAAGACACCATGCCCCGTGGCGTGCTGGGCATGAATGCGTCGATGTTCAAGGGCTACCTGCGCTATATCGCCAACCGCCGCGCCACGCAAATTGGCTTGGAAGCGCTCTTCCCCAACGAAGAAAACCCATTCCCGTGGATGAGCGAAATGATTGACTTGAAGAAAGAGCGCAACTTCTTTGAGACCCGCGTGATTGAATACCAATCGGGTGGCGCACTTTCTTGGGACTGATGTTTCACAATGCTTTTCAGAATTTCACACCGGAGCCCGCACGCTGCAATGCATGGGGCTTCTGTGTGTCACCGAGTTCATATCGCTGGGACTTTGCCCAACGGTATGAATCACTTCTTGTACTCCAACTCACAAGAAGTGCTCTTTGTTAATTGATCAAGGAGAAAATTATGGCAACTGCAAAAAAACCGGCCGCTAAGAAGGCCGCTCCCGCTAAGAAAGTAGCAGCTAAAAAGGCAGCTCCTGCCAAGAAGGCCGCTCCCGCTAAGAAAGTAGCAGCTAAAAAGGCAGCTCCTGCCAAGAAGGCCGCTCCTGCTAAGAAAGTAGCAGCCAAAAAGGCAGCTCCTGCCAAGAAGGCCGCTCCTGCTAAGAAAGTAGCAGCCAAAAAGGCAGCCCCCGCCAAGAAGGCCGCTCCCGCTAAGAAAGTAGCAGCCAAAAAGGCAGCTCCTGCCAAGAAGGCCGCTGTTGCCAAGAAAGCAGTAGCGAAGAAGCCCGCAGCCAAGAAGCCCGCAGCCAAAAAAGCAGCCAAGAAGCCGGCTGCGAAGAAAGCCGCGAAAGCACCCGCTGCCGCTGCCCCTGCCCCTGCCGCTCAGACTACGCTGAATCCCCAGGCAGCTTGGCCGTTTCCAACAGCCAGCAAGCCCTGATCAGCTTTTGATTAGTCGCCAAGCCCGGCATCGAAAGATGTCGGGCTTTTTCATGGGTAAAAGGCCAGTAACTTATAGCCCGCAATACTTTCCGATGCATCCCGCATCTGAACACGCAGTGGCACATTGGCGCTCAATTCTCCGCCTGCAACCAGCACGTTTTGCTTGCCAGCATATTCATTTGCCAGCAATACACGCCGCAGCAATGGTTTGTCTTGTGTGTCGGTCAACGTCAGCTCCAATGCCGGCGCCTCCAATGCGAGAACGCCCGTGCTCTTCAATGTGACCCCCAGGGAATACACACCGGTACGGACGGAAGTGAATGTGGAGCTTTCTATGGCAATGGCATCGATTTGCCTGGGCGCTGAAACTTTGCATCCCAACGCGTCACACATCGTTTGCAACATAGGCTGAACACCCGGGTACATGGCGGCCAAACGGTTGCGCTCCGCCATTGCTGCTTGCCCCGCAAGCAAGAACGCCAACAGCAAACAGGTCGCCCACAATATGGGACCGTGCAATATGCGTGCAAAACGCGAAGGCTCTGCCTTGCGAGGCATAAAAGACAATGGCTTTTCTGGCTCAACCGCTGCTGCTTTGGGTCGCGAATCTGCAAACGGCGCACTATCTCCCTGCAAATCGCCCAATTCTTCGGCATGCATTTTTGGCGCCAAATGGTCTTCAGCTTTTGCAGCGCCCGGAAGATCGACTGGACTCTGTGCCAGAAAGGGATCCGCCTCAGGCTGGTAGTCCAGCTCAGGCGCCGGCAGACTGACCTCAAATTGCGAACCGTACAAGGGATCAGCCTGCGGCTCCAATGGATCCTCTTCGTACTCCAGGTGAGCAGTGAAGTCCGCAGCAGGCGGCTCCGAAACGACCGCCCCCCAGTCGTAGCCACTTGTCGGTGCGGCTTCCGAGTCGGCGCTGAGAGCTACAACGGCCACCGGCGACTCTTCGACTTCAATTGGCTGAGGCTCTACTTGCTGCTCTGCTGCTGGCGCAACGAGCGCCGATTCTTCGATCGATTGCAGATGTGCATTGGCATCAAACACCTCGTCACACTGGCCACAACGCACCCACCCTTCCGATATGCGGAGCTGGTCTGGCACGACGCGAAACATCGTGGAGCAAGCAGGGCATTGGGTAATCAAACTCATGTGCGACCCATTGTAGAGCGCAGCACCGCGGGCTTACAGCGTGGCGGTCATCAGAATCCAGCCGTCTTCCGAGTCGCTCACGGACAGCTGGCAATACGGCGCATAAGCAGCAATCAACTCATCAGCCTGACGTTCCAAAATGCCGGCCAAGACGAGCTGACCACCCTGCGCAACATGGGCACACAGCAAGGGCGCCAAGACCTTCAAGGGCGTCGCCAGAATGTTGGCAAGCACGATCCCAAATGTGCCTTCGGCTCGTTCTGGCAGCCCGGCAACCAGTGCCACATGATTGGCTTCAGCGTTCAGCTTCGTCGATTGGACGGCAGCTTCATCGATATCGACCGCAATCACTTCTTTTGCGCCGTATTTGGCGGCGCCAATGGCCAGAATGCCGGAGCCACACCCGTAGTCCAACACGCGCGGAGCCACCGTATGGTTGGCAATCCAACGCAAGCACATACGGGTGGTGGGGTGGGTGCCCGTGCCAAACGCCAAACCGGGATCCAGCCGAATCACTTGTCGCGCCTGTGCGGGTGGCTCATGCCACGTCGGCACAATCCAGAACTCAGGGGTGATTTCCACAGGCGCAAATTGTGACTGGGTCAACCGAACCCAATCCTGATCTTCCAGCGCCTGAATACCAAGCAACTGACAGTCCTCAAAAAAATCTTGCACCTGCAACAAACTGGCGGCTTCACGCGCAGCCTCTTCCTTGTCAAACAAGGCGATCACGCGGGAGCGCTGCCAGCCGTCTTTGGGTGGTGGCATGCCAGGCTCGCCAAAGAGCGCCTGCTCGGCGTCCGTCTGGGCGTCGGCATCCTCTACGCTTACGCTCAATGCGTCCAACGCATCGAGCGCATCACTCAGACTCTCCACCCGGTCTTCTGGGCACATCAGACGCAGTTCAAACATCCACGTACTTTCAGCGCTTGTGCTGTTCGAGCCAGTGCTCAAGGTAGTGAATGTTGGTGCCACCGGTCATGAACTTGGCATCCACCATCAACTCGCGATGCAAAGGAATATTGGTGTTGATTCCCTCGACCACCGTTTCGGCCAGCGCCGTACGCATACGCGCCATAGCCTGCTCGCGGGTGTCGCCATGCACAATGATCTTGCCGATCATCGAGTCGTAATTTGGAGGCACAAAGTAGTTGGTGTACACGTGGGAATCCACCCGCACGCCCGGGCCACCGGGTGAGTGCCACATTGTCACACGGCCTGGCGAGGGCGTGAACTTGTAGGGGTCTTCCGCATTCACACGGCACTCAATGGCATGACCACGCACCACAATGTCGCGCTGTGAAAAAGGCAGCTTCTCGCCTGCCGCGACCATGATTTGCGTCTTCACAATGTCCACGCCGGTCACCATCTCGGTTACCGGGTGTTCTACCTGAACGCGGGTATTCATTTCAATGAAATAGAACTCGCCGTCTTCGTAGAGGAATTCAAACGTCCCGGCGCCGCGATAACCAATCTTCTTGCAAGCCGCCACACAACGCTCACCAATACGGTCGATCAGCTTGCGATTGATGCCCGGCGCCGGCGACTCTTCCAGCACCTTTTGGTGGCGCCGCTGCATGGAGCAGTCACGCTCGCCAAGGTACACACCATTCTTGTGCTTGTCGGCAATGATCTGGATTTCGACGTGGCGCGGATTCTGGAGGAACTTCTCCATATAAACCGCCGGATTGCCGAACGCAGCACCTGCCTCCGCCTTGGTCATCTGCACGGCATTGATGAGCGCCGCTTCGGTATGCACCACTCGCATGCCGCGACCGCCGCCGCCACCGGCTGCCTTGATGATGACCGGATAGCCAATCGTCTTTGCAATGCGTCGCACGGCAGCTGGATCATCCGGCAACTCCCCTTCCGAGCCCGGAACGCAAGGCACGCCGGCACGAATCATGGCCTGCTTGGCGGACACTTTGTCACCCATGATCCGGATGGACTCGGGCGTGGGGCCGATGAATTGAAAGCCGCTCTTTTCCACGCGTTCGGCGAAGTCCGCGTTTTCGCTCAAAAAGCCGTACCCGGGGTGGATCGCCTCGGCGTCTGTTACTTCAGCGGCCGAAATAATGGCCGGCATATTGAGGTAGCTTTGCGCAGAAGGCGCCGGTCCGATACAGACCGCTTCTTCCGCCAGTTTGACGTACTTGGCTTCACGGTCTGCTTCGGAATAGACCATTACGGCCTTGATCCCCAGTTCACGGCAGGCGCGCTGTATTCGCAGTGCGATCTCGCCACGATTGGCGACCAGAATTTTTTTGAACATGGGCTTAACGCTTATTCAATGATGAAGAGGGGTTGGCCGTATTCAACCGCTTGCCCGTTCTCACACAAAATCTTGGTAATCGTTCCGGACTTGTCCGCCTCGATCTCATTGAGAATTTTCATGGCCTCAATAATGCAGACCGTCTCGCCTTCCTTGACGACCGACCCCACTTCAACGAATGCCTTGGCGCCAGGTGAAGAGGAACGGTAAAAGGTTCCCACCATGGGCGACTTGACGGTGTGACCGGCAGCGGCTTCTTCTGCCACAGCGGCAGGCGCCGCCGGAGCAGTCGGAACAGGTGCCGCTGCCGCAGGCTGCTGCGCCACAGGCATTTGCTGGTACATCGGCTGGCTATAACTGTGAACCACCGCGCCGCCGCCCTTCACGATACGCACTTTGCCTTCTGCTTCGGTGATTTCCAATTCGGACACATTGGAATCCGACACCAGATCGATCAGTGTTTTAAGTTTGCGTAAATCCATATGTTCTCCAACAACTTTCAGTAGTAGGGCTGTAATTTACAGCAAATTGATAGTAATTTACAGGAATTTCTATCATCTGGCGCCAATACAGGGCCCATTTTCCGGGCGATGCGCACCCGATAACGGGTGGCTAATGAGACTCGGAGCTTGCCGAGCATGCCTATTTTAACTGAGCCCAAGCGCTCAAATCGTCGGATCGCAAACGGCCCAGCTTGCGGTGCAACACAGCGCCCTGTGCACCGACCACCACCGAAAAGGGCAATGAGCCAGAAGGATTTCCAAGCTTCTTGCCCAATTCGCCATCGGTCATACCGACCAGCCCCACCGGAAAGTCCAATGGCATTTTCTTCAGAAATGCCTGTACTGCTGCCGGTCTGTCGACTGCTAGTCCAATGACCTGCCAACCGTTGGCCTGATTTTGGCGAAAGAACGCGTTGATAAGCGGCAGTTCTTCAATACATGGCGGACACCACGTCGCCCAGAAGTTGATCAATAGCGGCTTGCCACGAAAGTCCTGCAGGCGCAGTGTGGTTCCCTGCGGTGTATCCCAACGCTGCTCCCAAAAATCGGCAAAGGGCTCTCCAGCCCGTCCGTCTGACGTCAGCGCAGAGGCATTTCGCCACCATCCAATCCCGGCCCCCACCGCAGTGGCCAAGGCACCGGCCCCCAGCAACAGACCGCGGCGCGAAGTCTGGCGTGACTCGACAGTTTTATCAATTTCCGACTGTGCTTCGTTCATAGGGCTGCATCATGCATCAAAGTCCGCAAAGCCGCAGCATCTCCACGCGGTTTTCGTCCAGATGTGTCCAACTTCAATGCGCCCCGCAGATCATCAAAGTCATACACCATCAGATGAATGCCGACATGCACTTGCAACGGCGCACAAGCCACTTGAATACTGAGTGCATCCACTTGCTCGCCGTGCAACCCCGTTACGGCGCTTACATCAAACCGTATCCCACGGTCTATCAACGCGATCTCCGCTGATTTAGGGTCATCACAAAACAACTGGATGTAGATATCAGAAAGCCGGGTCGCAGTTCCGCGCCAGACCGCACCACCCAAATGCGGGCGAAACGTCTCTAAACGCTCCATCCAGACCAGAGCCAATTCGCGCAATGCACGCAACTCCTGTGGCTGGGTGTCCGCACAAAAAAGCGCTATGTAGTCTTGCACCGCGCGCTCAAGCTCATCATTGCCGGGCAAGGCGGCACGCCCGGGCATGCCGAGTTGTTTCGCCGCACGGTGCTTGGCCGGGCCGTACTCCAGCCCCTCTTCCACGACCAACCGGGCCGCTAACGCCGCGATTTCTTCTTTGACGAATTCCATGGCGGCATTGTGCACAATAGCCCCATGCACATTCATATTCTGGGTATCTGTGGCACTTTCATGGGCGGTCTGGCCGCATTGGCGAGGGAAGCGGGACACCGTGTTACTGGCTGTGATGCCGGCGTCTACCCCCCCATGAGCGATCAACTCCGCGCCTTGGGCATTGATTTGATCGAAGGTTTCGGCGCTGACCAAATGGCGCTGCAACCGGACATCTTCGTTATTGGAAACGTTGTAAGCCGCGCCCGCCTGCCCAACGGAGAAGCCAAGTTCCCCTTGATGGAAGCGATTTTGGACGCCGGCGCCGCCTACACCAGCGGACCCCAATGGCTGGCAGAGCATGTTCTGCGCGGCCGCCATGTGCTGGCCATTGCTGGAACCCACGGAAAAACCACCACCACTGCCATGCTGAGCTGGATTTTGCAAAGCGCTGGTCTGGAGCCCGGATTTTTGGTGGGCGGGGTTCCGATGAACTTTGGCGTATCTGCCCAACTGGGCAAAGGCCAATGTTTTGTGATCGAGGCCGACGAGTACGACACCGCCTTTTTTGACAAACGCAGCAAATTTGTCCACTACCGTCCGCGCACAGCCGTCCTGAACAACCTGGAATTCGACCATGCGGACATCTTTGACGATCTCGCCGCCATCGAACGCCAGTTCCATCATTTGCTTCGAACCGTGCCGCAAAGTGGCCGTGTTGTCGTCAACGGACTGGAAGAGAGCCTTACCCGGGTACTGCATCAGGGCTGCTGGAGCGAATCGCGCAGCTTCGGCAGCGCAGTGAGCGATTTCTCTGCGCTAGGCGAGCCGCACGACTTCGATGTGATGCTGCAGGGCAAGCCAGTGGCCCATGTGACATGGTCCTTGACGGGCGTTCACAACCAACTCAATGCACTGGCTGCCATCGCTGCAGCGGAACATGTGGGTGTAAGCCCTGCCCGAGCTGCGGACGCCCTGGGCCACTTTGAAAACGTAAAGCGGCGCATGGAAGTGCGTGCGCAGTTCGCCTTGCGCGGAATATCCAATGAAGCACCCGTCACCATTTATGACGACTTCGCGCACCACCCCACGGCCATCCGAACGACCGTCAACGGGTTGCGCCGCAAAGTCGGTAGCGGTCGCATTCTGGCGGTGTTTGAGCCGCGCAGCAACACCATGAAACTGGGGGCGATGAAATCCCAACTCCCCTGGAGTCTGGAAGAGGCGGACCTGGCCTTTTGTCACAGCGCCGGACTGGGCTGGGACGCAGTCGACGCTTTGCGGCCCATGGGCGAGCGGGCCTATGTGGCAGACACCATTGAAGGCGTCATTGCGCAGGTATTAGAAAAAGTGAAGAGCGGTGACCACGTTCTTTGCATGAGCAACGGCGGCTTCGGCGGCATTCACCAGAAACTGGCGCAGGCCCTTCAGCAGCCCTGAACGAAAAAAGCGCAGCGCCGCCGGTGGCCACGCTGCGCCTGCCCGCCGCAAGGCGGTGCAATACCCACCAACTAGTAGGTGACGCTCAGGCTGTCGGCGTCCACATTGAGGCTCTTTTTGCCCAATGCAGCACAAGCGGCATCAGCAAACGTTGCACCCCAGGCTGCATCGGAAAAATGCTGCACCCCTGCCTCGCGGGCAACGGCCACCACCTTGTCGGCCAGCAACAATTTGCCGGACGCACGCAGAGGTTCGCATTCCAATGCTTCAAACTGCTCATCCAGCCACTTGCGGGCGGCGTCATTGGCCATGCCTTCACGACCATCCATTCCGAAGGAGAAACTTTTTCCTTCCACTGTCACATTCACTTCACTGCGCATGGGTACTCCTGTTTCGGTTCGATAGTGTGAGATTACCGCAAAGTCATGTCTGCCAAATTGACGTAAAGCAAGTCTGTATCAATGGCCTTTCAGAGACACCGCGTCGGCGGTGCTCCAGTCGGCCTGCTGACAAACTACTTGCGGCGCGCCTTGACTGCAGCGGACAACACGTCCAGCGAAGCCAGCGAATCGTCCCAGCCCAAGCACGCATCGGTAATGCTCTTGCCGAATTCGAGCTTGGCCGCATCATCCTTGCCCGGCGTGAACTTTTGCGCACCCGCGTTCAGGTGACTTTCCACCATGACACCGAACACGCTCCTTGAACCCGCGGCAATTTGGGTCGCAATGTCGCGCGCCACCTCGAGTTGCTTCTCGTGCTGCTTGCTGCTGTTGGCATGGCTGCAATCCACCATCAAAGTGGCAGGTAACTTGCTCTTTTCCAACTCGGCGCAGGCCGCTGCCACGCTGGCTGCGTCGTAATTGGGTGCCTTGCCGCCGCGCAAAATAACGTGGCAGTCCTTGTTGCCCTTGGTTTGCACAATCGCAACCTGACCGTTCTTGTGGACGGACAAAAAGTGATGGCCGCCAGCCGCTGCTTGAATGGCATCGGTAGCAATCTTGATGTTGCCATCCGTTCCGTTCTTGAATCCAATGGGCGCGGACAGACCGGAAGCCAACTCGCGGTGAACCTGGCTTTCCGTCGTACGCGCACCGATGGCGCCCCACGAAATCAGGTCGCCCAGGTATTGCGGGGAA
>Ga0228698_1001130_pt1 | contig 14136 bp, 11 predicted proteins | sample McNCre117_Aug_MG_FD_178015 | JGI IMG/M metagenome (GOLD analysis project Ga0228698, IMG submission 178015) | Freshwater microbial communities from McNutts Creek, Athens, Georgia, United States - 1-17_Aug_MG | ecosystem: Environmental > Aquatic > Freshwater > Creek | place: USA: Georgia...
CGAAAAGCCAGGCGGAAAAGGCTGTGCTGCAAAGGCTTAAAGACCCAGATTCCGCCAGATTTGGAGAGTTTTACCTGAATCCAAAAACTGGCAAGGGCTGCCTTGTTGTGAACGCCAAAAACTCAATGGGCGGCTATACCGGCGATCAAGTCGCATATATTGACAAAAGCGAAGAGCAATTCGAGGCCGTCGATATCAAAGAAGATAGCAGCCTCGACACCTGCATCAATCAGACGAAACCGCGTGAAGCTGCCGCCGAGCCGACGCAGGCCGAAGTTGAAGCGGCAGCATCAGCCGCAATAGGCCAAGCTGCCGCAGCGGCCTCATCATGAGGCGGTGACCGGGAGTTTTTGACGAAACTCACGCTCCCCCCACCGACACCACTCCCAAGCCCTCGGCCAGCCGGTCGGGGGCTTTTTTCATATCTGGAGCAAACACCATGCAAATCATCGACACCGTGGCCGCCCTCGACGGGTTGGCCGATGCAACCTTGCGCCCGATCATGGTGCGCTATGCTGATGCCGAGATGATGGAACTAGCCACCATCTTTATCGTGGAGCCGGGTGATACGCTCGACACCCTCGCAAAGGAGCGCGGCTGGCCCTGCGAGGGCTGGGAGTTCATCACCGACCACGGCGGCTGGCTCGAAGGCGTATTCATCATATCAGACGATGGCGCTGGCCATGTTGTGCTGGTGCCTGATCGCGCCGACACCGATTCAGACCTACTAGCGCTTTTCAAAGCACATGCAGTGCAAGCGGACGACTGAATCGCCAGCACCGGCCAGCCGCAAAGGCAGGCCACAAAAACCGCAATCTCCGCACCGCGCTCCCAAGGCGCTTTTTTTAATGCCCAAATATGGAACAATTCATGAACAATCTGATCTTTGCCCAGCCAGCATGGAGGGCCGCACCATGAAATTCGCCGGTATGCTGCTTATGCTCTATCTCGCAGTCACACTCGCCAACCTCGGCTTGGCGCTGCTTTTCATCCTATCCCTGATCGGCCTCGCCGTGGGCCTCATCACCAAACCCGGAGAGACGATCACGATGATCGCCGGGTGCTTTATGTGGTGGCTGCTGGGCAGCTATCCGCTCGCAGCCATTGCGCTGATCATTCTCGGCCTGATCGCGGGCGCGCTCACCAAGGACAATAAAGACGCGCCAGCGGGCAAATAGGCCAAAGGGGCAGGCTTAAGGATCACTACCCCGCTCCCATCGTCCAGTGCCTAAAATCGCATCTAACCAAAGGTGATCGACAATATGAGCCAATGCGGTTAGTTTTTGGAGCGCTCAAAAGTCTCTAAGTTATTGTTTTAACGGCAACTAGAACCCGTTGAATTAACCCATTTATGGGCTGAGGAGACAATAGGCAGTTCGACCACAAAACTAACCAACCAACCGCTGCTATAGCTGTGGCTGCAACGGCTTTCGCCCGCTCACACTATATATAATGCAGCACGCTTGCTTGCGACGGCCATGATGCACCGCCGTCAGCATCACCACCTCAACCTTGTCGCCAGAGCCATGCTGGGAGCCACTATGCTCCATGCCATCGCCTGCCCCATGTCGGGCGCGGGCTGCGCTCTGGCGTCTTCTATCTTCTGAAAGGAATTCGCCGTGCCCAGATTAAAGCTGGATGCCACCGCGTGCCTGACCGCCATGTGCGAGCCGGGCAAGAAGCGCACAGACTTCTATGATACCAATGTCACCGGATTTGTGCTGGAAGTTCGGCCTTCCGGGGCCAAGACTTATGCTCTGCGCTACCAAGATCAATATGGCCGCCAGAGTCAGCGCAAGATTGGCAACTATGCAGACATAACCTTTGCGCAGGCCCAAAAGCTGGCCAAGCGCTTGCGCGCCGAAGTCGTCATGGGCGGCGATCCAGCAGCGGCTAAGGCAGAGAAGAAGGCCGTTCCGACCTATTCCGATCTGGCCGACGATCACCTCAACTTCGCCAAGACCTATCAGAAGCGTCCCGGCAACACCGAGGCGATGCTGCGCGTCCACATCAAGCCCCGCTGGGGTTCCAAGCGTCTCGATGAGATCAAGACCCCCGACGTTGCCAAATGGCTTGCGGAGTTGCGCGAAGGCGGCCTTGCTCCCAGCACGGTCGAGAAAATCCGCATCACGTTCAATCGATCGTTCGAACTGGCGATCAAGTGGCAGACGCCCGGCGTAAAGGCGAACCCGGTGCGAGGCATTCCCCGCCCGAAGTTCAACAATGCGCGGGAGCACTTCGTCACCAGCGATCAGGCCGCTGCCCTGTTGGCAGCCTGCAAGGCGTCCATCAACCCGCGCCTTGCTGATATTGTCGGCCTGCTCTTGCTGACCGGCGCTCGCAAGAATGAACTTTTGCAGGCCAAGTGGGAGCATGTCAGCTTTGAGCGCAAGGTCTGGCACATTCCGATGAGCAAAACCGGCAAGGCGCGGCACGTGCCACTATCGCAACCGGCGCTCGACATCATCGCTGCGCTGCCGAAGTTCGACAAATGCCCGTGGTTGCTGCCGAACCCTAAGACCAAAAAGCCCTACACGGATATCAAGCATCCTTGGGAAACAGCACGGGAAGCGGTTGGGTTGGATCACCTCCACCTGCACGACCTCAGACATAGTGCCGCGTCCTTCATGATAAATGCGGGCATTGACCTGTTCGCCGTGGGCCGCATTCTGGGGCACGCGGATCATCAGAGTACCATGCGTTATAGCCATCTTGCTAATGACACGCTGATGCAGGCGGTCGAAGCTGGGGCCGCCAAGATGGCCGCCAACTGGGCTACTACACCCGCAATCCCTGCCTGAACCAACACCAACCTCTCGCCCCGGTCGCCATTGAGCGGCTGGGGCACCTTTGGAGATTTCAACATGACCAACACTTTTATTGATTCCGCCAGCATCACAGTGCCCGAAACCAAGCCCAAGCCAGCCTTCGCCGTGCCGCATGCGCAAAAGCAGAAGAGCAATCCAGATACCATCGTCGTGCCAACGGAAACGGATAGCGCGGGGGATGCGCCAGCCGCGCTCAGAATGTTGCACTTTCGTCTTGTTCAGGCAGGCACGAAAAACAACGACCTATGCCTCACCATGATCGACGCCTGCATTGAAACGGGCCTCGACACCGACAAGCAGATACGTGATGCGATGGTGGCAATGGGCTTGAAGGTTGGCAATTTCATGCCGAAGCTCAAGTATGAAACCGGGAACGCTGCCCACCACCGCTACAGGCTGGATGCGGCAGGACGCTACAGCTTGAGGTAGCACCAACAACCCACCCGCCGTAGATTTATGGATTTGCGTGCGGGTGGAGCGTTGCACCAGCTTTGCGCCTGCCCAGCCTCGGCACCCCGCCGCGAAGCTGCGAAACTGAAATCCTGCCGCGCTGCGGGAATCCGCGCCAACCTCGCGCCGGGGCAGGCGACAAGGCCCACCCGGCAGCGGCAAGAGGCACCCCAGCAGCCCCAGAGAGCCACGCCCCGGCCTGCGCCATGACTGCCCCCATCCAGCGCCGCCGTCGCGTACTCCGGGCGACTCTGTGGCACTCGCGGCCAGCCATGCAGGGCAGCAAACACAGCACCACAAAGAAAGCCAGCCAGCATCAAGGAAGGGAGGCAGAATCCACGACGAAGGCAATTTGGCCTTGCTGTCCCAAGGTTAAATTTGGTTCTGTTTTTGGAGGATATTTGTATATTATATTATATTTATATATATTATTATTTTTATATAATTAAAAAACAAAAGCAAAAAACGAAAACCACCTTGATTGACAAGGTTCAATCAAGCCATTTTATTTTTTCCTTTTGTTTCCTCCAGCCAACACCAACCACATTCATGGACATTCTGCTGTAAGATTCCTACACCTGCTCGGATACCTTGCTGTTGCTCTTGAATTTTGCCTGCATCCTTTTCTGTGATGATCCCCATGTCCCCCACGGGTGATCGGCATGAGGCTGCTGTTTGAGACTGCCATTGAGCTGTCTGGGCCTTCGGCTGCTGTCCAGCGGGCGCAGGTTTTCTGTTTGTCGCCACCGCGCCCACGTCTGCCAGCGCGGATGCTCTGAGCCCCCTCGGGCCGGAGCGCCAGCTTTTCAGTTTTTCAGGCTCGCGCTCCCCCTGCCTGCCAATGCCCGCCCGCAAAACTGACCGCGCAAGCGTCAGGCCAGCAGGGCCGGGGCCAGCAACCCATGCTGCCGCTTTCAGCGCCTTGGAGAAGTCTAGGCCATGCCGTCAGGGCTGTTCGCCATATGGATATTCGCGAAAATATCGCATAGCCAATGGCCACGGCTCAGCCGTCCACCTCGTTGAAAGCTTGCTGAATGGAATCGTTGTCATCCCTGCGCCCAAAACAGCGCCATCAAGTTTTCGATCTTGTGGAGGCAGCAGGGTTCGATGTGTCTGATTGGATCGCGAGTTCTAATGATGCACGAGGGTACAAGGCCAATCCGAAATATTGCTACGAATGGTCCTTCTTGCAGCCGGGCAAGTTGGTCGTCCTGAATCTATGGTTCTCAGCCATGACCGTGGAGGACGGTAGGATCGTGCAGCACAACAACTTCCGTGCCGACGCCGAACACCACACCGGGGTGACACGCAAGCCAACATGGGCAAAGCGCGCCCGACGCCTAGACGACGCCTTGCAAACGGCCTTGCGCGACAATCTGCCCGTGAGGGTGATCGTGAACGATGGCGAGCAGCGTAACCGCGACGATCCGGATTTACGTCCATCGAAAGTGACGGCCCGGCAGCTCGATCCAGAGCCGTGGACGATCACGGACTATGACTGGCGCACAGGCCAGCACACGCTGACGCGAGGCATATTCACACAGCCCTGCGTTGATCAATTCGATCTAGACCTTGCCGACAAGGCGGAGCCGCAGCGCACTGAGGTGACGTCCACCCCCTTTATGCGCGATCCAGCCGTGCGGCGGCGCGTGCTCATGCGATCAAAGGGCAAGTGTGAACTGTGCGGGCGGCCCGGCTTTGCGATGGCAAGTGGCGCTGTGTATCTGGAAACGCACCATGTCACGCCGCTGGCCTCAGGCGGCCCGGACATTGACAGCAACGTCGTCGCCTTGTGCGCTGACGATCATAGACGCGCACATTTTGCGGTTGACCGCGAAGACATTGCAGACCGGCTGCGAGCGTTGCTTGGTAACGCTGCAAGTTGACAAGACAAAGCCCCCAGACCTGATCGCTCAGGCCTGGGGGCGGATCGTGACGGCCCGTCAAACGGATAGAGCCGCTTTGCTTCACAGCGTCATTGCGTAAACGCGACGCTTGTTGCGCTATCTGGCTCGCCGCGATCAGGCGACCTGTTCTTCCCCGTTGTCGTTCAGGAGGAAGATATGCGCCCCGTGAGCTTTGCGCTCAAAATGCCACAGGTGGCGTTTGGGATCGCTCGTGCCGGTGTGCTGGTTGATCACCCGCACAGCCGCCCGCTCGCTCGCCCCGCTACGTTTGGCTACCTCCTTGGCCAGCGGTATCTTGGCGAAGCGGCCCTCTGCAATACAGGCCTTGATGATCGGCACCAGATCAATGGCCGAGGCAGTCAACTCGGGAACGAATGTTTCCAACTCGGCTTCATCCACTTCCCTCACTGACGCCAGCCGCTCGGTGTAATCAACGTCATCTTCGCCAGCGTAAGCATAGGCTGTGAGCCGAGCGTTGGCACCGCGTGCCTTGATGCTCTCGAAGCGCACAACCCGCTCGCCCGTCGCTGTAAGGTCCGGCAGCGGCGTCATGAGATAAGCTGCGTCGAAATCGTCAATAAGGTCAGTCGTACCGCCATAACGCAACTTGCCGCTCTCGCCGGTGTTCTTATTGGTATGACCAAAGCCGACAATGGTTGCGCCGTTCATGGTGGCGACCCGGCAGGCTTGCGCGAACTCACTGACCGCATCTTTGCTCATCAGGCTGGTGAATTTTTTCAAGGTGTCGATCGCTACCAGTACCTGCGCACCGCCTTTGACCCGTCCAATCTCATTCAGGTGGTCGACCAGTTCTGACGCTTTGAAGCCGCGATAGCCCGGTGCCAACACATGCGCGCCTGCATCTTCCAAAAGCCGCAGCTTGGCCGCGAAGCCCGCGCTATTGTCGTCAGCATTGATATAATAGACATTTTCCGGATTGAGGCGTCCCTCTGCGATCGCGTCAAGCAGCAGCTTGATCGTCACCAGCGTCTTTCCAGCGTTCGGCGGGGCGAAGAATGCGGTCGCCTGCCCGCTCAGCACGATCTTCCCGAGCAGGGGCACCGCTTTGATTGCCCGTGCTTCAAACTCCGCACCTTGGCCGCGCAGGCTGAACCGCGTGAGCGGGATATTGTTGACTATGGGCGTGTCTGTCACCTCGCATAGGCGGGCACCGCCTACCTTTGGCAGCGACTGCCACGTTTTGATATGGCCCGTTTCCGCCCATTCATGGCTCGACGGCAACGTGACATGCTCCCCCGGTAGCTTGAAGCCGACGCCAGCGGGCATGATCGCACGCTTGAAGTCCTTGATGTCGCTATCCGTGGCGACAAGGTAGCTGACTGCGCCGTCGATTTCCCAAGAGCAGGGCTGCGACGTGATTATTTGCGGCATCAGCTTGCCGAGCGCGGCGTTGCCTTCGGGTGATGTCGCGGTAAATACGGCGCAGCCATCGGGAAGCACCGCGCCAAGCTTGTGGTGTGGATGCGCGCTAAAGAACGATGGCTGTGGTGCCTCGATAGGGCAATCATCGGAGGTGAAGGCGTAAGGTTGGATTGCGCCGAAAGCGAGCCAGAACGCATAGGCCCGTTCAGCGACGAATGGCAATTGTGACATGGCTAAATCCTTGATCTTGATCCGAAGGGCGAGAGAGGGCACCCGAAGGCACCCTCTCCGTCACGATCAGCGAAGCGCTTAGTATTCTTCGTCCCAGCGCGGCATGTCGTCGCGAGCATTCAGTAATTCTTGCATCGGTTTATCAAAGAGGCCGCCCTCAATCGTGCCGTTGCAGTCAATCATGCCATGCCAATTCAAAACAATTTTTAGAGCAGTGAGCATTCCTTCATCAATTGGCTCACCTTGCAGAAAATTCATATAAAATTCGACAATTTCATTTGCAGTTTCGAGCTGCTTCGGTGCAAAATTAAAAATTTTTGACATTATAAATTCCAATCGATGGGCAGGATATTTCCTGAATTGCGCGGTATTTTATTCGGTCTTGCTGCCGAGGCTCTGTTTAAGCTCGACGCCGACAGGCAAAGACCATCGCGGATCGACCAGCAAGCTTGGCAAAATGCAGAAAAAATGGCGTTTTGCGGTTAGCGGTGAAGTGCACCTAGCTTGCGGCCAATTGAAATGGCGATGCTGGTGCTGCATAGCGAGGCAGTGTGGTTCTGCCGCATATTAGAACCACGTGAGGCGAATCATGAGTCCGAGTCTCGGCTGGCTAAAGGCCTTCTTGGCTGTCGCTGCCCACAACGATTACGAACGGGCGGCAACGGATCTTGGGATCAATGCCGACCGGGCGAAGCTGCGCGTAGAAAAGCTGGAGCTATGGCTGCGCAAGGTGCTCATCCTCGACGGCCCGACTGAGCTTTCCCCAGTCGATGGCACGGCGTTCATTGCGATAGCCGGGGACATGCTGGCCATGATCGAGGCGGCGTACTTCGGCGCTGACGTTTCGGGCGCAGCGGCGCCAAACGGGAAACGGGCAGAGGTGATATCCAAGCTTCGCCTTCATGATCTGGAGCGCTTTCTGGCGGTGGCAGATATGGGCGACTTCAAAGGCGCTGCCGACGTCGCACGGTGCAACGTCACCACCGTGCAGAGAAGCATTCGCGATCTTGAGAAGGTCACTGGGACGAAATTGCTATCGGGCCGATCGATGCTGGCCCTGAGCGATGATGGAGCAAAATTCCGCGAGACGGCTCAAGTGATCGTGGATGCGCTTAATGGCTTCCGTGCCCAAATCCCCGACGACTACAACGCAGCACGTGAGAACGCGAAAAGGGTCTATGACTGCCTAAAAGTCAGGCGAATGGAATTGCTGTCGATGAAACTTCTGGTTGAAAATACCGGCAAGAGGCAGCGGGGCAAGGTGCGGCTGGCTGATGTCGAGCAGTCATTGCAGGTTGTCACGGACATGATGGCGAGGATTGAGCAGGCAGAAGACCCCTTCGCCGCGATTTCCGGATTGGACGTGAGTGTGAGTGGCCTTGTCGTTGGACCGCCTGCCGACCACAATGCTGGCAATTGACGTCGGGGCGGCTAAGATGAACGTCAACTGGGCAGGGGCACCGGCTGCAGCTTAAACACCAGAGCCTGCTGCTTCCTTCGGGAGTTGGCAGGCTTCGGTTGTCTAACTTATTTTTTGGGGGGCTGGGGGCAATAGCAATCCCTCGTGTGCTGCTATCAAGCCAAGGCGTTTACACCCAAGGTCAAATCCTTGAATGCTAATTTAGCATCGATTGGGGGCGGCCACTTTGTCAAATGCACGGCCGACCAGTCAAATAATTTTATCTAAATATCATGCTCTGGAGAGATTTATGGCGCATGTCCTGCCGTCTTGATTGAAAACTATTTCGTAACATACACGCGCACCCGCGATCATAGACTTCCACAGTTCGCTACCTGCATCATCTTCATGAACAAATGTTTCACGCCCGTCATCTGCTTTTAGGAAGCCAAATGTTTCCCGCAGCCCAGCTTGTTTAAGAGCGCCAATCGCTGCGCCGGATTTTTGAAAGCCTCTGCTGCCCGGGAGTACATTCCACCCCTTCTTCTGCACAAACCGCTTATCGATCCACTCCTCTAAGTCAGAGGTGTAATCTAATGAAACTTTGCCAGAACTTTCAATTCTTTTGAGGTGTGGAAGAACCTCCATTAGGTGGTAGGCCATTCTTTCATCGAAAACGGCCAAATCAAGAGAATATACAAAAAGAGCCAAATTTTTAACAATGTTATGAATTTCCGACCAATCTGATACGGATATCTTATGGCTTATTAGTCGAACGTGATATTGAATTTCAAGATCGGTATATACTGTACGATCTTTGTCATTTTTGAAATCTAAGGTTGCAGCGTGCGTGAGCATTTTCCTTGCTTGAGGAAAGTCGAATCTCTGAAGGCAACTTCTTGCATATTCACGAGCACCTGCCATTGATGTTGGATCAATTTCGTGCACCTTTGCAAAATGTTCGTTGGCAAGGTCGATGTCTACCCCCCGCATTAGCATGCAGGCATAAAAGAAATGCAATTGGGGCTCATCTGGCGCCAACTCGATTGCGGACTCATATGCAGCGCAGGCTCCAACAACGTCATTGTTTAGATATGAAATATAAGCTTCTGCCCGATATACCTCAAAGTATGCAGGATTAATTATCCTTAAATCTTCTATAATTTCGTGAGCACGGGCAAAATCGTTGCTCATTGCTAAGTGTACAGCTTGCTTTAGCTTTTGCGATGCAAGCATCTCTGCGGTAGATCGAATTTTAAAATTTTTCAGGCTGTACGGGTTGTAATTTGTTTGCCCTTTAGCATAGTTAAATTGGCTCTCGATTCTATTATAAGATTCTCTAATTTTTGTAGATAAATCTACGGGTGGCGCAATGACGCGCATTGCATATGAGCGAGCAAAAGAACGCAATTTATAACGTTGCTCAGATCCCTGTGAATCTGAAAATTCAACCAACCCAAATCTATTTAGTTCATTAAGAGCCGCTTCAATTTCTTGTGGATTAAGATCCGTTATGCAATCCACAATTTGAGCAGACAGTGGATTCGGGATTGTCGCCATAGCCACAAGTGTAGTTTTTGATGACGACGATAGCTTGCCGACGACATTTTCTAAGCAAAATTTCAACGCATCTTTTGGGTTTGCGATAATCCTTTGAGGATCAGCCCCACTTTTCACCCCAAGAACAAACCACTTTATGAGTAAAGGTTTGTGATGAAGCCGTCCAATATAGAAACGTAGATTTTCATCATTTAGTTGACGAAGTGACCTAACTTCATACGCCTCTGTAAGCCTCCTTATATAAATAAGTCCGTCTTTATCAGATAATTCTCCAACATTTACAGAGAGGTCGCCGCCAAGTGGCACCCTCGATGTCAAAAGTATTTTACTCTCTCCGGGTACATCTTCAGACAGTTTCTTTATTTCATTGCCTTGAACGGTTTCAAGGTTGTCTATGGCAAGAAGTATCTTGTTCGCGGCAAGAAGGCGGTGCAAGCGCTCAATTGGACTGTCTAAACCTGGCTCAAATGAGGCCGCCTCCTCAAGGAGTGACATTGCTTCAACAACTTCATCTCCTATTCGCTTTACGCCCTCGGCGGTAAGAACGGAGGTCTTGGCGCTCACCCAGATTATAGCGTCAAACGGATGATCGTTTGTTGCAACGAGACCATATAAGGTCTGGAGAGCGAGTGCCGTCTTCCCGTTACCCCCTTCCCCCAAGATGGTGACAACTGGATGTCGGCCTAGGATGCGTTTTTTTAATTCGCGCTCCAAATCAGGGCGAGGCAAGAAGCCAGTGTCATCGTGCTCTGGCGTCGGCAAATTGTGGAGGACGGCTTCCGCGATAGGGTCATCAAGAAATTCGATTGATTTCGATGTGAATGATGAAGGGTCTTTGGAAAATCTAAAATAATTTTCCGCCAAAACGGGCCAGTAGGATTTTGATTTAAGAAGGTTTTGCGCAAAAGCAAAGCCACGCGAGTATTCATCGATCGTCAAGGGGCGTGCATGCATCACACTGTTGCGAACAGGTATGATTGATTTAAAGGCTGTTGCGCGACTTGAAAAATAGGTGCGATCAGAATCAGATATATCGGCTTTATGCCTTAATATGACGTCATACTTCTCAGACATGTCAAGTCCTTGCAGTAGATCAAATTCACTATCTGCAATTATTGTGTCATCGCTGCGCGAAATCATTCGCTGACTTGATTTTTTCTTTTCATCTTCTGTTAGCACGATGTTTGGGAGGGATTGTCGAATATAGCGTACTAGATCTTGCTCGATTGAATCAAACAGAAGATAAAGCGCAATTCGCTGATAGCTCGCCATTTTACCGCCCCCAATTCGCTTCGTAATGGATATGCTTAGCCGGGTAACCGATTGTTGATCAAGGGGAATTGATTGAAAGCACCTGTTCTCGACCGTGCTTGCCTGAAATGTGGGCCGGAAGCCTCGATCGGACCTGCCATCGCTTCAACGCCTGTCGCTTCCCCCGAGAGGTGGCGGGATTGTGCATTCGCCTATTTTTCTCGATGGAGGAGAGGTTGCAATGTCCAAGCGCCGTCCTTTCTGCCCACGCGTGGCCCACTTGGGCTGCCTCCCTTGTGAAAGGCCTTTTGGCAAGGGAATGGCACCGCATCCGGGTCAAAGCTTATTTTAAATCTATGTTTCACAATGATAAAGTAGAGCCACTTTCGCCCGTTAAGTGGGCATAGGCCGGTTTAGCCGATAAACGTGCTGAATCGCCGCTTCCCAGCTAAAGACCGTTAACCTGTAACCTCAGGTTTTCTTTGCTAAAATGTCTTTGGGAAGGTGGTGCCGCTTAGGTGATTCGAACACCTGACCCCATCATTACGAATGATGTGCTCTACCGACTGAGCTAAAGCGGCGCGCCGTTGCGGGCGAGACGCGCCCTTAGCCGGTGGTGTTGGGGATGACAAGCGTAAAAACGAATGGGACAGCACGAAATTTGCCCGCATGTCATGGCCAGCCCGACAAGGCGCGGGCGGCCAAACTGGTCGCCTATCCGCAGCGCGGGCATGCCGGCGGGGGCTTGTGGTCCGGCATGGTGCGTGGCCTAAAGGGATGCGCCTTTTTGCAGGCTGGAACAAGGACAAGCAGTGATGGCCAACTTGACGCTCGAACATCCCGCCCTCTTGCGTGAGGCCGCATTTGTGGCTGGCGCGTGGGTAGAGGCAGAGGCGAAACTGGCTGTCACCAATCCGGCAACGGGTGCCCTGCTGGCCCATGTGCCCAATCTGGGCGCGGATGCGGCGCTGGCGGCGGTGGATGCGGCGGTGCCTGCACAAAAGGCTTGGGCGCGGTTGACGGGCAAGGCGCGCGGGGCCGTTCTGCGTCGCTGGGGCGCGCTGATGATCGCGCATCAGGAGGATCTGGCGCGCATCATGACCGCCGAACAGGGCAAGCCCTTGGCCGAGGCGCGCGGCGAAGTGGCCTATGCCGCCAGCTTTCTGGAATGGTTTGCCGAGGAAGCCCGCCGCATCACCGGCGATGTGCTGACGCCTCACGCCGCCGACCGTCGCATTCTGGTGCGCAAAGAACCAGTGGGTATTGTGGCCGCCATCACGCCTTGGAATTTCCCGCTGGCGATGATCACCCGCAAGGCTGGCCCCGCGCTGGCGGCGGGTTGCGCCATCATCATCAAGCCGTCCGAACTCACCCCGCTGTCGGCCTTGGCGCTGGCGGTGCTGGCGCAAGAGGCGGGCGTTCCGGCGGGCCTGCTCAGCGTGTTGACCGGCGATGCCGCGCCGATTGGCGATGTGCTGACCGGCGACAAGCGCATTGCCAAATTCACTTTCACCGGATCGACGGCGGTGGGCAAGAAGCTGGCCGCGCGCTGCATGGATACGGTGAAGCGGGTCAGTCTGGAACTGGGCGGCAATGCGCCTTTAATCGTGTTTGATGATGCCGATCTGGATGCGGCGGTAGAAGGGGCCATGGCTTCCAAATTCCGCAACGCTGGCCAGACCTGCGTTTGCGCCAACCGCCTGCTGGTGCAATCGGGCATTTACGATGCTTTCGCTGCGGCCCTGTCGGCCAAGGTGGGCGCCTTGTCGGTCGGTTCGGGGCTGGATGGCGCGTTTGACCAGGGGCCTTTGATCGATGGCCGCGCGGTGACCAAGGTGCAGGCCCATGTGGCCGATGCCGTGGCCCATGGCGCCAGCGTGCTGACCGGCGGCGCTACGGTCTCGCCCGCAGGCGCCGAGCAGGGCCATTTCTTCGCCCCCACGGTCTTGCGGGATGTATCGCGCGATGCGTTGCTGTGCCGCGAGGAAACTTTCGGTCCGCTGGCCGGCCTTGTGCGGTTTGAAACCGAGGAAGAGGCCATCGCCATCGCCAATGACACCGATGCGGGCCTTGCCGCCTACGTCTTCACCCGCGACATTGACCGCGCATGGCGCGTGCCCGAAGCGCTGCAATATGGTATGGTCGGGCTGAACACCGGCCTCATCTCCACCGAAGTGGCGCCCTTTGGCGGGGTGAAGCAATCGGGTCTGGGCCGTGAGGGTTCGGCCTATGGCATGGATGATTATCTGGAGTTGAAAATGGTGTGTCAGGCCGTGCAGGCCTGAGGCGTCAAGCCTTTATCCCGCCACTGCCCATCTGACGGATAGCGCCAGCTTGCGCATTGCAGGCTGGCGTCCGCGCGGGCAAGGTGCGGCCATGGCTGCTCACAACACTTCCGGCGCACGCGCCGAACTCGCAATGCATTGGCCCATTCTGGTGCTCGCCGCGCTGGCGGTAGGCTTTGGCACTATGGGCATCGGCTTTTATTCGCTGGGCCTTTTCGTCAAACCGCTGCAGGCCGAATTTGGCTGGAGCCGTGGCGCGGTTTCGGGCGCGGCTACTTTCCAGCAATTGGGCATTTTCCTTTCCGCACCTTTGGTGGGCCGCCTGTCGGACCGGATCGGGGTGAAGGCGATTGCGCTCACCTCTTTTGTCGCCATGCCGCTGGCCATGCTGGCCCTATCGCATACGGGCGGGTCGGTGCCGCAATGGTATGGCCTGTGGTTGCTGGTGTCTTTGGCCGGTTGTGGCACCACGCCTGCGGTTTGGGCGCGGGTGGTGTTGCAGCGCTTTGATGCGGCGCGCGGGCTGGCTCTGGGGCTGATGCTGGTGGGCACAGGGCTGGCCGCCGCTTTGGCGCCTGCGCTGCTGGGCCGCATCTTTGCTGAACATGGCTGGCGCTATGGCGCGATGGTGATGGCGGCGGCTTCGGCTGTGGTGGGCATTCCGCTCTGTTTGGTCCTGCCCAAGGGCAAGCGTTCCGTTGAGTCCGGCACCAAGGCCAAGGGGCGCTTCGAGGGCAATCGCGCGATCTGGCTATTGCTGGTGGTGGGTATTTTGCTGGGCGTGATTGTGGCGGGGCTGATCATCCATCTGGTGCCCATGCTGGTGGATCGCGGGATGCAAC
>Ga0228698_1001131_pt1 | contig 14128 bp, 13 predicted proteins | sample McNCre117_Aug_MG_FD_178015 | JGI IMG/M metagenome (GOLD analysis project Ga0228698, IMG submission 178015) | Freshwater microbial communities from McNutts Creek, Athens, Georgia, United States - 1-17_Aug_MG | ecosystem: Environmental > Aquatic > Freshwater > Creek | place: USA: Georgia...
AGTGGATGGCCAGGAAAATCCGGTGCCCACCATGATCTTCGCCAAACTGTACGAAGTGCAAAAGCACGTCACGCTGGACCGCCACAACTACGGCATCGACTGGTTTGTCATGAGCGACAAGTTCTACAAATCGCTGCCTGCCGATCTGTTGAAGGTGGTTACCGATGCCGCCGTAGTGGCGTGTAACGAAGAACGCAAAGCCAACCGCACGCTTACCAACAACGGCAACAAGACGCTGGCCGAAAAAGGCGTCACGGTGTACACCCCCACCGCAGCAGAAGTGGCGCAGTTCCGCAGCGCAGCGCAGCCCCCGGTGATTGAGTTCCTCAAGACCAAGATCGATCCCAAGCTGATCGACGGCATCCAATCCGCCGTAAAGGACGCTGAGAAGAAGTAAGGGCATGACAGCACGGGGCCACTGCGTTGGCCCCACACAAAGTGCTTTGCCAATCCAACCAGGGCAACCGATGAATGGCACCATCCGCTGGGGTGTTTTGGGGGCCGCTGACATAGCGGTCGCCCGCACCATGCCTGCCATGCTGGAAGCGCCCAGTGCCACCTTGCATGCGCTGGCATCACGCAACGAAGCAAAGGGGCGTGCGGTGGCAAACACCCTGGGCATAGCGCGTCTCTACACCAGCTATGGCGCGTTGCTGGCCGACCCGGAGATTGATGCGGTCTATGTGCCCCTTCCCAATCAATTGCATTTTGAATGGGCTCAGCGCGCGCTTCAGCAGGGCAAACACGTGCTGTGCGAAAAACCGTTGTGCATTAGCTCGACCCAAGTGCGCCAGTTGTGCATCGAGCGGGACCGCAGTGGCAAACATATTGAAGAAGGCTTTGCGTTTCGCAACCACCCACAATGGGCCAAGGTGGCGCAAGTCATTGCGGACGGGACAATCGGTGCCGTTCGTGCAGTGCATTGCACGCTGGCCAAGCAGTTCCTGGACCCGCTTGATGTGCGCAATCAACTTAATGCGGGCGGTGGAGCGCTGTATGACCTGGGGTCATATGCCATCAGCGCCTGTAATCTGGTGATGCAACGGGCGCCCAGCAAAGTGGTTGCTGCGATGGACCGTGACCCGGTTTTTGGAACCGACCGCTTGACCACGGCCATGTTGGACTACGGTGATTGCCACGCCACATGGAGCGTCGGCACCCAGGCAGGTTCAAACGCCTGGGGCACCCACCAGCAGTTCAGCGTGCTCGGCTCCGAAGGCTGGTTGCGCCTGAACTTTGGATTTGCCCATGCCCGACCCACCGCTTGCCAACTGGAAGTGGGCGAGAGCAGCAGCGTGGGCGCCTTTCCTACAAACACCTACACATTCGGGCCCGTCAACCACTACCTGTTACAGATCGAACGCTTCTCTCAACTGCTGTTGGGGGAGCCGGTAGCCAGTTGGCCCATAGAAGACGCGCTCAACACCGTGCGCACCATCGAGGCATTGTTTGCCTCGGCACATAGCGGCCAGTGGCAGGCGCTGACCTCTGAACCCCATTTCAACGAGCACAAGGAAATCAAATGAAAGTATGGATGCTGCACGGCATTAACCACAATATGTTTGGCAAACGGGACCCGGTGCAATACGGCACCATCACGTTGGACGAAATCAATGCCAGCCTCTGTGCGCTAGGCAATGAATTGGGCGCCGAAGTGGAAGCCTTTCAAACCAACAGCGAAAGCGCAATGTGTGAGCGCATTCACCAGGCCTTTGCCGAGCGGGTGGACGCTGTACTGATCAACGCTGGCGCATGGACCCACTACAGCTACGGATTGCGCGACGCATTGGCCATTCTCACCTGCCCGATTGTGGAATTGCACATGTCCAATATCCACGCCCGAGAAGCGTTTCGACACCACTCTGTTTTTGCGGACATCGTGCGCGGCCAGATCTGCGGGTTCGGTGCCGACAGCTATTTGCTGGCGTTAAGGGCTGCGGTGTCTGCCGTCCATTCCAACTGAACAATTCAAATCCTGATCCAAGATGACTATTAACGGCCACACCGAACTGATTGCGCACATCGGCTTTCCAACCCACGCGTTCAAGGCACCGATGATCTACAACCCCTGGTTCACCAAGTGCAAAGTCAACGCCGTGGTGGTGCCCATGGGGTGCAAACCCGAAGACTTCCCGGTGTTCCTGCGCTCACTCTTCAAGCTGTCCAACATCCGAGGTGCACTGATCACCATGCCGCACAAAGTGGTGACGGTTGGGCTGCTTGACGAAGTCTCTCCCACGGCCGCAATTGCTGGCGCCTGCAACGCAGTGCGCATCAGCGCCGATGGGAAGTTGCAGGGTGACATGTTTGACGGCGAGGGCTTTGTGCGGGGACTGCAGCGCAAGGGCTGTCTGCTGCAAGGCACGCGCGCCTTGGTCGTGGGCTGTGGTGGTGTGGGCTCAGCCATCGCGGCCTCGCTGGCTGCAGCAGGTGTTGCGTCGATGGCCTTGTACGACCCCAACGATCTGTCGCAGACCGGCCTCGCTAAACGCCTGCGGGCACATTACCCGGACATGCAAGTTTCAACCGGCAGCAACGACCCGGAAGGGTTTGATGTCGTGGTGAACGCCACACCGATGGGCATGAACGCCGGAGACCCCATGCCTTTGGATGTGCATCGCATCGCGCCCACCACATTCGTCGGCGAGGTGGTCATGAAGACGGAGATGACGGCTTTCCTGGAGGCCGCGCGGGCACGCGGCTGTCGCTTTCAAATCGGCTCCGACATGTTGTTTGAACAGATTCCGGCGTATCTGGAATACTTCGGACTCCCCAGTACCAGCCCGGAAGAATTGCGTGCCGTAGCCACCTTGCGCTACTAGACCCGACGGATATCGGAGATGGACTACGTTCTGACGGTAACCCTGCCCATTTATCTGGGCATCGCATTGGGCTATGGAGTGGTGTGGCTGGGCTGGATGGAGCCGGCCGAGGTCCGAACTCTGGGCAAGTTCACAGTGCGCATCGGTGTACCGGCAGTGCTGTTCAAGTCGCTTGCGCACCAGACACCGGCGGCGATTTTCAATCCGGACTATCTGGCGATCTATGCAGCGGGCTCATTTGCAGCCATGGCGGTTGTGGCATGGGTCGCGTGGCGTGGCCTGAAGCGGCCGTTCGTCCTGGCCATGCTGCAGGGGTTGGGCGCGTCGGGCTCCAACAGCATGTTTGTGGGCTACCCCATCGTGGTTCAAGTGATTGGCCCGATTGCCGGTGTGGCCCTTGCCTTGTGCATGCTGGTGGAAAACCTCCTGGTCATTCCCATAGCGCTGGCGTTGGTGGATTCGGCAACAACCGGTGAAGGAAAGGGACTCGGGCACAGCGTTTTGGCGACGCTCAAAAGCGTGGCTCGCAATCCCTTGATTCTGGCCATCATGGCCGGCCTGTTGGCGTCGGTTTGCGGCATACAACTGCCCCTGGTCCTGGACCGTTTTGTCGCCATGACCGCCAGTGCCACTTCGCCCCTTGCCTTGTTTGTCATCGGCGGCTCGCTGGTCGGTCTGAAGCTGAACGAAATCCGCAGTGACATTGCCCTGATCGTTCTGGGCAAGCTGGTGTTGCATCCGCTGTGCGTGCTGGGCCTTGTACTGCTGTTTCCGCCAGCCAATCCTTTGCTCGGAACGGCCGCAGTCCTGATTGCAGCTATGCCCATGATGAGTATTTATCCCGTCTTGGCGCAACGTCAGGGCTACGAGCGACTGTGTTCCGCAGCACTGCTTGCGGCCACCTTGACCTCGTTTTTCACCATCGGTTTAGGCCTGGCGTGGCTGCCGGCTGCGTGGTTGCCCGCGCACTGAATGCAGTGCATACGGAACCTAGAAAAAATTGACATAACAGCTAGTTTCTTTCGACACGGTACTTTAAGGGTTAACCCCTTGTTTGTAGAACGTACTGGTTAGTACATTACGTTTCGGTGATATGAAAGCCGTCGATGTTGATCAATATTGACAGCACCATGGATCCGCAAAGAGCGTCTGTTGTTGACGGCCTATATGCGTGGCGTGCGGCAAATAACCTGCTATGCGCCACACCCCACAGTTCATCAAATTTAGGAATTAATATGAAATTCAAATCCAAGCCCTATGTAGCCATCGCACTGGTCGCTCTGGCAGGTACCGCCAGCGCGGAAGACTCGGTCAAGTTGTATGGATTGCTGGACATCAACCTGTCCAACTATTCCGCTGGTGACCAGTCTCAGGGCACCGGTTCTACTGGCAACAAACTCGTGCTGCAGGACGGCGTGACCAACGGTCTGAATGGCTCGCGTTGGGGCATCAAGGCGCAAAAAGACCTGAATGGCGGACTGGTTGGCGGTGCCTTGCTCGAAGCCGGTGTCAATACTGACACTGGCGCCGCCGGTCAGGGTGGACTGGCTTTCGGTCGCCAGATTTATGTTTCCTTAGCCAAGGATGGCGCAGGTGAGTTGCGTGTCGGTCGCCAATATGTGCTGAGCGACTCCGTCATCGGCATGGGCAACCCCTTTGGCAACGCCTTGGTGAACAACCCCACCACGGGCGTGACCGATGTCAACAAGAAGTTGCCCTACTTCCTGAATCCTTCCCGTGCTGACAATGTGGTTCAGTACCAGACCCCCGCGTTTGGCGGCGTGACGGCAGCCATTCAGGTGGCCCCCGGCGAAACCACTGCAGACGACTTCTACGGCGTTCGCGCGGTGTACGCCAATGGCCCCTTGAACATCGGCGCCAGCTATGAATGGAACAAGGACCGCACCACGTCTGCCACCACCAACAAGGTGGTGTCGGTCAGCGCCAACTACAACTTCGGCAGCTTCAAGTTGCTCGGTGGTCTGCAGAACAACATGGACCTGTCCACAACCGCTGGCAATGGCACCGCGTCCGGCATTCAGACCACTGTGACCGGCGCCAACGGTGCGTTCACCATGACCAAGTTCAACGGTTACACCGTTGGTGCGGAAGTGCCGGTGGGTTCCGCGGACGTCATCGGTGTGAACTACACGCTCATGACCTACGACAACGGCAGCGGCACCACAGCCAATCTCGGCAAGGTGGCTCTGGCGGTGCGTCATGACCTGGGCAAAGACACCTTTGTCTACGCCGGTCTGTCCTCCGCAGTGGGCGACCTGAAGGACTACATCAGCGAGAAGACCGTGGTGCAAGTCGGCTTGCGTACCGCGTTCTAAGCACTGCAACCCATTCCTTCGCTTGACCGGTAGCAAGCGAATGGATGGCAGGCCTGGCACGCCACGCGGCGCCCGTGCCTGCCCGATTACTCCAAGGTTTGGGGGCCCTCCACGGGCCCTCTTTTTTTTGTGCGCCGGATCTTTATGTCGCTCACACTGCGCATTCAATCGGCGTGCGGGTCTTCGTTATCACCGGATGATGCGAAGCCCGGCGCGCGAGGGCTTCAGGCTTGCACAGGCGGTTTGCCAGGCCGTCCGGGAATCAACGCCAACATGTGTTCACTCACACCGCCGTCCACCACCAGGCTTTGCCCGGTCACATAACTGGCGGATGGACTTCCAAGCCAGGCCACCGCCCGGCCAACGTCGGCGGCAGTGCCAATGCGACCCAGTGGCACCAGCGCCTCGCGGCGGGCCAAGGTTTCAGCATCCTGATAAACCGGTTCGGTTAACGGGGTGCGGATCATGCCGGGGCACACCGCATTGACGCGGATGCCATCGATAGCCCACTCTTGCGCCAGTTGGCGGCACAGCATGATGAGCGCGGCCTTTGCTGCGGAGTAGGCACCGTAACCCGGGTGGGGCGAAAGGCCGGACATCGAGGCTACGGCTGTGACGCTACCGCGTGTGCGTCGCAGTTGGGGGTATGCAGCCTGCGCCAGCAAAAATGCCGAGCGCGTGTTGAGATTAAAAGTCAGGTCCCACTCGGCCAGCGGCAAATCGGCCAGCTTGCCCGGGCCGGATTTGCCGGCGTTGCTGACCAGCGCGGTGAGGTCTCCGCCCTGGGTCTGCGCCTCCTGCACGATGCGCGTGCAATCGCCTGGGCGGGTGATGTCGCCGGCTACACCATGCGCCGTGATTCCCGATGCGCGCAAGTCGGCCACCAGCCTGTCCAGTTTGTCGCCGGGAGCGGAGGCTGCGGCCGTGATGTGCAGCCTGTGCCCTTCGCGTTGCGCCTGATCAATCAATGCAAAGCAAATGCCGCGGCCAATGCCGCCCGCAGCACCCGTCACCAGCGCATGCTGCTGCAATGCCACGGCAGCCATGGTTCAGGCCCGGGGCCCGATCAGGCCCGGCATGGCGACACCTTTGATCAGTCGGGTTTCCTGCGCCGTGATCAGGTGGCCCGATGCAGCCATGTAGGCGGGGAAGTCCGGGTGCGTGTCGCGGGCAAGGCAGCGGCATTCGTAATCAGCCAGACTTTCATAAGCCCACAGATGGATAAACTGGTTTTGTGGTCCCACCAGACTGGTATAGAAGCCCACCGGATGCCCTAACGTCTGCATCAGCACCGGCATGGCAAGGCGGTTGAAAACCTCCAGAAACTCGGGCATCTTGCGCAGGGCAATGGTGTAGATGCGATGGTCGATCAGAGGCTTGTTCAGGTGCGGCTGCAAGGCCTGCGGCAGTTGCAGTTCGCTCATGCTTTGGCTCCGGCCTGGTCGGCAATGTGGTGGGCGGTGACATAGCCAAACGTCATGTTGGGGCCGTGGGTGATGCCTGCGCCGGGATAGTTTCCGCCCATCACGCTGGCCCGGTCGTTGCCCACGGCGTACAGACCGGCGATGGCACTTCCATCGCGCCTGAGCACTTCTCCCACCACACTGGTCTTGATGCCGTCAAAAGTGCCCAGATCACCCATGATGACTTTGACTGCGAAGAACGGGCCGTTCAGCACGGGTGCAACACAGGGGTTGGGCAGGTTGGCGGGGTCTGCCAGATAGCGGTTGAAGGCGGTGGTACCGCGTCCGAACTGGGTGTCTTCGCCTCTGAGCGCTCCAGCGTTGTACTCGCGCACGGTGGCTTCCAGATTGGCGGCATCGATGCCGGTGTTGGCAGCCAGCTCGGCCAGTGTGGCGCCTTTGACGAGGTAGCCATTGCGCAGAAATTTGCCAATCGGCATGGGCGCAGGTTTGACAAAACCCAGGCCGTATTTGCCCAGCGTAGTCTTGTCGCAGATGAGCCACATGGCGGTCTCGGTCTGCCCTGCGCAGGCGCGCACCATGGCTGCGCCCACGTCGTGATACGACTCGCTTTCGTTGCAAAAGCGCTTGCCGTCTTTCAGCACGCCGATGATGCCGGGCTTGTAGCGGTCCAACAGGTGCGGGAACACACCCACCTCGCCATTGCCATAGTCCACCCGGGACACCGGCATCCATGCGGCACTGTCCTTGAACACAATGTCTGCGACGCCACCCACCGACTCGGCCAGTGCCACACCGTCACCGGTGTTGCTGGTGGGCGTGGGGGACAGATGCTGATGGCCACGCGCGACGTGCGGGTACGCCTTGGCAAGGCGCTTCACGTCATGCGGAAATCCGCCGCAGGCCAGCACCACGCCGTGGCGCGCTGTGATGGTGAATTCGCCTTCAGCGCCTTGCGCCACAACGCCGCAAACCGTGTCACCTTGCATGGCCATCTTCCTGGCCGGCGTACTGGTGCGGATGGGAATGCCCAGATCCAGCGCCGACTTGGCCAGCCGGGCCGCGAGCGCATTGCCACTGGTGACCTGAATGCCACGCCCATACAACGCCAATTCCTTTAGATGGGTGGCCAGACGCTTTGCCACGTAGATGAAAGAGGTGAGCGATTTGGTGGCCTGAAAAAAGTGCTTCAAGTCGGCGTTCGACGAGTTGAACATCATGCCGATAAAGGTGATCGTTTTGAGCGGGGGCTTCAGGCGCGCCATGTCCTGCCCCAGTTCGCGGATGTCAAAGGGCTTGGCCAGTATGGAGCGGCCAATGTCTACGCCGCCGGGCACGGTAGGGTGGTAATCAGGGTAGAGCGTGGGTACGAACTGCATGGCTGTTTCGCGCTCGAAAAATTCCACCATCCTGGGGCCGTTGTCCAGAAAGGCATCCACCGCCGCTTCGTCAAAGTAGCTGCCGGTCTCTTCCATCATGTAGCGGCGCACGGCCTCGCGCGTGTCGGCGGGGTTTTGTTTGCGACCATGCGGGCCCAGCGGAATCCACAGCACACCGCCTGACAGGGCTGTAGTGCCGCCGAACACCGGCTCCTTTTCAAGCACTACGACATCCAGGCCGCGCTTCCTGGCGGTAATGGCGGTGGCCAGGCCAGCGGCACCGGAGCCGACGATCACGAGATCACAGGAGAAGTTATTGGACATGGTTGATTCCTCGTGTTGGGTTCAGGCGGTGGTGTTGAAGCCGGGGCGGGGAACCATGTCCATCAGCATCGATGACATGCCGCCATCCACGCTCAGCTCGGCGCCATTCACGTAGGCCGAGCGCGGACTGGCCAGAAATACGGCGACATCGGCAATGTCTTGTGGCTCCCCGACCCGGCGACTGGCTGTGACCGCAGCGCGCTTGGCTTCAAAGCCCGGCACTTCATAAAACTTGGCGGAAAGTGCAGTGCGAATCATGCCGGGACAAATGGCATTGCTGCGAATGCCCTGAGCCCCCCATTCAACCGCCATCTGGCGCGACATCAAAAGCACGCCGGCCTTGCTGGCGCTGTAGGCACCGCTGGCGCTTTGAGGTGTGAGGGCCGAGATGGACGCTACATGCACGATGCTGCCCATGCCCGCTGCGCGCATCTGGGCGCCAAAGGCCCGCGCGCAAAGCAGGTAGCCGGTGAGGTTGACCGCGAGCACCGCGTTCCAGTCCTCCAGGCTCACATCATTCAGCGGGCCGGGACGCAACATGCCGGCGTTGTTAATGAGCGCGTAGCACGGCCCCAACTGTTCTTGCACGCTCTGGGCGGCGGCCTGCACTGCGGCTTCCGACGCGATGTCGCATCGCACCGCCACTGCGCTGGCGCCCGTGGCCCGGATTTCGGCGCTGAGCTTCTCTGCACCCGCGCCATCGCGATCCAGCAAAGCCACACGGGCTCCCGATGCGGCCAACTCCCGCGCGGTTGCCGCTCCAATGCCGCTCGCCGCGCCGGTGACCGCACAAACACGGCCCTGCAGCCCCAGCCAATCGCTTTGTCTCGTTGTCATACTTTTTCCTTCGGGGTGGAGTGGGGATTGTTGGGTTTGCAAGTCGCCCGTGCTTTGACAATTCACGCCAAGATTCAGACAATTCGTGCATCAATTCCGGATGCACCGTGGCCAACAAAGTTATTCCCAATTACGCCCTCTATGGCGATCAGGCCCTGAGTCGATGGCAGAACCTGTTTGACTTCGAGTGGATTCCCAAACGCTCCAAGCCTTACAACTGGAATATCAGCCCGCACAAACACGACGCCTTTATCCAGATTTTGTACATCACGGAAGGCGGTGCCGAGGTCATCCTGGACGGGGCGCGCCTGAATGCCGTGGCGCCTTGCATTCTGGTAATTCCTGCACAAACCGTGCATGGCTTTGTGTTTCAAAAAACGGTCAATGGACCGGTGGTGACCGCTGCGCAGGGACCACTGGAATCGGTGGCGTCGGTCCTGATGCCCGAGTTGCTGCCGCTGGTGCGCAAGCCCGCACTCATTGCGCTGGATGCCGACAGTGTCCATGCCAGGGCCATGATGCCGCTGTTCCTGGCAATCGAGCAGGAAACGCAAATCCACGCAGTGGGTCAAATGGCCGCGGGCCTGTCGCTGCTGACGGCGTTGTGCGTGCACATCGCCCGCCTGTCTGACGCGCAAACCTTGGCTGCGCCCAAGGCCAACAGCCGCAAGGTCGCGCAGATCGAAAAGTTTCGGGCACTGGTTGAAACCCACTACAAGAAGCACTTGCCGGTGACCCACTACGCTGAGCAGTTGGGCATCACCTCCGGGCAGCTCACGCGCCTGTGTCGTGAAGAACTGGGTATGTCCAGCATGGACGTCATCAACGCGCGCATGGTGCATGAGGCGCAGCGCGATCTGGTCTACACCACCAGCTCCATCAAGCAACTGGCCTATACCTTGGGGTTTGCCGACGAGACCTACTTCGGACGTTTCTTTCGCAAACACACAGGGCTGAGTCCGAGGGAGTTTCGGGCCAAGGCGACGGATTCGGTTTTGACCCGGGGGACTTTGTAATTTCCATTTTTCTTGTCCCCGCCGACCCATCCCGACCCATCCCGACCCTTTGCTCACGCCGCTGACAGCAGGGCGCAGGCCGAGGGTGTAGTAAGCAATAGACGGCAGTTTCCAGTCAGCGGCACAACGCCAGAATGGAGTCGGGCACAGCCACTGCCTTGATCCGATTTCCGTCTAGCCGCACACAAAATGCCCTCTTCTCCGTCCCCTCGCAAATCAAAGTGTCGCCGCGCGTGACTACATGTTTTTGTGTGAAGACTTTCCCACGCCACTCCACCACGGAGGTCTGTACTTGCAATGTGTCGCCATAAGTGGCGGTACTTACGAAGCGGGTCTGAATTTCCAGCAAGGGGTCGCCAATGATGCCGATTTGCTTTTCCAGTTCGGCCCAGCGCGGCACGCCACACGATTGGAAAAAATGCAGCGAAGCCGCGTCCATCCACTTCAGAAAATTGGGAAAGAAGACGATGCCCGCCGGGTCGCAATCGCCAAAAGCAACCTTCACTTCATACACGGTGGTTTTGGGCATGCCGTTCAGACCCGTTCCACAATGAGTGCAATGCCCTGGCCCACGCCAATGCACATGGTGCACAAGGCGTAGCGCCCGCCCGTCGTGTGCAGACGGTTGACTGCCGTCGTAACCAGTCGCGCACCCGATGCGCCCAATGGATGACCCAGAGCGATTGCACCGCCCCACGCGTTCACGCGGGCATCGTCGTCCGCCACGCCCAACAGGCGCAGTACGGCCAGACCCTGCGCGGCAAAGGCTTCGTTGAGTTCAATGACATCCATCTGCGCCAGAGTGAGGCCGGTTTGCGCCAGCACTCTTTCGCAGGCCGGTGCCGGGCCAATGCCCATGATGCGCGGCGCTACTCCCGCCGTGGCCATGCCCACCACGCGGGCCTTGGGTAGCAGGCCGTAGCGTGCCGCAGTGGGCCCGTCGGCCAGCAAGAGCGCGCAGGCGCCATCGTTCACGCCGCTGGCGTTTCCGGCAGTGACAGTGCCGTCTGCATGCACGATGGGTTTGAGCTTGGACAGGGCGTCCAGTGTGGTGGCGCGCGGGTGCTCGTCCTGGCTCACGACCACCGATTCCCCTTTCTTGGCGGCAAGCGTCACAGGCACGATTTCTCGCGCCAGGTGTCCCGCCTGCTGCGCAGCCAGCGCGCGTGTCTGGCTGGCCTGTGCCATGCAGTCCTGGTCCGCGCGGCTGATGTTGAACTGCCGGGCCACGTTTTCTGCGGTTTCCGGCATGGAGTCCACACCGTAGAGCGCCTGCATGTGCTTGTTGACAAAGCGCCAGCCAATGGTGGTGTCGTACACCGCATGGTGACGGCTGAAAGCAGCGTCCGACTTGGGCATGACAAAAGGCGCACGGCTCATGCTTTCCACTCCGCCGGCAAACATCAGCGTGGCTTCACCGGCGCGGATGGCGCGCGCGGCCGTGCCCACTGCGTCCAAACCCGAGCCGCACAAGCGGTTGATCGTGGCACCGGGCACCTCGATGGGCAGGCCTGCCAACAGTGTGGCCATGTGGGCCACATTGCGGTTGTCTTCACCTGCCTGATTGGCGCAGCCCATATACACATCGGTGACCTGTTTCCAGTCCACCTGCGGATTGCGTTCCATCAGTGCTTTGATTGGCAGCGCGGCCAGATCGTCCGTGCGCACGCTGCTCAATGCGCCGCCATAGCGGCCGATGGGGGTGCGGATAGCGTCACAAATGTAGGCGTGGTTCATGTTCAGTTGCCAATGCGTAATGGGTGAATGAATGGGTGTGGGTGCAGCCGTCAAGCCCGCTGCAACAGGGGGGCAAGGTCTGCCACCCGAAAGCCATACCCTGACTGATCGGCCAAGGTTTGCAGATCGCGCACCAGGGTGTCGTGGTCCTGCTGTTGCGCCCAGAACACCGGGCCACCCTGCCAGCGCGCAAAACCGTAGCCCTGCACCATCACCACGTCAATATCGCTGGCGCGTGCTGCAACTCCCTCGTTCAATAACAGCGCCGCTTTGTTTGCCATGGCCAGCAATGCGCGGCGCTGAATGGTCTCTGCGCTCAGATTCTGGCGCGTGATGTGCCGGCGCTGGCTGGTCGCTTCAATGGTCTGGCGAACCACTGCATCGGTCGCTTTGGCGGGCTTGCCGTTGGTGTAGGTGTAGTAGCCCGCGCCGGACTTGCGGCCCAGTCGGCCTAGCGAACACAGAGTGTCCAGAATGTCCACGTAGCGCTCACGCACATCGCGCGTCGGGGCCTGCGCCTTGCGCATGCGCCAGGCGATGTCCAAACCTGACAGGTCGGCCACCTTGAAAGGGCCCATGGCAAAGCCAAAGTCTTCCAGTGCCGCGTCAACCTCCTCGGGTAGCGCGCCGTCCTCGAGCATGAACTCGCATTGCTTGCGGTAGGCGTTGTAGATGCGGTTGCCGATAAAGCCAAAGGCATTGCCGGTTTGGACCGGCACCTTCCGGAGTGTTTTTCCCAAGGCCATGCCAGTGGCCAGCACATCGGGGGACGTCGCTTGCCCGCGCACAACCTCCATGAGCTTCATCACATTCGCCGGGCTGAAGAAGTGCAGCCCCAATACGTCTTGCTTGCGTGACGTCACGTCGGCAATCGCATCCACATCCAGATACGACGTGTTGGTTGCCAGCACGGCGCCCGCGCGTGCATGGGCGTCCATTTTTCTGAATACTTCCTGCTTGACCGCCAGGTCTTCAAACACGGCCTCGATGACAAGGTCCACCTTGGCAAGCTTTGTCCAGTCGGTGGTCGCCAGCAGGCGTGCCTCGTTGTCGGCAGCCACAGTTGCTTTGAGCTTGCCGGCCAGCACACGCCCGGCGTAATGTTCGCTTACACGGGCGACGCCGCGTTGCAGGGCCGCATCGTCCTGTTCCAGCAGGATGACGCGCAAGCCCGCGTCCAGCACGCTGATGGCAATGCCAGCACCCATGGTGCCAGCACCCACGATGCCCACTGCTTGAACAGCGCGCGGCGCTACCTGTCGCGCTGCGGGCAATTTGACTGCCTCCCGTTCGGCATAAAACTGGTAGCGCAAGGCCTTGGCAGAGGGGCTGCCCAGCAGTTTCAGAAACAAGGCGCGTTCGGTCTTCATGCCCGCGTCAAATTCACCCGCGCTGACGGCCAGCGCATCGAGTACCGCCAGGTTGGCTGGCAGCTTGCGCTGGCGCGGCGTCAACTGGGCGCGCTGCGCTTCAATGAAACGGTGCACGGCTTGCGCCTCTGGTTGGTTGTCACGCGCACGGGGCAGGGCGGCCGGGCTGCGGGCAAGGGCCAAGGCCGCGGCACAGGCGGATTCCAACAAGGCATCCTGCCCCTGGCTGTCTGCCGATGCATCCAGCACCTGATGCAAAAGGCCACTGTTTTCCAGCTGCTTGGCGGTTTGTGGTGCGCCGCTCGAAATAAGCGCGTGCGCCGCTGCCACACCCACGATGCGCGGCAGGCGTTGCGTGCCCCCTGCGCCGGGTATGAGGCCCAGGTTCACTTCGGGCAGGCCGAGTTTGGCACTGGATAGCGCCACACGGGCATGGCAACTCAAAGCAAGTTCCAGCCCGCCACCGAGTGCCACGCCGCCGATGGCCGCGACCACCGGCTTGGTGCAGGCGTCTATGCGGTCCACCACATCCAGCAAGATAGGAAAGGCGGTTTGCGCCGGCTTGCCAAACTCACTTACATCGGCGCCGGCTGAAAAGGCCTTGTCGGTCCCCATGAGGACGATGCCCAGCACGGCGGCGTCGGCCTGTGCTTCCACCACGGCGGCATAGATGTGCTGGCGCAGCGCGTGGCCCAGGCTGTTGACTGGCGGGCTGTCCAGACGGACCACCGCCACGCCTTGTTGTAGTTGGTACATGGCGGGCTGCGGCGCTTAAAGTGACGCGGTCAGTTCCGGCACGGCGACAAACAGGTCGGCCTCCAGACCGTAGTCGGCGACCGAGAAAATCGGGGCCTCGCCATCCTTGTTGATGGCCACGATCACC
>Ga0228698_1001132_pt1 | contig 14119 bp, 12 predicted proteins | sample McNCre117_Aug_MG_FD_178015 | JGI IMG/M metagenome (GOLD analysis project Ga0228698, IMG submission 178015) | Freshwater microbial communities from McNutts Creek, Athens, Georgia, United States - 1-17_Aug_MG | ecosystem: Environmental > Aquatic > Freshwater > Creek | place: USA: Georgia...
GCCCCGCCCCGGGCGCCGGACCGGCGGGCGCTTCGGCCACCGCCCCCGCCGCACCGCCGTCGGCCTGGATGCGGCTGATGCTGGCGATGTACTTCTGCGCCGGCTTCGGCTTCGTGATCAGCGCCACCTTCACCGTGGCGATTGCCGCCCGGCAGAGCGCGCTGGCACACACCGGCGGCCTGGCCTGGGTGATGGTCGGGCTGGCCGCGGTGCCCGCCGTGCTGGCCTGGGACCGCATCGCGCGGCGCGTGGGCGACCTGCCCGCGCTGCTGGCCGCCTTCGTGATGCAGACCGCCTCGGTGCTGCTGCCCGCCTTCAGCGACCAGCCGGCGGTGTTCCTGGCCGCCGCGCTGCTCTACGGCGGCAGCTTCATCGGCATCGTCAGCCTGACGCTGGCGCTGGTCGGCCGCGCCTTCCCCGCCAACCCGGCCAAGGCGATGGCGCGGCTGACGCTGAGCTACGGCGTCGCCCAGGTGCTGGCCCCCGCGCTTGCCGGCCAGATGGCCCAGGCCAGCGGCAGCTACCGCGGCGCGCTGCTGCTCACCGCGGCGGTGATGGTGGCGGGCATCGGGCTGCTGGTGGCGCTGCTGGCGCGCGAGCGGCGGGGTTCTTCAGGTCTTGCGTGAGGCAGTCGGTGCCAGCGATGCCGCGACCAGACGTCCCAGTGCCGCCTCATAGGCCGCGTTGTTCTCGCGCCGATCCACCGCCAGCACCGTCACGATCAGGCAATCGTCTTCGACGGTGTAGATCAGCCGCACACCCTGCTTGCGCAGCTTGATCTTGTAGCAGCCAGCCAGCTCGCCGTGCAGAGCGCCGCCAGGCACGTGCGGCTGCTCCAGGCGCTTTTCGAGCAGTTTCTTCAGCGGCGTCCGGATCGATCCGTCCAGTCCCCGCCACTCCTCCAGGGCCTGCGGCATGAACTTGAGCCGGTAGCGATGCCCGGGCGGGGCATCAGAGGTCATCCAGATCCACCTCGACCGCCTTCGCCTTGTCGGCCAGGCGGTCGATGGCCTTGCGGTGCAGATCGGCGTCGGCCAGCTCGTCCAGCATCGCCTCGAACAGCTGGGGGTCGACCATGTAGAAGGCCGGGCTGTTGTGGCTCAGGACGGCCACGGGGCGGCCCTTTGCCTCACGCAGGACGGCAGCCGGGTTCTTTTTGAACTCCGACATGCTGGTGGACAGGCTGGCCAGAATGGGCGTCATCTTCAGCTCCAAATTTGGAGCTGAATTATGCAGCGACGCAAGCGCGAATCAACTCGGCCGATTCGCCGTCACGAGTCACCCCCGCCGCTTGCCCCCGCCCACCGGGCTGCCGGGCTTGGCCGGCCGGGCTGGCGCCCGTTCGACCGGGCGGCCACCGGCCGCGGACCGTGACGCCGACTTCACCCCCGGCCGCGGCGGCAGGCCCGTGTGCTGGGTCAGGATGCGGCCCTTCTCCGGCCGGCCGGATGGCGCTGCGCCCGGCACCTGGACGATCGACTTGGATCGGTTGTCGCGCGGCTTGGCGCCTGCGCCCTCCGAGCGCTTCTCCGCGCCGCTGCCGGCGGGCTGCCAAGTGGGGATGAGCTGGTGCTTGCCCGGCCCGATCAGGTCGGCGCGGCCCATCTTCTGCAGCGCCTCACGCAGGAGCGGCCAGTTGGCCGCGTCGTGGTAGCGCAGGAAGGCCTTGTGCAGGCGGCGGCGCTTCTCGCTCTTGACGACGTCCACCTTCTCGGTGAGGTCCGGCCGGGCCTCGTCGCGGCTCAGGCCCTTCAGCGGGTTGAGGCCGGAGTGGTACATCGCCGTCGCCGTGGCCATCGGGCTGGGGGTGAAGGTCTGCACCTGGTCGGCGCGGAAACCGTTCTTCTTCAGCCACAGCGCGAGGTTGAGCATGTCCTCGTCGGTGGTGCCGGGGTGCGCGGCGATGAAGTACGGAATCAGGAACTGCTTCTTGCCCGCCTCGGCGCTGAAGCGCTCGAACAGCTCCTTGAAGCGGTCGTAGGTGCCGATGCCCGGCTTCATCATCTTGGACAGCGGGCCGCCCTCGGTGTGCTCCGGCGCGATCTTCAGGTAGCCGCCGACGTGGTGGGTCACCAGCTCCTTGACGTAGGCCGGTGCGGTCACCGCGAGGTCGTAGCGCAGGCCGGAGCCGATCAGCACCTTCTTGACCCCCGGCAGCGCGCGCGCCTTGCGGTACAGGTTGATCAGCGGCGTGTGGTCGGTCAGCAGGTTCGGGCAGATGCCGGGGTAGACGCAGCTGGGCTTGCGGCAGGCGGCCTCGATCTCCCGGCTGCGGCAGCTCAGGCGGTACATGTTGGCCGTGGGCCCGCCCAGGTCGGAGACGATGCCGGTGAAGCCCTGCACCTTGTCGCGCATCTCCTCGATCTCGCGCAGCACCGAGTCGGCGCTGCGGCTCTGGATGATGCGGCCCTCGTGCTCGGTGATCGAGCAGAAGGTGCAGCCGCCGAAGCAGCCGCGCATGATGTTCACGCTGAAGCGGATCATCTCCCAGGCCGGGATCTTGGTCGGCCCGTCGTGGCGGCCGGCCTCGTCCGCGTAGGCCGGGTGCGGCGAGCGGGCGTAGGGCAGGCCGAAGACGTGGTCCATCTCCGCGGTGGTCAGCGGGATCGGCGGCGGGTTGATCCACACGTCACGCAGCTGGCCGTGCAGCTCGTGCTGCTGCACCAGCGCCCGGGCGTTGCCGGGGTTGGTCTCCAGGTGCAGCACGCGGCTGGCGTGGGCGTAGAGCACCGGGTCGGCGCGCACCGCCTCGAAGGCCGGCAGGCGGATGACGGTGCGATCGCGCGGCGGTAGGTGCATCGCGCCGGTTGCGGCCACGCCCTTGGCGCGCGGCACGAAGCGCAGAGGCTGCTCGGCCGACGCCGCAGCCACTGGCGCCGCGGCGTCGGCCGACCCGCTGGCGCAGGCCCCGCCTTGTGCATCGGCCACTTCGGGCAGCTCCTGGTAGGGGCTGATGTGCTCGTCAATGCGCCCGGGCAGGTCCACGTCGGTGGAGTCCAGCTCCCACCAGTCGGCGGCGCTCGCATCGCCGGGCTTGCGCAGGAAGGCGGTACCGCGGATGTCCGTCAGGCTGGCGATCGGCTGGCGCGCGGCCATGCGGTGCGCCACCTCGACCAGCGCGCGCTCGGCGTTGCCGTAGAGCAGCAGGTCGGCCTGCGAGTCCACCAGCAGGCTGCGGCGCACCTTGTCTTGCCAGTAGTCGTAATGGGCGATGCGGCGCAGGCTGGCCTCGATGCCGCCGATCACGATCGGCACGTCCCCGTAGGCCTGGCGCACCCGCTGACAGTAGACGATGGTGGCGCGGTCCGGGCGCTTGCCGCCCTCGGCACCGGGCGTGTAGGCGTCGTCGCTGCGCGGCTTGCGGTCGGCCGTGTAGCGGTTGATCATCGAATCCATGTTCCCGGCGGTGATGCCGAAGAACAGGTTCGGCCGGCCCAGCGCCATGAAGGGCTCGGCGCTCTGCCAGTCGGGCTGGGCGATGATGCCCACGCGAAAGCCCTGCGACTCCAGCACCCGGCCGATCACCGCCATGCCGAAACTGGGGTGATCGACATAGGCATCGCCGGTGACCAGCACGACGTCGCAGCTGTCCCAGCCGAGCTGCGTCATCTCGTCGCGGCTCATCGGCAGGAAGGGCGCGGGGCCGAAGCGCTTGGCCCAGAAGGGGCGGTAGGCGGTCAGCGCCTTGGGGGCGGACGGGACGACAACGGAATGGGCAGACACGGCATGGCGCCCACAGCGGGCGTCGGTCGAAGGGAAAAACGGAGCGGCCCATCGGGCCGGTGGAAGCCACCGCAGGGCGAAGCCGGCGGGGTCCGAGGCGCTCAGGCCGGATCGGCGCTCAGGTCACGAACCTTGCCCCGGAACGGGAAACCGTGCAGCGCTGGGGCCTCGCAGCCAGGCGGCGCAGAACCCGAATGATACCGACGCTTACCCCGCCGGCACCGCCGTACGGTCATCGCCCGCCCGTTGGGCGAGGGCGCACAGGCCGGCCACCAGCCGCGGCCAAACGGCGCTCGGGAAGTTGTGCCCCAGGCCGTCGATCTCGTCGAGCTGCGCGCCGTGGATGCGCCGGGCCAGATCGCGCCCCGCCGCGGGCGGCACCAGGCGGTCGGCCTTGCCGTGAACGACCAGGGTGGGCAACGCGATGTGCCGCAGCAGCGCTGAGCGATCGCCGTCGGCCATCACCGCCACGGCCTGGCGCTCCAGCGCACGCGGGCGCCAACAGCGCTGCAGGGCAGCCGCCACGCGGGCACGGCGCTCGGCGGGCGGCTCGGGCCAGGCGGGGCTGTCGATCAGCTCGTGCAGGGACTCGAAGTGCGCCAGCAGCGCGACGGGATCCTTGGGCGGCGGGCGGAACATCTGCTGCAGCACCAGCGGGTGGCCGCGTGGCAGCCAGGGCGAACCGGAGGTGCTCATCAGCAGCGCCAGGCTGTGCAGGCGCTGCGGGTGGCTCGCTGCCAGGTGCTGGGCGACCATGCCGCCCATCGACGCGCCGCAGACGTGTGCACGCTCGATGCCCAACGCGTCGAGCAGGTTCACCGCGTCTTCGGCCAGATCGGGCAGCGTGTAGGGCGCATCGGGGCGCAGGCCCATCAGGCTGCTGAAGGCCGCGGCGTGGACCCGGACGTGGCCCAGGTCGTCCATCGACTGGCTCAGGCCGAAGTCACGCAGGTCGGGGCAGATGACGCGAAAACCCGCCGCGCCCAGCGCCTGGATCAGCCCGGCGGGCCAGTCGGTCAGCTGCATGCCCAGGCCGGGAATCAGCAGCAGTGGCGCCCCCCCGCCGGGGCCGGAGCACTCCACCACCAGCCGCAGGCCGCCGGTCTGGACCGCAAGCAACTCGGCACCCGGCAGCGCGCGGGCGCCGGGCAAAGGGGTCATGGAGGCTGCCGTCATTGCGGCGCATTCTAGGCAGCGCCCCAATCAGGGGCCTGACGCCCACGCGCCCGCCGTGACCCGGTGGGCGGCCGTGACCCGGTGGGCGGTCGTGCCGGCAATCAGGCCGGCAGGCGGAACACCCCGACTGCGTGCACCAGGCCGCCGGCCTGCTGCTTCAGGCTCTCGGCCGCGGCGGCGCTCTCCTCGACCAGCGCGGCGTTTTGCTGCGTCACCTGGTCGAGCTGAGAAATCGCGTCACCGACCTGCTGAATGCCGGAGTTCTGCTCCACCGTGGCGTTCGAGATTTCGGTCATCAGCGTGGTGACGCGGCCGATCGCGCCGACGATTTCCTCCATCGTCGAGCCGGCCTGGTCGGCCAGCACGCCACCGCGCTCGACGCGCTCGACGCTGGCAGTGATCAGGCTCTTGATCTCCTTGGCCGCGTCGGCGCTGCGCTGCGCCAGGTTGCGCACCTCGCCGGCCACCACCGCAAAACCGCGGCCCTGCTCGCCGGCACGCGCAGCCTCCACGGCCGCGTTCAGCGCCAGGATGTTGGTCTGAAAGGCGATGCCGTCGATCACGCCGATGATCTCGGAGATCTTCTTGCTCGACGCCTCGATGTCCTTCATGGTCGCCACCACCTGGCCGACCACCGAACCGCCCTTGGCCGCGATGTCCGCCGCGCCCTGCGCCAGGCCGTTGGCCTGCAGCGCGTTCTCGCTGTTCTGGCGCACCGTGGCGCCAAGTTCTTCCATCGTCGCCGCGGTCTGCTCCAGCGCCGAGGCCTGTTCTTCGGTGCGCTGGCTCAGGTCGGCGTTGCCCGAGGCCACCTGCGTGGAGCCGGTGGCGATCGAGTCGCTGCTCAGGCGCACCGAGCTGACGACGCCCGCCAGACGCCGGCTCATCGCCCGCAGCGCGGCCAGCAGCTGACCGACCTCGTCGTGCGAATCGACCGCGATGTCCGCACTCAGGTCCCCGGCGGCCACCTGCTCGGCCAGCTCATGCGCCCGCTGAATGGGTTGTGTGATCGAGCGGGTGATCAGCAGCGCCGCCAGCACCCCGACGACCAGCGCCACCGCCATGCCAATGCCCAAGGTCCAATACGCGTTTTGGACCGTGGCGGCCGACACCTTGGCCTGCTGGTCCGACAGCTTGACGTTGTAATCCCACCAGCGGTCCACGGCGGCCTGCACCGCGGTGAAGGCCTTCGTCGAGTCGCCCTTCATGAGGCGCACCGCCTCGGCTTCCTTCGATTGGTCCTGGACGGTCTGGCGCGACAGGCTGCGCACCTGCTCCCAGTCGGCCACGTAGGCCTTGAACTTTGCGGCCGTGTCCTGAAGCAGCCGGCGATCTTCGTCGTCCGACAGCAGCTCCTGCTCGTAACGGGCGATGGCGCCCTCGACCAGCTTGGTGTCCGCCACAAATGCCGTTTCGAGCTCGCTCATCTCCGCCGGATCGGTGCTCACGATGTGTCGCCACTGGTAGCGGCGCATGTTGCTGAGCGACGCGATCATGTTCTTCTGGACCTGGTAGGAGGGCACCAGGTTGTCGGCGTAGTACTGCGCGTTGTCGGCGTTGTGCCGCACCAGCACCGCCGCCAACGCCACCACCGCGGCCAGCAGGGCAAGCAGCAGCCCGAAGCCCAACGCCAACCGGGTCCCAATCTTGAGGTCTTTGAGAAAGTTCATCGTCCGCTTTCTGGCGGGCGCGCACCGGTGGCGCCACACGTCCGAGAAGCGTACGAAAAGCCACGTAGCCGCGATCCGCGGAGCAGGCGGCCGATTGGGCGCCTGTTCGCAGGCGGGCCGGCAAAATGCCAAGATGTTCGCGCACGGCTACCCCTTCGATCCCAGCTACGGCCGCAACCTGGCTGAGCTGCACGCCATCGAACCGCCCCCCGAGGCGCCCGACTTCGCGGACTTCTGGCGCGGCCTGTACGCCCAGGCCCGCGCGGTCGACCCCGCCCCCCGGCTGCATGAGGTCACCAGCCCCCGCGCCGAGACCTGGCGCCTGTTTGAACTCGGCTTCACTTCATTGGGCGCACGCTCCGTGGGGGGCTGGCTGCTGCTGCCCAGCCGTGGGCCCATCGAGCGCGGCCTGATCGTCGGCCATGGCTACGGCGGGCGTGACGCCCCCACGGCCGAAGAGGTCGATGACCTGCCGCCGCGCTGCGCCGTCCTGCTGCCCTGTGCCCGGGGCATTTCGCGCAGCGCCTGCGCGGACATCCCCTCGGACCCGATGCGCCACGTGCTGCACGGCCTCAGCTCGCGCGAGACCAGCGTGCTCGCCGGCTGCGCGGCCGACTTGGTGTGGAGCGCCGCGTCGGCACTGATTGCGCTGCAACCCGGCGCCGCCCGGCGGCTGGACTGCATCGGCATCAGTTTCAGCGGCGGCATCGCCGCGCTCGCACTGCCCTGGGACGATCGCTTCGCCCGCGCCCACCTCTGCGTCCCCACCTTCGGCCACCACCCTCTGCGCATGGCCTGCCCCTGCGTGGGCAGTGGCGAAGCCCTGCGCCATCGCCAGGCCCAGAACCCGCAGACGCTGGAGCTGCTGCGCTACTTCGACGCCGCCAGCGCTGCGCGGCACCTGCACCGCCCCGTTCTGGTGGCCGCGGCGCTCTTTGACCCCGCGGTCCCACCGCCCGGCCAGTTCGCGATCTTCAATGCGCTGCCTGGACCCAAGACCCTGTTTGTGCTTCAGGCCGGGCACTTCGATCACCCAGGCGCGGCCGACGAGCAGGCCCGCCTGCGCCAGTCGGTCGCCGACTTCCTGGCGGCCGACTGAACCGCGCCTCGGCACTGGCGCTGTGGCTTGCCCTGACCCACTTCAACCCTTCATCGGCCCGTCACGTTCAAGACAGGAAGATCGCTGCCCAGAGGCTTGGCCGACGCGGTCCGACGACCCCCCATGCAACGCGAATACCTTCAGTGGCACAGCCCGAATCTCGGTCGGCCGATGGAAATGCTCATCTTCGGACACGCCGGCGCAAAGGTGCTGGTGTTTCCTACTCGCTGCGCGCGGTTCTTCGAATATGAAGACAGCGGCCTGGTGAATGCATTGACCCCGAAAATCGAGGCCGGGCAGCTCCAACTGTTTTGCGTGGATGGCATCGACGCCGAAAGCCTCTACGCCCACTGGCAGGCACCCGCGCGCCGCATGCAGCGCCATGCAGACTACGAGCGCTACCTGATCGACGAGGTGCTGCCCCTGCTGGCCTGGCGCAACTCAAGCTCTTGCCTGATCGCCCATGGCTGCAGCCTCGGGGCCTACCACGCCTTGAACATCGCTTGCCGACACCCCGGTCTGTTTCAAAAAATCGTAGCGCTCAGTGGTCGCTACGATTTGACCTGGTCCGCCGAAGGATTTCGCAATCTGCTGGACGGGTATTACGACGACAGCGTTTACTTCAATACCCCCAGCCATTTTTTACGGAATTTGACCGACGCCACGATCCTCGCGCAGTTGCGCCGCATCGACATCGTGCTGGCCGTTGGTCACGAGGACCCCTTCCTCACCAACAACCGACAGCTCAGCAACACCCTGGCAGAAAAAGCCGTGTCGCACGCGCTGCACCTGTGGCCCGGCCGGGCCCACAGCGCGCGGGCATGGCGCGAGATGGTGCCGCTGTACCTTTGACGCCAGGAATGGACCGGCTCAGGAGCCGGCGGCTCGTTGGCGACAACACACACCTGGCCGCGTAAAGCACTAAAGGACGGCAGAAACAGTGAATTTCGGGGGTTTACCCTAGATGCCCCCTTTACAATCGGTTTGTTTCAGATCAACGCCAACGCCGCCGAAATGAGGGTCCTATGTCACGCGAACACCTGCCGCTGAGCCCCTCCATGGCGTTCTCCTTCCGCGCGGCACGCCGCCGGCTGCCCGGTCGACGCTTGCCCTGGCGAGTGACGATGATGCGCCGCGTGCTGCGCGCCGTCGCGCAAGGCATGGCCGCCATCAAGCGCAGCGTGCCCAGCCGCATGCGCAACGCCTGAGCGAACGAGCGCGCCTCGCCACGGCCATGCCGGCGCGCACGCTGCTGATCGTCTGGCATTCAACGACGGGCGGCACCCGCCAGATGGTCGATGCGGCCGAAGCCGGCGCGCGAATTCAGGCCGCCGAGTCCCATGACGACTCCCACGACGACGCCAGCACGGCGCTGCACATCCGCCGGCTGCATGCCCTCGACGCGGGCCCGGCCGATGTTCTTGGCGCCGATGGCCTGCTGTTTGCTACGCCCGAATGCCTCGGTTCGATGGCCGGGCTGCTCAAAGACTTCTTCGATCGCTGCTACCACCCGGTGCTGGCTCCGGGGGCTGACGATTCCACCGCCTGCAGCGTGGCCGGGCGAGCCTACGCCAGCCTGATCTGCGCCGGCAGCGACGGCCAAGGCGCCGCACGACAGATCGCGCGCATCGCCACGGGCTGGCGGCTCGTGGCCGTGGCCGAGCCGCTCATCGTCTGCACCCACGCTCAAACCCCACAGGCCGTGGCTGCGCCCAAACAGATCGCCCCCAACGAGTTGCAGCGCTGCCATGACTTGGGCAGCGCACTCGCCGCGGGCTTGAAGATGGGCGTGTTCTGACCACGCCAACAATCGCCATTCGCGAGGAATGAACATTCCTGCCCCTTGTTCTGGCGGTCTTCCGCGAGGGGGCATTGCCTCAACAGGCGACACGCACGGCGCACCCAGGCTCAGGCGGCTCGAAGCGTCAGGCCAGTCAACCCTTCGAGCGCCACGCGGTCGAGCCCTTCGACGCAATCGCGCAGCAGCGCGCCCTCGGGCCTGAGCTCGAACACCGCCAGGTCGGTGTAGACGCGCTTGACGCAGGCCAGGCCGGTCAGGGGGTAGCTGCACTGGGCGACGAGCTTGCTGTCGCCGGTCTTGGTGAGCAGGTCCATCATCACCCAGGTCTGCTTGGCGCCGATGGCCAGGTCCATCGCGCCGCCGACGGCAGGAATGGCGTCCGGCGCACCGGTGTGCCAGTTGGCCAGGTCGCCATTGACGGCGACCTGGAAGGCGCCGAGCACGCAGACGTCCAGGTGGCCGCCGCGCATCATCGCGAAGCTGTCGGCGTGGTGGAAGAAGCAGCCGCCGGGCAGCAGCGTGACGGCCTGCTTGCCGGCGTTGATGAGGTCGTCGTCTTCGTGCTCCGGCGCGGGGGCGGGGCCCATGCCGAGCACGCCGTTCTCGCTGTGCAGGATGATCTCGCGATCGGCCGGCAGGTGGTTGGCCACGCCGGTGGGCGCGCCGATGCCGAGGTTGACGACCGCGCCGGGCGGGATGTCGCGGGCGACGCGCTGGGCGATCTGGTCGCGGCTCCAGCGGGGCAGGCCGGTCAGGGGCTTCAGGTCGATGTCCGATGTCATGGCGGTGTCTCCGGGTCAGGCGGCTTCGGCGGCGGGCAGCACGGCGCCGTGCACGCCGGTGCGGGCCACCTGGACCAGGCGCTGAACGAAGATCCCGGGGGTGACGACCGCTTCGGGGTCGAGGGCGCCCAGCGGCACGACCTCGTGCACGCTGGCGATGGTGAGCGCCGCGGCGCTGGCCATGATGGGGCCGAAGTTGCGCGCGGTCATGCGGTAGGTGAGGTTGCCCCAGCGGTCGCCGCGCTCGGCCTGGATCAGCGCCACGTCGGCCCGGATCGGCCACTCGAGCACCTGGCCGCGGCCGTCGATGATGCGGGTTTCCTTGCCCTCGGCCAGGCGGGTGCCGTAGCCCGTGGGGGTGTAGAAGGCGCCGATGCCAGCGCCCGCGGCGCGGATGCGCTCGGCCAGGTTGCCCTGCGGCACCAGCTCCAGCTCGATCTTGCCGGCGCGGTAGGCGCGGTCGAAGTGCTGCGAGTCGTGCTGGCGCGGGAAGGAGCAGATGATCTTGCGCACCCGGCCCAGCTCGATCAGCCGGGCCAGCCCACCGTCGCCGTTGCCGGCGTTGTTCGCGACCACGGTCAGGTCGCGCGCGCCCTGCTCGATCAGGCCCTCGATCAGCGCCTGCGGCTGCCCGGCCAGGCCGAAGCCGCCGATCATGACCGTGGCGCCGTCCGCGATGCCGGCCAGGGCACTGGCCACGTCGGGGTGGATCTTGTGAATCATGGGGGGTGTCGCCTCAATTGTTCGTATAACGAACTATGGTTCTCAATTAGAACATAGCGTAGTGGCGCCCTCCCCCGGCGTCAACCGAAATCTCGCCAGAAAAGAAAAACGGCGCCGTGCGGCGCCGTCGGTCGGAAGAGCAGGGGCTCAGCGATCAGCCAAGCGGGGCCTCGCCGTCCACCTCGGGAGCAGCGTTCGCGGCGTCCTCGGCGATCCCCTCGGCGTCGGTCACCACCGGCTCGGCCGGCAGGGTCCAGCCGTCGATGCGCTCGAACACCGCGATGGACTCGACGTGCGCGGTGTGCGGGAACATGTTCACCACGCCAGCGGCCGCGCAGCGGTAGCCGGCCTGGTGCACCAGCAGCCCGGCGTCGCGCGCCAGCGTGGCGGGGTTGCAGCTGACGTAGACGATGCGCCGCGGCGGCTCGTAGCCGTCGCGCGGGGCCTGGCGCACCTCGGCCAGCGCCTTGACCAGCGCGAAGGCGCCCTCGCGCGGCGGATCGACCAGCCAGCGGTCGGCGCTGCCGTAGGCCGCGAGGTCGGCGGCGTCGAGCTCGAAGAGGTTGCGCGCGGCGAAGCTCGCCGTGTGCGCCAGTTGGTTGCCGGCGGCGTTCTCGCGCGAGCGCTGCACCAGCGCCTCGCTGCCCTCGATGCCCAGCACCTCACGCGCCTGCGTGGCCAGCGGCAGCGTGAAGTTGCCCAGGCCGCAGAACCAATCGATGACGCGCTCGTCCTTCTGCACCTGCAGCAGGTTCAGCGCACGCTGCACCAACACGCGGTTGATGGCGTGGTTGACCTGGGTGAAGTCGGTGGGCTTGAAGGGCATCGTCAGCCCGTACTCGGGCAGGCTGTAGGCCAGCTGCGGCCCCAGCACGTCCAGGCGGTGCACCGTGTCCGGCCCCTTGGGCTGCAGCCACCACTGCACGCCGTGCGCGGCGCCAAAGTCGGCCAGGCGGGCCAGGTCGGCGGCGCTCAGCGGCGCGAGGTGGCGCAGCACCAGCGCCAGCACCAGGCCCTCGCTGCGTTCGCCCAGGGCCACCTCGATCTGCGGCAGGGTCTCGCGCGCTTCCATGCTGCCCACCAGCGCGCGCAGCGGCATCAGCAGGCCGCTGACCTTCTCCGGCAGGATGGGGCAGACCTGCATGTCGGCCACGTAGCGCGACTTGCGCTCGTGAAAGCCCACCAGCACGGTGCCCTTCTTGGCCACCCAGCGCACCGACAGGCGGGCGCGGTAGCGGTAGCCCCAGGCGGGGCCCTCGATCGGGCGCAGCACGCGCTCGGGCTTCACCTTCGAGAGGTGCTGCAAGTTGCTCTCGAGGGTGCGCTGCTTGACCGCCACCTGCGTGCTCGGCTCCAGGTGCTGCATCTTGCAGCCGCCGCAGGCCCCGGCGTGCAGGCCGAAGTGCGGGCAGCGCGGTCGCACGCGCTGCGAGCTCTCGCGGCCCAGCTCGACCAGCGTGGCCTGTTCCCACTGGTTCTTGCGGCGGTTCACCGTCACCCGGGCGGTTTCACCGGGCAGTGCGCCCTCGATGAAGACCACCTTGCCCTCGGCGTTGCGCGCCACGCCCTGCGCGTCGAGGTCGAGCGCGTCGACCGTCAACCATTCATCTGCTGCTGTCATGGGGTGGATTGTCTCAGGCCGCGCGGGCCGCGCTCACGGCCGACCACCACGCGACCGTCGCGCGAACACGCCCACGTCTGCCCGCGTCTCGCCCGCGTTTATCACGCGCCCGCGCCCGGTGTACAGACCAGAAAAGTTGTACGGACGTGACTCGGTGCTACCGGGCTGACCCCAGGGGTTACCGAGGTAATTCCAGGACGCAAACCCCGAGAAAAGAAAGGTGAAGCCCTATCGTGCAGTCCATCGGGTCGCCAGAGGTTCCGGCACCCACCCACCGCTTCCATCCGAACAAGGAGTTCCGCCATGTCCCGCCTGCCTGCCACGCTCAGCGCCCTGTCCGACCTGTCCTATGAGCGACGTGCCGTTGCCCGCCGGCAGGCCCGAATGGCAGGCGTCAGCCTGCTGATGGCCGCTGTACTGGCCGCCTGTGGCGGCGGAGAGGGCAGCTCAACCAACGGCGGCGGGAGTGCCACGGCGTCATCGGCCAGCAGCAGCTCCGCCTCGCACGCCGTGAGCTTGGCGGACACCGCTGACGGACTGCAAGTGGCCATCGCGACCACCAGCGCATCGAGCAAGTCCAGCGACAGCAAGGGCACGAGCAACGGGGGAGCGGCCGCGCCGGCCTCTGCGTCGGCCTCTGCGTCGGCGCCCGCCCCCGCGGCCCACGACGCTGGCGCGATGGACCACGCCTGGACCACGTTGCGCTATGCCGTCACGGCCAACGTGAGCGCCGGATCGGACAGCGGGGTGAACCTGCAAGGCGCCTTGGTGCTGCGCGGGGTGCTGCAAGACGACGGCAGCACCAAGCTGCGAGGACGCTGGGTCACCAGCCCGGTCACCGCCAACGCCGGGTCTGCCGCCTCCCTGGCGCGGCAGCTGGCCGACATCGAGTCGTCCTCGACGCTGCGCAGCGACTACCGCCGGCAGGTTGCCGCACTGGTGACCACCCTGCAGATCAAGCTGGGCTCCAACGGCAGCATCAGCAGCCAGACGCTCGACAGCGACAAAGGCCGAGCCGCGTTGGCAGAGTTCGACGAGGCGTACAGCAACGCCACCGATGTCTACGTGGCCAGTTACGACAACCTGATGTCCAGCCGAGGCGGCCACGGCTCGCGCGGCGCCAGCAGCGTGACCGGGTCGATGAACGCCGATGGCAGCGTGTCCCTGACCCTCAAAGTGGCCGGTTCGGGCACGCTGATCTTCACCGGCAAACAGGCCAGCGACGGCAGCCTCTCCGGCACGTTCACGGGCCCTGCCAACGGCGACAGCGGCACCTGGCAAGGGGCGCTGAACTCCGGCAGTGTGCCGACCCCGACCCCGACCCCGACCCCGACCCCGACCCCGACCCCCACGCCGACGCCGACGCCGGCACCGGAACCCACTCCGGCCCCAGCCCCGGCCCCTGCTCCGGCGCCTACGCCCCCCCCCCCGCCCCCCCCCCCCCCCGCCCCCCCCCCCCCCCCCCCCCCCCCCCCCCCCCCCCCCCCCCCCCCCCCCCCCCCGCGGGGTGGCCCCCCCCCGGCC
>Ga0228698_1001133_pt1 | contig 14103 bp, 11 predicted proteins | sample McNCre117_Aug_MG_FD_178015 | JGI IMG/M metagenome (GOLD analysis project Ga0228698, IMG submission 178015) | Freshwater microbial communities from McNutts Creek, Athens, Georgia, United States - 1-17_Aug_MG | ecosystem: Environmental > Aquatic > Freshwater > Creek | place: USA: Georgia...
ACGGGTTTGCGCGGCCGCCTCGATAATCTGGCCCAGCTGAGCTTGGCTACCCGCATGGCGCTCGGCCAGGGCTTGCTTGCCGCTGCTCTGGGCTGCGTGGGTCTGGCCGCCCTGTTCGGCTATCAGCCTTCTTCCGGGCAGCTGGCCAGTCTGGCGCTGGGCGGAATGTCCTTGGTGCTGTGGTCTTGGCTGCGCACGAGCCGTGGCTTGTTGGAACAGTTGAAGTTGGCGACCAAGGTCGCGCGCCACATCGCGGGCGGCGACATGACCACCCGGTTCGATGCCGGGGGGGCCGACGAGGTCGGTCAGCTGCTGCGCGCGCTCAGGCAGGTGTCATTGAACCTCCACACCATAGTTGGCGACGTGCGTGGCAACGTGGATACGATGAAGATGTCGATCATCGAGATTTCCAACGGCAACGTCAGTCTGTCGCAGCGCACGGAAGCGCAGGCGGCGAGCCTGCAGGAGACGGCGGCGAGCCTGGAGCAGTTCGTGGCCAACATGCGCCAGGGCGCCGAGAACTCGCGGCAAGCCAACCGTCTGTCCCAGGCTGCTTCGGGGGTGGCCGGGCGTGGTCGGGATGTGATCTCGACCTTCGGCAGTACCATGGACGAGATCAACCAGTCGGCCAGCAAGATCGTTGACATCATCGGCCTGATTGACGGCATTGCCTTCCAGACCAACATCCTTGCCCTCAACGCCTCGGTCGAGGCGGCCCGCGCTGGTGAACAGGGCCGTGGCTTCGCGGTGGTGGCCGGCGAGGTGCGCAATCTGGCCGGACGTTCGGCCGCAGCTGCCAAGGAAATCAAGCAGCTCATCGGTGATGCGATCGGCAAGGTGGAGGCCGGCGGTCGCCAGGTGGGTGAGGCTACCGGGACCATGGACGAAATCGTCAAGGCCGTCAACGATGTCTCGCAGATCATGAGCGAGCTCGCCGTGCTGACGCAGGAGCAGGATCAGGGTATCACCCAGATCAACACCGCTGTCATTCACCTCGATCAGGTGACCCAACATAATGCCGCATTGGTGGAAAAAACTGCGGCATCCTCCACGAGCCTGGTTCAGCTGGCAACCCAGCTGCAGCAGTCCGTTGGCGTGTTCAAGCTTGAGCGCTCCGCCGCCTGAGCCCATTTAAGGAATAGATAGATGAGCGATGACATGGACGATCTGGACGCATTGTTCGACTCCATAGCCACCCAGCGTGATGCCGGGCAAGACAGTGTGCCTGCTGCGACAGCCGATTCGGAGCCGGGCGCTTCCGGGTCCGTGGCCAGTCAGGAGTCAGTCGTGGAGCAGACTTCTCTGGAGGCGCCTCCCGGAATGGAGCTGCAGGCTCAGCTCTACAGCCGTCTCGGTGGCTTGGTGCGCGAGCTGCACGATGCGCTGCGCGAGCTTGGACATGATCGCTCGCTGTTCGATGCGGTGCACGAGGTGTTCGATTCGCAGGAGCGGTTGCGCTACATCGCTTCGCTCGCCGAGCAGGCGGCGAACAAGGTGCTCAACGCGGTCGATGCCTGTCTGCCGGTCCAGGACACCCTGCACCAGCGCGCCAGCGAGATATCGCAGCGCTGGCAGGCGATGTTCGATGGCAAGCTCGACATCGACGAGTTCAAGCAGCTGGCAGCCGATTCGCGCGACTTCAGCGCTGCCGTGGCGGCCGATGCGGATAGCGAGAAGGCTCGTCTGGTCGATATCATGATGGCCCAGGATTTCCAGGACATCACGGGCCAGATCATCAAGAAAGTGCTGACCTTGACGGGCAACCTCGAGACCCAGTTGATGCAGCTGCTGCGTGACTATGCGCCCAGCGGACCGCGCAACCCGGTGGTTGATCTCCTGTCGGGGCCCAATGTGCCGACTGCGGCAATGGGCCAGGGTGATGTGGACGGCCTGCTGGCTGAGCTAGGGTTCTGATGGACGCGGAACTTTTACAGGAATTCGTCGCCGAAGCGTTGGAGCTGGCGGCCGAGGTCGAGGACAAGCTGCTCGCGCTGGAGCAGAATCCCGAGGATGCCGACATCCTGAATGCGGTGTTCCGGGCCTTTCACACGATCAAGGGCAGCGCAGGTTTCATGAACCTGACTGCCGTGGTGTCGGCATGTCACCTGACGGAAAACCTCTTTGACGCCCTGCGTCAGGGCAAGGCTCAGGTGACGCCGCAGGCGGTCGATGTCGCCTTGCGCGCCAGTGGTTTCGTGGCTGACCAATTGGGTGCGCTGGCAGACGGCACGCCCGACGACCAGCTGCCAGCCATGCCGGCTGCGCTCGAATCCGATCTGACCGAAGCGATTGCGGGTGTCGGCCATGAGCCAGCCCAGCCAGCTCAGCCTGTCCCGGCTGCCGCTGCCGCTGCAGCAGCCGCACCGCAGCTGGAGGAGCAGGCCGCGCCCGTCGCGTCGGAGTCCGGCGAAATCGATTGGCCAGTCTACTACCGGGCACTCTTGTCAGGCAGCAAGGGGGAGCCGAAGGAAGGTGAGGACTGGGGCTGGTTCGATGGAGAGCCTGCAGCAGCGGTCGCGCCGGTCGAGCCGCCGCCGGTGGCGGAGGTGCGAACGCGTGATCCCGACAAGGGTGACCGCCGTGTCCAGGATCGCCGCAAGGGGGCCGAGGACAGACGTGGCGAGCCGGATGCGGCGGAAACGCGCACGCCCGATGCGCCACAGCAAGCGCCTGCCGCCAAGGAAGAGAGCCTGCGCGTGCGCGCCGACAAGCTCGACGCGCTGCTCGAAGTCGCGGGCGAATCGGTGCAGGCGGCGAATCAGGCCGCCGCGCTGCTCGAAAAGCTGATGCTGTTCGAGCAGGAGGAGGCTGCCGGTCCGTTGATGGCGGCGCTGGCCGAGACCCTGCATCGGGCTTCGCGCTACACGACCGAATTGCACCGCGCCACGCTGGCGACCCGGATGCAGCCGGTCGGCCGGTTGTTCCAGCGCTTCCCGCGTCTGGTGCGCGAGCTTGCGCGCGATCTGGGCAAGCAGGTTGATCTGGTGGTCGAGGGTGCGGAGACCGAGGTCGATCGTGTCGTGGTGGATAGTCTCTACGATCCGCTGGTCCACATGCTGCGCAACTCGCTCGACCATGGCGTCGAGCCGGCCAGCGCGCGCGAAGCGGCAGGCAAATCGGTCAAGGCCAAAATTTTCCTGCGCGCCTGGCAGGAAGCCAGCAGCGTCGTGATCGAGATCGCCGACGATGGCGCCGGCATGGACCCGCAGCGCCTGCGCCAGAAAGCCCTGAACATGGGGCTGATCGGCGAGCACGAGGCGCTGACCGACGATGAGGCCCTGCATCTGGTCTTCCTGCCCGGTCTTTCGACCAAGGAGCAGGCCTCCAGTGTCTCGGGCCGGGGCGTGGGCATGGACGTGGTCAAGACCACGGTCGAGAAACATCGGGGCACGATACGCATCTCTTCCGAGATGGGCGAGGGCACCTGTTTCTCGATCCGCCTGCCGATCGAGTTGTCGATCGTGCCGACGATGCTGGTCAGTGCCGGCGAGGTGCTGGTCGGGATGCCGATGTCGGCGGTCGAGCGCGTGATCGAGCTGCCCGAGGAATTGCTCAGCGTGAGCGGCCTGCCCGTGGTCCGCGACCAGGGACGGCCGTTGCCGCTGCGTTCGCTGGCTGGAGTGCTGGGCTATGACACCCGGGACGAACGCCTGGGTATCGTGGTGGCCAGTCCCAAGCCCTACATCCTGGGGGTGTGCGCGGTCGAGGGCACTGCCGACTTGGTGATCAAGCCGATGACGGCGATGCCCGCGCGCGGGATTGCAGGCACGGCCCGCTCGGCCGAAGGCAGCCTGGTCTTGATACTGGATGTTGCGTTCCTGCTGGCTGGCGGGCGCTGACCCGACGCGCAACAAGAACCGATGATCGAATGGATGGAGAAAACATGATGTTGCAAAACAGATCGATGACGCAGATCGCTACCCTGAGTGCTGCCGAGGGCGCACGGCGGGAGCTGCTGGCCTTTACCCTGGGCCAGGAAGAGTACGGCATAGATATCCTGAAGGTGCAGGAGATTCGCGGCTACGATGCCGTGACCCGCATCGCGAACGCACCGGAGTTCATCAAGGGCGTGGTCAACCTGCGCGGCACCATCGTGCCGATCGTGGACATGCGCATCAAGTTCAATCTTGGCACTCCGACCTACGACGAGTTCACGGTGGTGATCATCCTCAACATCTCGGGGCGGGTGGTCGGCATGGTGGTCGATACCGTCTCGGACGTGATCACGCTGCGTGACGACCAGATCAAGCCGCCGCCGGAAATGGGCCGGGTGCTGGGGACCGACTACGTGATCGGACTGGGCACTCACGAGGACCGGATGCTGATCCTGATCGACATCGACAAGCTGATGTCCAGTGCCGAGATGGGCCTGATCGATGCCGCCGTGGCCTGAGGTCCGGCTGGTGTCACGCTGGCGCACATCTTCCTGATTGCAAGCCACAATATGAATTTTCTGAACCATATCAAGGTCAGCCACCGTTTTCTGCTTGCCGGTTCCATGTCTGTGGTGCTGGCGGCCTTGCCGACCTATCACTTCCTGCGTGGTGAGCTGTCGAATCAGGCGGTGGCGCGTGCCGAGCAGGTGGGGGTTTCACCGGCGCGGGACATCTTTGCCTTGAGTCGCCTGCTGCAGCAACACCGGGGTTTGTCGAATCGGATGCTCAAGGGCGATGCGCAGGCCAGTGCGGGGCTGGAGCCCTTGCAGCGCGCGATGGAGCAAAAGCAGGCCGGGGTCACCGCTTATGTGGACGCTGCCGGGAAGCCGGAAACCCGCAAGCAGTGGAAGCGCCTGCAGGACGAATGGACTGTGTTGCGTGGCAAGATTGCCAGCAAGAGCGTATCTGCCCCAGACAGTTTTGCCGAGCATTCCGCGCTGATATGGCAGGTCAATCGCGTGCTGGACATGGTGCTGGATGATTCGGGGCTGGCCCTCGATCCAGTCGCGGAAACTTACCACCTGATCATCGCCTCGCAGGAGGTGAGCTATCTGGTCGAGGACCAGGCCAAGCTGCGCGGCCTGGGCGCGGGCCTGCTCACGACCCAGACGGCTTCGGTCGAGGAGATGATCCAGCTCAAGACCTTGCTCGCGCAGAGCCAGGAAGCCAGCGAGCGGGTCAATAGCCTGTTCGAAAAGGCTGCCAGTGACAGCCCCGAGGTGCAGGCTCGTCTGCAGGTATCCTTGACGGCTTCCGCGCAGGCGTCCAAGAAGGCTTTCGAGCTGACGAACGAACATCTGCTGCGTGGCAAGGATGCCGGCTCGGGCTATTCTCCCGACGCCTATTTCAAGGCGATGACCGAGGCCGTTGATTCGCAGTTCGCATTGGCCGACCAGGGCCTGGCGCTGGTTGAGGAATTGCTGAAGAAGCGTCACGACGAAAATCTGCAGACCTTGTTGCTGGTGCTCGCTGCCATGGTGTCGGCGATGGTGGTCGGCACAGCCTTCTCGCTGCTCGGCGGACGTTCGGTGACGAGCCAGCTCGGCGGGGAGCCGGGTGACGTGACGCGCTGGGTCGGCACCATTGCGCAAGGTGATCTGACCAGCAGTTTCCAATCGCGCGATGCGGCCGAGGGCAGCATCGTGCATGCGTTGACCGGCATGCAGGTCAATCTGCAGCGCATGGTCCAGCAGGTTCGGGGCGGTGCCGAGCAGGTGGTCGATGCCGCCGGTCAAATCGCGGCTGGCAACACCGATCTGTCGGAGCGTACCGAGCGCCAGGCCAGCGCGATCGAGGAAATCAGCTCTTCGATGGAGGAACTGCTGTCCACCGTGCGCCAGAACGCGGACAATGCGCGCCAGGCCAACGGTCTGGCCAGTTCGGCTTCCGACGTCGCCTCGCGCGGCGGCGTCCAGATGGCCGAGGTGGTCGAGACGATGCGCGCGATCAACGGCTCGGCGCAGAAGATCGGCGATATCATCGGCGTGATCGACGGCATTGCGTTCCAGACCAACATCCTGGCGCTCAACGCGGCGGTCGAGGCGGCGCGTGCCGGCGAGCAGGGCCGTGGCTTCGCCGTGGTGGCGACGGAGGTGCGCAACCTCGCGCAGCGCAGTGCGGTCGCGGCCAAGGAGATCAAGACCCTGATCGCGGACTCGATCGGCAAGGTCGAGCAGGGCAGCGTCCTGGTCGGACAGACTGGCGACACCATGCACGAGATGGTCGTCAGCGTCAGGCGCGTGACGGACATCATGGGCGAGGTCTCGGCTTCGAGCGTGGAGCAGACCTCGGGCATCGAGCAGGTCAACGCTGCCATCATGCAGATGGATCAGGTCACGCAGCAGAATGCCGCCCTGGTCGAGGAAGCGGCCGCGGCGGCGGACGCCTTGCGCGACCAGTCCACGCATTTGCGGGCCCAGGTCAGCAGTTTCCGGGTGGCGAATTCGGACCGCGTATCGCCGTTCAGTATCGACAGCGCCACCCTGATGGCTCCACCACACCGGGAGCCCGTCACGACATTGAAACCGGCGCCAGTGCCGGTGAAACCGATGAAGCCTGCGCCCGTGCGCAAGTCCTTGCCCACTCCTGCACCGGAAGAGCTGCGGCGTCCCGCCCAGTCGTCGCCGCCGTCAGCCAGTGCGAGTGTGCCACCCCCTCCGGCAAGCAAGCCCGCAGCGGCCATGCACAGCGAGGATGATTGGGAAGAGTTCTGAGGATAAGCGCCATGAAGCACAAATCAGGCAGTAGAGGACATCATCACAGTCATGAACCGCATGAACTGGTGGAGCAGGTGATGGCGCAGCACGCGCCCAAGGAGTTTCTGTTCACCCCAGCCGATTTCGAGCGGGTGCGTGGCCTGATCTATGACCGTGCGGGCATTTCGCTCGGTGCCGGCAAGCAGGAGATGGTCTACAGCCGCCTGTCGCGGCGCCTGCGCACGCTGGGCGTGCCGTCATTCACCGACTACCTGAACCGGCTCGAGGCCGACACGCATGGTGGGGAGTGGGAGCATTTCACCAATGCGCTGACGACCAACCTGACATCGTTCTTCCGCGAGCCGCATCATTTCCCGGTGCTGGCCGAGCATGTCCAGGCACAGCCGCGCGAGACGATCGACGTCTGGTGCTGCGCCAGTTCGACCGGCGAGGAGCCCTACACGATCGCGATCACGCTGTGCGAGGCCTTCGGCAGCCTGACGCCGCCGGTGCGCATCCTGGCCACCGACATCGATACCCAGGTGCTGGCCAAGGCCAGTGCCGGCATCTATCCGGTCGATCGCATCAGCGGCCTGTCGGAGGAGAGGCGCAAGCGCTTCTTCCTGCGCGGCAAGGGCCCCCAGTCGGGCTATGTGCGCATGCGTCCCGAGCTGCGCCGCCTGATCAATTTCGAGCGCTTGAACCTGCTCGACAACAACTGGGGCGCCAAGGGGCCGTACCATGCGATCTTTTGTCGCAATGTGATGATCTACTTTGACAAGCCGACCCAGGCGCGTATACTGAGCCGGTTCGCACCCTTGCTCAAGTCTGATGGCTTGCTGTTTGTCGGCCATTCGGAGAATCTCTCTTTCATCACGACCGAGTTTTCCCTGGTCGGCAAGACCGTTTACCGCGGCACCCGCGGCCAGCGGTCCTGAGCCCATATCCGAAGGAAAACCACATTCATGGCTGAACTGCATATCAAGCCGGTCGCGAAAGGGCATTATTTCGATCGGACCTTCAATTGCAAGGCTGTCAAGGTGTTGCCGGGCGAGTATTTCTATACCCGCGAAGATATGATGATCACGACCGTGCTGGGCTCCTGCGTCGCGGCCTGCATCCGCGACCGTGAACTCGGCATTGGTGGCATGAACCATTTCCTGCTGCCAGGCAATTCCGGCGACACCGACAGCCCTGTGTCCGAATCGATGCGTTATGGCTCCTATGCCATGGAAGTGCTGATCAACGACCTGCTCAAGGCCGGCGCCCGCCGTGCCAATCTGGAGGCCAAGGTCTTCGGTGGCGGCCATGTTCTGCCGGGTCTCAACAGCATCAATGTCGGCGCCCGCAATGCCAGTTTCGTGCTGAATTATCTGCGCACCGACAACATTCCCATCCTGGTGGAGGATCTGCTTGACGTCCACCCGCGCAAGGTCTGCTACTTCCCGCACAGTGGCAAGGTCATGGTGCGCAAACTCAAGCACAATGCCGACGCCCGCGTGGTGAGCCAGGAAAGCGCCTACCAGCGCAGCCTTGTTACCACCAAGAAAGAACCCGTCGGCGGAGATATCGACCTGTTTTGAAAGGAGCCGGGCCGGAGCCGGCCATCGTAGCTATGAGCATCAAAGTCCTGATCATCGACGACTCCGCGCTGGTTCGCAGCATCCTGAGCGAGATCGTTCGCAACCAGCCCGACATGGAAGTCGTGGGTGTCGCCCCCGATCCGCTGGTCGCGCGCGAACTGATCAAGCAGACCAATCCGGATGTGCTGACGCTCGACGTCGAGATGCCGCGCATGGACGGTCTCGATTTCCTCGAACGCCTGATGCGCTTGCGGCCCATGCCCGTGGTCATGGTCTCGTCCCTGACCGAGCGTGGATCGGAAATCACGATGCGTGCGCTGGAACTCGGCGCGGTCGATTTTGTCCCTAAGCCCAAGCTCGCGATCAAGAGCGGCCTGCTCGACTACGCCGAGCTGATCGCCGACAAGATCCGTGCCGCCAACCAGGCCAAGGCGCGCATCGCCTCGCGCCCGCGCCCCCAGCCCGGCCAGAAGGCGGCCGCCGCGCCTGGCCGCGCGGCCCTGGGCAACCGGCTGATCAGCAGCGAAAAGCTGATCATGGTCGGCGCCTCGACCGGCGGCACCGAGGCGATCAAGGATTTCCTGGTCCAGATGCCACCGGATTGTCCGGGCATCCTGATCACGCAGCACATGCCGGAGGGCTTCACCGCTTCCTTCGCTCGGCGGCTTGACGGCCTGTGCCGCATCAGCGTCGTCGAGGCGGCCGGTGGCGAGCGTATCCTGCCCGGCCATGCCTACATCGCACCCGGACATTCCCACCTGCTGCTGGCACGCAGCGGTGCCAATTACGTGACCCGCATCGAGCAGAGCGAGCCGGTCAACCGGCATCGGCCTTCGGTGGACGTGTTGTTCCGTTCGGCGGCACAGCACGCGGGCCCGAACGCGGTCGGGGTCATCATGACCGGCATGGGCAAGGATGGAGCGCTTGGCATGCTCGAAATGCGCAAGGCGGGCGCCTACAATTTCGCCCAGGATGAAGCGAGCTGCGTGGTGTTCGGCATGCCCCGGGAGGCGATCGCGGTCGGCGCTACACAGGAAGTCGGTCCGATCGATCGCCTTGCCGGCATGGTGCTCGACCATCTCGTGCGTCAGGGCGGCAGGCATCTGCGTGTCTGACCCGGCGCAGCCAGTTCCTCATCCCTCATTGCCAATCATTTTTTCTGCATATCATGGCTGATCACAACATCAAATTCCTCGTCGTCGATGATTTCTCGACCATGCGCCGCATCGTGCGCAATCTGCTCAAGGAGCTGGGTTACAACAACGTCGAGGAGGCCGAGGATGGCAACGACGCGCTGGCCAAGCTCAAGCGTGACAAATTCGATTTCATCGTCTCGGACTGGAACATGCCTGGCATGGATGGCCTGCAACTGTTGCAGGCGGTGCGAGCCGACGCCACGCTGAAAGCCCTGCCGGTGCTGATGGTGACGGCCGAAGCCAAGAAGGAAAACATCGTGGCCGCCGCTCAGTCCGGCGCCAGCGGTTATATCGTCAAGCCGTTCACGGCCGCGACGCTCGACGAGAAGATCGGCAAGATCCTGGAAAAGCTCAAGGGCTGAGCCTTGAGTTTCTTCTGAGGGGCGTGTCCGGCAGAATATGCCGGACACGCCTTTTTTCTTGGGGGGAAGAGCGCGGCTTAGAAGCCTATCGCGCTTTGCTGCTGGCCCAGCAGCTGCGCGATGTCGATGATCAGCGATACGCTGCCATCGCCCAGGATCGTGGCGCCCGAGATGTTGGGCACCCGGCGGTAGTTGGCTTCCAGGTTCTTGACCACCACCTGCTGCTGGCCCACCACCTCGTCCACCCACAGCGCTGCCCGGCGCGCATCCGATTGCACCACGACCAGAATGCCTTCGGCATGTGCATTCGGACGCCGCGTGGTGGCGAACAGATCGTGCAGGGCCACGATCGGGATGTACTCGCCCCGCACCTGGATCACCTGGCTGTGCCCGCTGATCTCGTGCAGATGGCTGTCGGAGAGCCGGAACGACTCGACCACGTAGTTGATCGGCAGGATGTAGATCTCGTTGCCGACGCGTACCGAGATCCCGTCCAGGATCGCCAGTGTCAGCGGCAGCGAGATCGTGACGCGGGTGCCATAGCCAGGTCGCGAGTGCAGATTGACCGTGCCGCCGAGCGAGGCGATGTTGCGCCGGACCACGTCCATGCCGACGCCGCGCCCCGACACATCGGTGACAGTCTCGGCCGTCGAGAAACCGGGAGCAAAGATCAGCTGCCAGACTTCCTCGTCGGTCGGATCGAGCGGCAGCTCCAGTCCCTGAGCGGCAGCCTTGAGCAAAATCCGCTCGCGGTTGAGTCCTGTGCCGTCATCCTCGACCTCGACCACGATATGACCGCCCTGGTGCGAGGCCGACAGCTTGAGCAGACCGGTCTCGCTCTTGCCGACCTGGAGGCGCATCTCGGGCGCTTCCAGTCCGTGATCCAGGCTGTTGCGAACCAGGTGGGTCAGGGGATCGACGATCTTCTCGATCAGGCCCTTGTCGAGTTCGGTCGAGCCGCCCTCGGTCACGAATTCGACCTGCTTGCCGAGTTTGGTCGAGAGCTGGTGTACCAGGCGCGGGAAGCGCGAGAAGATGATGTCCATCGGCATCATCCGCACCGACATCACCGATTCCTGCAGCTCGCGCGTGTTGCGGCCGAGCTGATCGATGCCGGTCAGCAGCTTGTCGTGCAGGATCGGATCGAGATCCTGGCTGCCGGCCGAGATCATGGCGTGCGTGATCACGAGTTCGCCGATCAGATTGACCAGCTGATCGACCTTCTCGACGCTGACGCGCAGGCTCGATCCCTCGGGGCTATGAGGAGGATGGGCCGCACCGTCGTCGCGGCGGGCCGGCGTGGGGGCTGGCGTCGGCGTGGCGGCGGGGATGACTTCGAGGGCGTGCATCGGCAGCGGTTCGAAGAAACCGTAACCCAAATCCTCTTCATGGGCCGCGACCTGTGATTCATCTGGAAGCGACCGATGAGCGGCCAGCGCCTCAAGTGCCTGGCGTACCTGCTCCACGCATTCTTTGTCCACCGGGCTGTTGTGCCTGACGCCATCGAGCTGCATCTTCAGCACGTCCTTGGCCTGAAGCAGCTGCTGCAGATGCTGCTTCGTCAGACTCTCGTGGCCGTGGCGGACCTCGTCGAGCAGCGACTCCATCAGATGCGTGAGATCGGTCAGCTCGGTGAAGCCGAAGGTGCCGGCATTGCCCTTGATGGAGTGGGCGATGCGGAAGATCGCATGCAGGGATTCGGTGTCGGGCGCGCGCAGGTCCAGCGCCAGCAGTAGGGTTTCTAGCTCCTGCAGCTGCTCCTCGGTTTCCTCGAAGAAAATCTGGAAGAACTGGCTGGTGTCTATCGCCATGTGAATTGTGCCCGTCTCTTGGCTTTAGCCCAGGACCTTGCGGACCACGGCAATCAGCCGCTCGGGGTCGAAAGGCTTGACGATCCAGCCGGTGGCACCGACGGCACGGCCTTGCGCTTTCATCTCGTCGCTGGCCTCGGTGGTCAGCATCAGGATCGGTTTGCGCTGATAGCGCGGCAGTTGGCGCAGACTCCGGATCAGCGTGAGGCCATCCATGCGCGGCATGTTCTGGTCGGTCAGCACCAGATCGAAATCCTGTGACAGGGCGAGTTCGAGCGCCTCGACGCCGTCTCCTGCCTCGGTGACACCGTAGCCAGCCGACTTGAGGCTGAAGTTGACCATCTGTCGCAGCGAGCGGGAGTCGTCAACGGCCAGTATGTTTTTCATATTTTTTGATGCGCGTCAAAAGAGTTCGATGTCGCCGCTGTCCAGGTTCTGCTGGCGCAGCCGGTTTTGCAGCCGTTGTTCGAGAGCAGACTGTTGCTCCATCAGTGTCTGGCGGGACTGATCCCAGTCGGTGGCGGGTCCGTCGGACATCGCCGCAGCAGCGGCGATCTCGCTCAGGCCCTCCAGTCGCTGCCGGATACGCTGCAGCAGCTGCGACGCGAGGTCGTGGAACTGCAGGCCGGTGATGGCGGAGTGTACATGGGGAAGCAGTGGCGAGGTGTCGGTGCGGTCGTCCTGCTCCTGCATCAGTCCCTCGCCGAGGGCGTTGAAGCTCTGGTTGAGCTGATCGACAGCCTCGTCGAGCAATTCGCCGGTCTGCGCCAGGTCCGCGCAGGCAGCCTCGATCTGGGCCTGTATCAGCTCGGATAGGCCGTGCAAGTACTGAGTAGCCTTATCCTGGCCAATGCTTGAACTGTTCATGTGGGAGGTATTGGTAGCTAGCTTCCTAGTTTAACTTAACGATGTGCTGCGGATCGCAAGCTTGGCTCGGGGTTTGCGAGTCTTCGGGTTCTGCTTCCTGGTCATTTCTGCTGGCCGTAATCGCCTTGTAAGCTCCGATGGAACCAGGATATACCACTGATGTGTGAATTTTGTGATGCACCATGTGCGCCGGCATGGACATCATGGTTAGTGCGATAATGACCGGCTACACCCACAGCAAACGGGTCAAGGTTGCGCGGCAGACAGGCCGCCATGGCTTTGGCCTCAAGTCCCGAGGCCGCCTCACGAGGGTGGGTCGAGGGGCACCCCAGGTTTTTCGTTAGAGAAATACCCGAAAGGTTCATCATGGAAATCAACAAGGCAGAACTCGCCTCCGCAGCGGCCGCCAGTGGCCAACCTCACGAAGAATTGATGGGCGCCGAGATCCTCGTGCGCGCCCTGCAGGCCGAAGGCGTCAAGCAGATCTGGGGCTATCCCGGCGGCTCGGTGCTCTACATCTACGACGCACTCTACAAGCAGCAAGGCATCCAGCACGTGCTGGTGCGCCACGAGCAGGCTGCGGTGCATGCGGCCGACGGCTTCGCGCGCGCCACCGGCGAGGTCGGCGTTGCGCTCGTGACCTCCGGCCCGGGCCTGACCAACGCGGTCACCGGCATCGCGACCGCCTACACTGACAGCATTCCGCTGGTCGTGATCGCCGGGCAGGTGCCGACCGCCGCGATCGGCTCGGACGCGTTCCAGGAATGCGACACCGTTGGCATCACGCGCCCGATCGTCAAGCACAACTTCCTGATCAAGGATGTGCGCGACATGGCCGACGTCATGAAGAAGGCGTTCCATATCGCGCGCACCGGCCGTCCCGGCCCGGTGGTGGTCGATATCCCGAAGGACGTCTCGTTCAACAAGACCGCCTGGCATGGCTACCCCGAGACCGTGGCCATGCGCAGCTACAACCCGGTGCGCAAGGGCCACGGCGGCCAGATCCGCAAGGCGCTGCAGCTGTTGCTCAATGCCAAGCGTCCCTACATCTACACCGGCGGCGGCGTGCTGCTGGGCAACGCGGTGCAGGAGCTGCGCACGCTGGTCGATCTGCTCGGCTATCCGGTTACCCACACGCTGATGGGCCTGGGCGCCTACCCGGCGACCGACCGCAAGTTCCTCGGCATGCTCGGCATGCACGGCACGGTCGAGGCCAACTACGCGATGCAGAACTGCGACGTGCTGCTGGCCGTCGGCGCGCGTTTCGATGACCGCGTGATCGGTAACCCGAAGCACTTCGCCTCGGTCGAGCGCAAGATCATCCATGTCGATATCGACCCGTCGAGCATCGCCAAGCGCGTCAAGGTTGATGTGCCGATCGTCGGCGACGTCAAGGACGTGCTGACCGAGCTGATCGCGATGATCAGGGAAAGCCAGTCCAGGCCCGACGCGCAGGCTTTGTCGGCCTGGTGGAACACGATCGAAGGCTGGCGCTCGCGTGACTGCCTGCGCTACGATCGCGCCAACACCGAGGTCATCAAGCCGCAGAAGGTGGTCGAGACGCTGTGGGAAATGACCAAGGATGATGACTGCTACGTCAGCTCCGACGTTGGCCAGCACCAGATGTTCGCGGCCCAGTTCTACAAGTTCGAC